>Ga0307986_10000177_pt1 | contig 47592 bp, 36 predicted proteins | sample EllFjometageno82_FD_203170 | JGI IMG/M metagenome (GOLD analysis project Ga0307986, IMG submission 203170) | Marine microbial communities from Ellis Fjord, Antarctic Ocean - #82 | ecosystem: Environmental > Aquatic > Marine > Unclassified | place: Southern Ocean | collected 2014-10-09 | reverse complement strand
ATGTATCCTGCTTCTCCTAAGTATCCACCAACTAGCATTACAACTGAACCAAGTAACAATCTCCAGAACATTCCAGAATTTGCTTTACCTACAGCAGCTAGAATTAAATAAAATTCTACCATTTGTAAAGGTACAGTTATTAACCAATCAATATATCTGTAAACAGTTGGTGACTCACCAGTAGTTACCCACACATCTCTCATGTACATGTAGTGTATAAAGGCAATACCAGTTACTAGACCAGCAACAATTATTGATGTTCTCCAACCTGCTGCAACACTTCCACTTTCTAAGAAAAAGAAAGCAGTTGCCGCTAACATACCCATTGAAATCACCCAAAATGATATTCCAACAAAGTCATTAGACGCTAACAACACGGTCTCCGCGTTTGCCACACCTGAAACACCCATTAGGGCTACAGCTGTAAGAGCAAACAATTTTAGTTTTTTCATAAAAACTCCCTCTTATTGTTAATTTTAACTTTTAGTTTATATAAACTATGTTCAAACTAATGTTTAAACAAAGTTGTCGTTAACTATCAAAGTAATTTGGTTTTTAGAAGGTTTAATTGATGCTAATTTGTATTGATTTTACTTACTTTTTAAATTTTAATACAATTTTTAATTTAATAAGATGAAAAAATAGCAAAATAGAATCAAATCATATGTCAAAAAAATTTAATGATATTTATCAAAATTCACTTAAAAACCCCGAAAATTTTTGGGAAGAAGTATCTAATGATATATTTTGGTTTAAAAAACCGACTAAAATTTTAAATAAATCTAACCCTCCCTTTTATAAATGGTTTGAAGATGGTGTTACCAACACTTGTTATAATGCCTTAGATATTCATATTGACCAAGGAAGAGGTCATAGACTAGCTTTAATCTATGACAGCCCAATAACTGGAAACAAAAAACAGTTCACTTATAAAGAGTTGAGAGAGAAAGTTGCAAAGTTTGCGGGGGCTCTTAAAAATCAAGGGGTAAACAAGGGTGATAGAGTAATAATTTATATGCCAATGATACCTGAGGCTGTAATTGCAATGTTAGCATGTGGAAGAATTGGTGCAATTCACTCTGTAGTTTTTGGAGGCTTTGCCTCAAATGAGTTAGCTAGTAGAATTGATGACAGTAAAGCCAAAGTAATAGTAACTGCTTCGTGTGGCTTTGAACCTGGAAAAACTATTGAGTATAAACCGTTAGTTGATGCAGCAACTAAAATGGCCTCTCATAAAATAGATAAGATGATTTTATTTCAAAGAATAGATCATACAGTTGAACTTAATGCTCCAAAAGAAATTAGTTGGAGTGAGGCACTTTCAAATGCAAAAGAGGTAGATTGTGTTGAAATGAATTCAAATGATTTAGCTTATATTTTATATACCTCAGGAACTACCGGTGTGCCAAAAGGAATTGTTAGAGATATCGGTGGTCACATAGTTGCTCTTAAATGGACTATGAAAAATATTTATAATATTGATGCTGATGATGTCTGGTGGTCAGCAAGTGATATTGGTTGGATTGTTGGGCACTCATATATTGTTTATGCTCCTTTGTTTAAAGGTTGCACCACAGTATTATTTGAAGGAAAACCAGTTGGGACTCCTGATGCCGGCGCTTTCTGGAAAATAATATCAGACTATAAAGTAAAATCGCTTTTTACTGCACCAACTGCTTTTAGAGCTATAAAAAAAGAAGACCCAGAGGGTAAGTTTTTCTCTAAATATGATTTAAGTAAATTTGAGTCATTGTTTTTAGCGGGAGAAAGAGCTGATCCAGATACAATTAAGTGGGCAGAAAATTTATTGAAAGTTCCTGTAATTGATCATTGGTGGCAAACAGAAACAAGCTGGGCAATTAGTTCAAATTGTACTGGGATAGAAATGATGAAAACAAAATATGGTTCGGCTTGTAAAGCTGTACCTGGTTATGATGTTCAAATCATGAAACCTGATCAAACTTTAGCAAAGCCTAATGAGATGGGAGATATAGTTGTTAAGCTTCCTTTACCACCAGGAACTTTTCCAACATTATGGAACGCAGATAAGAGGTATAAAGACAACTATATGACCAATTATAAAGGTTACTATGAAACTTATGATGCGGGTCATATAGATGAAGATGGTTATATTTGGATAATGTCTAGAACTGATGACATAATAAATGTTGCGGGTCATAGATTATCAACCGGTGCAATTGAAGAAGTTCTTTCTGAACATCAGTCAGTAGCAGAGTGTGCAGTACTCGGGATCGCTGATAAATTAAAAGGACAATTACCAATAGGTCTCGTAGTTCTTAAGACAGGTGTTAAAAAAGATAACGAAACTATCTCAAAAGAATGCATAAAGATGGTTAGAGATACCATTGGGCCTGTTGCTGCATTTAAAATTGCAATTGTTGTTAAGAGATTACCAAAAACTAGATCTGGTAAGATATTAAGAGGAACTATTAGAAAAATTGCTGACAAAGAAGAATATAAAATACCAGCAACAATTGATGACCCTGCAATTTTAACTGAGATAAAAGAAGACTTAATTAAAAATAATATTCTTAAGTAGTGATTAAAACATATCTAATTTTAACAGTTGCAATTTTTTGTGAAGTAGGTGGAACAATGTTGCTGCCAGTTTCACAAAATTTTACAAAGGTTGTTCCAACAGCCACTCTTGCAGTTTTATATTTATCATCTTTTTATCTTATAACTTTTGTAGTTGATAAAATCCCAATCGCAATTGTTTATGCAACATGGAGTGGTCTTGGGGTATTTACAGTTGCAATATTGGGATATTTTTTTTTTAAACAGTCATTATCTTGGCAAGCTGTATTAGGATTATTCCTAATTGTTGCTGGAGTCGTTCTTGTAAATAGCTTTACAGTAAAAACTATTTAAAATTTTAAAGGCGTGCCCTCAGGGTCACCTAAAATTTTACCATCTCTCATTTTAATTTTACCACTAATAATTGTGGATACTGGCGTTCCTTTAAATTCATACCCATCGAAAGGTGACCAACCACATTTACTTTCAATATTTTCATTTTTTATTATAATTTTTTTATTCATATCAATAATTGTAAAATCAGCATCAAAATTTTCTTTAATAAAACCTTTATTTTTAATTCCAAAAATTTTTACTGGATTTTCACATATAGAATTCATTAATTGCTCTAAGCTTAATTTTCCGTCATTAACATGATTTAGCATAACTGGTAGAAGTGTTTGAACACCTGGCATTCCGGAAGGTGAGTTTGGATAACTTTTTTCTTTATTTTTTTTTAAGTGTGGAGCGTGATCAGAACCAATTGTATCATTAAGGTTATTTTTTATCCCATACCATAATCTATCAAAATGAGATTTATCTCTTAAAGGCGGATTCATTTGAGCATAAGTTCCAAGTTTATCATAACAATCTGGAGCGTAGATAGTTAGGTGCTGAGGTGTAATCTCAAATGTAATATTTCCTTTGTGTTGTGACAGGAAATCAATTTCTTGTTTTGTTGTGACATGAAGAATATGTGCTTTTTTTTTATACCTTTCAGCTATTCTTACAATTCTTCTAGTTGAGGAAATTGCACATTCCTCACTTCTCCAAATTGGATGTGAATGAACATCTCCATCTTTAATCAATTTTTTGTTCATATTTAAAATTTCTTCATCTTCAGAATGAACTGAAACAATTTTTGACGCACTTTTAAATACTTTTTCAATATCTTCTTCATATTGGACTAGTAAATTTCCAGTTGAGGAGCCTGCAAAAAGTTTAATTCCACAGCACCCCTCTAAACTTTTTAGTTCTGCTAATTCAGCAGCATTATCTGGTGTTGCTCCAAAATAAAAAGCATAGTTGCAATACATTCTATTTTTTGCGAGATCCAATTTTTTTTGAAATTCTTTTTTATCAGATGTTGGTGGATTAGTATTTGGCATCTCAAAAACACTGGTTATTCCACCAGCAATTGCTGCTCTACTTCCTGTATGAAGATCTTCTGTATCGGTTGAACCAGGCTCTCTGAAATGCGTTTGGGTATCTATACATCCAGGTAAAACTGTTAATCCCTTAGCATCAAATACTTCTTTGGCCTCACTGTCAATTTTACCAATTTCTATAATTTTACCATCTTTAATTGCAATATCTTGATCTTTAAGATCTTTATCTATGTAGCATGAGCCATTTTTAATTATTAGATCTAACATTTATGAAAAAAGTAATTATATTAAATCCAGTCATCAATCAATTATGAATATTCAAAATGTATATATTTTAGAAGACAGAGGTATTCTTTACATAAATGGGGCAGATGCTGAAGAATTTTTACAGAACATGATTAGTAATGACATTAATAAGGTTAATGATAATAATAGCTGTTTTGCATCGCTATTAAGTCCTCAAGGAAAATTTCTGTTTGCTTTTATTATTGTAAAGTATAAGTCCGGCTACTTCATAGACTGTGAAAAGTCTCAAACAGAAGCACTTTTCAAACAATTAAGTATATATAAACTTAGATCTAAAGTTGAAATCATAAATTTAAGTAACGAATTTGTTGTTGCAGCATTTAATAGAGAAAAATTTTTGAAATTTGAAGGTGCTAAAGATGAATCTGGGTATACAATCAAATATAGAGAAGACCCTATTTTACTAGACCCAAGAAATAAAGATCTGGGTGCAAGACTTATTATTAATTTAGAAAAACTTTACCTGTCTTTAAAAAAATTAGAATTAAAAGACTCTCCAATAGATGAATATTATAAATTAAGTCATAAATTGGGAATTGCTCAAAAAGAAATGAATAAATTGCAAAATAAATTATTTGGAATTGAATGTAATTTTGAAGAACTTAATGGAATAGACTTTCAAAAAGGCTGTTATGTCGGTCAAGAAAATACAGCTAGAATAAAATTAAAAAATAAGCTTTCTAAAAGATTGTTACCAATACAATTGATCAGTGGAAAGCTAGCTGAGGGTGCTCCAATTTATGCTAATGATATTGAAATAGGTAAAGTATTGATTGATGACAAGTATCCCTTTGCGTTGATCAAATATCTAGATGAAAACTTTAAAGAAGATAGCGAATTGAAAAGCAAAAATTCGGTTTTAAGAATAAAAATGCCTACCTGGATTAAGATATAGCTATTTAATAAATCTAGTTAGATCTGGTTTAAAATAACTAGGTCCTTTCATAACTTTTCCACTTTCATTATAAATTGGTTTGCCATTTTCATCTAATTTACTCATATTAGATTGTTGTACTTCCTCAAAACACTTATCTAAATCTATTCCAAATGCATGCCCCGCACCGTAGGTAACGTAAAGGATGTCTGTTAAAGCATCTGCAACCTCCAAAATATCTTTATTCTTTAATGCTTCTTTAAACTCATCAAGCTCTTCTCTGATCAATTCATACCTCAAATCATTAATTTTTTCTGAACTAAATGATGCTTTATTCTTAATTTCTTGACCAAAGGTTTCCATAAAGATTTTTACTTTGTTAAAATTTGACATTAAGCTCCTATAAGTTTTTTTCAATTTAATGTATAAGTATAATAAAATATTATTTATATATTAACTAATGAAATTTAGAAAAGAATTTGACAGTATCGGAAGTGTTAGAGTGCCAGATAATAAATACTGGGGTGCATCAACTCAAAGATCTAATAAATTTTTTAATATTGGAAAGATTTTGGTTGATATTTCTATTATTAAATCAATTGCAATAATTAAAAGATCGGCTGTTCTGGTTCATTATAAAGAAAAGCAAATTGATAAAAAAATAACTAACTCGATAATAAAAGCTTCTGAAGAAGTTATTAAAGGGAAACTAGATGAAAATTTTCCACTAAAAGTTTGGCAGACTGGGTCTGGCACCCAAACAAACATGAATGTTAATGAGGTAATTGCAAATAGAGCAATAGAGATTATGGGTGGTAAGAAAGGTTCAAAAAAACCTGTACATCCAAATGATCATGTAAATAAATCCCAATCAACAAATGACGTTTTTCCTACGGCCATGCATATATCTGTAGCGCAAGAAACTATAAATAAACTATTACCTAGTCTAAAAATTTTAGAAAAAGAGTTAAATAAAAAGTCTAAAGAATTTAAAGATATTATTAAAATTGGAAGAACTCACTTACAGGACGCAACACCTCTTTCTCTTGGACAAGAATTTTCAGGATATCAAGCTCAATTAAAAAAATGTATCGAACGAATAGAATATTCACTTAAAGAGATATATTTTCTTGCACAAGGTGGAACTGCGGTTGGAACAGGTATTAATTCTAAAAAAGGTTTTGATAAAAAAATTATTAAAGAGATTGCAAAATATACTGGCATACCTTTTAAGCCAACACTTAATAAATTTGCTGAATTAGCTGCTCACGATTCTATTGTTAATTTTTCAGGAACTTTAAATACTTGTGCGGTCGCTCTAATGAAAATTTCAAATGATATAAGATTTTTAGGCTCTGGACCAAGAGCGGGGTATGGTGAATTAATATTACCAGAAAATGAACCTGGGTCGTCAATTATGCCTGGAAAAGTTAATCCTACACAATGTGAAGCTGTCACTATGGTGTGCGCTAAGGTAATTGGTAACCATACTGGGATTACTTTGGCTGGATCACATGGACATTTTGAGCTCAATGTATTCAAACCAATGCTAGCTCATAATATACTTCAATCTATAGACCTTATAGCTGATAGCACAAAAAATTTTGCTAAATTTTGTGTTAAAGGAATAAAAGCTAATAAAAAAAAAATTAAAGAACACTTGGATAACTCTTTAATGCTTGTCACAGCTCTAGCTCCACATATAGGTTATGATAATGCAGCAAGGATTGCAAAAACAGCTTTAAAAAATGGGACTACTCTAAAACAGGAAACACTTAAAACAGGCCTTATCAGCGAAAAGGACTACGAACAAATAGTAGATCCTAGAAAAATGATTCATCCCTCATAAGCCGTAAAAAAAACATTTAATAAACGTTTACTTCTATTCCAATTATTTAACTTATTATCATTAAATTCTTCAATAATTCTTAATAATTCATTACTTATTTTTTTGTTGTCAATTTGAATGTTATTAAATTGGATTTCATCAGATGAAAAATCATAATCTAAATTAATTAAGATATCTTTAATTGGTTTTCTAACTTTTTTATTAGTTTGTAATAGAGAAAATAATTTATCAGAATTTTTTATATCAACTAGTATATCAGTATTTAAAATTAGTTTGTTATTCTCAAAACTTAAATTGCTATTCTTTAATTCAAGTAAACCTATTTTTTCATTAATCAATCTTGTTTTGTTAAGATTTAATTTTCCATCAATAATATTAAATTGAATTTCTGCATTTTGAAAAAATTTATTTTTTGATTTTTGGTTCGTTGTTATTAGGCTGCTCATACTTATGTTTTTATTAAATAATAAATTAGTTTTAATTAGTGAATTTAAAATAGAATTAGGATCAAAAAATCTACTTATTTTATAATTATCTATATTAATATTAAGATTTAAATCAAAAGGGTTAATTGATAGATCACCATTATAAGATACTTTAGAATTGTTTATTTTTGAGTCATTAGATTTAAATACTATAGTATTATTTTCAATTTTATAATTAGTATCAATTTTAGAATTAAGGAATGAAATAATATTTTTTCCACTGCCCGCATTATTTTTTTCAGAGGCATACATATTAAAAATATTTAATCTTAATGTTTGAGCATTAATATTAATTTTTTCACTATCTTTAGAGTTAAATTTTTTGTTATAGTTAAGGTTGAAAGGTATATCAAAAATCTTACCTTCTAGATCAAATAAATTTAATAAATTCTCTTTATCATAAAGTAAAAAAGCATGTGGTATTTTAATAATAGATATTATTTCATCTAAATTATTTTTAAAAAATACATTACTTTTATTGATCTCAATTTTTTTATTTGAAAATTTATTATTAGCATTTTTTTTTAATAGTCTTAAATCATTTTCTAAAAATATAAAATCAGCATTTTTAATTTTTATATGCTTAATCGTCAATTTTTTTTTATGTAAAAAAAAGTTTTTTTGACTAACAAATACTTTTAAACTTTTTATTTTAGCTAATGCGATTGTTTTATCATCTTTTTTAATAATCTTAGAATCTTTGATCAAATAATGTGGAGATGGTAGAATACGATATGATATATCTGATGATAAGCTAAAATATATTTTAAAATCTTTTAATAGCTGATGTTCTATATTTTTTTGTACCCAATTTTTATTATATAAAACGGGTATTGACAAATAAAATAGATAAAAAAACAGTAAAGAGATAAGAGTTATTAAATATTTATTAAATTTGCTAATTAATAACTTATTATTTGTTTTATTTTGAGCTTTAAATAGTAGTAACTTATTATTTGTTTTATTCTGAACTTTGAATATTGTCTTTTTAATTAAGTTATTAAAATTTTTAATAAATTGTTTCATAAATAATATTGAAATTTAATTAGCTTATAATGAAATTTTAAAAAATGATAAGCACTGAATATCTAAATAACCTTAATGACGCCCAAAAAGAGGCTGTTTTATACTTAGATGGCCCATTGCTAATAGTTGCCGGCGCAGGATCTGGCAAAACTAAAGTTCTTACTTCAAGAATTGCTCATATAATAAAAGAAAAAAAAGCATTTCCCAATCAAATACTTTCTGTAACTTTCACAAACAAGGCTGCTAAAGAAATGCAAAATAGAATTAGCGCAATACTTGATTCTGATGCAACCGGATTATCTTGGCTTGGCACATTTCACTCTATATGTGCGAAGCTATTACGAAAACATGCTCCAGCAGCAGGATTAACATCAAACTTTACAATTATCGATACAGATGACCAGGTGAGATTAATAAAGAATATATGCAAAGCTGAAAATATAGACATAAAGCAATTGGCTCCAAAATATATTCTTTCCATTATTGATAGGTGGAAAAATAAAGGTTTCTATCCAAATGAAGTTATTGTTAATAAAAATGATATCTATGAAAAAATAGTACTTCCTTTGTACAAAGTTTATCAACAAAAATTGATAAATCTTAACGCGTGTGATTTTGGTGATTTAATATTACATGTTGTAAAAATTTTAGAAAGAAATTTAGATATTAGAGAGATATACGCAAATAATTTTAAATATATACTGGTAGATGAATATCAAGACACAAATTACATTCAAAGTAGATGGTTAAACCTTTTATCAGAAAAGCATAAAAACTTATGCTGTGTTGGCGATGATGATCAATCAATCTATAGTTGGCGTGGAGCCGAAATCAAAAATTTTCTAGAATTTGATCAAGTTTATAAAAACTCAAAAGTAATACGATTAGAAGAAAACTATCGCTCATCTCAAAATATTTTATCTGTGGCATCAAATCTTATTGCTAATAATCAAAATCGTGTTGGAAAAACTTTAAAAACTTCGATGGAAGAGGGAGACTTAGTTAAACTCAATTGTTTTAAAAATGGTAAAGATGAAGCTATAGGAGTTTCTGATGAGATTGAAAAAAAAATTAAAAAAATATATTCTTTTAACAATATTGCTATCTTGGTCAGAGCCATATTCCAAACAAGAGAATTTGAAGAACGTTTTTTAAAAATTGGGATACCGTACAGAATTCTAGGTGGAACCAAATTTTATGAAAGGGCAGAAATTAAAGATTGTGTTGCATATTTAAGACTAATTAACCAACCAAAGGATGATTTGGCTTTTGGACGAATAGTTAATAACCCTAAGAGGTCTATTGGGGAAAATACCTTAAAATTAATACACGAATTTTCAAATGAAAATTCACTAAGCCTAGAAGTTTCATCAAAATTTTTGATAGAAAAAAATTTGATTAAACCAAAAACAAAAATAGGCCTTCACTCTTTTTTATTCCTAATGGACAAATGGAGAAACGATATAAATATTAAAAAAATTAGTCACATTAAATTACTACAATTAGTACTAGATGAGTCAGGTTACTCAGCAATGCTTAAAAATAAAAAGGATGTTGATAATGAAAGTAGACTGGAAAATATAAAGGAGCTTTTAAGTGCGATGAAAGAATTTGATGATTTAGAAAGCTTTTTAGAGCATGTCGCTTTAGCAACCTCAGTGGATCAAGATTGGGAGGGAGAAAAGATTAATATGATGACCATGCATGGTTCAAAAGGTCTTGAATTTGATGTTGTTTTTCTCCCTGGATGGGAGGAAGGTCTATTTCCTCATCAAAAATCTATTGAAGAAAAGGGTCAAAATGGACTAGAGGAAGAAAGAAGACTGGCTTATGTAGGTATAACAAGAGCAAAAAAAAAAGCACTTATATCATTTGCTATGAACAGATTTTATCAAGGAAATTGGATTGATAGTATGGCCTCAAGATTTATTGAGGAATTACCTGAAAAATTTTTAGAAAAGAATTCATTTTTTGATGACGCTAAAAATGATGATGATGATTTTGAATTTAATCAAGATTTTGAGATTGATGAAGGAACCAAAAGTCCAGGATGGATAAGATATCAAAAGAGGATCAAGTGATTAAAAATCGAATAAAAATATTAAGAAGCAGATTTAAAGACTTTGATATAGACGGATATATCATACCAAAAAATGATGAATTTTTTTCTGAATATGCAGAAAACGACAGATTAAAGAATATTTCCAAATTTACAGGTTCAGCTGGTTTAGCAATTATATTAAAAAAAGATAATTACCTTTTTGTTGATGGAAGATACACAATTCAAGCTAAAAATGAATCAGGAAAACAATTTAAGATTATTGAAATTCATAAAAATTTACCTGGTTCAATCATTAAAAAGTGCAAACTAGGTTTTGACCCCAATCTATTCACATCGAGCAAGCTTAAACATTATTTTTCAAACAATAATACCCTCGTTACAATTAATGAAAATTTAGTTGATAAGATCTATAAAACAAAATTAAAAAAAACAAAATCTTTTTTCTCTTTACCAAAAAAAATAACAGGTGAAAGTCACTATTCAAAAATAAAAAAAATTATAAATTTTTTGAAATTAAATAAAGTTGATTATTTGTTTATTAGTGCTCCAGAAAATATTGCGTGGTTATTAAATATTAGAGGGTATGATAATCCTACAAGTCCTATTCCAAATTCACGTTTAATTATTGGTAAAGATAAAACCTTATTATTAATTACAGAAAAAAATAATGCAAAAAAAATTATTAAAGAAAAAAAAATATCAAAAAATCAAGTAATTAGTTTTAAAAAATTTAGAGAAATAATAAATAATCTAAAAGGAACTAATTTTATAATCGATAATCAATCATGTTCAGTTTTTTCTGAAAAAATTATACAATCTAAATTTAAAATTATAAATAAAAAAGATCCAATTTATAAATTGAAATCAATTAAAAGTTCATCTGAAATCAATCACATGGTTGAGGCTCATAAAAAAGATGGTTTGGCATTAACAAGATTTATCTATTGGATTAAGAATATTAATACTAAAAATATAACAGAAGTCGATGCACAAAATAAATTAGAAAAATTTAGAATGATGAGTAATGATTATTTATATCCTAGTTTTAATACAATAGCAGGCGCTGGCCCAAATGGAGCAATTGTTCACTATAGAGCAACTCGATTTAATACAAAAGTAATTAATAAGAATGATATATTTTTATGTGACTCTGGTGGTCAATACAAGTATGGCACAACAGATGTCACAAGAACATTATGTTTTTCTAAACCAAAACAGTACATAAAAAATATATTTACCAAAGTTTTAAAAGGTCATATCGCGGTGGCACTCACAAATTTAAATAAAGATAATACTGGTAAAAAAATTGATTTGCGCGCCAGAAAATTTTTAAAAAAAGATGGCCTAGATTATGCACATGGTACAGGCCATGGAGTAGGTTTTTTCTTAAATGTACATGAAGGACCTCAGTCTATATCAAAATATAATTCTATTAAATTCGAAAAAGGGATGATTTTAAGTAATGAACCTGGATTTTATAAAAAAAATGATTTTGGAATTAGAATTGAAAACCTACTTTATGTTAGACAAAAAAAAAATAATTTGAATTTTGAAAACCTTACGCTGGCACCAATTGATAAAGATCTAATTAATTATGCTTTATTAAATCAAGTAGAACAAAATTATTTATTCAAATACCATTTAAATATCTACACACAATTTTCACACCTTCTAAATAAAAAAGAAAAAAAATGGTTAGCCAGTCTTATCTAACATTTCAATCAAGTCTATTAGGCTTATTACCTTAATACCCATCTCTTTAGCAGCATTAACTTTTTTAATTGTGGGCTTTTCACCTACAATTAAATAATTAAGCTTCTTATTTACATTGCTAATTATTTTTCCTGAATTTTTTTCAATTAACGATTTTGCTTCTGCTCTACTAATGTCATTAAGTTTTCCAGTAAGCATAAAGGTTTTATTTTTTAGCAATCCATCATCATTAATTGGAATTGTATTCAATATTGTAAGGTTTTTATTCAATTCACTTAAAACAGTTAAATTGATTTTATTTGAAAAAAAATTTTTTATTGATTGAATCTGTGTTGGACCAATGCCATCAATATTTGATAAATTATCAATATATTTATTTTCAGATAATTTTGAGAAATTTTGTGTTGATTTTAAATGTCTTGCTAACAATTTTGCATTTTCTTGCCCTATATGTCTTATACCCAATGAGTAAATAAACCTTTCTAAGGAAATTTTTTTTTTCTCTTCTATGGAAAATTTTAAATTAGCAACAGATAGTTTACCCCAACCTTCTAATTTTTCTATGTTATTATAATTTAAATTAAAAATGTCAGGTGGTAATTTAATTAAGTTTAAATGCCAAAAATTTTCAACAATTTTTTTTCCAAATCCATCTATGTTAAAAGCTTCTTTTGAAACAAAATGTTTTATTTTTTCTACAGCAATTTTTTCACACTCATATCCTTCACTAGTACATCTTCTCACAGCATCTTCTTTTTTAGTTACTTCATTGTAGTCTTTTATAGTTTTGCTTCCACACGAAGGGCAATTTAATGGGAAAATAAATTTTTTAGATTTTATATCTCTTTTTTTTAAACTCACTGAGATTACATGTGGAATTACATCACCTGCTCTCTCAACTGTTACAGTATCTCCAATTCTTATATCTTTTCTAATTATTTCATCTTCATTATGTAGTGTTGCATTGGAAACCATTACTCCTCCAATGTTTACTGGTTTGATTTTTGCTACAGGTGTGAGTGCACCAGTTCTACCTAACTGTATTTCAATATTTAATATTTCTGAAATTGAGCTATTTGCAGAAAACTTATGCGCTATAGCCCATCTTGGTGCATTCGCAGCAAAACCTAGTCTTTTCTGTAAATCAAAATTATTAATCTTATAGACAACTCCATCTATATCAAAGGGGATTTCTTTTCTTTTTTCCTCTAGATTTTTATAATTTAAAATCAGATTTTCTAAACTTGTTATCTTTTTATTAAATGGATTAGTTTTGAATCCCCACAATTTAAGATTTTTTAAAAAATCAATTTGATTATCTATCTTCATATTTTCTACATATCCATGTGTGTAGGCAATAAACTTAAGTGGAATTTTACTTGTGATTTTCGAGTCTTTTTGTCTCAAAGATCCTGAGGCTGCATTTCTAGGATTTGCAAACTTATCGCTTATCTTTTTAAAATCGTCATTTTCTATAAAAACTTCTCCTCTTATATCAATTTCCTCAGGAAAATTTATTTTAGTTATTATTGTTGGGATATCTTTAATTGTTTTTAAATTTTGAGTGATATCCTCTCCCTCTGATCCATCTCCTCTTGAAAGACCTTTTACAAATTTTCCCTTAATATAAATCAGTGAGGCTGAAATTCCATCAATTTTTGGTTCTGCACTATATTCTATGATATTAGCATTTTCTAAACTTAAAAAATTTATGATTTTTTTCTCAAAATTTTTTAAATCTTCTTCATTAAAAGCGTTGGCCAATGACAGCATTGGAACTTTATGTTTTACTTTCTGGAAATTTTTTGATGGCTTAAATCCCACTGACTGTGTTGGGGACTCTTTATTGTTTAAAAATTTATTCTCATTTTCTAAATCAATAATTTTTTTTTTTAAAATATCGTATTTTTGGTCTGATATAATCGGTTTATTTTTTTCGTAATATGCTTGATTACATTTTTTTAGTTTGTCTATTATTTCTAAATAATCTTTTTTTATTAAGGTCTTATTCATTGTTACTCAAAAAGTGTCTTAAACTTACTCTTAAACTTCGTAATAATTTTTATTCTATCTTTTTTCTTTAATTTTTTTTTATTCTTTTTTGATTCATAATTATAATCTTTATTAAATACCTTATATGAAGCTTTATACCATTCACTTGAATCATAATTGTAACCTAATATATTAGCATATTTTTTTGCTTCATTTTCTAAACCAATCCTATAATTCACTTCAACCAATCTATGCAAAGCTTCTTCAACGTAAACTGTCCGATCATATTCTTCGACAATTTTCTTAAATCTATTTATGGCTGGTATCCATTTTTTACTTTTAAGATAGTGTTTTGCTATAAACATCTCCTTGCCAGCAAGTCTATCTTCTATTAATTCTAGTTTAAACTGAGCATCCAATGCAAAATCTGTAGAAGGATATTCTGTTAGTATTAATTCAAATTTTTTTTTTGCTTTTAATAGAGGTTCTAAATCCCTCTTTTCATCAACAATATTTTCATAAAAACACATTGCTAAAATAAATTGTGCATAATCTCTATTTGAGTGATTAGGGTAATTTTTTAAATAGCTCTCTATTTGATCTATAGCATCAAAATAATAATCCTGGGAATAATAAGCATAGGCAGCCATCAATGACGCCATTGGTGCCCACTCTGATTGTGGAAAAATTAATTCTGCTTCTATGAATTTCTTTGCTGCATATAGTGCGTCTCCGTCTAATAATTCTTTGTAGCCTTGCTCATAAAGCCCAACCATTTGTTGTTTTATATTTGTGTTATCAATTACAGAAATTTTTTTTTCTTCTTTACTACAAGAGGTGTAAAAGAAAAATGTACAAATTAATAAAATCTTAAAAAAATTTATCATTAATATCTATTAACAGGTTATTTGGGAAATTCTAAACTTTTATGCTATAGCTCTTAAATTACCTTTATTAATAAAGGCATGTGGCAAGCTTTTTTCTTTTATTTCAATTATTGAAAAATTATTCTTATCTTGAAAAACTTTTCTTAGAAGTTGATTTGTAAGTTTATGACCTCCTCTAGAGCAAATTATTTTTCCAATAATCTTATAACCAGCTAAATAAAGATCTCCCATACAATCTAAGATTTTATGGTTTACAAATTCTTTTTGGTTTCTAAGTCCTTCCTTATTCATAATTTGATTGTCTTTTACCACTATAGCATTTTCAAGACTTCCACCTTTTGCTAAACCCATTTTTTTTAATTTTTCTACATCCTCATAAAGACAAAAAGTTCTTGAGTTATAAATATCGGTTAAATCTGACTCATAAACTTTAATAATATTTCTCTGTGTTCCAATAAGTTTATTTTCATATTTAAGTTCAAAATCTATATCTAGGCTAATTTTGCTTGGTTCGATTGAAATTGTTTTTTTTCCATCAATTAATTCTATTTTTTTTTCAATTTTAATAATCTTTATGGGTGTATTGCTATTTTTAATTCCTACTTCATTTATGGCTTCAATGAATACTTTTGCTGAGCCATCTAAGATTGGAACTTCTTGATTATCAATTTCAATTAAAGCATTATCAATACCCATACCGTACAAAGCTCCCATTAAATGTTCTATTGTTGAAACACTTGCATCATTTTCATTTGATATAGTTGTGCAAAAGACTGCACTACTAACATTAAAAAGATTCGGAACAATAATATTATTATCTTTAAGATCTATCCTTTTAAAAATTATTCCAGTATTTGGTTTTGCAGGTTTAATGATTAAATTTGCATCTAGGCCACTATGCAAACCAATGCCTTTTAAGACAATATTTTTGTTAATAGTTTTTTGATTTAAGACTGACACCCAATTGTTATAAATTCTTACTTTCATTTAAGAAAAACAAGAAATGTTACAGAAGAATACTATTCTATTGAAAAAAAAGAAAAAATTTCTCAAAAAAACCTTGTTTTATTAGTTTTTTTGGCACAAATATCACTTCTTGTCTATTTAACCCTGTTCTCAATGCAAAACCAGCATTGCAGACGTTTAAGGTTCTTTCTTCTAAAAAATCTAAATCATGTGCAATAGAAATTTTTTCTTTATTTGAATTGTTTAGTAATCGTGAGCCCTCTCCAATTAAAACTACCTTAAAATGATTTTTTGTAATTGAGCTTAATTTAATAGATCGATTGCACATCTTGATAATTTCCTCAGTTCTAGCAGATATTATTTTTTGTAATAACTCCGAGGAGAGATTTTTATTATCTAAAAAAAATTCTTTTTTATCAAAATTAATTTTGATATTTTCAGCTTCTTCTAAATTAATTTTTAATACTTTTGAGATATCTTTTGTAATATGGTTTCCACCAATCGGCAGGATATTCAAAGAAACAATTTTATTATTGGCATAAGTTGTTATTGAAGTTTTATTATAACCAACATCAATAAATGAAATATCTTTATGTTTAAGAAAATTTTCTTCATAATCTTTAGCTTTTGCATAACTAGAACAAATAATTTGATTAATTGAAATATCAAATTTATAAAAAATATTCTTAAAATATTCTATAATTTCTTTAGGCAAACAAATAAAAAGAATATCTAAAGCTATAAAGTTACATCTTATATTTAATGGTAAATAATCATAATCAATATTATTAATTCTATAATTATTAATTATGATATGTGTAATATTTTGATTTTTATAATATTTTAATATTTGTTGTTTGGCTTCTTGGACTAAAAATTGAATATCATCCTGCTTTAATTGTACTTCATCAATTATTTTTGATATTGAAATACCAATCGACAACATCTTAGGGCTATCTAACATTAAATTTATACTATCGATATATTCATCGGTGTTTTCTTCTAAGGATGTAATAATTTTTTGAGCCTCTATACCAATTTCAGTATGATCAAAAAGAAACTTACTTTCTGTATGTAAGATTTTATCTAAATTGTCTTTATGAAATGCGCTGGCTCTTAACTTTGAAAATCCACAATCAACATATATTTGATAATTGTTATTATTCATTATTTTATAACTAGGTGACCATTTACCCTGAGATCAATAGTATCTTTATCCTTAAATTGAATACTAGTTATTATTTTATGTGCCTTGTTAAGAGATTTAGACATATTTTTTTCTGGTAGTTTAATTAAAATATCATCAATTGTTACAATATCCCATCTATTTGATGGAAAAAAATATACTGCTTTAAAATCTGAAAAACTAAATTTTGACTGTTTAACATTTTTTTTAAATTCTAAAAATTTTTTTGAATCGAATTCACCAAATATATAAGGTAAGATTTTATCACTTCGTTCATTTGATATAAGTTTACCATTTGAGCCAACTATTAAGTTATTGACGTTAGTTATTTTTGCAACAAATTTAGTGGGCCTGATCTCTATATTTAGTGTTGAGGGATAAATTTTCCTAATATTGTATTCTTCAATAATATTATGTTTGTTTATAACTTTACTGATCTCTTTTTTTTCAAGAAAAAATATATTTTGATAAAAAAATCCTTTCAAATCATTTTGGATTTCTAAATTTCTGGCAACATTTAAACCAAAAACTTTAATATCTTTGATTTTTAATGAATGTTTTTTTTGTTTTTCCACCAGTTTCCCACTGGTAGTACTCAATATAAGTAAAAAAATTAGATATATTATTACTTTATTTCTTTTACCTATTGATTGATGCATCTTTTAGAATCCATTCAATTAATTTTATAAAACTTATGCCAGCATAACTTGCAATTTCTGGTACAAGTGAAAGTTTGGTCATACCTGGTTGTGTATTAATTTCTAATAAATAAAATTTTCCTTTATAAAATTTAAAATCTGACCTTGTAACACCTCTGCATCCAATGACTCTGTGAGCTTTAGAAGTAATATCAGTGACTTTTTTTAAATCTTTTTTATTTAAGTCGACAGGAATTATGTGTTCTGTTTTTGCATTTACGTTATATTTTGCTTCATAATCATAAAATTTTCTCTTGGGTTTCAGCTCTATTACACCAAGATTTTTTTTACCCATTATAGCAACTTGAATTTCTCTACCTGGTATGAATTCTTCTATTAAAATTTCGTTGTAAGCACTTAATTGACTTAATTTTTTTACTATATTCTTTTTATTACATATATGAACTTGAACACTCGAACCTTCATTTGTAGGTTTAATAACAACTGGAAAATTTAACTTTTTTTGAATTACTTTAATAATATTAATTTTTTTTTTTTGATTATTCAATTTAATATATTTAGGTGTTAAAATATTATTTTTTATAAAAATTTTTTTAGAAATTACTTTATCCATTGCTATGGCTGAAGCAATTATACCAGAATGTGTATAGGGAATTTTTTGTGTCTCTAAAATAGATTGAATATAACCATCTTCTCCAAATTGCCCATGTAATGCATTAAATATTATATTTGGTTTAAAAAGATTAATTTTTTTTAATAGAGTCTTGTCTGGTTCACAAGCTAGAACTTTATATTTATTTTTTTTTAATTCATTAGCGACTTGTTTTCCTGTTTCTAAGCTTATCAAGCGTTCTTTAGATATACCCCCACAAAGAATTAAAATTTTTTTTTTCATTATTATTCTAGTATCTTAATTTCTTTTTCTAATTTAATGCCTGTTTTTTTTTCAACTCTTTCCTTAACAAATTCTATCAATTTATTCATATCATTAAAAGTAGCGTTATTTTTATTTACAAAAAAATTGCAATGTTTATCTGAAATACCCGCGTCTCCGAAAGTTGATTCTAAAGGCACTGATTCTTTAATTAACTCCCATACTTTTTTATTCGTTTGGTTAATTGGGTTTTTAAATGTACTACCACTTGTTTTGATTTTAGTTGGTTGATTTTCATCTTTTTTTTTTTTTAATTTTAAAATCTCTTTTTCAATTAGATTTTTATCTTTTTTCTCTCCTTTAAATGAAGCGCTTAAAAAAATTAAATCTCGGTCTAAGTTGTTATTTCTATACTCAAAGATAATATTATCTGCTGCAATTGTTATGACTCTTCCTGACCGATCAATTGCCTGTACAGAAATAAGTATGTCTTTAAACTCTCTATTAAAACATCCGGCATTGATCTTTAATCCACCACCTATAGTTCCTGGTATACATGCCAAAAATTCCAGCCCACCTATTTCATTTTTTATAGCAAAATCAGATAATTTTTTATCCATACATGCACTTCCAGCCACAATAATATCATTAGGCAACAATGAAACATTTGAAAAATTTTTTCCCAACTTAATAACAATTCCATCAAAGGTGTTATCACTTATTAGTGTGTTTGAACCAGCTCCAAGAATAAAAATTTTTTCCTTATCTCCAAATTCTTTTAAAAATATAACTAAATCAGACAGTGACTCTGGTTTAAAATAAACTTTAGTTTTTCCTCCAATATTAAACCAATTATTTTTTTTTAAATCATGATCAAAATAAATCTTACTATTAATTTTTCCTGCAAACTTTTTTATAGCATCTACTTTCATTATATTATTTTTGGTAATTCTTTCATCCAGCTAGAAATAGTGCCTGCGCCCATTCCAACTACTATTTTTTTTCCATAAATAGTTTGCTTTATGAGTTTAGCTAGTTGGTACTTGTCTTTGACTAAAAATAATTTAACTCCTGAATTTTTAATTATCTCTCTAGCAAAATTATTATAATTAAATCCTAATTTTATTTTTTCTCCTGCTGTATAAACTGGGCATAAAATTACAGTGTCTGCTTTTTTAAACGATACAGTAAATTCTTTTTTAAGATCTTTTAATCTAGAAATTCTATGAGGTTGAAATATACAGATTATTTCATCTTTTTTATAAGCAGCTCTTATGCCATTCAAAACTTCTTTAATTTCTGTTGGATGATGCGCATAATCATCATAGAAGCTTGTCTCACGGTATGTAAATATTTTATTAAATCTTCTTTGAACTCCTTTAAAATCTTTTAAGCCTTTTTTAATAATTCCTGCTGGTATACCAATTGTTGAGGCTACTGCCGCAGCTGCTGTAGCATTTCTAATATTGTGGAGCCCAAGAAGTGGTACTTTAATCCTATTAATAGTTCTTTTTTTTTTTCCAGGTAATTTAATTGCTAAATCATATTCTGAATATTTTTTTGTCAATTTTACATTTTTAATATGAAATTGAGACTTTGAATTAGTTCCGTATGTATGGTAATTTTTTATCTTAATTTTCTTAAGTAACTCAACATTATTTTTATCATCTATACAAATAAATGATTTTCCAAAAGATGGTACTTTATTAATAAAGCTTATAAATAAATTCTTGAGATCGTTCATTGATTTATAATAATCCATATGCTCTCTGTCTATATTTGTAACAATTGAGTAAGTAGGTGGTACATGTATAAAACTACCATCGGACTCATCTGCTTCCAATATACACCAATCACTTTTTCCAAGTTTTGCAGAATTATTTAGAGAATTAAGCACACCACCATTTATAATTGTAGGATCTAACTTCGTTTTAGAGAATATTGCAGCTAACAGTGAAGTTGTTGTAGTTTTGCCGTGAGAACCAGTAACAACAATATTCTTTGTTAATGAAACTATATGAGCCAACATTTCACCTCTCTTGTAAGTCGGTAGTCCTCTTTTTTTTGCTTCGATTAATTCTGGATTATTTTTTTTAATAGCCGATGAAACAACTAAAATTGTAGCATTATTAATGTTTTTTTTTGAATGTTGAATAAAAATTTGGATTTTATTTTTTTTTAATCGTTCAATATTCTTATTATTAGAAATATCACTACCTTGAATTTTAAATCCCATACCTTTCATTACTAAAGATAGACCACTCATTCCAATTCCGCCTATGCCCAAAAAATGTATTATTTCAGTTTTTGCTAATTCAATTTTCATTAATAGTAGATATTATTTTCTGATTTATATTATTCCATGTATTTTGATAGCTAAAATTTTTCATATTCTTTTTTTTTTTAAAATATTCTTCTTTATTATCAATGATATTAAATAATTTATTAGTAAGATTAGTATCATTAATTTCATTTTGATTTAAAATCCAATTACACCCATGTTGATTATAAAAAGATGCATTTTCAAACTGATGATTATCTTTTGCCGTAGGTAATGGTATTGCTAAATGTGGTATGTTTAAAAAAACTAATTCTGCTAGTGTCGATGCACCGGCTCTAGTTAAGCATATATTGGCTTTGCTCATCAAAGCTGAAATGTTTTGATTAAAATCAAATAATTCATACTCTATTTCATTGGCTTGATAAAATAATTTTAATCTTTGAAAATTTTTTTTATTTGTTTGTTGATAAACTTTAAGTCTATATTTTTTTGATAAATCAATTATTGAACTTTGAGCTAGCTCATCAAATAATTTTGCACCTTGACTTCCTCCTATTATCAATAAACTAACATTTTTATCAATAATACTAGTTTCTTTTGGATTATAAAATTCTTTTCGTAATAAGGGTGGAATTATAGACATTTTATATTTCAAATTGCTTGGAAAATTTTTGATTTTACTAGAATAACAAAAAATTTTATGGCAATTATGAATAAAAAGTTTGTTTGTTCTACCTAAAACTAGATTAGGTTCAAATAGAAAGAGTTTTATATTAAGAATTTTAGATGCCACACATAATGGTAATGACATATATCCACCTGTTGAAATTAATATCTCAATTTTTTTTTCTTTTAAAAAAAAAAATGATTTAATAATTATTAATATTAATGAAAAAATCTGAACCGGCAATAAAAAGATATTTTTAGAAATTTTGGTTACATCAATAATCTTTATATTACATTCCTCTTTATCTAAAAATTTAATCCCTCTATTATCAGATGATATAAAAAGATTAAACTCTCTCTTTAAGTGTTCATAAATTATTTTTGCTGGAACTGTGTGCCCTCCAGAACCTCCCGTACTAATTAAAATATTCTTCATACTAATTAATTTTTCTCTTTGTTAAATTTAAAATTATACCAGAAAGAATAGCTACACCTATGATTGAAGATCCTCCATAGCTTAAAAATGGTAATGTCATACCAGTTGTTGGAAATAATCTTATATTAACACCCACATGAATTAAAGCCTGTATCAAGATTATAGTAACTGATCCTACAAGGACTAATTTTATTTTTTCATTTTTTTCTAAATAAACTTTTTTAAATACGCTATAGATTAAAAATAAAAAAATTGTCAGTATTAAGATAATTATAACCACTCCAAATTCTTCAGATATTACAGAAATTATAAAATCAGTATGTGTTTCTGATCCTTTAAATTTTAATGTTCCTTCTCCAATACCTTTTCCAAAGAAACCACCACTAGATATTCCATCAACAGATTTTGCAGCTTGAGCACCATGAGTTCCTGCATCTGGGTTAAAAAAAGAAAAAATTCTTTTTTTTATATAATCAAATTTAGGAATATAAAAAACCATATAAATTAGAGATGTTAAGGAAATGCCAAAAAAAGCTAAAAACACAACAAGACTTATACCTGAGATGAATACTAGTGTTACCCAGGAAAAAAAAATAAGTAATGTTTGTCCTATATCAGGCTGCATCATCAATAAGAAAGATGTGGGAACTATTGCAATAAAACTAGCACCATATTTATAATAGATATGAATTTTTTTTTCACTACTTAAAATAGTTGCGAGAAAAATTATTGTGAAAGGCTTAATAAGTTCTACAGGCTGAAATCTCGGTATAAAAAATAAATCAAGCCATCGTTTTGCTCCCTTAACCTCGGTGCCTATTAAAGGTACTAAAAATAAAAAAAATAATGAAACAAAAAATAGAAAAATAGAAAATCGAAAAAGGTTTTTTTCGCTCATGGATGAAAAGAATATTAAAATAATTATTCCAATAAAAAAATATACCAAGTGCTTAAAAAAGAAGAAATAACTATTGGTCTCTAATTTATCAGATGCAATTAATGAAGTAGATGCAAGAGAAAAAAATAATCCTAAGCTAAATAAAATAACTATTAGTACAAAAATTACTTTATCAATATTTTTCCACCAACCATAATATAATTTATAAATTGCAGTATCATTAAGCATTGTTATATTTTTTGATGAGATTATTGAAATACTCTCCCCTTTCTTCAAAATTTTTGAAACTATCAAAAGAGGCTGCTGCTGGACTAAAAAGGATAATTTTATGCTTTAAATTTTTATCAATTTTCATATCTGAAAAAATCTCTTTAATTAAAATTTTTAAATTTGCAAAGGTTTCATACTTAACTATGTTTTTTAATTTGTTTTTAAAAATATTTTTATTTTTTCCATAAATATAGGCTTTAAGATTCGTGCAATCATTTTTTTGTAACGAAAATTTGTCACCTTTTTTTGCTAAGCCACCAACTATCCAAGAAACATTTGACATTAATTTTAAGATACTTACTGATGATGAAAAGCTAGTAGACTTAGAATCGTTAATAATAGTCAAATTTTTAGATTTAAAAATTATTTGCTGTCTATATTTTAAACCCTTAAAATTTTTTAAAGTTTTAAACAAATCTTTTTTTTTAATCTTCAATATTTTTGCTATTTCAAATATAAAAGATAGGTTTTCTCTATTGCCCTCACTGTAGAAATATGGATTATCAATATTTTTTAATAATTTGATATCTGGATATTTATAAACCTTAATTAGTTTTGGCAAAAATTTTTTAAATTTCACCTCATTTCTTATATATAAATTATTCATATTCAATATTGCATAATCTTTTTGATTTTGGTTTTTAACTATTTTAAATTTTGCCTTAACGTAATTTTTTAAAGTTTTATGCCTTTCTAAATGATCTGGTGAAATATTTAAGATCACCGAAATATTAGATTTAAATAGTTTACTATATTCCAACTGGTACGATGATGCCTCAACTACAAATATTGTTTTACTTGTTATGTTTTTTTCTAATAATATTGGATTTCCAATATTTCCTACTATCCGAACATCAAAATTTTGATCTCTTAAAACCTCATATAAAATTCTAGCAGTGGTCGATTTACCGTTTGTACCTGTAATAGTTATTTTCTTATTTTTGTTATAAAAATTATTAAAAATATCTAAGTCTGTGGCAATTTTTTTGTAATTTTTTTTTAAGTAATTTCTAAGACTGCATTTATTAATATCTATGCCTGGGCTGATTATTATGTGGTCTATAGTTTTTTTTAATAATTGTTGATGACTGATTAAATTTTTTTTTATTTTCTTGTCCCTATCAATAATCTTTTTATCATCATATAAGTAAATTTCATTTTTATTTTTAAGAAACTTAAAAGTGGACAATCCACTTTTACCCAATCCGTACACTAAAATTTTTTTGTAATTATAAATATTTTGATTATTTAACATTATCTAAGTTTTAATGTTGCTAATCCAATCATCGCAAGAATGATTGAAATTATCCAAAATCTTATAACTATTGTCGATTCTGCCCAGCCTTTTTTTTCAAAATGATGATGAATAGGAGCCATTCTAAATACTCTTTTTCCTGTCAATTTAAATGATAATACTTGTACAATAACCGAAGCTGCTTCTAGTACAAATAATCCACCAGTTATTGCTAATACAATTTCATGTTTAGTAATTATCCCAACAGCACCAAGCGATCCTCCTAAAGCTAAAGAGCCTGTGTCTCCCATAAATATCTTTGCTGGTGGTGCATTAAACCATAAAAAACCTAAGCATGATCCAATGATTGATCCACAAAAAATAGAAGCCTCTCCCATGCCTTCGATATAAGTTATCTGTAAATATTCTGAAAAGACAATATTTCCAGTAATATAACTAATAAAAGCAAAACATGAGGCCACCAATATCACTGGTACCGTAGCTAAACCATCAAGGCCATCTGTTAAATTTACTGCATTTGATGATCCTACAATTACAAATATTGAAAATGGTATAAAGAACCATCCAAGATTTATTATTAAATTTTTGAAAAATGGAAAGTACAAATTTTTTAATCCCTCGTGTTCTGAAAAATGAGATAACATAAGTACAGCTATTAAAGCTATTAAAATCTGAGCAATCAACTTAAATTTGAATGAGATGCCTGATGAATTTTTTAATTTAATTTTTTTATAATCATCATAAGCGCCCAATAAACCAAAGGATGTAACTATAAAAAGTAAGAACCAAATATAATGACTAGATAAATCTCCCCATAAAAGAATTCCTGAAAATAATCCCAAAAGTATTAATACTCCACCCATAGTTGGTGTTCCGATTTTTTTAATTATATGATCTGATGGTCCATCTGCTCGTATTGGGTCTAAAATTTGTCTTGCTGAAAAAAATTTGATGAATGGTGTCCCTATAAGCAAAACTACCACCATAGATGTAAACATTGCTAGTCCTGTTCTAAAAGTAAGATATTTAAAAACGTTAAGAAAACTGTATTGATCTATTAATCCTAAAATAAGATTATAAAGCATTAATTTTACCTAATTTCATATCATTTGTTAGCTTATTAAGCCCTGTAGAGTTTGATCCTTTAATCATCAAATAATCATTATTATTTATATTATTTTTAATCAAATTAATTATTTCTAAATGGTTTTTTAAAATGTAGCCTTTTTTATTCTTATGAAGAGTTTTGTACGCTTCAGTCATATGTTTTCCAATAACATTTACATTTTTAATAGATGTTTTGTTAATATTTTTAGCAATGTCTGTATGCAATTTTTGAGAATATTTACCTAATTCTAGCATGTCCCCAAGAATTAGATGTTTTTTAGCATTATTTAATTTAATCATATTAAAATTTTTTAGTGCAGAGTTCAATGAAAGGGGATTTGAATTATAGCTTTGATCTATAAGGTAAAAATTTTTTTTAAATAATCTAATTTTCGAAATATCACCACGTCCTGTTGGTATTTTGTGATTATAAAAAAAATTATGGTCTAATTTATCTATATTTTTGTATATTGACACAATTGCAATCGAAGCAAGTAAATTTTTTATATCACTTTCAAAACACGTATTAAAATAAAAATATTTATTTATATTATTGATTGTTATCAAAATCCTATATTTTGATTTTTCTTTTTTTATTGAATTTAAATAAACACTAGAGTTTTTATCTTTTAAGCTAAAAGAAAGGATGTTTACCTTCTTTTTTAAAGCTATTTTTTTATGTAAGTTGTAAAAAGAGTCATCAGCATTTAAAATAAGATAACCATTCTCTTTTATATTTTGAATAATTTCTGATTTAGCTAATGCTATCTCTTTTAAATTTCTAAAATTTTTAATGTGTGCATAAGAAATATTTGTAATAATACCAACGTCAGGTTTTATAATTTTTGATAAAAGGTTGATTTCATTTTTTTTATCCATTCCTATTTCAAAAATACCAAAATTATCATTTTTTTTTAAATTAAACAAACTTATTGGAACACCAAACTTATTGTTAAATGACTTCGGAGAATAAGTGACATTATAATTTTTTTTTAACGATCTAGCTATTAATTCTTTGAGTGAAGTTTTTCCAGAACTTCCTGTGATAGCTATAATTTTACCAGATATATTGTCTCTTATTATTGATGACGCGTCTGTTAAAAATTTTAAAGTGTTTTTAACTCTTAGGCAATTTTTATTATTTTTTAATCTGTCCGTTATTACCAATGATGCTTTTTTTTTAAACGCTTCTTTAATAAATAAATTTCCATCTTTATTTTTTCCCTTAATGGCAAAAAAAATATCTTTTTTATTAATTTCTTTAGAATTAATTGATGCATTTTTAATTTTTAATCTTAAAGAAATATTATTTGAATTACTTAATTCCTTTAAAATATTTAGTTTAAAGTTACTAGAAAGCATTTTGTTTTTGATTGTAATATTTTTTAATATTTCTTTTTTGTCCGAAAACAATTTTTTTATGTTCTTGTATTCCTGTGTCTCTTCATGCCCTTTACCTGCAACAATCAATATATCACCTGTTTTTAAGCTCAGTATTGCTTTCTTGATAGCATTTGATCTATTTGCAGTCTCATAAGTTTTTGAGTTATCAATATTTTTTTTTATAGACAGTCTTATTATTTTTGGATTTTCGTGTCGTGGATTATCATCTGTTAAATATATTCTATCACAATATTGATTGGCAATTTTCCCCATCATTGATCTTTTTGATTTATCTCTATCTCCACCACATCCAAAAACTATTGAAATCTTTCTATTCTCAAATTGTTCTTTTAAACTTTTTAAAGATGCTTTGAGTGCTTCTGGTGTGTGAGCATAGTCTAATATCACTTTAGAGTTATTTTTAATAACTCCAATTTGCTCCAATCTTCCACTTACTGGTTTTATATTTTTTATTGTATTAACAATTTTTTTAAAACTTAAGCCACTTTTGCTAGCTGCTATCATTGCCATCAAAATATTTTTAATCTGAATCTTTCCTATTAATCTTGTTTCAAATTTATAAATATTTTTATTATATCTAATCCTAACTATCTGTTTTATATTATGAAATTCGTGTGAGACAATCTCTAAATTGCTACTTTTATTTGAAATTGTTTCTATATTATATTTTTTTTTTATGGATATATTTTTGAGTTTTTTATATTGGGGAATCTCTATGTCAGTAATTATATTTGCATTCTTTTCTAGTAATCTTTCAAATAAATACAATTTTGATTTTAAATAATCATTAAAATTTCTATGATAATCTAAATGATCATGTGATAAATTAGTAAATATACCTATTTTAAATTTTAAACCATCTAATCTATTTTGTTTAAGTCCATGACTAGAAGCTTCTAATATAACGTTATCAATTTTATTTTTTTTAAGCTTATGTAAACAAATGCTTAATGCAATTGGGTCTATAGTTGTATTTGAAACCTTCTTAGTATAATTCTGTGTTTTAATACCTAAAGTTCCAATAGAAGCCACTTTTTTTTTATTCAATTTTAAAATTTGAAAGTAAAAATCAGCCACTGATGATTTGCCATTTGTTCCAGTCACTGCAATTATATTTTTTGGTCTATCCTTGTAAATTGCATAAGCAAATTCTGCTAGTGACTTTCTTATATTAGAGGATTTAATAAATAGTACATTTTTTTTTAAACTATCAAATTTTTGTTCAGAGATGATAATTTTTGCACCTTTTTTAATCGCGTGGTTAATAAATTTATTACCATCTATTTTTGTTCCCTTTATTGCAAAAAAAATATTATCTTTTTTACACTCTAAGCTGTTAAAACAAAGACCCGAAAAATGTTTATTTTTATATTTTGATTCAATTTCTTTAAAAAAATTTTCAATGATCATGAATTATCTAGTTTTCTATATATTTTGTGGCTAAAATAGGCCCAATTCTCTCAATAATTTTGCCTGCAACTTCAACTGATGTCCATCCTGCAGTATTAAATGGTGTTCCCTTAGTTGGCTCTGCACCATTTCTGTAATAATAAATATACTCACTGTTGGTCTTTGGTTCATCTAGCATAACCACTAAAATATACTTTGGCTTTTGTGACGGAAAAATTGCTACAAATGTATTTATTTTGTCTTGTGTGTACTTCCCGTTTTTAGATATTTGAGCAGTTCCAGTTTTACCACCTACTTCATAGCCTTCAACATTTGCTAGTTTGGCAGTTCCTTCTTCACTTATTACAACTTTTCTCAATATCTTATTTATTTTATCTGAAACACCTTTATTTATTATTCTTTTTTTTGAAATTTTTTCTACTATTTTTTTTTGTATTATGGTTGGTTGAATTTCATATCCACCATTTGTAATTATTGAATAACCTTTAGCTACTTGTAAAAGAGTAGTTGTAATGCCATGGCCATATGAAGCTGTTGCTAGTTTACATTTTCCCCAATTAATTATATGTGGTTTTCCTACCTCTTGAATATCAAAATCAATTTTACCTTGTACGCCAATTATTTTTAAAAAAGATTTGAATTTTTCTTTTCCTATTTTTTGCCCTATTCGAACAGATCCTATATTTCCTGATCTAATTAAAATTTCTTCAACAGTAAGATTTGTTGGTATTTTGTTGCTGTATTCTCTTATCTTAAACCCATTACATTCAATTTGTTTTTTTAAGTTTAAATATTCAGTATTGGGCTCTATCAGGTTCTCATTAAAACCTGCGGCAATCGTAAAAGTTTTAAAAACTGAGCCAAATTCATAAACACCCTTGGTTGCTCTATTAATGTAATTTACATTTGTAATAGTCTTTCTTTCATTAAGATTAAAATCTGGGAGCGAAACCATTGAAATTATGCTTCCATTATTCACATCCATTAAAATAGCCGCACTACCTTTAGCTCTAAATATTTCTTGAAATTTTAATAGTTCTTTTCTTATTAAAAATTGAATATCTGCATCTACTGTCAATCTTATTAGCTCTTTTGTTGTTTTTAATTCCTTATCAAATGATTTTTCTATTCCTGAAATACCATTGTTATCATCATCTATTTGCCCAATTATATGACTAAAAAGATTTTTTTGCGGATATAGTCTTGTTAATTTTTCTTCTGGTCTAATTGCCTTGTCTCCAAGTGACATAATTTTTTCATAATTTATTTGAGATATATTTTTCTCAAACTTAAAAAACTTATTTTTATTAAGCTTTTTTTTAATTTCTTTGTAATTTTTATTTGGAAAAATCCACTTTAGATTAATCAATAATCTTTTTTTATCTATTACTTCTACTGGGCTAATTCCTATATCAATTGAACTAACTGATTTAACCAAATAATTTCCATTTCTATCTATTATATCTGCTCTATAATTTTTCTTAGTAATTAGTGGCTTGTTCACTTCTTCTTTTTTTAAAGATCCTAAGTGAAGAAGTTGTATTGAAAAAATTATTGAAACTATTAAAAATACAAAAAAAATAAAAGCAATTCTATTAAATTCTATATTTAAATTAGTTTTACTTTTCTTGTATAAAAATTTATTTTCATACTCTTCTAAAATTATTTTATTCATCGCTGATCTTTTTTATGAAACCAGTCGTCTTTATAATATTATTTTTTTCAGATATTTCTTGAATTTTCATAATATCAATCTTGGTTAATTCTCTTTCAAAATACTCAGATTGGTAGCGAATTAATTTATCTGGTGAACTTAAAAAATTATATTCCAACATTACATCTCCAAACTCTGCACTTAAAGATCTAATGGATTCATTTAGAGCAAAAATTTTATCTTCAATTTCCTTAGTAGAATTTTTAACTAACGATGTGGCTAAAATTAATACAAGGATAATTAACAATGCTACTTTTTTCATAATTTGTTTGAGAAATTTTCAATTTCAATTAAATGTTTGAACTTATCTAAAATATCTGTTTCAAAGTTATAAAATTCTTCTTTTTTAATAGCATATCTTAATTTTGCAGATCTTGACGGTGGATTTTCTCTAATTTCATTTATTGAAGGAGTGACTGGTTTTTTACTAATAGATCTAAATAGATTAACTGTTTCTTCATTTTTTGGCATATATCGAGATACACTTTTATTCTCTGATAAACTTTTAAAAAAATATTTTACTATTTTATCTTCAAGAGAGTGGAATGTTACAACAGCTATAACTCCATCTTTTTTAACTACCTTTGCCGCATTAATAAGCCCATAAATTAATTCACTAATTTCCTTGTTAACAAATATTCTTAAAGCTTGAAATACTTTTGTTGCACTATGTGTTTTTTGATTTTTTTTTCTTTTTGAAGACTCTATAATCCTAACCAACTCTTCTGTAGTTATTTTTCGAGTCGCTCTATCCTCTACAATATTGTGGGCTATTCTATTACTATCTTTTTCTTCTCCAAAATATTTAAATATTTGAGTAAGATCTTTTTCATCTAAATTATTTATTACTTCTTTAGCAGAGAATTCATTGATACCCATCTTCATATTAAGTTCACCAACTGTTTCAAAAGAAAGGCCTTTTTTTGGATCTTTTATTTGTGTGTATGAATAACCTAAATCAAAAATTACCCCTGTAATATTTTCATTTTTAAGCTTTAGATTATCAAGTTGACTGAATTTTATATTTTTAAATAGAAATCTACCTTCATGTTTTTCTTTAATTTCTTGAGCTTTTTTGATGCTTTCTACATCTCTATCTAGAGCTATAACCTTCGTCTTTGAAAAACTTAAAATTTTTTTGCTGTAACCACCTTGACCAAACGTACAGTCAATAAATGTGCCACCATATTGAGGATTAATAATACTAATTAATTCACTTAGCAATACCGGGTAATGATTTCTCATATCCGGTATTATAGTAGCTATCATTTTTTTTTTTGAACACTATTAATTTTTTTGTCTTCTTAAAAATGCAGGAATTTCTAGATCATCATCATCTTCATTACTATTTTCATCATTGTCTGAAGATAACAAGCCTTCTGTTTCTGTGGTTTCGTTATCCGAAGTAAACAGGTCTGGTGCAGCTTCTCCTTCTACCCCAAAGTTTTCAAGTCCGTTAGAAATATGCTCCTCTGTTTCATTCACGTTAACTTGAGCTTCCTCTGCAGATAATCTTTCATAATCATGTATCTGATCATTTTCATTAACACTCTCAACTTCATTGCTGCTAACATTTTGTTTATTCCTCATTTCTGACGATACGGCATTGGTAGCTGTCTCTTCTATAACTTCATTTTCTAACTTTAATGCATTAGCTCCATGTGTAATTGGGCTAGATATTGTTGGTGAAAAATTAAATGATTGAGCTGAACCTGCAACACTAAAATCTGAATATCCAGGATTTCTATTCTGTAATCTGTGAACCATATTAATTACAGATTTAGATTCAGTCTGCTGTCCATCTAGTGCTGTCGCAACAATTGATACTCTAATCTTGCCATCGAGTTCTGTGGACGTGATGGCTCCTATGATTACTTCAGCTTCTGGATCTACTTCAGCTCTTATTTTATTTACCACCTCATCAACTTCAAAAAGTTTTAAATCTTTGCCACCTGTAATATTAACTAATAATCCCTTTGCACCTTTCAATGTGTAGTCATCAATTAATGGGTTGCTGATTGCCATATCTGTTGCTTTTACAGCTCTACCTTCTCCTTCAGCCTCTCCTGTTCCCATCATCGCTTTACCCATTGAAGCCATTACAGTTTCAACGTCAGCAAAATCTAAGTTAATTATGCCTGGTCTAACCATTAGGTCAGTTACGCTTTGCACTCCCTGCATTAAAACATTATTTGAAAGTTTAAATGATTCTTCAAATGTAGTTTGTTCGTTTGCAATTTTAAACAAATTTTGATTTGGAATTACAATAATTGTATCCACATGTTTTCTCAGTTCTTCAAGACCTTGTTGCGCCGTTCTCATTCTCGACGGCCCTTCGTATAAAAAAGGAAGTGTAACAACTCCTACTGTTAGAATGTTTAATTCTTTTGCAGTTCTTGCAATAACGTGTGCAGCTCCAGTCCCAGTTCCACCACCCATACCAGCGGTAATAAAAACCATATTTGCTCCTTGAAGAGTGTTTGTGATATCATTTAATGATTCATCTGCAGCAGCTTGACCAATGTCATGTTTTGCTCCTGCTCCCAGACCTTTTGTTAAATTTAAACCGATTTGAATTTTTGCTTTAGCCTTACTTAGTTTTAAATCTTGGGCGTCAGTGTTTACGGCTATAAATTCAACTCCTTGTAATCCATTATCAATCATCTCATTGAGTGCATTTCCACCCGCACCTCCAACACCTACTACTAATAATCTTGGTTGTAATTCTTTTATTTCTGGTGATTTAAAGTTAATTGTCATTTTTATTTCCCCTCATTGTTATTAAAATGTTTTTCCCATTTAAGGCTTGCTCGATTTATATTTGCTTTTCGTTTTGCATTTACCTTAAATTTTTCAAATGCTGCTGGTTGCCAAATTTGAAATATTTGACCTTGACCAACAAATAAAATGCTATTCTTTATTTTTGCATGTTTTAATAATTTTGTTGAAAGTGAAATTCTACCTTCACCATCAAATTGTAGGTCTACACTTTCAGATAAAATTGATGTTGCAAAAAAATCTCTATTTTCTTCAAATGGACTTAGAGAATCTATGCTGGCTGAAAGTTTTTCAATTCTATCTTGTGAACAAGCTTCAATAGATTGGTTATTAAATGATGGATAACAAATGACGCCGTTGTACCCTAGATTTGAAAGATGTGATCTATAGCTAGCTGGCACTGACACCCTTCCCTTTTTGTCTATTTTGTTCTCGTAAGTAGATAAAAACATAATTTTTATATATCATAAATTCCATATTTGGGAATATATGGGACAATATGGGTATTTTAGGTTTGTGTCAAATGTTGTTTTTTACCTTATTTATTACTAATTGTAGATAAATTTGATGTATTCTTATTAATTCTGAAATCAATTTTTTTTGTTTTAATTACTACAATTTAAGGATGAAAAAAGAGAACAAAAATGATTCAATTGTGAATCAAAAAGTGAACATTCAAATTTATAAATATTGAGTGTGGATAAGTTGCCAGACAAACTATAAGCCGGGTTCTGTCATTTAAACCTATCATTTCTCTAGGCTTAAGATCACTCTTAAGCTCAAGCAACTAACCCTGATGACTAGCCAAAGACGGCTTTTAGTTTTGCAACAGTGTCATCTCTACTTAGTCTTGCTCCCAGTGGGGTTTTCCAGCGTTCATTGTTACCAATAGAACCGGTGTGCTCTTACCACACCTTTTCACCCTTGCCATGTTATGGCGGTTTATTTTCTGTGGCACTATCCCTGGGGTTTCCCCCGCCAGGCATTACCTGGCACTGTGTCTTTGCGGAGCCCGGACTTTCCTCTTTAAATAAATCTAAAGCGACAAGTCATTTATCTGGCAAAAGTAATTTATTACTTAACCTTAAAATTTCAAGATAATATTAATAAAACTTCCTGATTAAATTTTGACTTATAATCAAACATTCTTGGTCTATTTTGCCATTAATTAAATTTTGTCTATATCTTCGTTGAAAGGCTTTAGTGATACAATCTAGATATTTATTTTTGCTTAAAGTTCTTAAGGTTTTTTTTTGATACCCAATTTTATGCAAATTATAAATAAAAAGGTCTTTATCTATTTTGGTGGTTTTATTTTTCCTATATTTTATTAATTCTTGTTTTTTTATTATATGCCATAAACCTACTTTATTTTGAGATAAATATTGCCATGGAAATTTTTCTCCTGGGTCCTTTTTTCTTTCTGGAGCTATATCAGAGTGACCTAAAATATTCTTAAGATTAATCTTATATTTTTTAATCAAGTATTTACTCAATCTTAAAAGAGAAGTAATTTGTTTTTTGTTAAAATTTTTATAATCAGATCCATGTCCTGGATTTGTAATTTCAATTCCAATAGAATCTTTATTTAGAGATTTATAACTTCCCCATGAAGATTTACCTGCGTGCCACGCAATATAAGATTCGGGCACCATTGCAATAATTTCTCCGTTTTTTTTTATTAAATAATGACAGCTAACCTCAGATTGTATTCTAGTAAGTCTATTTATGGCTAGTGATTCTTTCTCCATCCCCGTGTAATGAAAAATAATAAATTTGATTTGTTTATCGCTTCTTTTTTTCGGGTTAAAGTTAGGTGAATAATTTAATATAGTTTTTATGGCCATAATTAAGTCATTTTTTGTACTAAATCTCGTTTTACATTCTGATTATATATTATATATAATCATTAGATAATGAAAAAAATTTTAATAACTTTTTTAATTAGTTTTATACTAACTTCAAACGTGAGTGCTGACACCGATGGAGAGAATAACCTATCTAAAAAACCTAAGCCGATTAAAGACTGCTTTGAGAGTTTAAATAGGGCTAGCTTTGCACTAAATCAAGGTTTGGATAAAGCAATTTTTAAGCCAGTTGCAAAAAGTTATAGGAATTTGCCATCTCCAATAAAAAGTGGAACAAGTAATGCACTTAATAATATCTCTTCTCTTATAACCGTACCAAACAATATTTTGCAGGGAGAATTTAAAACTGCAGGAGTTAATACAGGAAGATTTTTGGTCAACACAACTGCAGGAATTCTTGGAATATTTAATGTAGCTGAAAAAATGGGTTTTTCTGAATATACAAAAGAAGACTACGGTCAAACTCTTGGAAAATGGGGAGTTGGTGCAGGTTGCTATATTGTATTACCAGTTTTGGGACCATCAACTATTAGAGATACCGCTGGTTCATTTATGAATGTATTAGGTGGAGACCCTTATTATAACGCTTCTACTCATGGAAATAATCAGTATTTAAATGACAAAGTATTTATGACTACAAAAGTTATGACGGGTGTAGATTTTAGAGCAAAAAATTTAGAATCTATAGATAATTTAGAAAAAAACTCTATGGACTTTTATGCGTCTGTAAGAAGTTTATATTTACAAGATAGACAACAAAAAATTTCAAATTCAAATTCAAATCCAACAATTGAAATTATGTATGAGGGTGACTGGGAAGAAGTTGAGAATCAATAGTTAGAAGATAAATTCATTAAAAATAAACAGTAGATATAAACGATGTTCCCAAAAAAAATATTAACATTTTTAACTTTTTTAATAATTTTTCTTTCCGGTATTGCAAAAGTTAATTCAATTGAACCAGATATTTTTGTCCAATCTACAGTTAATAGAGCAGCAAAAACACTAAGTGGAAATTTAACCAAAGATGAAAGAATAGAAAAACTAAAAGAAATAGCAAAAGATACTGTTGATATAAATGGTATTGGTTCTTATACTTTGGGGGCTTATAAAAAAAAGATTAATGATTCCCAATTAGAGCAATATAAAGTTCTTTTTGAAAAATATTTCTTAAAAAGTTTTGCTAGTAGACTTGCTGAATATTCAAATCCAGAAATAGAAGTAACTTCTAAAAAAAAATTAAATGAAAATTATACAATGGTTAGTAGTATCTTAGCTGGAACAGAACTGAGACCAGAAATTAAAATTGATTGGAGAATTTATACGAAAAACCCAAATACCCCTGTAATTAGAGATCTAATCATTGAGGGGCTAAGCCTAGCAAGAACTCAAAAGGAAGAATTTTCTTCTATAATTGAAAGTAATAATGGGGATATCAATGCTCTATTTGCTACCTTAAAAGACTTTATTAAATAATCTTTAATTAAAATTAATTTTTGGTGGGCCCACCAGGACTCGAACCTGGGACCAATACATTATGAGTGTACTGCTCTAACCAACTGAGCTACAGGCCCCACTCAATTAACTAGCTTTTACTTCCTTTTTTATTTTCATTCAAGTCAAGAATAGAACAATCGTTCTTAGTATGTTGCCTTTGGTACCATACGTTAATCATTAGGTTGGTAAATAGGTGGTAAGTAAAATTCTATGATAGTTAGATTTTAATCTGGGATTTTACACCCAGATTTAAACCCCTATTTTCATGACCTACTTATTTAATTGAGTTTTGTTTTATGTAAATTATGAATGTACTACTTTAACCAACTAAGCTAAAGGCCAAAAAATTAAGCTTTAATTATATTATAATATAAACAATATCTACTATGGGTGAAAATATCATTAATGGTGGGACTGGTTGGTTACGCTCCAACTACCCCTGCAATGTCAATGCAGTACTCTACTATTGAGCTACAGTCCCATTAAGATAATAAAATAATACTTCAATTTTTTCTTAAAAAAATACATGAATTTAAATATTGGGCTTTGAAAATATGTTAGTTTTTTTATTAATTGAGTGCATCAAAGATAAATTCAGCCAAAAAATAGTCAAATTGAAATCACCAAAAAATGCTCCTGTTGGTAATAATGGAATAAATACAGAAACCAAAAAAATTAAAGAACCTACTTGCACATAATTTTTGGAAGTTAAAATAACTTTAATTTTACTAAAAATTAAATTGAATAAAATATAAAATAGAATCATGGTACCTATCAAACCATGTTCAGCTAAAAACTCTGTATAGACTTGATGGGTGTGAGTATTACACTCATATAAAAAAGGCCTAATTCCAGCAGGGTTCGCTTTTTCTCCACATGTCTCAACTCTATAATTTTTATTTCCCACCCCAAAGATTGGGTAATTTTTAAAAACAGAAAGTCCAGAACGATAAAGTTTATAATAAGTGTTAGTTTTATAACTTCTATGTTGAACATCTATTTCAATATTTTTTTTTTCTTCATCAGATTTAAGCAAATAAATTATTGGTTGTAAAAACTGTTTATTATATCTTACTTCTAAAAAGGGTGACTTACTTAATATAAAAACAAGCATAAAAACTATTAACAAAATAGAAAAGATTTTTTCTTTAAGTTTAAATAGGTCATTAAAAAAGTAAAATGTAAAAAACCCTAAAAAAGCTTTAATTGTATTTGATCTTTCACCAGTTAAAAGTATCGACATAAGAAAAAATAGAGAAAGAAACAAAATGATATATCTATATTTACTTGAAAAATTTTTTCTGAAATTAAAGAGGTAACCAATAATGACAAGATAAAATCCATTTATATATCCACCAACTACAGGCTCATCTTTAAAAAAGCTAACTATTCTTGATCCATATTTTTCACCATAACCAAAAATATTTGTTCCGAAGTAACTCTCAATATATGTATCTACAGACAAACTTATCAATGTAATGGTCCAAACAATCATTATTTTGTTGAAAAAAACTTTATTATGAAAAAAATAATTAAATGCAATAAATAATATAGCAAACCTGATGAAGCCAAAATTCCTAGCAGCTCCTATTGAAAAATTTTTTGAAATAATTGAATTAAAAATTAGATACAAGCAAAGAAGTAAGATGAGTTTAATAGTCCCATTAGATAAAAATTCGAAATTTTTTTTATATAAAATTAATATTATAAATGAAAAATCAATTAATATAATATTCATTAATGAAGCTGCAGGGCCTACAATTATCGAAATAGGTATTAGCGAAAATAATAAAAAAAAATATATTTCAGATATTTTTTCATTCATTTTTATTAGTCCAATATTCTTTTTTTATTTATAAACTTACAAATCTACTGTTTTTATAAGGGGGGTTATTGTGCAATTTTAACTCTCAAGAAAGCTTTTTAATTGTTTTGATCTACTGGGATGTTTTAATTTTCTAAGTGCTTTTGCCTCTATTTGTCTGATACGCTCTCTAGTAACAGAAAATTGAAGCCCAACTTCTTCGAGTGTGTGATCCGTATTCATTCCAACACCAAATCTCATTCTTAATACTCTTTCTTCTCTTGGTGTCAAAGTTGATAAAATTTTCGTAGTTGCTTCACTTAAATTGGATTTAATTGCCTGCTCTAGAGGAGCTAAAGCTTTTGTATCCTCAATAAAATCACCTAAGCTACTATCTTCCTCATCTCCTACTGGTTTCTCCAGAGATACTGGCTCTTTTGAAATCTTTAGAACTTTTCTAACTTTATCTAAGGGCATTCTTAATTTTTGAGCTAATTCCTCAGGAGTTGCCTCTCTACCAAACTCACTTAAGATTAATCTTTGTGTTCTTACAATTTTGTTGATTGTTTCAATCATGTGAACAGGGATTCTGATGGTCCTTGCTTGATCTGCAATAGATCTTGTTATTGCCTGTCTTATCCACCATGTGGCATACGTTGAGAACTTATATCCTCTCCTATATTCAAACTTATCAACAGCCTTCATAAGACCTATGTTTCCTTCTTGAATAAGATCTAAAAATTGAAGTCCTCTGTTTGTATATTTTTTTGCAATTGAAATTACTAATCGTAAGTTAGCCTCAACCATTTCTTTTTTTGCTATTCTAGATTCTTTTTCACCTTTTTGAACTCTACTAACTATCTTTTTAAAGTCTGTAACAGAAATTCCTAACTTATGACTTATTTCAATTAATCTTTCTCTAATATTTTTAAATTCATCTTTATTTTTTGAAAAAAACTGTTTCCACATTGGGTTTGTATCAAGAAATTTTTTAAGATTTGGGTTAATTTCATTACCTATATAAAACTTAATGAATTCATTTCTTGGAATTTTTTGATCCATTGCTAACCTTAAGAGATTTCCTTCCAATGAAACAATTTTTTTATTTTCAACATAATGTTTTTGAACCAATTCTTCTGATACTGATGGAGATAGTTGAAGAGATTTAATATTTTGAAGAATATCTCCTACAATTTTTTCATGCCCTTTTTCTTTTGCAGTAGAAAAACTTTCTGAATTTAAAATACAATCTAGTTTTTCTTTTTGATATTTTATTAATTTTGCGTATTCTTTTGTAAGAATGTTAACAGTTTTTAAAACTTTTGGCTTTATCTCTGTTTCCATCGCAGCAAGTGTTGGATTAAATTCATCATCATCACTACTGGAGCCTTCATTATTTTTATCTGTTTCTCCTGAATTTCTTTGTTTTGCACTTGGTCCTGTACTTTCATCTTCCATATAGTTGGTATCTATATCTATAATTTCTCTCACCAAAATTTCGTCTGTTTGAAGTTTCTCATCCCATTCATTAAATTGTTGTGCGGTAATGGGGCTTTGTGCTAATGCTATTAACATTACGTCTTTCCCAGCCTCAATTCTTTTTGCAATTGCAATTTCACCTTCACGAGATAAAAGCTCAACACCCCCCATCTCTCTTAAATACATTCGTATTGGGTCGTCACTTTTCTCGATAGTTTTTCCAGTCTCTGTAGATGAATTTTCTTTTTTTCTTAAAACTTTGAAATCAGATTTTTTTTCTACTAAAGCTACATTTTCATCTAGTATATGCATGAAAGCTTGTTCTAAATTATCATTAGAAAGATTTCTTTTACCAAGAGATTTATTAACCTCATCGTAGGTTACAAATCCTCTATGAGTTCCACGACCCATAAGTCTTGCAAATGATTTAGTAATTATTCTTTCCACAATAGTATATTTGAGAAGACTTATATAAGCGCAATTTTAGAAAAATCCATGTATTTTTTAGAGGATTTAATTGATATTTTTCTCTTTTTTTAACTCTCTTATTTCATTAAAAGTACTTTCGCTTAAATCTTTGGAAAACTTTGATTCCAGCTCCTCGATTCTAAATTCTAAATCATAGTTTTTAAGATCTTTAGAAACTTCCTCCAATAATTCAAACATTTTATTTTGATTATCTTGATTGCTGTTTAAAATATGCTTGATTGAAGCAAATTTAAAAATTTTCTCAGTTAATTGAGGATCAATTGGGATTTCTTGAAGTGTAAGTTTTTCTCCACTTTTTAATTTTGTTAAAAGAGTTTCATAAATTAATTTATTCTCTTCACTAAATAATTTTATATTTTCAATTAGGTGAATATTTTCTTGAAATATTTCTAGATTATTCATTATTAAGTATAGTAATGAAAATTCTTTAAGTTCTACTCCACTTAAAGATTTGCTTTCATTAAAATATTTTTGAGTAGACTGTAGAGACTTAATTTTTTTTGTGTAAAACTGCTTTTTACCTACATTGCTATGGGGTGTCAAAGTTGATATTTTTTCTAAAAAAAACTCGAGCACATATTTTTTAATAAAATCATCTTTAATAGTTCTTGCAATAGATCTTAGTTTTTTTTCAAAGATCGCCATTGATGAAGGGTTATTTTCAGTCTGCTGCTTATAGTGATTGAATATAAACTGATGGATTGAAATTTTTGCTTGTTTTGTAAAATCAATAAAATTTGTTTTACCATTTTTATTAGCATAACTATCTGGATCTTCACCATCTGGTAAAAAAAGAAATGAAATTTGTTTTTCTGGTTGTAATTCTTTAATTGAATTTTCTGCTGCTCTTAGTGCTGCTTTGTACCCACTATCATCACCATCAAAACAAATAATTATATCTTCAAAAAATTGGTTTAGTATTAGAATTTGTCTGTCTGTTAAAGAGGTCCCTAAGTTTGCAACTACGTTATCAATTCCATTTTTACTCAAACCAACAACATCCATATAGCCCTCAACTAGATATACATGATCTATTTTATTAGATAACTTTCTAGCTAAATCTAAATTATATAAGTTTGAACCCTTTTTAAAAAATGGTGTTTCTGGAGAATTAATATATTTTGCAAGATAACTTTTTTCTTGAATTGTTCTGCCACCTAATCCGATAGGTTGGCCTGAAATATTATTAATTGGAAATATAATTCTATCTCTAAATCTTTCTACATATATATTTTTTTTTTCATCTAAATAAAAAAGACCACTCTCAATTAAAGTTTTTTCACTAAAATCATTTTTTAATTTTTGATAAAAGTTTGAGTTTCTTTCCACAAATCCAATTTTAAAATTTTTTACTTCATTTTTACTAAGGTTTCTTTTTTTTAAATAATCTCTAGCAATAGTTAGGCTTTCATTTTTTAAAATTTCTTCATGATAAAAATTTACATACCGATTATATATAGAGCAATATTCTTGCCAATTTTTTTCTCTTTCTTCGTCTTGTTTTGAAAATGTATAAGGTCTCATTCCAGCAAGATTAGCTAAAGATTTTACAGCTTCTCCAAATTTTAAATTTTGTGTTTTCATAACAAAGTCAAAAATATTTCCATGTTCTGATGTTGCAAAACAGTGGTAAAATTCTTTATCATCATTAACTGTAAAAGATGGTGTTTTCTCTGTTTTAAATGGAGACAACCCTACAAACTCTTTACCTCTTTTTTTTAAACTAACTGACTTAGAAACTACTGTTGAAACCTTTAAACGAGTTTTAATTTCATCTAAATACTCTTTCGGATATTTCATTGTTTATTTAATAGCTCTTTAAGTAAGGGACCAGCTTTAGCAAAATCTAAGTTATCGGGGTATAATTTTTTTAGCTCACCCATTACTTTACCCATATCTTTAATAGATGCCGCGCCTAACTTACTTATTGTATCAATGCATATTTTTTTGGTATCCTCGTCATTTAGTTGCTGTGGTAAAAAACTAGATAAAAGGTCAAATTCATTTTGCTCAACTTCTAACAAATCTTTCCTGTCATTCTTCGTGTAGATTTCAATTGATTCGATTCTTTGCTTGATCATTTTTTTTAAAAGCTTCTTAATATCTTCATCATCTGTTTCTTTTTTATTGGCTCCAGATCGATTGAGAATATCTAGGTCCTTAATTGAAGATAGAATTAACCTGTAGGTTGAGATTTCCATCTTATTTTTCGATTTTAAAGAATTTTTATAGTTTGTTTCTATTGTTTCTTTCAATGTCATAATATTTTATAATGTACTTCAAAGATAAAATTCTTCAAAAGAAAAATTGTATTTTTATAATTTTATAATACATCTCTGTTGCGGTAATTAAGGTTTTATTGTATTAACCTTTAACTCATGAGTTGTAATTGATCAAAAAACCAAAAAAAATTAGCTCACACATAATCTCACAGATTTACACAGGCATTTTAGTTCTTGAAGATAAAACCATCTTTAAAGGTGTTGGTATTGGGTATCAGGGAACCGCAACCGGTGAAGTATGCTTCAACACTTCTCTGACAGGATATCAAGAAATTATTTCGGACCCCTCTTATGCTGGACAAATAATCAACTTTACATTTCCTCACATTGGTAACGTTGGAACTAACAAGGAAGATTTAGAATCAGATAAAGTTTGGACTAAAGGTGTAATTTTTAATTCTGAAATAACAAGTCCTTCAAATTATAGATCCTTAACTAATCTAGATTTATGGTTAAAAAAAAATAAAATAGTTGGCATTACTGGTTTGGATACTAGGAGCTTGACTAACTCAATAAGAGATAAAGGTGCCCCCAAAGGAACTATTTCTTTTTCTAAGAAGGGTGTTTTTAATATCAATAAATTAGTCAATATTACTACTAAATGGAATGGATTAAAAAATCTAGATTTAGCAGAACAGGTTACAACAAAGAAAAATTACATATGGTCTGGTTTTAAAACCTGGAAAAAAGACACTGGCTATTCAAAAAATAAAAAGTATTCTTTGCACGTGGTTGCGATTGATTATGGAATTAAAAAAAATATCTTAAGATACTTTTCTGACCTTAGCTGTAAAATAACTGTAGTCTCGTGTAAAACTAATGCAAAAGACATACTAAAATTAAAACCAAATGGTATTTTTTTATCTAATGGCCCTGGAGACCCTGCTGCAACAGGTAAATATGCAATAGGAATTATTAAAGAATTAATCAAAAATAACTTACCCATTTTTGGTATTTGTCTTGGTCATCAAATACTTGCTTTAACTCTTGGTGCAAAAACAAAAAAAATGAAACTTGGTCATAGAGGGGCTAATCATCCCATTAAAAATTTAATTAAAGATAATGTGGAAATCACAAGCCAAAACCATGGCTTTGAGATTGTAAGAGAAACCTTACCAAAAAATATTGAAGTAACTCATAAATCTTTATTTGATAATTGTATCGAGGGAATTAGATTAAAAAATAAACCAATTTTTTCAGTACAGTATCACCCTGAGTCAAATCCAGGACCACAAGATAGTGTTTATTTATTTGAAGAATTTATCAACAATATGAAAAAAAATGTCAAAAAGAAAAGATCTTAAAACTATATTGGTTGTTGGTGCTGGACCAATAATTATCGGTCAAGCGTGTGAATTTGACTACTCAGGAACACAGGCCTGTAAGGCCCTTAAAGATGAGGGTTACAAAGTTATCTTAATTAACTCTAATCCAGCAACTATCATGACCGACCCTGGTGTGGCAGATAAAACCTATATTGAGCCCATAACTTTAGAAGTTTTAGAAAAGATTCTAAAAAAAGAAAAACCAGATGCAATTTTGCCAACTATGGGTGGTCAAACTGCCTTAAATTTAGCAATGGAAGCTGAGAAAAAAGGAATTTTAAAAAAATATAAAATTGAATTGATCGGTGCAAACTCTAAAGCAATCTCAAATGCTGAGGACAGAAAAAAATTTAGAAAAAATATGATAGATATTGGTTTGGACTTACCAAAATCTAAAGTTGTAAACCATATTAGGGATGCAGCGAAAGCTCTAAGACAAATTGGACTACCTGCAATAATTAGACCAGCATTCACTTTGGGAGGGTTAGGTGGTGGTATTGCCAAAACTGAAAAAGATTATCTCAAAATAGTTAAAGATGGTTTACACGAATCTCCAGTTAGCCAAATTCTAATTGAAGAATGTCTTGAAGGTTGGAAAGAATTTGAAATGGAAGTTGTTAGAGACAAAAAAGATAACTGCATAATTATTTGTTCCATTGAAAATATTGACCCAATGGGAATTCATACAGGTGATTCTATCACTGTTGCTCCTGCTCTAACACTTACTGATAAAGAATATCAAATAATGAGAAATGCTTCGATTGCTTGTCTTAGAAAAATTGGAGTAGAAACTGGTGGATCTAATGTTCAATTTGCAATTAACCCTAAAGATGGAAGAATGGTTATTATTGAAATGAATCCAAGAGTTTCTAGATCATCAGCTTTAGCATCTAAAGCAACAGGTTTTCCAATTGCAAAAGTTGCCGCTAAACTAGCTGTTGGTTACACTTTAGATGAGTTAAAAAATGAAATTACCAAAACAACACCAGCTTCTTTTGAGCCAAGTATTGATTATGTAGTAACAAAAATTCCAAGGTTTACATTTGAAAAATTCTCTACATCTGAAGCGATTTTGGGAACCTCGATGAAATCTGTTGGTGAAGCTATGGCAATTGGTAGAAATTTTAAAGAATCTCTACAAAAAGCTTTGGTTTCTCTTGAAATTGGTTTTTCAGGCTTAGATAAAATTTTTCCACTTAATAAAAAAGAAATAGAAAAAGAATTAAGAAAAAATATCCCCAATAGAATTTTATTAGTTGCAGAAGCATTTAGAAAAAAAATAGATATTAAAAGAGTTCATCAACTCTGCAAAATAGATCCTTGGTTCTTAGAGCAAATAAAAGAAATTGTTATTGAAGAAAATCAAATACAAAAAAGAGGTCTCCCTAAAGACTATAATGAATTTAACAGAATTAAATCAATAGGCTTTTCTGATAAAAAATTATCTGAAATCACTAAAATTTCTGAAGATATTGTTAGAAAAAAAAGAACCGTTTTAAAGGTGTTGCCTGTTTATAAAAAAGTAGATACCTGTGCTGCTGAATTCAAATCTTTTACTCCCTACATGTATTCAACTTATCAAAGAAATTATGCTTTAAATTCAGAATGTGAAGCAGAGCCTTCTTCAAGAAAAAAAATAATAATTTTAGGTGGTGGACCTAACCGTATTGGTCAAGGTATTGAATTTGATTATTGTTGTTGTCAAGCAAGCTATGCCCTTAAAGATAGTGGTTTTGAAACTATAATGATTAACTGTAATCCAGAAACAGTTTCAACAGATTATGATACGAGTGACAGACTTTATTTTGAACCTCTTAAAGAAGAGTATGTTTATAATATTATTAAAAAAGAGCAGGAAAAAGGAAACCTTATAGGGATCATTGCTCAGTTTGGTGGTCAAACACCAATAAGACTTGCAAAGTTTTTACACGACAACAAGCTTCCAATCTTAGGAACCCAATACACTTCGATAGACTTAGCTGAGGATAGAGACAGGTTTAGAAAATTACTTGATAGATTGAAATTAAAACAAGCAGAGAGTGGTATTGCTAAAACTTATAAGCAAGCTATTAAAATTGCAGAAAAAATTGGGTTACCTTTAATGGTTAGACCTTCTTATGTTTTAGGCGGAAGAGCAATGGAGATTGTTCATGAGAAAAGCCAATTAAAAAATTTTGTAGAAGAAGCATTTAAGGCTGCAGACGAAAATCCAATATTAATTGATAAATTTATTAGTCACGCAATGGAAGTTGATGTTGATGCAATATCTGATGGCAAAGAAGTATTTGTTGCTGGAATAATGCAACATATTGAAGAAGCTGGTATTCACTCTGGGGATTCTGCGTGTTCCTTACCTCCTATATCGATTAAACCAAAACTGATAACTGAAATAGAAGTTCAAACAAAAAAATTGGCTTTAGCTTTAAATGTTAAGGGCTTTATGAATATTCAATTTGCTATTAAAAATGATGAAATTTATGTTATTGAAGTAAATCCTAGAGCAAGTAGAACAGTTCCATTTGTATCTAAGGCTAAAGGATTACCTCTTGCAAAAATTGCTTCAAGGGTAATGACTGGTGAAAAATTATCTAGATTTAATTTAAAAAGTAAAAATAAAAATTTATTTGCTGTTAAAGAGGCTGTGTTTCCTTTTAATAAATTCCCAAATAGTGATTTATTATTAGGGCCTGAGATGAAATCGACAGGTGAAGTTATGGGTTTTGATAAAGACTTTGGTATGGCTTATGCAAAAAGTCAAATTGCTGCTTCAAATTCTTTGCCCACTAGAGGTCTAGCATTTATTTCTCTTAAAGATGGTCACAAAGATGAAGGTGTAGATTTAGCAAAACAGTTATTAAAATTAAATTTTACTTTATGTGGTACGGGTGGAACAGCTGAATACATTCGTAAACATGGAATAAAATGTAAAACAATAAATAAAGTTAGTGGAGGATCTCCTCATATTGTTGATGTACTAAATTCTAATAAAATTGCTTTGGTTATTAATACAGGTGGTGGAAACAGTGAGCATCGTCTTCATGATGCGATGGCTTTAAGAAGAGCAACATTAGGTAATAAGGTTCCTTATTGTACGAACATGTCTACCGCTCAAGCTTGCTTGATGGGGATTAGATCTTTAAAAACAAAAGAGATTACAGTAACGGCACTTCAAGATATTTAATGTGAAGACAGTCCAGTGTTTGCAATACTAAAAATCATTTCTTCATAACTCATATCAAGATTTAATACACATGATCTATAAAAATAACCTTTTCGAAGGCCTGGCATTAAATTTGCTTCAATAAAATGGGGAATACCTAGATGATTCATTTTAATGTCAATTCTACCTAAAGATCTTCCACCCAGCGCTCTAAAAGAATCTTTTGCTAATCTTGAAAGTTTATCAAAAACCACAACATCAGAAACAAGAATTACACTCTCTTCATCATTTTTTTTAACATCAAAATCAAGAATGCAATGACCGTCTATATTTTCTTTTACAATAATTTCTATGGGCATTGCTCTTAAGGTGCCGTCAATACTGTCTTCAAAAATACCAACACTATATTCTTTTCCTGCTAAATATGTTTCAACTAAAGAAGATGATTTTTGATTAACCTTAATATCAAGAACTTTTGCTGTAAAATCTTCAAAATTAAATACAATTGAATTTTTATCTATACCTCTACTATCTCCACCAGTTACTGGTTTTATAAAAAGAGGAAATTTTATTGGAATTGAAGATTCTTTTAAATATTCACCTGGATTAGTAATAAAAAAATCTGCAGTTCTAATGTTATTCTTTTGCATAATCTTTTTTGCTC
>Ga0307986_10000175_pt1 | contig 47730 bp, 55 predicted proteins | sample EllFjometageno82_FD_203170 | JGI IMG/M metagenome (GOLD analysis project Ga0307986, IMG submission 203170) | Marine microbial communities from Ellis Fjord, Antarctic Ocean - #82 | ecosystem: Environmental > Aquatic > Marine > Unclassified | place: Southern Ocean | collected 2014-10-09 | reverse complement strand
GAGCTGGAGTAGTAACTAAAATTTTAAAGTAAACGCTTAGGAGCGTAGTTCAATTGGTAGAGCGCCGGTCTCCAAAACCGGAGGTTGTGGGTTCGAGTCCCTCCGCTCCTGCCAAAAAAACTATAAAGAAAATATGAAAAACCCTTTAAAATTTATTCAAGAAGTAAAGCAAGAAGCTTTTAGAATTACCTGGCCTACAAAAAAAGACACACTAACAGGTGGTTTAATGGTCTTCGGACTTGCTTCAATAGCTGCGATTTTTTTTCTTATTTTAGATCAAATATTAAGATTTTTACTCAATCTAGTTTTAACAATAAGTTTTTAAATATGAATTGGTATATCGTTCAAGCATATTCTGGATTTGAAAAAAAAGTCGTAGAATCAATAAAAGATACATTAATAAAAAGTAAATTAGAGAGTAATTTAGGTGAAATTCTTGTTCCAACCCAAGAAGTAACAGAAGTTAAAAAAGGGAAAAGAACTAAAAAACAAAAAAAATACTTTCCAGGTTATCTTTTGGTCCAATTAGATTTGACTAAAGAGGTCTATCATTTAATTAAAAACCTTCAAAAAGTGAGTGGTTTTTTAGGTTCTGGAGACAAACCAACCCCCATATCTGACAAAGAGATAGAAAGAATTTTAGGATCTGTTTCCGAAAGTGCAATTAATCAAAAAAGTGGTATAAGTTTTGAAATTGGTGAAAAAGTAAAAGTGTGTGACGGACCTTTTGCTTCTTTTAATGGCTTGGTTGAGGAAATAGATGAAGAAAAATCAAGACTTAAAGTTTCTGTCTCTATTTTTGGAAGAGCTACACCAGTGGATTTAGAGTATAACCAAGTAGAAAAAAATTAATATGGCGAAAGAAGTAGCAGGTTTAATAAAATTACAAATAAAAGGCGGTCAAGCTAATCCAGCACCTCCTGTTGGTCCAGCTTTAGGTCAAAGAGGGGTTAACATTATGGAATTTTGTAAAGCATTCAACGAAAAAACAAAATCAATGATGGGACAACCTATTCCAGTTGTAATCACAGTTTATAAAGATAAAAAATTTGATTTTATTATTAAGACACCTCCTGCATCGCACTACATTAAAGAGGCGGCCAAACTTAAAAGTGGCTCAAAAGAACCAGGTAGGTCGGTTGCTGGTTCTATTACTATGCAACAAGCAGAAGAAATTGCTAAAGCTAAAATGCAAGATTTAAATGCATTTGATATAAAACAAGCTACTAAAATAATCTGTGGATCTGCTAGATCAATGGGTATTGAGGTAAAAAGTTAATGAAAAAAAACTCAAAAAGATACAAAGAATTATTAAAAAAAACTAAAGATTTTAAATCAACTGACCTTAAAGAAATCTTAGAATTAATTAAAAAAAATTCTACAACTAAGTTTGATGAATCAATTGATATTTCTTTACGCATAGGTCTCAAACAATCTAAAGGTGGAGACTTTAATTTAAGAACGGTTACACAATTACCCGCAGGAACAGGCAAGAAAATAAAAATTGCTGTTTTATGTGAGCCAGATAAAAATGAAGAAGCAAAAAAAAGTGGAGCTGACATTATTGGATCTGAAGATTTAATAGAAAAAATTGCAACAGGTAAATTTGAATTTGACAAATTGATTTGTACACCAGGTATGATGGGAAAAATAGGAAAACATGGAAAAGTTTTAGGACCAAAAGGTTTAATGCCTAACCCTAAATTAGGAACTGTTTCAACGAATATTAAAAAATCTGTTGAAGATATTAAATCTGGTTTAGTGGAAATTAAACATGACAAAGATGGAAACATAGGAACATCAATTGGGCGAAAAAGTTTTTCAACAGATAATTTATTAAAAAATTTAAAACATATAGTGGATTTTGTTAAAAAAGAAAAACCTGATGCTATAAAAGGTGAGTTTATTAAAGGGATATATGTTACATCTTCAATGGGCGTTTCACTTAAAATAAGCAACAAAGGAATATAACATCATGATGAGTAGAGATGAAAAAAAAACCTATATCGATGATATGAAGCAAGTTTTTTCCTCAAATGAATCTGTTATGATAGCTCATTATCAGGGTTTAAACGTTGTTCAATTAGATGCCCTTAGAAAAGAATTAAGAGAAAATGGAATTATTTTTAAGATAACAAAAAACAGAATTACAAAATTAGCAGTAAAAGAAACACCTTTAAAAGAACTTGAAAAGTTTTTCACTGGACCTACAGCTGCTGCAATCTCAACTGAACCTTTTATGTCCGCTAGAATTTTAACAAAATTTGCGAAAAAAAATGATAAGTTAAAAATTGTCGCAGGATTTATGGAGGGTAAAGTTATTGACCAAGAAGAAGTAGCTAAAATCGCTAGTTTACCTACTCTAAATGAAGCTAGAGCAAATATCGTTGGAATATTAAACGCTTCAGCTCAAAAAATAATTGGTATTTTACTTGCACAGAGCAAAAAAATAGCTATTTTAACGCCCGCAGAAGAAATTAAAAAATAATTCACAGGATTTAACAATGTCAGACTTAAATAAAATTATAGAAGATTTATCGAAATTAACAGTTGTAGAAGCTGCAGATCTTTCAAAACAGCTTGAAGAAAAATGGGGAGTTTCAGCAGCAGTCGCAGCAGCTCCGGCAGCAGCAGGTGCAGCAGGTGGAGAAGAGAAATCTGAATTTACAGTTTTCTTAGCTTCCTTTGGAGAGAAAAAAATTAACGTCATAAAAGAAGTTAGAGCCATAACAGGCCTAGGTTTAAAAGAAGCTAAAGATTTAGTAGAAGCCGCACCTAAAGAAGTTAAAACGGGAGTTGCTAAAAAAGATGCTGAAGAAATGAAAGCTAAGTTAGAAGCAGCTGGTGCAAAAGTAGAATTAAAGTAAACAAGTAATTAGTTACCTTTTACTAAAGTATGTAAGAACTTTAGTAATTTTTAGAATTTAATGGATTTATCTTTTACTCAAAAAAAAAGTATTCGAAAAAACTTTGGCAAGTTAATCGAAGGCCTAGCATTACCAAATCTTATTGAAGTTCAAAAAAATTCCTACAACGAATTCTTGAGTTCAATATCTTTCCACGAAGATAGTGATGAACTCACAAGAGGAATAAATAAAACTTTTAAAAGTATTTTTCCTATTGAAGACGGCAGTGACAAAGCTACATTAGAATACATTTCCTATAAGTTAGAAAAACCAAAATTTGATGTCTTGGAATGTAAACAAAGAAGCTTAACCTACTCTGCTTCTTTAAAAGCTAATTTAAGACTAGTAGTTTACGATATCGATCCTGACACAAACACAAAACAGATACTTTCAGCAAAAGAACAAGAGGTATTTATTGGCGAACTTCCTTTAATGACTTCGAGTGGAACTTTTGTTGTAAATGGAGTTGAAAGGGTTGTAGTGAACCAAATGCACAGAAGCCCAGGTGTCTTTTTTGATCACGATAAAGGAAAAACTCATAGTAGTGGAAAATTATTGTTTAATTGTAGAATTATTCCAGGTAGAGGTTCTTGGCTAGACTTTGAGTTTGATCCTAAAGATATTTTATATTTTAGAATAGATAGGAAGAAAAAGCTCCCAATTACTACTTTACTTTATGCTTTATCTGTCACTAGAGAACAGATTATTGAAACTTACTATGATCAAGATACATTTTCTTACGATAAATTAAGCAAGATGTGGAGTACTAAGTTTATTCCAGAAAACTATAAGCGCCCTGTAAAATTACCTTACGATTTAATTGACGCAAAAACAAAAAAAAAATTTCTAGATAAAGGAGAAAAGCTTAACTTAATAATAGCTAATAAACTAAAAGAAAAAGGTCTTGGTAATATTCTTGTTTCTAATAACGAAATTATTGGAAAGTATATTGCGGAAGATGTTAAAGAAAAAAATGGAGAATATATCATCAAATCTGGTTTTGATATTACGGAAGAGACACTTGAAAAAATTTTATTTAATGAATCTTATTCTTTAAAACTTGTGAATATAGATCCAATTAATAAAGGCCCCTATTTATTGGAAACTTTAAAGGTCGAAAAAAATATAGATAAAAGCGAGGCTTTAAACGATATTTATAGAATCTTAAGACCAGGTGAAGCTCCAACTATAGAAGTGGCTGAAAAAGTATTTCAAAATTTGTATTTTACTAAAGAACGTTATGATTTGTCAGAAGTTGGTAGAGTCAAACTTAATGCCAAGCTAGATTTGAAAAGAGATATTAAAGATACCGTTCTTCACAAGGAAGATGTATTAGCAATTATTCAGTTTATGCTAGATCTAAGAGATGGCAAAGGAGAAGTTGACGATATAGATCACTTAGGAAATAGACGTGTAAGATCTGTAGGTGAACTCGTAGAAAATCAATTTAGAATTGGTCTACTTAGAATGGAGAGAACTGTTAAAGAGAAAATGACAACTTTTCTAGAAATAGAATCAGCCATGCCGCAGGATCTGGTTAATGCTAAACCGATCACTACTTCGTTGAAAGATTTTTTTGCTACTTCAGCACTTTCTCAATTTATGGATCAGACGAATCCATTATCTGAAATTACACATAAACGTAGAGTTTCGGCCCTTGGACCTGGTGGTTTAACTAGAGAGAGAGCTGGCTTTGAAGTAAGAGACGTACATCCAACTCACTACGGAAGAATTTGTCCCATTGAAACTCCCGAAGGCCCAAATATTGGTTTGATAAATAGTTTGGCTACTTATTGCCAAGTAAATAAGTACGGGTACATAGAGAGCCCTTATAAAAAAATAATTAACGGTAAAGTTTCAAATGAAATTGATTATCTTTCTGCCATAGAAGAAGAAAAATTTACAATTGCTCAAGCAAATTCACCCATAAGTAAAAATGGAACATTCGAAGAAGAACTTGTTTCCTGTAGACATAATTTAAATTTTCTCTTGGCGAACAGAGAAAGCGTTGATTATATTGATGTTTCGCCCAAGCAATTAGTATCTGTTGCTGCCGCTCTTATTCCTTTTTTAGAAAATGATGATGCCAATAGAGCTTTAATGGGTTCAAATATGATGAGACAAGCTGTTCCTTTATTAAAACCGGAATCTCCTTTAGTTGGAACTGGAATGGAATCAGATGTTGCTTTAGACTCAGGTGTAACTATCGTAGCAAAAAGAAATGGTGCTGTTGATAAAATTGACGGTAAGCGTATTGTAGTAAAAGCAACAGAGGTAAGTGATCTATCTCAATCTGGTGTTGATATATACAATCTATCAAAATTTAAAAGATCAAACCAAAACACATGCATAAATCAGAGACCCTTAGTTAAAGTTGGTGATCTAATTAAAACAGGTGATATTATTGCTGACGGCCCAGCAACCAAACTTGGTGAATTAGCTTTAGGCAAAAATGTAACTGTTGCATTCATGCCATGGCAAGGTTACAATTTTGAAGATTCAATTTTAATTTCCGAAAGATGTGTAACTGACGATGTTTTTACCTCCATTCATATTGAAGAATATGAAGCAATGGCTCGTGATACTAAATTAGGAGCTGAAGAAGTTACTCGAGATATACCGAATGTAAGCGAAGAAAGCTTGAGAAATTTAGATGAATCAGGAATAGTCTATGTAGGTGCAGAAGTAAAACCTGGAGATATTTTAGTTGGCAAGGTTACGCCAAAAAGTGAAACTTCATCGAGTCCTGAAGAAAAATTATTAAGATCAATATTTGGTGAAAAAGCTACAGATGTGAGAGATTCTTCCCTTAAACTTAAATCAGGCGGAGCGGGAGTTGTTATTGATGTTAGAGTTTTTAACAGGCACGGGATTGAAAAAGACGAGAGATCAATTGCTATTGAAAGATCAGAAATTGAATTAGTTCAAGAAGACAAACTAGTTGAAGAAGAAATTTTAAATAGAAATATAAAACTAAGAGCAATTGACCTTATAATAAACAAACAAATAAATAAAAGCTTTAAGTCAATAAACGCTAATATTTCGATTACGGCTGAGCAACTAACTGATTTAAATTTAAAAGACATTTGGAAACTAACTTTTTCTACCGATAGCGTAAGTCAAGATCTTTTAAAACTTAAAAAACAATTTGATGAAGCCAGTGAAGACATTAGACTAAGGTTTGAAGATAAAGTGATTAAAATCAAACAAGGTGACGACCTTTTACCAACTGTCATGAAAGTGGTCAAAGTATTTGTGGCTGTTAAAAGAAGGTTAATGCCTGGTGATAAAATGGCGGGCAGACATGGAAACAAAGGTGTAGTTAGTAAAATAGTTCCAGTTCAGGACATGCCTTACATGGCTACCGGTAAACCTGTTGATATTGTATTAAACCCGTTAGGCGTTCCTAGTAGAATGAATGTTGGTCAAATCTTAGAAACACATTTAGGTTGGGCATGCTCTGAACTTGGCGATCAGATAAAAGAGTATTTAAAAAATTTTGACAAAACCATTGAAGAACTAAAAAATAAATTAAAAAATATTTATGGCACCGAATACTATGAAAAAGTTGTTAGTAAATTAAACAAAAAAGAACTATTTGAACTTGTTCAAAATATTTCTAATGGTGTGCCGATAGCAACACCCGTATTTGATGGGGCATCTACCGAAGATATTAAAAGCATGTTAGATTTATCTAAACTTCCAAATTCAGGCCAAACAACGTTATGGGATGGGTTGTCAGGCGAAAAATTTGACAGACCAGTTACGGTTGGAATTATTTATATGTTAAAACTTAACCACTTGGTCGAAGATAAAATACATGCTAGATCTACAGGTCCCTACAGCTTAGTTACGCAACAACCTCTCGGAGGAAAAGCTCAAATGGGCGGACAAAGATTTGGTGAAATGGAGGTTTGGGCACTTGAAGCATATGGAGCGTCTTATACTCTGCAAGAAATTTTAACTGTCAAATCTGATGACGTGGCGGGAAGAACGAAAGTTTATGAAACAATTGTTAAAGGCAACAATAATTTTGAATCGGGAGTGCCTGAATCATTTAACGTTTTAATTAAAGAAATTAGAGCATTAGGTTTAAACATAGAACTGAATTAATATGGAAAAAAATCTATCAAAACAAACATACGACAACCATAGTAATAATTTAACTGAAACTAACTTTAGTAGCATAAAAATTACTTTAGCTAGTCCAGAAAAAATTAAATCTTGGTCATTTGGTGAAATTAAAAAGCCAGAAACAATTAATTACAGAACTTTTAGACCAGAGAAGGATGGACTCTTTTGTGCAAGAATATTTGGACCAGTCAAAGACTACGAATGTCTATGTGGTAAATACAAAAGAATGAAGTTCAGAGGAATTATATGTGAGAAATGTGGAGTCGAGATAACTAAATCCAATGTAAGAAGAGAAAGAATGGGTCATATTGATTTAGCTTGTCCTGTAGCACACATCTGGTTTTTGAAATCATTACCCAGTCGAATAGCTCTTGCATTAGACATGAAACTAAAGGATGTAGAAAGAGTACTGTATTTTGAAAGCTTTATAGTTGTAGAACCCGGGTTAACAACTTTAAAAAAAAGTGATTTAATCTCAGAAGAACAACTAATCAAAGCTCAAGAAGAATTCGGTGAAGATGCTTTTCAAGCAGGTATTGGTGCGGAAGCTGTAAGAGAAATTTTAATAAGTTTAGATTTAGCTAAAGAACAAAAAAAATTACGTGCCGCTTTAGACACAATTAAATCAAAAGTTACAGAAGAAAGAACTATAAAAAGATTAAAACTTGTAGAATCTTTTATTGACTCTGGGAACAAGCCAGAGTGGATGATCTTGACTACTATTCCTGTTATTCCACCTGAGCTAAGACCTTTAGTCCCGCTTGATGGTGGTAGATTTGCTACATCAGATCTTAACGACCTATACAGAAGGGTTATTAATCGTAATAATAGATTAAAAAGACTATTAGATCTTAAGGCACCTCATATTATTGTAAGAAATGAAAAACGTATGCTTCAAGAATCAGTTGATGCTCTTTTTGACAATGGAAGACGTGGAAGAGTAATCACTGGAACTGGGAAGCGTCCACTAAAATCTTTAGCAGAAATGCTTAAAGGAAAACAAGGAAGGTTTAGACAAAACTTACTTGGTAAACGTGTCGATTACTCAGGTCGATCAGTAATTGTAGTGGGGCCAGAACTTAAACTCCACCAGTGTGGTTTACCAAAAAAGATGGCATTAGAATTATTTAAACCCTTTTTATACGCACGTTTAGATAAATTAGGCTTAGCAACTACCATCAAACAGGCAAAAAGATTAGTGGAGAAAGAAGTTCCTGAAGTATGGGACGCGCTAGAATATATTACAAGAGAACACCCAATATTGCTAAACAGAGCACCAACATTACACAGACTTGGAGTGCAAGCTTTTGAGGTTAAACTAATTGAAGGGTTTGCAATTGAATTACATCCATTAGTTTGTGCAGCGTTCAATGCTGACTTTGATGGTGATCAAATGGCAGTTCATATTCCCTTAAGTATAGAGGCTCAACTAGAAGCTAGAGTTTTAATGATGTCTACAAATAACATTTTAAGTCCATCTAATGGCAAGCCTATAATCGTACCAAGCCAAGATATTGTCCTTGGGATTTATTATCTTTCTCAATCTGACGACAAAAACGAAGAAAAACCTAAGGGGATTTTTTCTAGTATTGAGGAAATTGACCAAGCAATTGAAAATAAGTCTATCAGTCTACATTCAAAAATTATTTCTATTTTTCAAACCGTTGATGAAGCAGGCAATAAAATAAATCAAAAGTACACCAGTACTGCAGGAAGATTTTTATTAGCTAACGTATTACCAAAGCATCACAAAATTAAATTCACTTTAATCGACAGACTCTTAGCGAAAAAAAATGTTTCTGAAATTATAGACACAATCTTTAGATTTTGTGGTCAAAAAGAAACAGTTATTTTTTGTGATCGAATTAAATCATTAGGTTTTAAACATGCTTTTAAAGCAGGTATTTCTTTTGGGAAGGATGATTTAATAATTCCAAAAACTAAGGTAAATTTAATTAACCAAACCAAAAAACAAATAGAAGAATATGAAAAACAATATTCTGATGGATTAATTACCAGAGGTGAAAAATATAATAAAGTTGTAGATATTTGGTCAAAATGCACTGATACAGTTGCAAATGAGATGATGAAAGAAATATCTTCAGCTCAAAAAATTTTTCCTGATGGTCGAATTGAAACAAATTCAGTTTTTATGATGGCAGATTCAGGCGCAAGAGGTTCGCAAGCCCAAATGAAACAACTTGCGGGTATGAGAGGGTTAATAGCTAAGCCTTCTGGAGAAATTATTGAAACACCTATCATGGCAAATTTTAAAGAAGGTTTAACAGTACTTGAATATTTCAACTCAACGCACGGAGCACGAAAAGGACTTGCAGACACAGCGCTAAAAACTGCTAATTCAGGTTATTTAACAAGAAGACTTTGTGATGTTGCTCAAGATTTGCAGGTGACAATAAAAGACTGTGGATCTAAATCTTCTATTAATATTACTGAAATTATAGAAGGTGGCAATATTTTAGTTAGTTTATCAGAAAGAGTACTTGGTAGAACACCTGCTCAGGATATTAAGAATCCAATTACAGGTGAAGTTATAATTAAAAAGAAAAAATTACTAGACGAAGCTGATTGTGAGCTGATTGACGCAGCAGGAGTTAAATCTATACAAGTTTACTCGGTTATCACTTGTGCAGCTCAAAGAGGTGTGTGCCAAACATGTTATGGCAGAGACCTTTCTAGAGGAAAATTAGTTAGTATTGGAGAAGCAATTGGAATGATTGCCGCTCAATCAATTGGTGAACCTGGCACACAACTAACAATGAGAACTTTTCACGTTGGAGGAACTGCACAAATTAAAGAAGAATCTCAAATTATTTCTCAGAACAAAGGAAAATTAAAAATAATAAACAAAAATCTCATCGAAGATTCTAAGAAAAATACAATAGTAATGGGCAGAAATACCGAACTTTCAATTGAAGATGATAATGGAATTCAATTAGGTATTTACAAAGTAATTTATGGTTCAAAACTTTTTTTTAAAGATGGCGATATGATTGAAAAAGGTAAAAAAATAGCTGAATGGGATCCTTATACACTTCCAGTTATTGCAGAAACGAGCGGTATCGTGAATTATATGGATCTAGTTGAAGGAACTTCTTTAACTGAAACTATGGATGACTCTACTGGTATTTCTTCTAAATCAGTAACAGACTGGAAGTCTCTTTCAAAAAATACTGAACTGAAACCTAGGTTAACTCTAAGAAATGATCAAGGTGAAGTTATAAAGAAAGCAGACGGGAATGTAGCTAGATATTTCCTAGTACCAGACTCAATTCTTTCAGTAAAAGATGGTCAAAAAGTTTCAGCAGGTGATGTACTTGCCCGTTTACCAAAAGAAACTTCAAAAACAAAAGATATTACAGGTGGATTACCAAGAGTAGCTGAATTATTCGAAGCAAGAAAACCAAAAGATAGTGCAATTATAGCTGAGAATGACGGATCAATAGAATTTGGAAAAGAAATAAGAGGAAAACAAAAAATTTCTATCGTTTCATCTAAAGGCACGACATCAAACTACCTAATTCCCAAAGGAAAGCATGTAAATTTTAATCAGGGAGAAAAAATTAAAAAAGGAGAGTATCTACTTGACGGTAGTCCATTGCCTCATGATATTTTAAGAATTTTAGGTGTTGAAAGACTTACAGAATATTTTGTTACAGAAGTTCAAGAGGTTTATAGATTGCAAGGTGTGGTTATTAATGACAAACACATTGAAACTATAGTCAGGCAAATGCTTAAAAAAGTTGAAATTAAAGAACCTGGCGATACAGAATATCTATTAAATGAAACTGTAGACATAATAGATATGATTAAAATTAATGAAGATTTAAAAAAGAACAATAAAAAGCCAGCTGTATACGAAAGAATATTATTAGGTATAACAAAGGCGTCACTGCAAACTAAATCGTTTATTTCAGCTGCCTCTTTTCAAGAGACAACTAGAGTATTAACTGATGCGTCTATCAGGGGTAAGGTCGATTATTTAGAAGGCTTAAAAGAGAATGTAATTGTGGGTAGGTTAGTACCAGCCGGAACTGGACTTACAAAAATGGGCTGGGATAAAGAAGCTAAAAAACAAGACGAGTTAAGAATAGCTGAAATTAAAAAGCAACAACTCGAAAACCTTCCTACACCTGAATAATATCTAAGAAAAACGTAAAATCTCCCTATTAAATATTGACTTTTAACTTTTCAATGTTAGTTTAGCGCAATTTTGATAGTTAGAAGTAAGGTAGTATTTAATCTTAAACACTGACTTGAAAGTATCTTGATAATTTTATCAAGGCTTACCTTTATTTTTCTTCAAAATTTACTATGCCAACTATTAGTCAATTATTAAGAAAACCTCGAGTGAAACCGATTTCAAGAAATAAAGTTCCAGCTTTAGAAGGGCAACCATTAAAGCGTGGTGTTTGTTTAAAAGTTTATACAACTACTCCCAAAAAACCCAATTCAGCTTTAAGAAAAGTTGCACGTGTAAGATTGTCAAACGGTTTTGAAGTTACCGCTTACATACCAGGTGAAGGACATAACCTGCAAGAACACTCAGTAGTTTTGCTTCGCGGCGGGCGTGTCAAAGATTTGCCTGGAGTACGATATCATATTTTAAGAGGCAATCTAGACACACAAGGAATTGCTACGAGAAGAAAAAGAAGATCTTTATATGGAGCAAAAAAACCTAAATAATTTAAATTATGTCCAGAAAAAGAAAAGCACCAGTTAGAAAAGTTTACCCAGATCCAAAATTTCGATCTGAATTAATTTCAAAATTTATTAATTCAATTATGTATGATGGAAAAAGATCGAGAGCAGAAAAAATTTTATACGATGCTTTAGAAAAAATTAAAGAAACAAACAAACAAGATCCTCTAAAAACTTTTAATGATGCAATTGGTAATGTTAAACCAAATGTTGAATGTAGATCAAGAAGAGTAGGTGGTGCCACATACCAAGTTCCAGTGGAAGTTAAACCAAAAAGAGGGCAAGCATTAGCACTAAGATGGATTAAAGCTGCAACAAGAAATAGAAAAAATAAAACCATGGCAGAAAAATTGTATTTTGAAATATTAGACGCATCACAAAATAAAGGTGCAGCAATTAAAAAAAGAGAAGATACACATAGAATGGCAGAATCAAATAAAGCTTTTGCTCATTTTAGATGGTAATTATTTATGACTGAAACAAAATATTCTTTAGAAAAATATAGAAACATTGGGATAATGGCACATATAGATGCTGGTAAAACCACAACTACTGAAAGAATTTTATATTATACCGGGAAAAGTCACAAAATTGGTGAAGTTCATGATGGTGCTGCAACTATGGACTGGATGGAACAAGAGCAAGAAAGAGGCATAACAATTACTTCAGCCGCAACCACATGTTTTTGGAATGAACATAGAATAAATATTATAGACACACCTGGCCACGTTGACTTTACAATCGAAGTAGAGAGATCCTTAAAAGTTTTAGACGGAGCTGTTTGCGTATTTGATGGTGTTGCTGGTGTAGAGCCCCAATCAGAGACAGTTTGGAGACAGGCAGATAAGTACAAGGTTCCAAGAATTTGCTTTGTCAATAAATTAGATAGAACAGGTGCCGATTTTTATATGTGTGTTGACATGATTAAAGACAGACTAGGTTGTAAGCCTTTAGTTTTACAGCTACCTATTGGTTCTGAGGCAGATTTAAAAGGCATAGTAGATCTAGTAAAAATGAAAGCTGTTATTTGGCAAAATGAGGATCTTGGTGCTAAATTTGACGTTGTAGATATTCCAGTGGATCTCAAAGAAAAAGCTAATAAGTATAGAAAAGAACTTGTTGAAGCTGCTGTTGAAGAAGATGAAAAATTAATGGAGGCATATCTTGAAGGAAAAGAACCTTCTGAATCTGAGCTTAAAAAATGCATAAGAAAAGGCACTTTAGGATTTAATTTTGTTCCAATAACTACAGGATCAGCCTTTAAAAACAAGGGTGTTCAACCTCTTTTAGACGCCGTTGTTGATTATTTACCCAGTCCAATGGATATTGGTTCTATTGAGGGCACTAAACTTGGAACAGAAGAAAAAGTTCAAATGAAATTTGGAGATAATGAACCTTTTAGTGCGCTAGCTTTTAAAGTAGCAAACGATCCTTTTGTCGGTTCGTTAACCTTTATAAGAATTTACTCTGGAACTATTAAAACTGGAACGAGTGTTTACAACTCATCAAGAGAAAAAACAGAACGTGTTGGAAGAATGTTACTAATGCATGCTAACAGTCGAGAAGACACTAAAGAAGCAACTACTGGAGATATAGTGGCTTTAGCTGGTCTTAAGTTTACAGTTACAGGACACACGCTTTGCGATGAAGATAAACCAATATTATTAGAACCTATGGAATTCCCTGATCCAGTAATAGAAATTGCTGTTGAACCTAAAACTAAAGCTGACCAAGAAAAAATGGGAGAAGCGTTAGGTAGATTAGCTAAAGAGGACCCTTCATTTAGAGTTACATCTGACGAAGAATCAGGACAAACAATTATTAAGGGAATGGGAGAGCTTCACTTAGATATAATAGTTGACAGAATGAAAAGAGAATTTAAAGTAGAAGCTAATATTGGAGCACCCCAAGTAGCATATAGAGAAACAATACTTAACGCAGCAGAAGTCACTTATATACATAAGAAGCAAAGTGGTGGATCAGGACAATTTGCGAAAGTTACATTAAGTGTTGAGCCATTAGAACCCGGCAAAGGAAGAGAAATTGAAAATAAAATTAAAGGTGCGTCTATTCCAAAAGAATTTATTCCAGGAGTTGAAAAAGGTGTCGAGTCAGTTGCTGAAAGCGGAATTTTAGCAGGCTTTCCAATAATAGATTATAAAGTTACTATTTTAGATGGTTTACATCACGACGTAGATTCAAGTGTTTTAGCCTTCGAGATTGCTTCTAGATATTGTTTTAAAGAATTATGTCAGAAAGCTACATTAAAACTTTTAGAACCAGTTATGAAAGTTGAAGTTGTCACACCCGAAGATTTTATGGGCGATGTTATTGGTGACTTAAATAGTAGAAGAGGTCAGGTTGGATCCACAGAGCCAAGAGGTAATGCCACAGTAATATCAGCTACAGTACCCTTAGCTAATATGTTTGGGTATATAAATACATTAAGATCATCAACACAAGGTAGAGCCCAATACACAATGCAATTTAGTCATTATGATAAAGTCCCTCAAAATGTTCAAGACGAGGTAACAAAAAAATTAGCTTAATATTATGGACAAACAAAACATACGAATACATTTAAGAGCTTATGATAATAAAATTTTAGATTTATCCACTGAAGAAATTGTTAACACAGCCAAAAGAACTGGCGCTCAAGTTAAGGGCCCAATACCTCTTCCAACAAGAATCGAAAAATATACTGTATTAAGATCTCCACATATTAACAAAAAAAGTAGAGAACAATTTGAACAAAGAACACATAAAAGATTAATTGATATAATTGAACCAACACCACAAACTGTAGAAGCACTTATGAAATTAGATTTAGCTTCAGGTGTAGATATAGAAATTAAGATATAAATTATGACATTAGGATTACTGGGTACAAAAATTGGAATGACAAGAGAATTTTTAACAAATGGACAGTCCGTACCTGTGACTGTGATTAAAGTCGAGAAAGGAAGAGTATTAGATGTCATTACGAAAGAAACAAGAGGTTATTCAGCTGTAAAAGTTGGTTTTTTTCCAATTAAGGGTTCAAAATTAACCAATCAAATGAAAGGTTATTTCACTAAAAAAAATACTGAACCCAAAAAAGTTTTAAAGGAATTTCGTTTAAACAATATTGATGAATTCAAAGAAGGAAATGAGTTTGGTTTGGAAATATTAAAAGATATTAAATATGTAGACGTAAGATCTAAAACTATAGGTAAAGGTTTTGCAGGAGTAATGAAACGTTGGAATTTCGGTGGATTGAGAGCCTCGCACGGTGTATCGGTTTCACACAGATCACACGGATCAACAGGTCAAAGGCAAGATCCAGGAAGAGTTTTTAAAGGAAAAAAAATGGCTGGCCATATGGGTGACAAATTACGGACAATGTTAAACTTAGAAATTATAAAATCAGACGTGGAAAATAATTTACTATATCTTAAAGGCTCTATCCCTGGATCTAAAAATTCCACAGTTTTAGTAAGACAGTCTATCAAAGTTGTCAGAAGAAAAACATTAATCGAAAAAATTGAAATTAAAATAAAAGAAGCAGCTGCTGCTAAAGGTAAAAAAAGATAATATGAAGTTTAATTTATTAAATCTTGAAGGTGGAAAGTCAGAAACAATCGATGTTTCAGATAAAATTATGAATTTAAAATTTAATCATAAACTAATCAAATATGTTATCGATTGGCAATTGAACCATCAAAAACCCAGAACTGCAAAAACCAAACAAAGAAACGAAATTAGAGGATCTACTAAAAAGATTTATGCGCAAAAAGGAACGGGTCAAGCTCGACACGCAAGTAAAAAAGCGCCCTTGTTTGTTGGTGGTGGTCAAGCTCATGGACCTAAAGGTGCAGTTTATAAAATTAAGAAGATAAATAAAAAAGTAAAAAAATTAGCACTTGCACAAACTCTTGCTAAAAAAAATACAGATAAACAATTGCATATTTTGTCAGACGTTAAAAAAGAATTTAACAAAACTAAAAATTTTAATAAATTTTTACTAAGTAATAAATTAACAAATGCCTTGATAGTTTCAGATAAAAATTCCGAAAAAAACTTTTTAAGATCAGCCAGAAATATAAAAAATATAAAAATAATAAATGATGAAGGTGCGAATATTTATGACATGTTAAAATATACCAATGTAATTATTACTTCTACGTCAATGAAAAAAATAGAAACAAGGTTGTTAGATGAAAAAAATTAATTCAACAGATTCTATAAGGCAGCCTATCATCACAGAAAAGGCTACAATTTTGTCTGAACAAAATAAAACTGTGTTTAAAGTTCATTCCGGTGCTAATAAAAATTCTATTAAAAAAAGCATTGAAAAATTATTTAAAGTTACGGTAACTAAAGTTAATATTATTAATACAAAAACAAAAAAAAAAATCAAACAAGGAAAACTATCTACCAAGCCAGGATTTAAAAAAGCAATTATCACACTTAAAAAAGGTCAAAGTATTGATCTATCAACAGGAATTTAATTATGGCATTAAAAACTTTTAAGCCTTACACAAAATCAGTTCGTGGCACAGTTCTTGTTGACAAAAGTCAATTGTGGAAAGGGGACTCTTATAAACCGCTTACTGTCGGACAACACTCTACTGGTGCAAGGAATAACATGGGAAGAATTACTTCCAGACATAGAGGTGGTGCTCATAAGCATAAGTATAGAATAATTGATTTTCATAGATCTAAAAGAAATATTAAAGGCGTTGTTGAGAGAATTGAATATGATCCAAATAGAACAAGCTATATTGCTTTAATAAAATACGAGGATAACGATATGAAATATATAATTTGTCCTCAAAAATTAGAAGTTGGTTCTTCCGTAGAGGCAGGGAAAAATGTTGAAATTAAAGTAGGAAATTGTTTGGAACTAATTGATATTCCACAAGGTAGCGCAATTCACAACATAGAATTAGTGCCTAATTCTGGTGGTAAGATGGCAAGATCAGCAGGTTCATCTGCAACTTTAACAGGTTTTGACGGAGATCATGCAATTATAAGATTGGGTTCAGGCGAAACAAGAAAAGTTAGTAGTAAATGTATGGCTACACTTGGATCTGTTTCGAACCCAGATCAAAAAAATATTAAAATTGGTAAAGCTGGTAGAACTAGATGGAAAGGTCAAAGGCCACAATCAAGAGGAGTTGTAATGAATCCAGTAGATCACCCTCATGGCGGTGGTGAAGGAAAAACATCTGGCGGAAGAAACCCAGTTTCTCCTTGGGGTCAATCTGCTAAAGGTTTAAAAACCAGAAGACCTAAAAGAAGTGATAAAATGATAATTTCAAGAAGGAAAAAAAGAAAATAATTATGGCTAGATCTGTTTGGAAAGGCCCATTTGTACATCCGAGTTTATTAAAAAAAATTGATAAAATTAAATCTGGTGAACCAAAAAGACCTATTAAAACTTGGTCAAGAAATTCAACAGTGATACCCGATTTTGTTGGTCATAGCTTTTTGATTCACAATGGCAAATCATTTATACCGATAACTATTTCTGAAGAAATGGTTGGACACAAATTAGGAGAGTTCGCAGCCACACGAACTTTCAGAGGACATACTCCTGCAGATAAAAAAGCAGCACCAGCAACTAAGCCTAAACCAGGAGGCGCAGTTGGAAAAAAATAGTATTTCAGTTACAGCCGTAAATAAAAACGTTAGATCAAGTACACGTAAAATTGCTTTAATTCTTGATTTTATAAAAGGAAAAAAAGCTGATATTGCGATCAGAGACTTAGAATTTACAAGAAAAAGAATAGCCCATGATGTTAAAAAAACTGTTCAATCTGCTATAGCTAATGCAGAAAATAATTATCAATATGATATTGACAGTCTTTACATTAAAGAAGCATATGTAGGTAAGTCGATTGTTATGAAAAGATTTCGACCACGCGCAAAAGGAAGGGCTAGCGCAATAAAAAAACCCTTTAGTAGAATTACAATTGTTTTAGGAGAAAAAAAAGTAACAAAAAAAGAAATAAAAAAAGGGATTAAAAAAGATATTAAGAAAGAATTTATAAAAGAAACCACCGCAGAGGTGAAAAAATAATTATGGGACAAAAAATTAATCCAATAGCATTTAGATTAGGCGTTAATAAAGGATGGGACTCTATTTGGTTTGCAAAAAAAAAAGAATTTGGTAAATATTTAATAGAGGATTTTAAAATCAGAAAATATATTCAAAAAAATATATTGAATTCAGGTGTATCGGATATCATCATTGAAAGATCTGGAAAAAAATTAATTGTATCAATTCATACTTCGAGACCAGGCTTCGTTATTGGTAAAAAGGGTGCTGATATTGAAAAAATTAAATCTAATGTTATTAAAATTTCTAAAGATAGTGAAGTAACAATTAATATTAAAGAGATCAAAAAACCTGAGTTAAATTCATATTTAGTCGCTGAAAATGTAGCTACACAATTAGTTAAAAGAATTGCCTATAGACGAGCGATGAAAAGAGCTATGCAGTCAGCAATGAGACTGGGTGCACTTGGAATTAAAGTAATGATTAGCGGTAGATTAGCAGGAAACGAAATTGCCAGAACTGAGTGGGAGAGAAACGGTAGTATACCTTCACACACTTTAAGAGCAAATATTGATTATGGTACCGCAGAAGCCTTAACAACTTATGGAATTATAGGGATAAAAGTTTGGATTTATAAAGGACAATTATTTGAAAAAGATATTGATCAAGAAAAAAAAGAAAGAGTAAAAAATAAAAATGCTACAGCCAGTCAGAACTAAATTTAGAAAAGCCTTTAAAGGTAGGATCCACGGAAACGCAACCCGTGCTGCAATTTTAAACTACGGCGCCTATGGATTGAAGGCTCTTGAACCTGAAAGAATTATTGGAAAACAAATAGAAGCAGCGAGAGTTGCTTTGACAAGATATATGAAGAGAACTGGTAGAGTATGGACTAGAATTTTTCCAAATATTCCTGTGTCCAAGAAACCAACAGAAGTAAGAATGGGTAAAGGAAAAGGTAACCCAGAATATTATGCTTGTAGGGTAAAACCAGGAAGAATAATATTTGAAGTTGATGGCGTTACAGAAGAAGTTGCCAGAATTGCTTTGTATAAAGCATCTGCAAAATTACCAATTAAAACTAAATTTATTAAAAGATAAAAATGGCTAAAGACAAAAAAGAGGATAAAAAATTAACTGGTGAACAAGCTGTTAAAAAAATTCAAACCTTAAAAAAGGATTTATTTAACATTAGATTTAAAAAAATTAATGGACAAGTTGAAAACCCAGCTCAATACAGCGAAATAAAAAAAAGTATAGCAAGATTGTACACATCAATAAACACAAAGGCATCTAAATGAGCAAAAGAGTATTAAAAGGAAAAGTTGTAAGTTCTAAAGGCAACAAAACCATTGTAGTACAAGTGGAGAGAAAATTTCAGCATCCATTTTATGGTAAAGTTATATCAAGAACCAAAAAATATCATGCTCACGATGAAAAAAATAAATTTAAAGAAGGTGATTTAGTTGAAATTATTGAATGTGCTCCTATTTCTAAGAAAAAAACTTGGGCGGTAACAGAAAAATGATACAAAATCACACAGAATTAATGGTTGCTGACAACACTGGGGCTAAAAGAGTAGAATGTATAAAAGTCCTTGGTGGTTCAAAAAGAAGATATGCGGGTGTTGGCGATTTGATAGTAATAACTGTTAAAGACGCAATACCTAAAGGTAAAGTAAAGAAAGGAACAGTGCATAGAGCAGTTGTAGTTAGAACTAGAAAAGAAATATTTAGAGATGATGGATCAAAAATACAATTTGATCATAACGCTGTAGTTTTGACAGACGAAAAAGGAGAGCCAATTGGAACAAGAATATTCGGTCCAGTTACGAGGGAATTAAGAGCTGCTGGCCACACAAAGATTATATCTTTAGCACCGGAGGTTATTTAAATATGTTAATTAAAATGGGAAACCAAGTAAAAATAATTACTGGAAAAGACAAAGGTAAAACTGGAGAGGTTATTGAAATTAATCGAAAATTAAATATAATAAAAGTTAAGGCTATTAATCTTATAAAAAAACATCAAAAGCCGACTAAAGAAAATAAAGGTGGAATTATTTCAAAAGAGAGCTTTATTCATTACTCAAATGTAAAAAATTTAGAAACAAAAAAAAGTGAAATAAAAAAATAAAAAATGACCGCTAGACTAAAAAATATTTACGAAAAAGAAATTTTACCAAAATTGATGAATAAATTAAGTTATTCAAACAAACATCAAGTTCCTAGACTTGTTAAGGTAGTTTTAAATGTTGGCCTTGGTGAAGATGCTAGTGATGCTAAAAAAGTTAAATCATGCCAGGACGATTTAACATCAATATCAGGTCAAAAAGCTATCGTGACTAAATTTAGAAAATCTATTGCTAATTTTAAAACTAGAAAAGGTTTTGCCGCTGGCGTTAAAGTTACACTAAGATCAAAAAAAATGTACGAATTTATAGACAGACTTGTTAATATAGCTCTTCCAAGAATTAAAGATTTTAGAGGATTAAACGAAAATGGGATTGATAAATTTGGAAATTATAGCTTTGGAATAAAAGAACATATAATTTTTCCTGAGGTAAATTTTGATAAAGTTGATAAGATTAGAGGTATGGACATTACTCTAGTTTGTACTAGCGATTCTAAAAAAGCAACATTCGAACTACTAAAAGAACTTAACTTTCCATTAACCAACCTGAAAAAGCATAATTAGATATGGCCAAAATAAGCGCAATACAAAAAAATCTTAAAAGAATTAAACTTACAGCTAAATTCTTAAAAAAAAGGACTGAGTTAAAGAAGATTATTAAAAATAAGGAACTTCCTTTGTCAGATAGATTCGCAGCTCAACTAAAATTAAGTAAGCTACCAAGAAACTCTTCAAAAATAAGAGTTGTTAATCGTTGTGAAATAACAGGAAGACCACACGGTGTTTATCGAAAACTAAAAATGTCAAGAATAGCCTTAAGAGACATGGCTTCATCTGGAAAAATTCCGGGTATGACAAAATCAAGCTGGTAAGGAAAAAAATATGACTTTAATGGATCCAATCGGAGATATGTTTACAAGAATTAGGAACGGTCAACTAAGAAAACTAACTAATGTTGAAATGCCTTCGTCAAACTTTAGATTAAAAATTTTAGAAGTCCTTAAGAGCGAAGGATTTATCACAAGCTATCACATAGAAAAAAAAGAAAACAATAAGGTTTCTTTAATCGTAGACTTGAAATATTATGAGGGCACACCTGTAATCAGAGAAATAAAAAGAGTATCCAAGCCTGGCAGAAGAGTATACTCGCGTGCAACAAGCATACCTAGAATCCAAAATGGACTAGGTTTAGCAATAATATCAACAAATAAAGGAATAATGTCAGACATCGACGCAAGAAAAAACAATATCGGTGGAGAAATTATTTGTAGAGTATTTTAATGTCAAAAATAGGAAAAAAAAATATAATTATGCCAAAAGACTCTTCAGTTAAAACTGAGAATGGCGTTATAACTGTGACTGGTCCCAAAGGATCGAAAAGTTTAACTATAGATGATAAAATATTTTCAATGACAGTGAATGAAAAAAATGAATTTAATATTAAGCCTTTAGCAAAAAATCTTGATACTAGAACTTCAGTTATGTGGGGTACTTATAGAAGTTTAATTAATAATGCTGTTCTAGGAGTATCAAAAGGGCACGAAAAGATATTAGACATTACTGGTGTAGGTTTCAGAGCGAATTTAAAAGGAGATATATTAAACCTTCAATTGGGATTCAGTCATGACATTAACTTTAAAATTCCTAAGGATGTAAAAATGACGGTAGAAAAACAAACTATAATTACCATTACAGGTATTGATAAAGAGTTAGTTTCTAAAGTTGCCTCAGATATTAAGGCTCTTAAACCAGTAGAACCCTATAAAGGCAAAGGTATAAAAGAAAGAGGACAATTCGTTCTAAGAAAAGAGGGTAAAAAGAAATAGTATGAAAAAATTGAATCATAAAAAAAAAAGAGAGATTAGAAATAGAAAAAAACTTAAGTCTGTATCAACTAATAGATATAGAATATCTGTTTTTAAGTCCTTAAAAAATATATCCGCACAAATCATAGATGATAAAGAAAAAAAAACATTAGTATCTGTTTCATCAATAGAAAAAGAGATTAAAGCTAATAAGAAAAAGAAAAATGAAACTTCTGCTTTGATAGGTGAAATTTTAGCAAAGAGAGCGAGTGAGAAAAAAATTACAAAAGTATATTTTGATCGTGGTTCTTATAAGTATCACGGTCGTATAAAAACATTTGCAGACGCGCTAAGAAAAAATGGATTGGAGTTTTAAATGGCTGAATGGCAAAAAAGAGTATCTGAATACAAAGAAAGACTAGTAGCAATTAATAGAATTACCAAAGTTGTTAAAGGAGGGAGAAGATTTGGTTTTGCAGCATTAGTAGTTGTTGGGAATGAAAAAGGATCAATTGGTGTGGGTTCTGGCAAATCTAAACAAGTGCCAGATGCTATAAAAAAAGCCACTCAGGACGCTACTAGAAATTTAATAAAAATTTCACTTAAAGATGGAAGAACACTGCATCACGATGTTAAAGGGAGAAATGGTTCAGGTAAAGTTATAATGAGATCTGCACCTGCAGGTACTGGCATAATTGCAGGCGGACCTATAAGAGCTGTTTGTGATGTTCTTGGAATACAAGATATTGTTGCTAAGTCTGTTGGATCTGCAAATCCACACAATGTTGTAAAAGCATCTGTTGCAGCTTTATCGTCTCAAGCATCACCTAAATTACTTTCAGCTATGAGAGGAAAAAAAATATCTGAAATAGTTTCTAAAAGAGAAAACACAAAATGAAATTAAACAATCTAGTAAAAACTAATAAAAAAAAAATTAGACCAGGTAGAGGAATTGGATCTGGTAAAGGTAAAACAGGAGGACGTGGTATAAAAGGTCAAAAATCGAGATCAGGTGTAGCTATTAAAGCTTTTGAAGGTGGCCAAACTCCATTGTATAGGAGATTGCCAAAAAGAGGGTTTAAATCTATGGCTCCTGATAATATAGCAATTATAAACCTTTCTTACCTACAAAAATTTCATGACAATAAAAGAATCGATCTTAGCACTCCCATTGATCTTAAGTTTTTACAATCAAAAAAAATAATTAATAAAAAATATATAAAATTGAAGATATTAGGTGATGGTGAGTTAAAAAATAAAATAAACATAACGGCAAATTTTGCATCTAAACAAGCTCAAGCTAAAGTAGAAAAAGCTGGAGGAACCGTTGTGCTTCTTAAAAAATATGTTAAAAAACAAGAAAAAGCTAAAGTAGAAAAAGATGGCAGCTCTCTTAACGTCCTTAAAAAATAGAAATTATAATGTCTAACGAAAACTTAAATCAAGGAGCTTTTGCTAAGGCTAATGATTTAAAGAGTAGAATTTTTTTTACTATAGGTATTTTAATTATCTATAGACTTGGTACCTATGTGCCTTTAGCAGGTATAGACCCACAAGCCTTAACTCAAATGATGAGTAACAGCCAAAAAGGCCTGCTAGGAATGTTTAATGTTTTTTCAGGCGGTGCTGTTACACGTATGGCTATATTTGCTTTGGGGATAATGCCTTATATTTCATCTTCTATTATAATTCAGCTTTTAACAGGTGTATCTGATTATTTCAAAAACCTTAAAGAACAAGGTGAAATAGGAAGAAAAAAAATTACACAATTGACAAGATATGGAACTGTACTTATAGCGTGCCTTCAAGGTTACGGGGTATCAGTAGGTCTAGAAAATGCTGGATCCTTAGTACTTGATCCAGGCATGTCATTTAGATTAACAACAACTATTTCACTAGTAGCTGGCACCACTTTTTTAATGTGGCTTGGAGAACAAATTACTTTAAGAGGCGTTGGTAATGGAATTTCTTTGATAATTTTTTCTGGTATTGTTGCTGAAATACCTAGGGCTTTAGCATCTACTTTTGAACTAGGAAGAACAGGAGCACTCTCAGCTACGCTTATTATAATAATCTTTATATTAATAATTTTTACCGTTTTATTTATTGTTTTTTTTGAAAGAGCTATGCGAAAAATCTTAATTAACTATCCAAAAAGACAAGTGGGAAATAAACTTTATGGTGGTGAGTCTTCTCACTTACCACTTAAGATAAACACAGCAGGTGTTATACCTGCAATATTTGCTTCTGCATTGTTGTTATTACCAGTTACACTAACTAACTTTGGTTTTTCAGATTCAGATACTTTTTTAAACATCTCTTCAATGTTTACGCAAGGTCAACCGCTTTACATGTTGTTATACGCATCAGGTATTGTTTTCTTTTGTTTTTTTTATACGTCAATTGTTTTTAACCCTAAGGAAACTGCAGAAAATTTGAGAAAACATGGTGGGTATATTCCTGGTATTAGACCTGGCGAAAGATCTGCAGAATATATAGAGACAATATTAAATAGATTAACAACTATTGGAGCTGCTTATTTAACATTTGTTTGTCTGCTTCCAGAATTTTTAATTTCAAAATACCCAATACCTTTTTACTTAGGCGGCACATCAATATTAATTGTGGTTGTTGTAGCTATGGATACTGTTACGCAAGTTCAAACTAGACTAATGAGTTCTCAGTATGAATCTTTAATAAAAAAAACTAAATTTGGCAAATAAACAAGTTTAAGATGAATGTTATTATATTTGGACCTCCAGGCGCTGGCAAGGGAACTCAATCTGAATTTATAGTAAAAAAATTTAACCTTTTTAAATTATCAACTGGTGATTTATTAAGAAATGAAATTAAGAAAAAAACACTCTTAGGTTTAGAACTAGCTTCAATCGTCAATTCTGGTTCTCTAGTTTCAGACATTATAATGAATAGTTTAATTGAGGGTATAATTTCAAATAAAGAATATCAAAAACAAATTATATTTGATGGCTACCCTAGGAACTTATCCCAAGCTGTAAACCTTAATAAACTCCTTCTTAAACATGATCAAAAAATTGATATTGTAATTAGATTAAAGGTTTCTTTAGACGTGATTAAAAAAAGAATTACTGGCAGAGTTGTGTGTTCACAATGTGGAAAAACTTTTAATGAATTCTTTAATCCTCCTTCAAGTAGTAATATTTGCTGTAAAACTAAGTTTTTGATTAAAAGAGATGACGACAATCTTGAAGTTGCTGTAAAAAGATTTGAAACTTACGAAAAATCAACTGAGCCTGTTTTAGATTTTTATAAAAAAATGAATCTAGTCAAAGATGTAAATGGCGAGGCAGATATTGAGAGTATTTACAGTAAAATAAACGATTATTTGAGCATTATAGAGGGTTGACTTTGCAAAATAACGCCATATAAGTACATTTTTTAACTTATACCCGATAAATTATGGCCCGAATAGCCGGAATTAACATTCCTCCGAATAAAATTGTTAGCATAGGCTTAACTTATATTCACGGAATTGGTTTGCACAGTTCAAAAAATATTTGTGACAAACTTAATATTCCTAAAGAGGTAAGAGTAAATAATTTAACGGAAGAACAAGTCCTTAAAATAACAGATTATATAAACACTAATCACAAAGTTGAAGGTGATTTAAGAAGAGAAGTTTCTTTAAATATTAAAAGATTAGTTGATCTAGTAACCTACAGAGGAACTAGGCATAAAAAAAAATTACCAGTTAGAGGGCAAAGAACACATAGTAATGCACGTACTAGAAAAGGTAAAGCGATAGCTATTGCTGGAAAAAAACTTACTCCGCAAAAATAAAAATATTTACTTATGAATAAAAATACAGAAAATAAAAAAGATATTAAAACTGAAAAAGTAGAAAATACTTCAAAAGCAGAAAAAACTCAAAAAGTAGAATCGACGAAAACAGAAAAATCTAACGAAAAAGTCTCTTCTTTTAAAAAAAAGAAAAAAGTTAAAAGAAATATAATTTCGGGAATAGCTTATGTTTATTCAACTTTTAATAATACAATCATCTCAATAGCGGATCAAAGTGGCAATGTAATTGCCTGGTCATCTGCTGGAGCAAAGGGTTTTAAAGGATCAAGAAAATCTACACCTTACGCAGCTCAAGTTGCTGCTGATGATGCTGGTGGCAAAGCTTACGAACAAGGCTTAAGAACTTTATCAGTTGAAGTAAAAGGACCAGGTTCTGGCCGTGAAACAGCTTTAAGAGCATTTCAATCAAAAGGATTTAAAATTACATCAATTATAGACACAACACCTATGCCACATAATGGTACAAGGCCACCTAAAAGAAGGAGAGTATAATGCAGATATCAAATAATATCATAGACAGCAATTGGAAAGCGTTAATAAAACCCAACAAATTAGAAATTACTAGTAGTGAAGATAAATCTTCCGCTTTAGTTGTTGCTGAACCTTTGGAAAAAGGTTTTGGACAAACCTTAGGTAATGCGTTGAGAAGAATTTTGCTTTCTTCTGTACAAGGTGCTGCTGTTACAGCCGTACAAATTGACGGCGTCCTACATGAATTTTCTTCTATAAAAGGTGTAAGAGAAGATGTTACTGATATAGTTTTAAATGTAAAAAGTTTAGCAATCAAATCCTCAGTAAATACTCCAAAAAAAATTATATTAGACGTAAAAGGTCCAAAAGAAGTTAAAGCTAAAGACATAGTATTACCTTCAGAAATACAAATATTGAACCCAGAACAAGTTATTTGTAATTTAGATGAAAAAACTAATTTTCATATGGAACTAATAGTTAACACAGGAAAAGGCTATGTACCTTCTACAAAAAACAAAGGTGAAGACAGTCCATTAGGATTGATTGCGGTAGATTCATTGTTTAGTCCAGTAAAAAAAGTTTCTTATTCTGTTGAGAATACAAGAGCTGGTAGTGCTTTAGATTATGATAAATTGTTAATGAACATAGAAACAAATGGTACGGTAAATGCTGAAGATGCCATTGCGTATGCGGCAAGAATTTTTCAAGATCAATTATCAATGTTTGTTAATTTTGATGACCCAAAAGAAGTTGTTGCAGAAGTCAAATCTACAGAACCTGAATTTAATAAAAATCTTTTAAAAAGAGTTGAGGAATTAGAACTTTCAGTTAGATCTATGAACTGCTTAAAAAATGATAATATAATTTATATAGGTGATTTAGTTCAAAAAACTGAACCTGAAATGTTAAGAACGCCTAATTTTGGTAGAAAATCTCTAAACGAAATCAAAGAGGTTTTAAGCACGATGTCATTATATTTAGGAATGGAAATACCAAACTGGCCACCTGACAATATAGCTGAAATGTCAAAAAAGCTAGAAGAGAACAACTTTTAAATAATGAGACATGCTTCTGGACATAGAAAATTAAACAGGACTGCAGAGCACAGGAAAGCTCTTTTTCAAAATATGCTTAATTCATTAATTAAGTATGAACAAATAACTACAACACTACCTAAAGCCAAAGAACTTAAACCATTAATTGACAAAGTAATTACTATTGGAAAAAAAAATAATTTAAGTAATAAAAAAAGATTATTTTCAAAACTACAAGACAAAAGTTCAGTTGTAAAAGTTTTTGATGTACTTTCCTCTAGATATGAAAAAAGACAAGGCGGTTATTCAAGAGTTTTAAAAGCTGGTTTTAGATATGGTGACGATGCACCTATGGCAGTTATCGAACTAGTAGATAGAAATATAGAAGCTAAAAAAGTTGATAAGCCAAAAAAAGTTGAAACAAAGGATAAAGAAGCCCCACAAGTTGCGGCAACTAAATAATTTCCGAATATATTTCTCCGATGGTCAAAAAGTTTGAGGTAGAAAAAGATTTTCATAACGCTCGTTTTGATCGTTGGTTTAAACATAAAGTTTTAGATATTCCCCAAGGTTTAATAGAAAAAATCATTAGAAAAAACCAAGCAAAGATTAACGGTAAAAAAACTAAAAGCTCTTATCGTGTTCAAGAAAAAGATATTATTGAAATTTTTAATATTGATAAAATTAAAAAAACAGAAAAAAATTTAATTACACAATATATTCCATCACATACTGAAAGAGATAAATACGATGATTTTATTATAGAAAATAATGAAAACTTTATCGTTATAAACAAACCTTCGGGTATCGCCGTTCAATCTGGAACAAAATCTTTTAAAAATGTAGTCGACACATTAAGAGGAACAAAATATTTTGAAGATTCAAAACCTTTTATTGTTCACAGGCTAGACAAAGAAACTTCAGGTATTCTAATTGTTGCAAAAACAAGAGAATACGCACAACTATTTACATCTTTATTTCGTATTAGAAAAATGCACAAAACATATTTGGCAGTAGTGTACGGAGAAGTTTCTAAAGAAATAAAAGTTTTAGAAGATGATTTAGTTGTTTATGAAAAAGAAAGAAAGATTATCCAAAAAGCAACTTCATATATTAAAATTTTGAAAGGTAACGCCGAATACTCTTTATTGGAATTAAGACCTATTACAGGTAGAAAACATCAACTTAGAAAACAATTATATAATATAGGTCATTCAATAATTGGAGATGATAAATATTATGTCAAAAGAGGCAAAGATTTTATAAAAAGTAAAAACTTAATGTTACATGCCTATGAAATAAAATTTATGATTAATAATGTAAAATATAATTTTAAAGCAGATTTTAATAAAGAATTTAAAGATTTTATATTCAAGAAAGATTTAAATATTTTTTAGTTTCTTTAAGAATATATCTTTTAATTTACTTTCTATATTAGAAATTTGGGTTTTGCTTTCAGCAACAGCTGTCGTAACTTTAGTATTGTTTAAACCACATGGAATTATTTTTTTATAATGTTTCAAATCATTGTTTATATTTATTGAGAATCCGTGGTAAGCAACCCAGTTACTTACACGTATACCGATAGCAGCAATTTTTTTACCCTTAACCCAGATTCCAATGTTTTTTTTGTCTGCATGAGCTTTAATTTTGTATAACTTGAGGAAATCTATAATGCTTAATTCAATATGTTTTACTAAATTTTTGATATCTTTTTTTCTCTTATTTAAATTCAAAACAAAATAAACTATTTTTTGACCAGGACTATGCAATGTTATTTTACCACCTCTATTAGTTTGAATTATTTTTATTCTTTTATCAAGAATTTCACTTTCTTTAGATCTTATCCCACTAGTAAAAGTTATTGGATGTTCTAATATCCATACCAATTCTTTTCCTTTGGATTTTTTGATTAGTTCAACTCTTTTTTTAAGAAGTGAAAAAGCCGTTTTATACGGCACTAGTTTCTTGCTAATTTTAACCTGTAATGTCATTTTAATTTGAATTTTATCACTAGATAAACTAATAGTCTCACAAATAATTTAATAGGAAATTTTATGAGTTTAATAAAGTCTATAGGTAACAAAAAAGTAAACTTAGACTTTAATAAAAATTTTATTACAATTTTTAGCGATAAAATTAATGTTAGTGATCTTCAATTCATAAACCAGACATTAAAAGATTTACACCCTTCAGATACTGCAAACTTAATTGAAAATTTAGCTGATGAAACACGCGTTAAACTAATTGAGATAGAATCGTTTAATATTGCTCCAGAAATTTTCATTGAATTAAATGAGTCCATACAAAGTGAGGTTTTGAAGTTACTTTCAATTGATTCTATTGCAAATATAATAAAAAGATTAGAGTCAGATAATGCCGTAGCTATTTTAGAAAATTTAGAGCTAGATAAAAAAAACTTAATCTTAGATAAGCTACCACCAAAGGACAGATTTCTTTTAGAGGAGGGTCTTAGTTATCCTGAAGACTCTGCCGCACGTATTATGCAACGTGAATTCACCGCCATACCAAGTGACTGGACAGTGGGTCAAACAATTGATTATTTAAGAGAGAGCAAAGAATTACCGCAAGAGTTTCTAGAAATATTTATAGTCGACAATGAATTTAAGCCCATTGGCATAGTTCCTTCTTCAAGAGTTTTAAGAACTCCTAGAGACTCAAAGATGAACTTAATAATGAGAGAAATGCCAGTTCTTATTTCCGTTAATATGGACAAAGAAGAAGTAGGTATAACTTTTGAAAATTACAATCTGTTATCTGCGGGTGTTGTAAACAAAAATAATAAGTTAGTGGGAGTAATAACAGCAGATGATGTTGTTACGGTAGTTCAAGAAGAAGCAGAAGAAGATGTTTTAAGACTTGCAGGTGTAGGTGATGAAGAAATTACTGATACTGTTTTTGTTAAAACAAGAAGAAGATTTAACTGGCTGCTTGTGAACCTTGGAACTGCTTTGTTAGCTTCTTGGGTAATAAGCATATTTGGCGCAGAAATAGAAAAAGTTGTAGCGCTAGCTTTTTTAATGCCAATTGTTGCTTCAATGGGTGGAAATGCAGGAATGCAAACACTCGCAGTCACAATAAGAGCAATAGCAACAAAAGAGTTATCTAGTAGCAATATAAATAAAGTTGTTGGAAAAGAATTTCTTATAGGTGTTTTAAATGGGATTATATTTGCAATTATCACCGGTCTTATCGTTCATTTGTGGTTTAAACAAATTGATCTTTCAATCATCATAGCCGCGTCTATGGTTTTAAACATGATAGTTGCAGGATTATTTGGAATACTAATACCAGTAACATTAAAAAAAATGAATATTGATCCAGCTTTGGCTTCCAGTGTCTTTGTTACTACAGTTACTGATGTAATTGGTTTCTTGTCTTTTCTAGGAATTGGTTCTTTAGTTTTCCTATAAATTGTCAATTACTCTTACTTCACTCAGATAGTATGCTAAAAAAATATTAAAACTTGTTTTTGTATCTTTACTAAATTCAAGTTTTTTAAGATTTAAACATTCAATATATTCAACTTCCTTTGCACCTAATTCAATTAACTTATTTATGACCTCTAATTTTTTATTATTTAAAATCTTATAAAGTATTTTTTTTTTATTTTTTTTAATATAGGAATAAATCATTCCCGCTTGTAAGATTTGATTATTCGTAAGCATAGCGTTTCTTGAAGACAAAGCTAACCCATTATCATTTCTTATCGTTGGACATGCTACCAGCTTAGTATTTATTTTCTTCTTGATTATATGTAATTTAATCAAGGAGAGTTGCTGAAAATCTTTCATTCCTAAATAGATCGAATTAGGTTTGATAATCTCTAAAAATCTATTAATTATATCAACAACAGCTTTAAAATGACCTGGTCTAAATTTACCACAAAGTTTTCTTGAAAATTTATCTAGATATGTAAAATTTTTTATTTTAAATGAATGTATATCCTTATCATTTGGAAGATAAAGATAATCAACTTTTTTTTTCTTTAATAGATAAATATCTTTTTCAAGATTTCTAGGATATTTTATGAGATCTTTTTTGGAATGAAACTGTTTAGCGTTAACATATATAGAAACTAAAACCTTTTTTGATTTTTTTCTGGCTCTATCTACCAAACTTAAATGTCCTTTGTGTAAAGCACCCATAGTGGGAACAAACCCTAGGTTTTTAAGTCCTAAAATTTCATTAATTAAATTATTTTTATTTCTAAATATTTTCATTTGTAATAATTGAAATTTAAAAGTAAAAGAAACTTATGTTAAGACAAGCAATAATACCATTGGCAGGACTTGGCACAAGACTTTTGCCTCTTTCTAGCATTACACCGAAAGAATTACTCCCTATAAACGGTAAATCCAACTTAGAACATATACTTGATGAATGCATAGACGCAGGGATTAAAGATTTCATTTTTATCATATCAAAAAAGAAAGAAAATATAAAAAAATATTTTTTTAACGATCAATTTTATAAATCTATATTAGCAAAAAAAAAAGACAAACGAATTCTCAAAATGTTTAATAAGCTAAAAACCTATCAAAAGATGATAAAATTTGTTTATCAAAACAAACCTAAAGGAACGGGCGATGCAATTTTAAAATGTCATAAATTAATAAAGTCATCACATTTTCTAATGCTTTTTCCAGATGATTTAATAATTAATAAAAACTGCACAAAAGAAATGTTGTTACTTCATAAAAAAACAAAAGGTTCTGTTATTGCAACTAAAACAGTTGAACGAGAAACAGTTTCTAGGTGGGGAATACTTTCTGTTGAAGATAGAAAAAAAAACCATTTTAAAATTAAAGATGTTGTTGAAAAACCAACTATTAAATTAGCCCCTTCAAATTTTGCCATTATTGGTCGCTATATATTACCTAAAACAATTATGAATAAACTTAAAAATTTAAAACCAGGTCAAGGAGGTGAAGTTCACATAACTGATGCTATTAAACAATTAATAAATGACGGAGAAAATTTTTATGGAAATATATTTAAAGGTAAATATCTAGACTGCGGAACATTAGCTGGTTATATAAATTCAAATAAAGAAGTTTCTAAACAAATAAAAAAATGAAATTATGCATGATCGGAACAGGCTATGTTGGTCTTGTAAGTGGAACTTGTTTTGCTGACATCGGACACACTGTTTATTGCGTAGATAAAGATATTTATAAAATTGAGAAATTAAACTCAGGTCAATCTCCGATCTATGAACCTGGATTAAATGAATTAATTAAAGAAAATTATCGCGCTAAACGTTTATTCTTTACTACAAATATTTCTTTAGCTATTAAAAAATCTGATATTATCTTTATTTGCGTTGGTACACCTACAAAAAAAAAAACATTATCTGTAGACCTTAGTTATGTTTTTAACGTTACAAAAGAAATATTAAAATTTTCTAAAAATAAAAAAATTATAGTTACTAAATCTACTGTGCCCGTTGGTACAGGTGACTTAATAGAAAAATATTTAAAAAATAAAAAAAAATTTACAGTAATTTCTAATCCTGAATTTTTACGAGAAGGTGATGCAATAAGAGACTTTAGATATCCTGATAGAATAGTTATAGGATCAAATTCACCTCAACCTTTTAAAGTAATGAAAAATTTATATCTTCCTTTAATCAATAAAGGAGCTAAATTTTTTACAACTAAAAGAAAAGGAGCAGAATTAATCAAATATGCCTCTAACGCTTTTTTAGCTACAAAAATTACTTTTATTAATGAAATAGCAAATCTTTGTGAAAAAACAGGGATTAATGTTGAGGATATTTCTTTAGGCATGGGTTCCGATGTTAGGATTGGGAGTCGCTTTCTAAGAGCTGGTCCTGCTTATGGTGGGTCATGTTTTCCTAAGGACACAAAAGGACTAGTTTCTATCGGAGATAAAGTAAAAATTGATTTATCGATTGTTAAATCAGTAATTAAATCAAATGAAAATAGAAAACTTTTACTTTTAAAGAGAATAGAAAATATTTTTGAAAAAAACCTAAAAAATAAAAAAATAGCCTTTCTTGGTGTAACATTTAAACCAAACACAAATGATATGCGAGACGCTCCAAGCCTTTTTATGATCCCTCAACTGATTAAAAAAAAAGCAATAATTTCTTACTACGAGCCAACTGGAGAAAAAAAAGAATTCAATAAATTAAAAAAATGTTTTTTTTATTCGGATATAAATCAAGCTTGTAGAAATGCTGATCTTATAATTTTGCATACAGAATGGGATGAATTTAAGTCTCTTAATTTTAGTAAATTAGTAAAGAAAAAAAATTTTATTATTTATGATTTAAGAAATCTTTATACAATAGAAGAAATGAAAAGAAAAAAAATTAAGTATTTTTCAATCGGTAGACCGACTCTTAGCTGATTTCAAATATTGCTTCTACTTCTACCGCAGCCCCTAAAGGCAATGAATTTACACTCACAGCGGCCCTTGCATGCTTTCCATTTTCTGTAAATATTTGTGTCATTAATTCAGAAGCAGCATTAATTACTTTTGGTTGATCTATAAAAGCATCAGTTGAATTGACGAAACCTGTAAGCTTGATACAGCTTTTAATTTTATTTAAATCACCATTGCACGCAGCTTTTATTTGTGAGATTATATTTATAGCACATGCACGCGCAGCAACTTGGCCTTCTTCTATAGTTAAATCTAGTCCTACTTTACCTTTAATAAGTTCTCCGTTGGATTTGAGTGAAATTTGACCTGATATAAAAACAAGTTTTCCTGATATCTTATATGCTACATATGATCCAACTGGACTTGGAGCAGCAGGTAGCTCTAAATTTATTTTTTTTAGATTTTCTGCTGCATCCATATATTTTTCTTTTAATTTTTAAACTTTACGTCAGGCTTTAAAACTTTTCCTAATTTTTTTAATCCATTAACTGGATTGGGTATTTTAAATTTATCTTTACCCTTCATTATATTTGTTAATTTTGAATCGCTATTTAAAGGTTTTAATTTACCATCCTTTGTAGCCTTTGCTTTTAGGCATTTGAAATATTCCACAGAATCTTTACCAAGTTTGTCTCTACCTGGTAAGTCTTTACAAGACTGTTCATTGGCATTTGCATAAGCAAATGTTGTAATTAACATTGTTGCTATTAAAATTAATTTTTTCATATTTTCTCTAAGTTATTATTTATTCTTTTTTTTATCATATTCTATTCTTTTTTCTATCAATATTAATGCATCTTCCATTAAAATTTTTGTTGGGTCTTTTTCTTTAGGTATTGTTGCGTTTAAATACTTATACTTTATATAACAACCATATTTACCCTTCATAACTCTAACAGGCTTTTTATCTTCCGGGTGTTCACCTAAATCTTTTATTATTGAAGAGGATATTCTTCCTGGCTTTGCATCAGCTATTAAAGTGACTGCTCTGTTTATCTCTATTGAAAAGATTTCATTCACATTTTCAAGTCGCGCTGATTTATTTTCACACTTTAAATATGGACCAAATTTACCTGAATTAAGAATTATGTTTTTACCCGTTTCGGGGTCTTGACCCAAAACTTTAGGCAAAGAACATAAAAACTTTGCTTGAATTAATTCAACTTTGTCGACATTTATACCTTTTGGTATAGAGACATTTATCATATTTTTTTCCTTCTTTTCTTTCTTTTTTTTCTGCCTCTGTTTCGACGCCTCCACCTCAATTTCTAATTCATTTTCATATTGTAAATAAGGACCAAATCTTCCATTTTTTAAATAAATATCTTTTCCAAAATCATTTTGTCCAATGAGTTTTGGTTCTATTAAATTATATTGAGACACAGTTTTTGTTTTTGACAAAGGTCTAGTAAATTTACACCCTGGATAGTTTGAGCAACCAACAAAGGCACCACCCTTAAAGCTATTTTTTAAACTTAACTTACCTGTTTTACATAGTTTACAACTTCGATCTATCGTGTCTTGTTCGTTTCTTTCAAAAATTAAACCACTAAGACTATCATTTAGTAAATCTAAAACCTCACGTGTTCTTATCTCTTTAACTAAATTTATATTGATAAAAAAATCGTTCCAAAAATTTTCTAAAACTTTGAACCATTTAATTTTACCACTTGTAATTTCATCTAATTGATTTTCAAGTTCTGCTGTAAAATTATAATCTACATATTTAGTAAATAATTTTTCCAAGAATGCAGATATTAATTTACCCCTGTCTGTAGGGTTGAATCTTTTATTAATCAATTTCACATACCCTCTAGTTGATAGAACTGTAATAATACTTGCGTAAGTTGATGGTCTACCTATACCTAATTCTTCCATTTTCTTTACTAAACTAGCCTCTGAATATCTGGATGGTGGGTCTGTATAATGCTGTTCATCAATCAGATTTAAAATAGCAACATCATCACCCACAGTGCATGTTGGTAAAATATTTTTTGTATCCTCATCTGTTTCTTGAATTTCATAAACTTTTAAGAATCCATCAAATTTAGCAATAGAACCATTAGCTCGAAAATTAACAACTTTGTCAGAAGATGAAATAATTATACTATTTCTGTTAAATTCTGCTGGACTCATCTGCGAAGATAAGGCTCTTGCCCATATTAGCTCATAAAGTTTAAGTTGTTCAGAGTTAATATATTTTTTTAGATCTCTAGGTTTTCTTTTGATTTCAGTAGGTCTAATTGCTTCATGTGCTTCTTGTGCATTTTTTGCTTTTTTTCCTTCGAACGTATTAGGTATATTTGGCAGGTATTCATCACCATAATCTTTTGTAATTAAATCTCGAAATTCATTTATAGCTTCTTTCGAGATTTGTGTTCCATCTGTTCGCATGTATGTGATTAGTCCAGTAGTTTCACCTTCTATTTCTATTCCTTGATAAAGCTTTTGTGCAATTTGCATAGTTTTAGAAGCACCAAATCCAAATTTACTTGAGGCAATTTGTTGGAGCGTGGATGTAGTAAATGGTGGCAAAGGATTTCTTTTGTGTACTTTAGAATTAATATCTTTAATTTTAAATTGTAATTTATTTATTACACTTAATACTTTTTCAATCTCATTCTTATTTCTAAATGAAAACTTTTCAACCTTATTGCCATTAAAAAGAGTTAATCTAGAAAAAATTTTTTTATTGTCTTTACTTAAAAAATTTGAAGTTACCGTCCAAAATTCCTCTGGTTTAAATAGTTCAATTTGATGTTCTCTTTCAGTAATTAATTTCAAAGCTACAGACTGAACTCTACCCGCAGACTTTGAACCTGGAAGTTTAGCCCACAGTATAGGAGAAATATTAAAACCAACAAGATAGTCTAGAGCTCTCCTTGCAAGATAAGCTTCGACTAATGGAACTTCTATTTGTCTAGGATTAGCTATTGCTTTTAAAATTGAATTTTTTGTAATTTCATTAAAAACAACACGTTCTAAAATTTTATCTTTAAGTATTTTTTTTTCTATTAAATATTCTTTAATGTGCCAAGCAATTGCTTCACCCTCACGATCAGGATCAGTTGCTAATATAATCTTGTAAGAATTTTTAGCAGTATCAGTAATTTCTTTTAAATATTTTTTTGAAAAAGAATTTATTTCCCACAACATTTTGAATTTATTTTCAGGATCAACAGAACCATTTTTTGAAGGTAGATCTCTTATATGTCCATAACTAGCTAAAACTAAATATTCTTTACCAAGATACTTATTTATTGTTTTTGCTTTTGCAGGACTTTCTACAATAACTAGATTCATCTAAACATTTAATTTCAAACCTCAATAGATTTGTCAAATATAAATAATTTTAATTAAGAAAACTTATTAGAAGTTGATTTTATTTTCTGTTTTATCTTTAATACGAGATATATTTTCTCTATGTGTATAAATAACCATAATAAAAATTATAAATAAAAAAAGGCTTATATTAAAATTATTAAAAATAACTGAAAACAAAAAAATAATTAAGGTCGATATCAACGAAGACAAAGAAGAGTATTTTGAGAGATATAAAACTAACACCCAACTAGCAATGAAGATAAATCCAAGATAAACTGAAAGTGAAAAAAGAATTCCAAGATAAACCGCTATTCCTTTCCCACCTTTAAACCTCAACCAGATCGGGAAAATATGCCCAAGAAAACACAATAGAGCTGAAATATAAATATAATCTGGAAAAAAATTTTGTGTTATAAAAACTGAAAAGAACCCTTTTAATCCATCTAGCACTAATGTGGCAATACCTAAACTTTTTTTTCCCGTCCTTAAAACATTTGTTGCACCAATGTTACCAGAACCAACTTTTCTAATATCTTGCTTGAGAAAGTTTTTTGTTAGAATTAAGCCAAAAGGAATTGATCCTAATATGTAGGAGTAGCTTGCTATATATAATAATTCTATATTCACTGAGATTCAAAAGCTAGCTCACCATTTAAAAAAGTCATAAGAACTTTTCCTTGAACTTTTCTGTCTTCCACTGCAGTGTTCTTAGATTTTGATTTGAGCAAATCTGCTTTAATAACCCATGGTGTATTAAGATCAAAAATACATATATCTGCATCCGATCCTTTTTTTAAAGTACCTTTATTAATTTTTAAAATTTTAGCTGGATTTATAGTTAATGCTTGAACTATTTTTTCCAATGAAAGTGTTTCGTTGTGGTACATTTCAAGGGCTAGTGGAAATAATGTTTCTATGCCTATAGCTCCCGTTGCTGCCTGAGAAAAAGGAAGTCTTTTTCCCTCTTCATCTTCTGGTGTATGATCTGAAACTATAACATCAATTAAACCTGACTCTACGCCTTGCACTAAAGCCAATCTATCTTCTTCAAGTCTCAAAGGCGGAGACACTTTTAAAAAAGTTTTAAAGTCTCCAATATCATTTTCATTCAGAGAAAGATTGTTAATAGAAACTCCAACACTGAAGTTTAGTCCATTTTCTTTGTTTCTTTTTATTACTTCCAAAGATTCTTTAGAAGAGATTTGATTTATGTGATATCTGCAAGAAAACTCATTAAGTAAAGAGAGGTCTCTTTCAATAATTATTTTCTCTGCAATGTAGGATATTCCCTCAAGCCCAAGTCGCGTAGAGACTTCTCCTTCATTAATACATCCATTTTTTGATAATTCATAATCTTCTACATGTTGCATAATTAAAACCCCAATATCTGAAGCATAGTCCATTATTTTAGACATTGTTTCAGTACTTTGAACTGTTTTAATAACATCTGTAAAACCAATTATTCCTTTAGCAGATAATAATCCAAACTCCGTCATTTGTTTTCCTGCAATTTCTCTTGTTAATGTTGCGGATGGGAACAAGTTAACAGAAGCTTTGTCTCTACCTCTTCTTATTATAAAATCGACCATAGAAACATTGTCAATAAGAGGTTTTGTGTTCGGCATCGTGACAATTGAAGTGACACCACCAGCTAAAGCAGCATGGCTTAAGGTTCTAAAATTTTCTTTATATTCATATCCCGGTTCACCTACAAATGCTTTCATATCAACTATACCAGGTATTAATATGTTATTTTTAAGATCTATTACTTCTGCAGACGAAGAGGCATCCTTTTTTTTTATGTCTTTACCAATAAATTTAATTTTTCCATTTTCACCAATGATAACAGATCCTTTTTCATCCATTTTTTGAGAAGGATCTATAATTCTTACATTAGTTAAAAATTTTTCAGTCATTTATTTTTTACAGTACATTTTTAAACATGCCATACGAACAGCAACACCTAGCTCTACCTGTTCTTTAACTAAACTTACATTAATGTCATCTGCAAGCTTTGTGTCTATTTCAACCCCTCTATTCATAGGACCCGGGTGCATTATCAAAGCATTTTTGTTTGCAAATTTTAATTTCTCCGGAGTAAGGCCATAAAATTCGTAATATTCTCTTTTCGAAGGTAAAAACGATCCCTGCATACGCTCATTTTGAAGTCTTAGCATCATTACGATGTCACAACCATCTAATCCATTTTTCATATTAGTGAAGCTCTTAACTCCGAGTCTTTCAATAGATTTTGGCATCAATGTTTTTGGCGCTATAACATTTACCTCTGCACCTAACATGTTCATTAAGTAAATGTTAGATCTTGCTACACGAGAATGAAGTATGTCACCACAAATAGCAATTTTTAATCCTTCAATTTTACCTTTTCTGTTAATTATAGTTAGTGCGTCTAGCAATGCTTGAGTAGGGTGCTCTCTTCTTCCGTCACCTGCATTAATAACTGTACAATTAACTTTTTGAGAGAGAAGATTTGGTGCACCTGAGTCCTGGTGTCTTATTACAATTATATCTGGATGCATGGCATTTAAAGTCATTGCTGTATCCATGAGAGTTTCGCCTTTTTTTAGAGCAGAGTTTGCAACATTCATAGTCATTACATCTGCACCCAATCTTTTGCCAGCTAAATCAAAAGAACTTTGAGTTCTTGTTGACGGTTCAAAGAATAAATTAATTTGAGTTTTTCCTCTCAAGACTTCTAATTTTTTTGATGTACTTCTGTTAAGTTTAATAAAAGTTTTGGCCTCTTCAAGAATTGCTTTGGCTTCTTGAATAGATAAGTTTTGAATACCTAAAAGATGTTTGGGTTGGTCTTTAATAGCTATCTTATTTATTTCAACTGCCATTAAAATAAACTCTATAGGCCTTTTGTATTATGAGATCAAGCAATTTCTCTATTTAAGAAGTCCAATGCTCCTTGTAGAATAAAAGCTGCTGAATTTTCATCTAATTTGCTTATTTTTTTGCTCGTATTAACGTTTAAATCATTAGATAAGTTAAAAGCACCTCTACTAGAAAGCCTTTCATCCCACATAGCGATAGGAACTGAAATATTTTTTGACAAGTTTATGGCTAAATCTTTAGCTGATTGAGAGGATTGACTTGGTGAACCATCCATATTTATTGGGTTACCTATTATGATACCCTTTATTTCATTTTCTAAAATAATTTTATTTATATCCACCAAGAAGCTAGAAAAATTATTTTTAATTATCGTTGTATAAGGTGTTGCTATAATTTTATTTTCGTCACATACAGCTATACCTACACGTTTCTTACCAGGGTCTATTCCTAATAATCTTGATTTTTTGTCTATTTTTTTTCCAAATTCTTCAATATCAAGCATGATTATGTTATAAGTTTTGATAAAAACTTCTAAAATTAACATAGATTACAAATGTCCATAGATAAAGATAAAATTAAACACACTGCTAAACTTGCCAGAATATCTTTAGATGAAAATAAAATAGAGAGTTTATCTAAAGATTTATCCAATATATTTAATTTTATTGAAAAATTGAGCAAAACTAACACGGACAAGATTAATCCTTTAACTTCAATTTTAGACCAAAGTTTAAGAACAAGGGAAGACAAAGTTACGGACGGGGGAATTAGAGATAAAATTTTAGAAAACTCGCCGAATAAAAATGAAGAATTCTTTATCGTTCCTAAAGTAATAGAATAGATGTCAGATATAACTAATAAAAGTTTAACTGAGATAGTTGATTTAATTAAAAAAAAAGCAATCAAATCTGAAGAGATAACTAATGCTTATATTAATAATATAAAAAAAGGAAAAAAACTAAATTCATTTATTACGGAATCTTTTGATAGTGCTTTAACTAAATCAAAAAATTTTGACGAAAAGCCAAACTATGAATCGTTATTACCCGGTATACCTTTAGCAGTAAAAGACTTATTTTGCACAAATGGAGTTAGAACTACAGCGGGAAGTAAAATGCTTGAAAACTTTGTTCCTAGTTATGAATCTTCAGTAACAAATAATCTTTGGGCAGAAGGTGCTTTTCTTTTAGGAAAATTGAATTGTGATGAATATGCAATGGGCTCTTCCAATGAAACAAGTTATTTTGGAAATGTTATAAATCCTGTAAAAGAAAATACAGTACCTGGAGGTTCTTCGGGTGGTTCTGCTTGCGCTTTAGCGGCAGATTTTACACCAGCTACAATTGGGACAGATACTGGTGGTTCAATTAGACAACCAGCATCATTTACAGGAACTGTTGGTTTAAAACCAACCTACGGACTATGTTCAAGATGGGGTATCGTTGCTTTTGCCTCTTCTTTAGATCAAGCGGGACCAATGACAAAAACAGTTTCAGACTGTGCTTTAATGCTTGAAGCAATGTCAGGTTTTGATCAAAAAGACTCAACTTCAATAGATAGAAAAAAAGAAAATTATTCAAAAAAACTAACTAAAAATATTAAGGGCCTAAAAATTGGCATACCAAAAGAATACAGAGCTGATGGAATGCCAAATGAAATCGAGAAACTTTGGGAAAAAGGTAAAAAAATACTTAAAGAAGAAGGTGCGGAAATAATTGATATTTCTTTACCACATACTGAATATGCTCTACCAACTTACTACATAGTTGCTCCTGCGGAAGCTTCTTCAAATTTAGCTCGATACGATGGAGTTAAATATGGTTTTAGATCGTCTAAAGGTTCTAATCTTATAGAAATGTACGAAAACACAAGGTCAGAAGGTTTTGGAGACGAAGTTAAAAGAAGAATTTTAATTGGAACTTATGTTTTATCCTCTGGTTACTATGATGCTTATTATATTAAGGCACAAAAAGTAAGACAATTGATAAAAAAAGATTTTGATGATGTGTTTAATAGAGTTGATGCAATATTAACACCATCCACACCAAGCGCTGCTTTTAAGATTGGAGAAAAAAAAGATGATCCTATATCAATGTATTTAAATGATATTTTTACAGTGCCTGCAAACTTAGCTGGAATACCCGCAATGTCAGTTCCAATAGGGCATGACAAAAATAATTTACCTCTAGGTCTCCAGTTGATTGGCAAACCTCTTGGAGAACAAACTTTATTAAATTTAGCTTTTTCCATAGAAAGTAAAAGTGATTTTAAACAAAATATTATTAAATGGTGGGAAAAATAATTAATGAGCGAAGATAAATCAAAATATTTAATCAACGGATCACATTGTAAATGGGAAGTAGTTATTGGATTAGAAGTTCATGCTCAAGTATCTTCTAAATCAAAGTTATTTTCAGGCTCATCAACTACATTTGGAGCTGATCCAAACACACAAGTAAGTTTAGTAGACTCTGCATTTCCTGGAATGTTACCCGTGATTAATGAATACTGCGTTGAACAGGCAGTAAAAACAGGTCTTGGAATAAATGCGCAAATTAATTCTTTTTCTGTTTTTGATAGAAAAAATTATTTTTATGCTGATTTACCTCAAGGTTATCAAATATCCCAATTTAAAAACCCAATTGTTGGTGAAGGAGAAATAACATTAGATTTAAAGTCCGTTACAAAAAAAGTTGGTATCGAAAGACTGCATCTAGAACAAGATGCAGGAAAAAGCATTCACGACCTTGATCCAAGCAATACTTTCGTAGATCTTAATAGATCAGGTATTGCATTAATGGAAATTGTTAGTAAACCAGATTTAAGATCTCCAGAAGAAGTTAGTGCTTATGTAAAAAAACTCAGATCAATTATGAGATATTTAGGCACATGCGATGGAAATATGCAAGAAGGATCATTAAGAGCTGATGTAAATGTTTCAGTGAGAAAAGAAGGAGATAAAAAACTAGGAATTAGATGTGAAATAAAAAATGTCAATTCCATTAAGTTTATGCAAATGGCCATTGAATATGAAGCTAAAAGACAAGTAGAACTTTTAGAAACTGGCAATTCTATTGTTCAAGAAACAAGACTATTTGATACTAAAAAAAATGAAACTAGATCTATGAGATCTAAAGAAGACGCCCATGACTATAGATATTTTCCGGACCCAGACTTATTACCTTTGAATTTAGATAAAAATTTAATTGAAAAAATTAAAAAAAATTTACCAGAACTTCCAGATCAAAAAAAAGAACGTTTTATAAAAGACTATTCTTTAAGTCCTTATGAGGCAAACGTTTTAGTTTCTGAAAAAAAAGTTGCAGCTTTTTTTGAAGAAGTAATTAAAACTGCAGATAAGAAACTGGCAACCAACTGGATAATTGGAGACTTATTTGCATCTTTAAATGAAAAAAATATATCTATATCAGAATCTCCAATCAAAGCTAAAGAAATGGCTAGTCTTATAAACTCTATCTCGTCGGGTCTAATTTCTGGTAGAGCAGCAAAAGAAGTGTTTGAAGTTATGAAAGATACTGGTGCTAATCCTGTTAAAATAATTGAAGAAAAAGGATTAAAACAAAAAAGCGATCCTAAAGAACTTGAGATATTAATTGATAAAATTTTAGAAGAAAATAAAGATAAGGTATCTCAATATAAATCAGGCAAGGACAAGTTGTTTGGTTTTTTTGTTGGACAAGCAATGAAAGTTTCAGGAGGAACTGCAAACCCACAGTTAGTCAACGATATACTTAAGAACAAACTTAAATAATTAATAAAAATTAAACGTTAGGTTCAATTCGTTCATAATAAGTAGTTTATATTTAGATATAATTAACCATGGAAGATAAAAAATATATTAAAACTTTTAAATTATTACTGCCTTACTTGTGGCCAAATGAAAGAAATGATTTAAAAATAAGAGTTAGTTTTGCTGTTGTAGCTTTAGTTTTAGCCAAAATAGCAAGCGTAACTACACCTTTATTTTTGGGTCGAGCTGTTAATTCATTAACCGAATTAAGTGCGGGTATTAATTTATATATGTTAGTTCCTGTCGCTTTAATAGTTGGCTATGGGGTAGCGAGAATTATAGCTTTTACATTTGTCGAGATCAGAGACGCATTATTTTCAAAAGTATCTCAACATTCTATCAGACAAATATCACTAACTATGTTTAAACATTTGCACAATCTCTCTCTACAATTTCATTTAAACAGACAAACTGGAGGATTAGCTAAATATATAGACAGAGGAACTAAAGGAATAGATTTTCTTTTAAGATATGTATTGTTCAATATCTTGCCTACTTTTTTTGAAGTTTTTTTAGTTTCTGGAATTTTATTTTATTTATATGGACCTTGGTACGCCGTAATCACATTAGCAACTATTGGTTTCTATTCTTACCTGACCTTTCAAATAACAGAATGGAGAAATATATTCAGAAAAAGAATGAACAAAGCTGATAACGACGTAAGTACTAAGATGATTGATAGTTTATTGAACTTTGAAACAGTAAAATATTTCAACAATGAAACTTTTGAATCTAGTAGACTTGATAAATCTTTGGAAGAATACGAGTTAGCTGCTAATCAGAACAGGCACTCATTGTCATTATTAAATATATCTCAAACTTTTATTATAATGTTTGGTATTACGATCATGCTCGTGATGTCTGCATATGGTATTAAAAATGGAGATATTGATGTTGGAGGCTTTGTTGTAATTAATGCTTATATGTTGCAACTTTACCAGCCATTAAACTGGCTAGGTTCTGTTTATAGAGAAATTAGACAAGCGTTAACCGACATGGAAAACATGTTTAGTTTACTTGAAGTTCCCGCAACATCTCAATTGAATTTAGAAGACCTACCTATAAACAACGTCACAGAAATCAGATTTAAAAATGTGAGTTTCGATTACGATGTAAGAAGAACAATTATAAAAAATATTACCTTTACCGTACCAAATGGAAAAAAAGTTGCTATTGTAGGCCCAACTGGTGCCGGTAAATCAACAATAAGTAGACTACTGTTTAAGTTTTATAGTCCAAAAGACGGTAACATCTACATAAATGAAATAAATATAAATAAAATTTCACAGGAATCTTTAAGAAAAATAATAGGTGTAGTGCCACAAGACACAGTTTTATTTAACGATACAATTTATTATAACATTGCCTACGGTAACACTGGTGCCACCAAAGAAGAGGTCATTAGTGCTGCTAAAAATGCTAATATTCATAATTTTATTTCAATTCTACCTGATGGCTATGAAACTATTGTAGGAGAAAGAGGATTGAAATTATCTGGAGGAGAAAAACAAAGAGTAGCTATTGCAAGAACAATTTTAAAAAATCCAAAGATATTTTTTTTTGATGAGGCAACATCTGCTTTAGATACAAGCACCGAAAAAGAAATACAAAAAAATTTAGAGAATGTATCAAAAAATAAAACAACTTTAATAATTGCACACCGTTTGTCTACAGCTGCTAACGCAGACAATATTATTGTACTTGATAAAGGTTCCATTATTGAAGAAGGTAATCACGATACTTTAATAAAAAAAAAAGGTAAATACTATGAGATGTGGGAAAAACAGAAGCCTGTCTAGATATTCATGGGAAAAAATTTAGAAATCACTACTTTAATTGAGGAATACATAGAAAAGTTTAGTTATTCTCTACATCCAATTCAAAAAGAAATAATTTCTTACAACGAAAGCTTAGGAGATATTAAAAGAATGCAGATAGCAGTATCTCAGTGTCATTTTTTACAGTTAATAATTAAAGTTTCAAATTCAAAAAAAATACTAGAAGTTGGAACTTTTACAGGCCTAAGTGCATTATCAATGTCTTTGGCATTACCAGATGATGGCAGTCTTATTGCATTAGACAAAAATACTGAAACTAATAAAATTGCTATTAATTTTTTTAAAAAGGCTAATCAGGAAAAAAAAATTAAAACAATAACAAAATCAGCATTAGAGAGTATTAAAAAATTAAAGGAAGATAATAATTATTTTGATATAGTTTTTATTGATGCCGACAAAGATAACTATAAAAAATACTATGACAGCACACTTGAGTTAATCAAAAAAAATGGACTAATTATTATTGATAATGTTTTGTGGCACGGAGAAGTAGCTGATAAAAATAACAGTGAAAAATATACAAATATAATTCGAGATTTTAATGAGCACGTTAAAAAAGATGAAAAAACAGAACAAGTTATAATTCCACTTGGCGATGGATTCACAGTCTGTAGAAAGTTGTAATGTTTAATATATTTGGTTTTTACAAGTTTACGAATATTACAAAGCTAAAAAAACACAAAGAAGACCTTCAATTATTCATGGTTAAAAACGAGGTGAGAGGGTTCTTGATACTTGCTAAAGAAGGAGTTAATGGAACTATATCGGGAAAAAAACAATCTATCAATCTCGTTGAAAAAAAAATTTTAAAACAATTTAACTTTAAAGAATTTGATAACAGAAATAACTCATCAAGTAAGTTCCAACCTTTTCACAAAGCTAAAGTTAAAATAAAAAAAGAAGTTGTTCCTTTTGGAATAAATTTAAATAAAAAAAACAAGAGGAAAAATACCTATGTAGAGCCAGATAAATGGAATAAATTAATAAAAAAAAAAAACACCCTGTTAATTGATGTTAGAAAACCTTTTGAGTACAATGTTGGTACTTTTAGGGGGTCTTCCAATCCTAACGTTAATAACTTTAGAGATTTTCCAAAATACTTAAATAAATTAAAAAAAAGTCAACCTGTAGCTATGTTTTGCACCGGCGGAATTCGTTGCGAGAAAGCCTCTGTCTATTTAAAAAATAATGGATTTAAAAATGTTTTTCAACTCAAGGGTGGAATACTTGGTTATTTAGAAAAAATAAAAAAAGAAAAAAGTTTATGGAAAGGTGAGTGCTACGTTTTTGACAGCAGAATTTCTTTAAAACATAAGTTGAAACAAGGTACGCATTCAATGTGTGGCGGCTGTAGAACTCCTGTATCATTATTAGATATAAAATCAAAAAAATATGAAGTGGGTGTGTCCTGTTTAAGTTGCTACGATAAACTTACCAGAGTCCAAAAAGAAAGATTTAGAATGAGACAGAAACAAATAAGTCTTGCTAAACAACAAGGAAAATCGCATATATTCAAAAAAGAGTTCAGCTAATTTTAAAACTTCAATATATGAATTTAATAAAAGACTCAATTTGGTCGTTACTGAGAAAAGTTACTATACCAGCTAGCGTAGGGTCACTATTTCAAACCTTTTATAACTTGGTAGACACTTGGTTTGCCGGAAGAATATCTGCAGAAGCTATAGGAGCAATTGCAAAGTCATTTCCAATATATTTTGTAATAATAGCCGTCGGTGTTGGCATTGGCGCTGCTACAAATGCATCTATTGGTAATTTAATAGGTGAAAAAAAAATTAATAATGCTTCAATGTTTGTTGCGCAATCTGTAATTTTTGCAATTGTAATGTCCATCATCGTCACTCTATTTGGTCTAAATGCTTCTAATTTTCTTTTAGGTGTAATGGGTTCTGATGCAACAAGTATTGCCTTAACAAGAGAATATTTGGATATTATTTTTTACGGGACTTTTATTGTAATGATCCAAATTTCTTTAAATGGAGCTTTGAATGCACAAGGTGACACAAAAAGCTATAGAAACGTTTTAATTTTTAGCTTCTTTTTAAATATATTTTTAAACCCTTTATTTATTTGGGGATACGGTATTATTCCAGCCTTTGGAATTGGTGGTCTTGCTATAGCTACAGTGATTGCACAATCAATAGGAACACTTTATTTAATTTATAAAGTTAACGCATGTAGATTAAAAAAATACTTATATATAGAATGTTTTATTCCTAAGCTGGATATGCTGAAAGAATTATCTTCTCAAGCACTACCTATAATGTTTAGTATGTTGTTTATAGGAGTTGGCATTTTTAATATTTTATATTTCATAGGTCAATTTGGTGATCTAGCAACCGCAGGCTACGGCGCTGG
>Ga0307986_10000174_pt1 | contig 47747 bp, 52 predicted proteins | sample EllFjometageno82_FD_203170 | JGI IMG/M metagenome (GOLD analysis project Ga0307986, IMG submission 203170) | Marine microbial communities from Ellis Fjord, Antarctic Ocean - #82 | ecosystem: Environmental > Aquatic > Marine > Unclassified | place: Southern Ocean | collected 2014-10-09 | reverse complement strand
ATGTACAAAATATCTGTAAATCTTTTTCTTTTCTTTTCAAAATTTAAATCAAGATACTGACCACCTGCTATTCCAACGTGACCTGAACAATGTGCCAAACTTTTAACCAGTTCAATTTTTGCTTTATTTTCGATCTTATATTTTTTATCAACTATCATTTCAAAAGCTAGTGTTAGTAAAGAGTTGCCAGCTAAAATTGCTGTAGATTCTCCAAACTTAATATGAGTTGCAGACTTCCCTCTTCTAGTTTTATCATCGTCCATACATGGAAGATCATCGTGAATTAAAGAATAAGAATGAATACATTCAACTGCAGCACAAATATTTAAAAGTTTAGCTGAAGTTATATTAAAAAGTTTTCCTGCACCTAAAATTACAGAAGATCGAATTTTTTTTCCACCTGATATTGAGCCATATTTCATCGGTATGACTAAATCTGAAAATGACTGTCGGTCTAAATATTTTTTAATAAAAGCATCAGTTTTTTTTGCATTTTCATTTAGTAATTTTTTTACCATGGGCTATTTTCTTTTATTTTCTTTTCCTACGCTAGAAATTTCTTTGCTGCGTTTTTTAAACAATAAGTCTATTTTTTTATTTAGACTTATAAGACGTGCATACTCATTCATTGATTCAGGTAAGTTAGCGTCTTTACTTTCTAGTTTTTCAAGAATTTGATTAATTTCTTCTTTAATCTCTTTTATTGATTTACTTTTGGCTTCGTCTGGAATATTTTCAATTTTCATTAAAAGTATAATAATTACATTATGAGAAATATCTATTCAAATATATTTAAAGTTAACAATAAAAACTTATCTAAAGCTGTGAACTATCTCAAAAAAAAACAACTAATTGGAGTTCCTACAGAAACTGTCTATGGGTTAGCTGGAAATGCTTATTCCAAGGAGGCTGTGAAAAAAATATATCTTTTAAAAAAAAGACCCTATAAAAATCCATTTATCATTCATTACCTAAATTTAAAACAATTAAAGAATGATGTGGGATTAAATAAAGATTTTTATAAATTATACAAAAAATTTTGCCCGGGACCTATTACATTTATTCTGAAAAAAAAAAAAAATTCTTTATTACCTGATATGGCTCTAGCAAACTTAAAAACTGTTGCTGTTAGAATACCTAATGGGAAAGTTATAAGAAAAATTTTAAAATCCTTAAATTTTCCTTTAGCAATACCTAGTGCAAATAAATCTACTCGAGTAAGTCCTGTTTCAGCTAGTGATGTTGTAAGTGAGTTTGGTTCTTCATTAAAGTTTATCTTAAATGGAGGAAGTTGTGTAATTGGACTTGAATCTACCGTAGTAGATTTAACTTCTAGAGCAAAAATATTGAGGCCAGGATTAATTAATCCCTCGGATATTTCAAGAGTACTAAATAAAAGAATAAATATATATAAAGGATCTAAAGTTATTAAAGCTCCAGGAATGTTAAAGAAACATTATTCACCTGGAATTCCTATTAAATTAAATCAAGAAAAAGCAAAAAAAAATGAGGCTTTTATTGTTTTTGGTAGAAAGTACAAAAAAAGAAAAAATATTTTTAATTTAAGTGATAAGTCAAACCTAAATGAAGCTGCTAGAAATTTATATAAAATATTAAGATTAATTAAAAAGAAAAAATATAAAAAAATTTGTGTTTCTAAAATTCCTCAAACTGGAATTGGTTTAGCAATCAATGATAGACTAGATCGAGCAGCTAATTAATATCATGGATATTAATGTAAAAAATTTAAGTAAAAAATTTAACAAATACACTGCAGTAAATAATATTAATTTTACCTTGGTAAAGAATAAAACCCTTGGTCTTCTAGGACCTAACGGATGTGGTAAAACTACTTCTATAGGTATGATGCTTGGTTTAATTACTCCATCAAGTGGGGAAGTTTTGATAGACGGTCAAAATGTTGATAATGTGAATCGAGATATTCTTCTAAGTAAGATGAATTTTGCTTCTCCTTATATAGAACTACCAAAGAAGTTAACTGTAAAACAAAACTTAGATGTTTATGGTAGGCTCTATGGTGTTAAAAATTTAAAAGATAGAATTTCTGAGATATCAGAAGATTTAGATTTAAATAATTTTTTAGAAAAAAAAACAGGGGAACTTTCTTCTGGTCAAAAAAATAGAGTTTCTTTGGCTAAATCATTAATAAATAAACCTGAAGTTTTATTTCTAGATGAACCTACTGCTAGTTTAGATCCAGATATTGGTGATTTTGTGAGAAGTTATATAGAATCTTATAAATCAAAAAATAATATAACTATTCTGTTAGCTTCCCATAACATGAAAGAGGTTGAGAGACTTTGTGACACAGTAATTATGATGAAAAAAGGAGAAATTGTAGATCAAGGTACATGTAAAGATTTAATTAATAAACATGGTAGAAATAATCTTGAAGATACATTCTTGAAAATAGCAAGGAGTGGCAATGAGATGGCATAAAATTTACGGTTTAAGTTTAAGACATATTTACTTAATAAAAAGTTCTTTTCCAAGAATTTTAGATTTGATTTATTGGCCTTCAGTGCAGGTTTTTTTATGGGGCTTTATCTCAAAGTTTTTTACTTTAAGTTCAGCTTACTACAACAATACCGTAGGTATTATTCTTACTGCTGCCATTCTTTATGATTTTTTATTTAGGTCAAGTATTAGTTATAATATGATGTTCTTGGAAGAAATTTGGAGCAGAAATTTTACAAATTTATTCATTGCCCCAATAAAAATAAGTGAAATTATTGCAGCCCTTACAATGACGGCAGTTATAAGAACATTAATTGGGCTAATTCCTGCGGTTTTTCTGGCTATACCTTTGTTTGGTATTTCTATATTTAAATTAGGGGTACCTTTAATTTTTCTTCTTATTGCCCTTTATATCTTTGGTGTTAGCTTAGGGTTGCTTGTTACTGCCGGTCTTTTAAGATTTGGCCCTTCTTTTGAAAATATAGCTTGGGCAAGTTTATTTTTTTTAGCTCCATTGGGTTGTATTTATTACCCGATTGAAATATTGCCAAATTCGCTTCAAATTATTGCTAATGTTCTTCCATTAGTTCATATTTTTGAGGAAATGAGAAATATACTAATAAATGGATCAGTAAATACACTTGAGATTTTTAAGGGTATGCTTATTTCAATAATATATTTTATTTTTGGTGTAATGATTTTTTACCTTTCTTACTATGGAGCAAAAAAAAAAGGAACACTTATTAATATTGGGGAATAACTATGCATCAAAAAATTAATAAAATAAAAATAAATGAAGGTGAATGCTTAGTAATAAAAAAATTCCTAAATAAAAATCAAATTAAAAAAATTCAAGAACTGTATAAAAACCTACCAATAGAAATTAATAATAAAAGGCAGAGAATTCTAAAGAAAAAATGGCCAAAAAATACTCTTCCTAAACTACAAAAAATATTTATCAATAAATTAATGAAAAAAATTGGACCTTTTAAACTAGACAACCCAAAGACCAAAGAAGGCTTTAACAGTTTTGGATTGTTTCAGGAAAGTTATAAGCCAGTAAATTTACATGTTGATACAGGTTTTAACTTTAAAAAAATTATTTTTAAACAATTCTTATTACCCTTGTCCTCTAAAGGAGAGACTGTAGTATTTAAGAATAAGTTTTATGGATGCTCCACTACTTTTTCTATTAACCCCAGCGAACTTAGAGCTAAAGGATACAACAAAAGATCTTCAAGGCACTTGACAATTTTTAAAGGAAAAACTTTCGACAAAAAAAAACACACAAAGTATTTAAAACATGAAAGCATTAAAAACCTCAAAGGTTTAGAAATTGATACGATATATAAATGGAAGCTTGGTGAAATATTTATTTTTAACAGATCTCAATTACATTGCTCTTCTAGCAATGTAAAAAATAAAAAACTTGGTTTTACCAGTCTAACTTGCAAGTAAAAAAATGAAATTAATAGATTGTTTTATGTATTTTGATGAGGATTTGATTTTAGATATTAGATTAAATGTATTAAACAAATATGTTGATAAGTTTGTAATTTCTGAAGCAACAAGAGATCACGCTGGAAATAAAAAAAAATTGAACTTTGACATAAAAAAATTTTCAAAATTTCAAGATAAAATTATCTATATAGTAGAAGAAAATTTACCTGAAACAGTTCAAAAATTTAAAAAAAATTGGAGTCCTGATTGGCACAGAGAAAACTATCATAGAAATTCTCTAGAAAAGGGATATCGAAATTTTCATGATGAGGATTTAATAATGATATCTGATACTGATGAAATACCTAATCCTCATAAAATAAAATTATTTAACAAAAAAAATATTTATGGTTGTTTTATTCAAAAAAACTTTTCCATGAAGCTAAATTTATTAAATACTACAAGTAGTTTGTGGCCAGGAACAAAAGTGTGTGTAAAAAAAAATTTAAAAAACCCACAATGGTTAAGGAATTTAAAAATAAAAAAATATCCTTTTTGGAAATTCTATAAACCTAAGCCATTACAGTTAATAAATGATGGTGGTTGGCATTTTAGTTTTTTGAAAAATCCTGAAGATATTTCAAAAAAAATAAAAGCCTATGCTCACCAAGAGCTAAATAAGGAAGTATTTACTGATATAAGTTTAATTAACAATAGAATTAAAGTTGGTAAAGATATTTTTGATAGAGACTATAATTATAAAAAAATTGATCTTAATAATGAATTTCCTGAATATATCTTAAAAAACAAATTAAAATTTAAAAATTGGATTTTGTAGGGAAAATTCTATATTTCGTGCCTTATTACTTTAACATAAAACAAATACAATTATTTTTTTCAATTTTATTTAAAATATTTATCTCTGTATATTAAGGTTGTTAAAATGGGTACAAAACTAAAATTCTATATAATATTAAACGCTAATGCATCTGGTGGAAAAAAGCTTAGACTTTTAAATAAAATAGTCTATTTACTAAAATTAAAACATGATGTTAAACTATTCAAAACCACTTCTGAAAAAGCCGCAAGAAAAGTTTTTAAAATATTATCAGTTAAGAAGTTTGATCGATTAGTTATAGCGGGTGGTGATGGTTCTGTCTGTTTTGCTATAAATCAAATACTTAAATACCCATCTTTAATAAATAAAAAAGTAGGTTATATACCTGTTGGTACTGCAAATATTTTACAAATAGAAACAAAAGTCCCAAAAAATGCTGAGTTTATAGCTAAAGTTTTGATTGTGGGAAATACTAAAAAAATTAGTCTACCTAAAATTAATGATCAGTTTTTTTTTTTAATGGCTGGTGTTGGTTTTGATGGAAAAATTGTTGCTTCAATTAACACAAAGATAAAAAAATATCTTGGTAAAATTATATTTATATTAAAGAGTTTTCAACAATTCTTATTTTTAGATAGTGATAAAATGGAAATTTTAATTGAAGGAAAAATAATAGAAGCAGATTGGGTATTGTCTATGAATTCAAAATATTATGCAGGTCCTCATAAAATTGCAAAACAAAATAATATTTTTAAAAATGGTTTAGTCACATATATTTTTAAAGATCTAACAAGAACAAAACTTTTACATTACTTATTTTTAATTCTTTTTCGTGGAAATCTTAGTTCTGCCAAAAGTGTCATTACAACTCATGCTAAAAATATTAAAATTAATAAATTAACCTCAAACCTTGTAGTTCAAACAGATGGAGAACTTTTTTATTCAAAAAAAAGTGCTGAAATTAGACAAACTAATAAATTTATAAATTTAATAACTGTTTAAAAATTTATTTTATTCTTAACAAATTAAGATATAAACTTTATCTTTTATGACAAAAATTAATTATCTAAAAATTATCATAGTTTATTCAGTTTTTATTACGTTAATTTTCAATTTTCATATTTTTGGTTATTTTGAAAACGCTTACTACGTCAAATTTAAAAGTGATTTTAATAAAATTTATTTTCTGATATCTGGATTTCTTTTAATTTTTACGATTTTAGTTTCTATATTTTTTTTACTTGGTCATAGGTATCTATTAAAACCACTTATCATAATTTTAGTTTTCATAAGTGCAATAAACTATTATTTTTTAAATAATCTACAAGTTGTTATAGATGAAGGTGTTATTCAGAGCACTGTTGACTCTTTTGTCGAGCAAAATTGGGGTGAGATAAATGATTTGTTAACCTCTAAATATTTTATTTTTTTGTTTTTTTACGCTTTTCTGCCTTCAATTATTTTAGTTCTTATTAAAATTGAATATCCCACTTTTAAGAAAGAGATAGTTGCAAGAATAACATTACCGTTAATTTTTTTTTTAGTTACCGGTATATTGATTTTCGCTAACTTTAAAAATATATCTTTTATTGCGAGGGGTATTAATGCTCTTAAAACACAAGTAATCCCTCACTATTTTATTTCTAATGTTAAGGATTATATCAATGTGCTTGTTGATGCAAATCGAGATTTTATAAAACTTAAACACTCAGCTGATCAATCATATCCTGAAGAAAAGATGATAGGTGTATTTATAGTTGGGGAAACAGCAAGAGCTGATAGATTTTCACTAAATGGTTATTCTAAAAAAACTAATCCTTTTCTAGAAAAACAACAAATACAAAACTATAGTGACGCTTATGCTTGTGGAACAATCACCGCAGTTTCGGTGCCTTGTATGTTCACTCTCTCTGAATATAAAAAATATAATTCTCATGAGGCAAAATTTCAAGAAAATTTATTAGATTTGATAGAAAGTTCAAATATAGAGACTGTTTGGATTGGAAATAACTCGAGCTGCAAACATGTGTGTGACAGAATCAAAACAATAGACTATGTAGATAAAGATTCTGAAAATTATATTGGTTATGGTGTTCATGACGAAGTTGTAATCGACGGATTAAGAAAAATTTTAAGTGACAATAAATCAAATAAAATTCTTGTTGTTTTACATACAATGGGAAGTCATGGTCCAGCTTACTTTAACAGGTATCCTGATAAATTTGAAAAATTTAAACCTAGTTGTAAATCTAATGAACCTCAAAGCTGTAGTATTGATGAGTTGAATAATTCTTTTGATAATTCAATTCTTTATACTGACTACATAATTTCTAAGGCGATAGATATTTTAAAAAATGAAAAAAACTCACAAAACTTCTTAATCTATGCTTCAGACCACGGTGAGTCTTTAGGAGAAAATGGAGTTTATTTACATGCTGCGCCGATGGCAATTGCACCAAAAGAACAAATACATATTCCAATGTTAATATGGTCATCTAAAAATTTAAAAACAAAAAGAAAATTAATTGGTAAAAACTATCCTTTATATAGTGAATCGAAGAGTAAGATTTCGCACGAATACTTACGACATACTATATTAGATTTTTTTAATTTAAAAACTCCATACTTAAATCTAAATAAAAGTTTGCTATCGGTTAAGAGTAATTAATACTTAACTCTCAAAATTTTAGTCTGCGCCAAGTAGGATTCGAACCTACAACCCCTTGATTCGAAATCAAGTATTCTATCCAGTTGAACTATCGGCGCATAATTAACATTTAAATTATATAGGATATTCTAGTAAGAATCATTTGAAAGTTAAAATATTTTTTTAAAAATATTTAGTGATAAAAAGGTTAATAATTGCTACATCCCTTCACACTTAACACAGAAAACTATAAATTTGTTCAAGCCTGTAATTTGTATATATGTAATTTTGTTTTTAATTTATATAAATTTTCTTTATCTTGAAAAGACCTATTAAACTAGGTCTCTATTTAATCAATAAAATAAATAATATAAAACATCAAAGTAATTGTGACTTGTCTTATCCAGTTGAGCTATGAATGTATATAATGTTAAACTAAATTTTAAATGCTTAATAATCTAAAAAAAATTTTAATTAAAGAAGAGGATGTGGGAACTCGTCTAGATGTAACTCTTGCAAAGCTAATTCCAGACTTAACGAGATCTAATTTAAAAAAAATTATTGAACTACAACAAGTAAAAATTAATGACCACGTTGAAGAATCGCCATCTAAAAAAATGAAGATTAGTGACGTAATAGAAATAAATTTAATACCTGTGCAAGAAGAAAAAATTTTACCTACAAAAATTAAACTAGACATTGTTTATGAAGATAAAGATATTTTAATTATAAATAAGCCCGCCGGAATGGTTGTCCATCCTGGGGCTGGTAATTATAAAGAAACATTAGTCAATGCATTAATCTATAAGTATAAAAGTAAACTTTCAGACGTAAACGGAATTACTAGACCAGGTATAGTTCATAGGATCGACAAAGAAACAAGTGGTCTTCTTGTGGTGGCAAAAAATAATAAAGCTCATTCTAATTTAGGAAAACAATTTAGCGATCATACAATCCAACGAACATACCAAGCATTATCCTGGGGGGTTTTAAGACCTTTAAATGGTAGAATTGAAACTTTAATTGGAAGGAGTAGAAAAAATCGACAATTAATGTCTGTTACTGAAATAACTGGAAAAAAATCTGTTACAAATTACAAAACATTAAAAGTCTTTAATATAAAAGATGTTCCCAAGATAAGTTTCTTAGAATGTGAGCTGGAAACCGGAAGGACTCATCAGATCAGAGTTCATATGGCATATAAAGGTAATTCTCTACTTGGCGATCAACAGTATGGGAAAAAAAATATACGATTTAAGAAAATCAATGAAGACTTTGAAGATAAGCTAAAAATATTAAATAGGCAGGCTCTGCACGCAAAAAGTTTAGGTTTTATTCACCCTACTAGTAAAAACTTTATTAGTTTTGAGTCAAAACTTCCTAAAGATTTCAAAAAAATACTAGATTTACTGAATAAATTAAGTCATTAAAAAGCCTAATTGTAGTTTATAAATATTAAAATGGGCAAAGATACAAAAATAACTAATCTACCCTCACCTTCGATAGCAGGTTTGTCTATTTATTTAGCACAGATTAAAAAATTTCCTATGCTGGATTCAGAGGAAGAGTACATGTTAGCTAAAAATTGGAAAGAAAGAGGAAACTTAAAAGCAGCTCATAAATTAGTAACAAGTCACTTAAGATTAGTTGCTAAAATTGCCATGGGTTATCGAGGTTATGGGTTACCAGTTAGCGAATTAATATCTGAAGGTAATATTGGACTGATGAAAGCAGTTAAAAAATTTGATCCAGAAAAAGGTTTCAGACTAGCAACGTATGCAATGTGGTGGATAAAGGCATCAATACAGGAATATGTATTGAGATCTTGGAGCCTAGTTAAAATGGGAACTACGACTGCTCAAAAAAAACTTTTTTTTAATTTAAAAAAACTTAAAAATCAAATCGCACCAAATCAAGAGGGTGATTTAAGAAATGAGCATGTTGAAGAAATATCGAAAAGACTAGATGTTAGTTCACATGAAGTGGTTAATATGAATCGTAGACTAATGGGACACGAGAAGTCACTTAACGACCCTATTAAAGCAGGAGAAAACGACGAATGGCAAGATTGGCTGGTTGATGAACATTTAGATCAAGAACTGATTGTGTCTCAAAAACAAGAATATGATGATAAAAAAGAGTTGCTTACTCAGGCAATGACTATTTTAAACGACAGAGAGAGAGAAATATTAAAAGAAAGAAGACTTACAGAGGAACCAAAAACTTTGGAGGAACTAAGTAAGAAATATAAAATTAGCCGTGAGAGAATAAGACAAATTGAAACTAAGGCTTTTGAAAAACTTCAAAAATCTATGATAAACTCTTCTAAGTCTAAAAATTTACTTTCAGCAAATTAAAATACTTACTAAAAAATAATAAAAAGTTAAGATCGTTTTTTAACTATTAAAAGGATCTTCAATTAGAATAGTGTCTTCTCGTTCTGGACTTGTAGATATACTTGAGATTTTAGCTCCTATAAAGTCTTCTAAGGCATTAACATATGCTTTTGCTTTTTCCGGAAGTTCTTCCATGTTTCTTACACCTTGTGTAGATGACATCCATCCTGGAAATGTTTTGTAAATAGGCTTTATGTTAAACTGGTCTTCAGTTGCAGCTGGTAAATAGTCCATTTTTTTTCCATTAAGCTCATATTCAACACATATTTTGATTTCATCTAACTCATCTAGTACATCTAATTTTGTCAAAGCTATACCTGTTATACCTGCGATTTTAATAGTTTGTCGTACTAGCACTCCATCAAACCATCCACATCTTCTTTTTCTAGCGGTAACTGTTCCAAACTCTTTTCCTTTGACTCCTAAGCTTTCACCAATTTTATCCTTTAACTCCGTAGGAAAAGGCCCACTTCCAACTCTTGTGGTGTATGCTTTAGTAATTCCTAAAACATAGTTAATACTATCAGGTCCACATCCTGTACCTGTTGCTGCCATAGCTGGAACTGTGTTCGATGAAGTCACAAAAGGATAAGTTCCATGATCAACATCTAATAGAATACCTTGCGCACCTTCGAACAATATTTTTTTCTTTTTCTTTTTATACTCATCCAATTTAAGCCATACAGGTTGAGCAAATTTTAATATTTTTGGTGCTATTTTTAATAATTCTTCTTTTAAGTCTTTTTTTTTATAAATTTTTTTCTTAAGTCCTTTTCTAATTGCATTATGATGAAGTAGAACATTTTCTAAACGTGCGTCTAGATTGCTTTCAGATCTTAAATCCATTACACGAATTGAACGTCTGCCAACCTTATCTTCATAACATGGCCCTATACCTCTGCGCGTTGTACCAATTTTTCCTTTTCCAGCAGCGTCTTCTCTAATTTCATCCATCTCTCTGTGAAAAGGTAGTATAAGAGATGCGGTCTCTGAAATCATGAAATTGTCAGGTGTAACTTCAACTCCTTGTTTTTTAATATCTTTTATTTCATCTAATAAAGCCCAAGGATCAATAACCACTCCATTGCCCAAAATAGAAATTTTTTCTTTCCTCACTATCCCTGATGGTAGTAATCTTAATTTAAATATTTTTCCATCAATAACTAAAGTGTGTCCAGCGTTATGTCCACCTTGAAATCTTACAACAACGTCTGCTTGGTCAGACAACCAATCAACAATTTTGCCTTTTCCTTCATCTCCCCACTGGGAACCTACTACAACAATATTTCTCATTATCTAAACTTTTTATTAATAGTTATCGAATTTAAATGATTAACAGGACCATGACCTTTACCAAAGTTAGGGTTAGATCTTATTGACTGGTTAACATATTTAATTCCAAGCTCACAGGATTTGTTTAATAGTTTTCCACATGAAAAAAATGTAGTGATAGCACTAGATAATGTGCAACCTGTACCATGTGTGTTCCTAGTTTTAAGTTTTTTGTTTGAAAAAAACTTAATTTCTTTTTTATTTACAAAAATATCTTTTACTATTCTGGATTTAAGATGACCTCCTTTTATAAGTACATTTTTAGCACCTATTGACAATAACACTTGAGCCGCCTGAATCATATCTTGTGTATTTTTAATTTTTACGCCACTTAATGCTTCTGCTTCTGGAATATTAGGCGTAATTAAAGATACTTTTTTTATTAAGTATTTTTTTAAAATATTTATTGCTTTATTATCAATCAATTGAGCCCCACCTTTTGCAATCATTACAGGATCTAAAATAATCTTAGAGACTTTAATTAATTTTAATGAATTAATTACTGCTCTTATAATACTTTCAGAATGAAGCATGCCAATTTTAACTGCATCTGGTTTTATATCCCCACAGGTAAATAATATTTGTTTTGATATTTCTTTAGAACTAATTGCTACTATTGATTTTACACCTGTGGTGTTTTGTGAGGTCACAGCTGTTATAGCTGTCATTGCATAAGACCCTAAAGATGTGATTGTTTTTATATCTGCTTGTATACCAGCCCCACCAGAAGAGTCCGATCCTGCAATTATTAATATTTTAGATCTGGGTTTCAATTTAATAGATAGTTTTTTTTATAATTAAAACACACTTTTTTAATAAATCTTTATTGTACGATTCACCCATTATTCTTATTTTGGGCTCTGTACCTGATTTTCTCACTAATAATCTTCCTTGATTTTTAATAAATTTATTTGCAATATTAATAGCTGCTTTTGTTTTGTTTTGATTGATAATATTTTTATTCTTAACTGTAATATTTTCTAAAATTTGTGGTACCTTTTTAAACACATTAAAAAGTTTACTTGCTTTTTCGCCCTTCCTTAAAGAAAATAATACTTCCAGAGCAACCAGCAATCCATCACCTGTTGTTGCAAATTTACCTAAAATAATATGTCCTGATTGTTCACCGCCTAAGTTATATTGATATTTTTTCATTTTTTCTTTAACGTAACGGTCTCCAACATTAGCTCTAATAAATTTTATTTTTTCATTTTTAAGAAATTTTTCTAAACCATAATTTGACATTAAAGTTCCAACAACACCTCCTTTTAAAAGTTTTTTTAATTTCCATCTTCTGGCAAGCATGGCTAGAATTTGATCTCCATTTATAATTTTACTTCTTTCATCACATAAAATAATTCTATCTGCGTCTCCATCAAGGGCTATTCCTAAATTTGCTTTATATTTTTTGACTATTTTTTGAATTTTGTTTGGATAAGTAGATCCACATTTTTTATTTATATTTAAACCATTAGGTTGGATACCAACGCTGATAACTTTGGCTCCTAAAGAAGTTAAAAGTTTTTCTCCTGCTTTGTAGGCAGCTCCATGCGCACAATCAATTACAATCTTCATTTTTTTTAAATTAAAATTTTTAGGGAAATTGCTTTTTAAAATTTTAATATAATCATCATTTGCTGTTTCTAGGCGTTTAACGCGTCCTAAAATTTTCGGGTTTAAAAGATGTTTTGAAGTATTTGAATCAATTAAACTTTCTATTTTTTTTTCGATTTTATCTGAAAGTTTAAGCCCATCTGGTCCAAACAATTTCAAACCATTATCGTAGTAAGGGTTGTGTGAGGCTGTTATCATTATACCCATATTAGCTTTCATCTTTTTAGTTAGCATGGCAAGCCCATTGGTTGGCAAAGGGCCAAGTGTAAAGACGTTCATACCTGCTGAAGTAAGACCAGAAACTAATGCTGGCTCAAGTGTATAACCTGATAATCTTGTGTCTTTCGCAATAATTGCAATTTGTTTATTTTTTTTTTGATTAGTAAAATATGTGCCAGCTGCTAGACCAAACTTAAAAAATTTTTCACCATTAATATTGCCTTGGTTTACAGTGCCTCTTATCCCGTCAGTACCAAAATATTTTTTTTTCATTTTATAGAAATTATTTTTTTAAAAACTAAAATAGCTTGTTTTACTTCATTAACATTGTGTACTCTAAATATTTGAACACCTTGTTGTAAAGTGTATAAAACAGATGCTAGTGTTCCGCCAATTCTTTCTTTGCTGTCAAACTTGCCTGATATTTGATTAATAAACCGCTTTCTAGAGGTGCCTATTAATAAAGGATATCCCAATGAATGAAATAATGAAATATTCTGTATGAGGATCAAATTATGTTTCAAATTTTTTCCAAAACCAATACCTGGATCAATAATGAATTTCTTATATTTAAATTTTTTAAAATCATTGTTTAACTTTTTCTCAAAAAAATCATAAATATCTAATAGAACATTCTTATAACTTGGTTTGATTTGCATTGTATTAGGGGAACCTTGCATGTGGTGTAATACTTTCCAAACATCATAATTTTTAATTTTTTCTATAGCTTTAGAGTCATAATTAAATCCAGATACATCGTTAATTAAATCAGATTTATGCTTAATTGCTTTCAACATTACTTCTGATTTTCTGGTATCGATAGATAGAAATATTCTAGGAAATTTTTTCTTAAAATTAATAATAATTTTTTCTAATCTTTTCCATTCTATTTTATGGGGTATATCTTTAGAGCCTGGTCGAGTTGACTCTCCTCCGATATCTATGATATTTGCTCCATTACAAATCATATTATTTACATGAATGAATGCTTTTCTTGATTTGGTGTACAAACCCCCATCAGAAAAACTATCAGGTGTTAAGTTTAATACACCCATAATTAATGGTTCGGAAATGTTAGTGTATTTGTTTAAATTTTTTCTCTTAAAAACTATTTTTTTTAAATCTTTTAAAATAGTTTTTTTAATTTGATTAGGTAGTTTTTTTATATCTTTAATGTTTATTTGTTTAGGGTTTTTTTTTCTTGTTAGGATTTCAACACTATCAAAAGCTATATTTTTATTTCCACAAAGGGGAAATGCTAATTTTTTTTGGATAAGATTTTTTGCGTTAATTCCATAATAAAAATTACACGCTCGTGTGTAATGTTCTCTCATGTACTGTTTTTAATGAACTAACTTAGGTTTAAGGCCCAGAGAATCTAAAGCTGAAGATTCTTTATTGTCATCACCTTCTCCAGATTCCGTAAGTTTTTTTGGCTGGATATTCTTCAGCATTAAGTCTCTAATTTCATCACCAGTTAGAGTCTCGTATACTAATAAAGCTTTTGCTATTTTATGAAGATCGTCTATTTTTTCTGTTAATACTTTTTTCGCTCTATCGTAACCAGCTTCAACGATTTTTTTAACTTCAGAATCAACTTTTTTAGAGGTTTCTTCTGACATATTTTGAGTTCTGGTAACTGATCGACCTAAGAATACTTCTTCTTCATTTTCGGCATATGCTAGTGGTCCTAGTTCTTTGCTCATACCGTAACGTGTAACCATATTTTTTGCCATTTTTGTTGCCATGTCGATATCAGAAGATGCTCCTGATGTTACTTTATCGTGACCAAAAATCAATTCTTCTGCTATTCTTCCACCCATAGCTACGGCTATGTCTGAATACATTTTTTCTCTAGTTACTGAAAGCTGGTCTCTTTCTGGAAGTCTCATAACCATTCCTAAAGCTCTTCCTCTTGGTATGATCGTTGCTTTATGTATTGGGTCAGAAACTTTTTCATTTAACGCAACAATTGCGTGTCCTCCCTCATGGTATGCCGTTAATTTTTTTTCATCTTCACTCATCACCATAGACCTTCTCTCAGCTCCCATCATGACTTTATCTTTTGCTTCTTCAACATCTACCATTGTTACTACTCTTTTATTTTTTCGAGCAGCTAGCAAAGCAGATTCATTAACAAGGTTAGCTAAGTCAGCTCCAGAAAACCCTGGCGTACCTCTAGCTATCGTTCTAAGTTTTACATCAGGTCCTACTGTAATTTTTTTAATATGAACCTTTAATATAGCTTCTCTTCCAAGAATATCAGGGTTTCCTACAACAACTTGTCTATCAAATCTACCTGGTCTTAATAAAGCGGGGTCCAATACGTCAGGTCTGTTCGTTGCAGCAATTAATATAATTCCTTCATTTGTCTCAAAGCCATCCATTTCCACAAGAAGTTGGTTAAGTGTTTGTTCTCTTTCGTCATTTCCACCACCAAGACCTGCGCCTCTGCTTCTTCCTACGGCATCTATTTCATCAATAAATATTATGCATGGCGAGTGTTTCTTGCCTTGTTCAAACATATCACGAACCCGTGAAGCTCCTACGCCAACAAACATTTCTACAAAATCAGAACCTGATATTGAAAAGAAAGGAACGTTTGCTTCACCTGCAATTGCTTTAGCTAATAATGTTTTACCTGTTCCTGGAGGTCCTATTAAAAGCGCACCTTTTGGAATTTTTCCACCAAGTCTGCTAAACTTTTTAGGATCTTTTAAAAATTCTACTATTTCTTCTACTTCCTCTTTAGCTTCCTCAACTCCTGCAACATCATTAAAGGTAACTTTACCTTGTGCTTCTGTCAAAAGTTTTGCTTTTGATTTTCCAAATCCCATAGCACCACCTTTTCCTCCTTGCATTTGGCGCATGAAGAAAATCCAAACAGCAATAAGAAGCAGCATTGGAAACCAAGATAACAATACGCCTAGAAGAGAAGGCATTTTAGCTTCTATCGGAGAGGCAATTATGCTCACTCCTTTGCTGGACAATTTTTCTACTAAGTTTGGATAATTAGGTGAGTAAGTCGTGAATGATGATCCATCGCTTAACAAACCAATAATATTGTTGCCTTGAATTTCAACTTTTATAACTCTTCCTTCGTCAACTTCAGATAAAAACTCTGAGAAAGGTACCTCAGCTTTTGAAGCAGCCATCTTATTTGGATTTTGGAACATGTTAAATAGTCCGACAGAAAGAAGGACTATAATCCCCCACATGGCTAAATTTTTTAAATTCATATCTTGTATATAAGTAAGTACTATTTGTTAATTAACAAGTATAATACAAATAATATCTAGTTTGTAAATGTGACAAATTTAATAAAATTTAAACTTTTAAGGCTTTTTTTAATTTCTCTTTACAGATAACTAAATTGTTGTGAATTTTGTCAATTATGCAACCTCCTAAGGTTGCTTTTAATTTTCCTTCAAGCTTAGCTTTATATAGTAAGTTTATAATCTTTTTAGCTCTTGGTGGGTAATAGCTTTTAGAAACATGTTTGATGCAGTTGCTAAAAATTTTTAATTGAATTTCATCATTTTCTACTAAGAAATTCTTTAAATTAATTGTTACTTTATCTTTTTTTCTTATAACGCAATTTTTTTCAACTTTACTTATATGCGCATTTAGAGTGTCTCTTGTCACACTTAAATTATTAATAGAACTGATAATACTCTCATGTTTAATTCCACTTTTTTCGAACTGCTTAGTTAAAGCTCTAATTCTAGTTCTTAAATATTTTTTATTAGTATTGCTTGAGTCTTTAAAAATTTTTCCAAAGTACTTCTTGGCAATAATAGCTAAGTCCTTTTTTTTTTCATCCAATAAGGGTCTAATGAGTTTTGTTTTTGTATTTAAGTTGCTTGCTTTTTTCATTGAAGATAAGCCTTGAATGCCGCTACCTCTTGATAATCTTATTAAAAAAGTTTCAATTTGGTCGTCTCTATGATGGCCAGTTAAAATAAATTTAATTTTATTTTTATTACAAAAATTTAATAATAGATTGTAACGTATGTCTCTTGCTTGGTGCTGAATATTTTTATTTATTTCTTTTAAGTTCTTTAAAATAGTTAAATTAATTTTTTTTTTCTTTAAAAGAAGCTTAACAGCCTTTGCTTCTTTTGATGAATTCGATCTCACACCATGATTAATTAAAACAAAGAAGATCTTATTTTTTTTTTCATTTGAGTAGATTTTACTAAGAACTGTTAATGCAAGGCTATCTGATCCTCCTGAAACAGCAACGAGAAAACTTTTTTTTTTAATAAAGTTTTCTAGATGTGACTTAAAGTTAAAATAAATTAAAGAAGCTTTATTATTTAAGGAAGATCTTTCAAATTTAAGAACACTTAAATCTTTTTTTCTCATATTGTGCTTTTTGTAGCACAGACTGTGAGGCTTTTGGGTATTGTTTTTTTAATCCTTTGATCATTTTACAGCCTTGGTCTTTTTCCCCCAACTCAACCATCGTTGATCCAAGTTTTAAAAGATTTTCAGGGGCTTTTTTGCTTTTGGGGTAGTTTTGATAACCATCAAGATAAGCGGTAGCAGCATCAGAATAAAGTTGTCTAATTCTAAAAGTCTCTCCATACCAATATTGAGCACTCCCAGCTAATTCGTGGGTCTTATTTTTGTCTATAAATTCCCTTAGTGCCAGCTCTGCAGTTTCATAATCTCCAACTTTCATAAAACTTAAAGCAAAATCATACTGCTCTTTTGAGGGTTTGTTTGGCAACAATGATGTCTCTGGTATTCTTTCTTCTGAAAAAACTGTAGCCTTAGCACCTATGGACTGAGTGGCTTGTGTTTTTTCTTCTGGGTCTAAACTGTATGCTGGTGCAGATCCAAAATCTTGAGCTTTTTCAGTGCCTGGTAATTTAACTTTTTTTTTCTTTCTTATTTTAGTTGGTTTAGTGATGTCTCCAGATTCTAAATCTGAAAAACGTAATTGAGAGTCTGATTGAATTTTTGTTACACGGCTTGATAGATTATCTAGTTTAAAATTTACTTCTTCAAATCGATTAGTTAGTTTTCTAAATTCTTCTTCTATCTCATTTAGTTTTAGTAGATGTCTAGTTAGTATCTCTTCGTTTAAGCCATTTGAAACATTAGATCCTGTAACATTTGTAACATCGGCTGACTTGTATACTGCTTTTTCTAATGTTTTTAAATCTTGGGTTAAAATTTGCAATTGATCAATGACTGCATCTATCTTTTCTTCTTCTGCATTTACAATAATATTGTTTGAAAAAAATAATAAGCTTACAAATATAAAAAACTTTTTGAAACTAATATTATTCTTTTTCATAATAGCTATTTATTATTTGTATAACGTGGCAAAAAAAAGACCCCAGGACTTTCGTCATGGGGTCTAAAAATTTTTATTTATTAAACTATTTAGCTTTTATTGTTACTGCTCTTCTGTTTTGTGACCAAGCTAAAGGTGTTGAAGCTGGATTTACAGGCTTCTCTTTACCGTAACTGATTACAGAAATTCTTTTTCCAGATATTCCATAAGTCATTAAATAGTCTTTTGCAGAATTTGCTCTTTTTTCTCCTAGAGCTAAGTTATATTCTCTAGTTCCTCTTTCATCTCCATGACCTTCAAGAACAACGTTAAGTTTTTTATTTTTTCTCAAATAATTTGCTTGTTTTCTTAGAGTGTCCCTAGAAGCTGTTGTTAAAGCTGAACTATTTGTTGCATAAAATACTCTGTCTTTTACTCCAGATGCTAAATATTCAACTGTTGCATTTCCAGTATATACGTCTCCTGATCCGACTGTTTTTTTTGCAGTTGAACAAGCGCTTAGAACAAGTGTTGATAAGGCCACTATTAATAAATTCGTGATTTTTTTGTTAAATTTCATATTTTCTCCTCAAGTGTGATTAATTGTTTTATCTCAAATTTCATTGAATTATTCAAGCATTAATTACATGATAAGTCCTTTATTTAGATAGTAATGATGACCAAGATGGGTCTGAGGCATCTGTTTCTGTTTTTAGTTCTCTTTCATTATAGCCTGTTATGTCTATTGACCATAGTTTGGCAGAAAAACCTTCTCCATCTTTATCTGTTTTTGTCTCTCTATAAAAAACTAAAAGTCTTCCGTTTGGAGACCATGATGGAGACTCTTGATAATAATTCTCTGTTAGTAGTCTCTCTCCACTTCCGTCAGATCTCATAACACCAATATAGAACTTTCCAGCTCTCATTTTTGTAAAAGCAATAAGATCTCCTCTTGGCGACCAAACTGGAGTTCCATAAATTCCACTTCCAAAGCTAATTCTTTTAGCTCCTGTTCCGTCACTTCTCATGGTGTAGATTTGTTGAAGGCCACTTCTATCTGAATTAAAACAAATATATTTTCCATCTGGCGAGAATGAAGGAGATGTATCAATTGAAGAATCTTCAGTAATTCTTTCAACCAATCTACTTTCTAGATCCATTGTATAAATATCTGAATTTCCATCCTTGGCAAAACTCATTATTATTTTTTTACCATCAGGTGAGAACCTTGGCGCAAAAGTCATACCTGGAAAATTTCCAACCACTTCTTGAATGCCAGTTTCTATGTCTAACAAATAAACCCTGGGGAGGTTTCTAAAATACGACATATAAGTTACTAATTGATTTGTAGGATTAAATCTTGGAGTTAAGACTAACTCATTACCTAACGTTAAGTATTTAGTGTTTTCTCCATCTTGATCCATGATAGCTAATTTTTTTACTCTTTGTATCTTTGGCCCTGTTTCACTAACATAAATTATTCTAGTGTCAAAATATCCAGTTTCTCCAGTTAATCGTTCGTAAACTTTGTCTGAAATAATATGAGCCACTCTTCTCCAGTTAGAAGGTGTAGTGGTGAATGCAAGTGCAACCATTTCTTGGGTAGCTGCTAAATCCCAAAGTCTAAATTCTACCTTAAGTTTATTGTCTTTTATTAAAATTTTGCCAGTAACTAGAGCTTGTGCTGTTATTAATCTCCAATCTTCAAATCTTGGTTTCAAGTGTGCAATATCTGGTTTCTGCACAAATGCATCCTTGTTAAGCGGATTAAACAAACCAGTAGATTTGAAATTTTTTTCTATAACTGAAGATATAAGTTCACCTAATTCTTTTACTTTTATGTCTTGGTAATTTTCAGAACCGGTGTCTACGTGCAAAGGTGAAACCGCTATAGGTAGAGGATCTAAGTTTCCACGAGTAATATCTACTTCGATTAAACTGTAGGCAAAGTTAAACTTAAATATAAATATAAATATAATAGAAAATAATTTTTTCATATATTAACCTTTTAACATTTCCATAGGGTTGAAATTTAATTGAATAGTTTTCCATTTTTCATATCCTGTTTGCGGAACTCTAAGAGGTTGACATATTCTAACAGCTCTCAATGCGCTTTCTGCTAGTACTTTATAAAATTTCTGACCAGGTCGATTCATTCTTTCATGATCTAGAATTTCTGATTTACTTATTGTTCCATCTTGTTTTAATTCTAATTTAATTCTGACTAAAAGATTATCATCGTAAGGTAAGCCCAATGGCACAGTCCAGCAACCAAATATTTGTGCTCTTAAGGCGTCTTCTTCAGACAAGGTTAGCCCTTTTGCAAAAGAGTTTTTAACACTACTTTGTGTGAGTTTATCATCATTTTTTTTTACCTTAGCGCTTTCTTCTTTTGCCTTGTCTATCAAGGCTGCTATTTGATTTGTATCTATAATTTCTTTTTTTTCAAATTCTGAATTTTGTCTTATTTCTGGTTTAACCTCTTTTGGATTTTGCTTTTTTTTAACTAATTCTTTTTTTTTATCTTGTTTTTTAGGTAAAGGAATTCTATCTGGCTTTTCTTTAGCTTTTGCAGCTGGTGGGGCCTGTTCTGAGACAACTCTTTTTTCTTCTTCTTTTACTTTTTCAATTACTTTTCTTGCTTTAGGGGCAAAAGGAATATTAGTTTTATCTGAAATTTGAATAAGTTCTACTGAGATAATTGGTGGTAAATCTACCGGCTGTCTAATCATAAAAGGCAGGCTCAAAACTGTTAGTAAAATCATTACTGCATGAAACGATAAAGAATAAATTAAACTTTTTGTCATTTTTCATTTAACTCTTATACGGCTCAGAAATAAGTGCTACTTTTGAAAATCCAGCACCTGATAAAGTTCCCATAATTTCTAAAACTCTACCGTAGTTAATATTTTTATCCCCTCTGACGTAAATTCTTGTGTCAGTTCTGTTTTTAGCAATAGCTAATAATTTTGGAATGATTGTTTCAGCAGAAACTTTATTTTCTTGTATAAAAATCTCTCCTTTTGAATTGATGCTTACTGTCAATGGTTCTTGATCATCAGGCAAAGAGTCTGCAGAAGACTCGGGGAGATCAACCTGTACACCAACTGTCAATAAAGGCGCTGTAACCATAAAAATAATTAAAAGCACTAACATTACATCTACAAATGGAGTCACATTAATTTCACTCATAGGTTCGTTCCTTGAGCGATTTAATTTAAAAGCCATAATTTAAATTATTGATAAAAATCTTTTGCAAAAATTTTCTACTCTTGCAGAGTATTTTTTGGAGTCACTATTAAATTTATTATAGGCTACTACAGCAGGTATAGCTGCGAGTAATCCTAAAGCAGTTGCAAATAAAGCTTCCGCAATCCCCGGTGCTACAATAGCTAAACTTGTGTTTCTAGATATAGCAATTGATTGAAATGAATTCATAATCCCCCAAACAGTTCCAAATAATCCTATAAATGGAGCTGTGGACCCAACTGTTGCTAAAAATGTGAAATTTTTTTCAATTTTTTGTATTTGATCATCTGTAGAAATTTCTAAAATTTTTTCAACTCTTGCGATTTGAATGGCATTTGATTTAGATTTTGTTTTAATGAGCTCATTCATTGCATTTTTAAATATTTGAGTTAAAGGATCTTCAGTTTTAGTAGGTAAATTACTGTTTAAATTTTCAGCAGATCTAGCTTTCCAAAACTTATTCTCAAAATCTAAAGTTGATAAATTAATTTTTTTAAATAATTTGTACTTATCGAATATTAGTGCCCAAGAATAAATTGAGCTTGCTAATAAAAGTATAATTACAGATTTAACTACAAAGTCTGCACGTATAAAAAGTTGCCAAAGAGAAAAATCATTTACTCCACCTAGTCCTACTACTTGAGCTGCTATTTGTGTTTCCATGTTACTGAAGTACTTGTAGAATGTGTCATGAATTTGACGTTTTATTATTCTTTAATAGTGGCTCAGAGTTGCTATTCTTCTTCTTTGAACCTGGTTTCACTATAATACCGCGCAATTAGTATTGCATCTGACTTGTTTACATCTTTTTTTTTTGACAGTTGTTCAGAAAAAGAAGGATACATTTCAATAGCTTTTGTTCTACTTGCATCCTTAGATGAGTTAATTAGCTCAAAATGCTTTTTCCACTTAGCAGGTCTAACAAAAAAAATAGGTAGCCCTATAGCTGCACAAATGCCTTTAATGGCACCAAAAGTTTGACCAAAGTTAAACATGCTTGTTACGCCCTGTCCTGGCATAGCGTTAACTTGCTCAACTATCATGATAGTATTTTCTAGGCTTTCAATATTCTGTTTGATTAATTTAACTAAAAGAGCGCTGTTTAGCTGTCTTTTGTTTTTTTTCCCATCAGGCATAACTGGCATATCAAATAACTCTTTAATTTTACCATCTTCTAATATGGCGATGGCACCACTTAAACCAGGGTCTATACCAATTATTCTCATAAATTAACTTTCGTAAATATTACAGTTAACAAATGTATTCTGCACATCATCATCATCTTCTAGAGTCTCAAGAATTTTAACAACTGCTTCGCTTTCTTCTTTAGATACATCTAAATATGTTTGTGGTCTCCACTCTATGCCAGAATAAAGAAAACTATCTATATTTTTTTCAATTTTACTTTTTATTTTATAAAAGTCTTCTCTTTCTGTTAAAATTTCATGATATTCAAAGCTACTTATACAATCTTTAGCTCCTGCATTTATTGAAAGTTCAATAATTTTTTCATCAGAAATTTTTTCTTTTGCAATGTGTAGTACACCGCATACAAAGAAATAATGTGATGTAGATCCTGTTTCTCCTAACCTGCCTCCACTTTTTTGTAGAATAGTTCTGATGTTGGAGGCTGTCCTATTTTTATTGTCTGTTAATGTTTCGATAATTAAAGCAACATTGTGGGGGCCAAAACCTTCATATCTTAAATTCTCATAAATTTTATTTATGTCTATTTCTGATTTACTAATTGCACGTGTGATATTTTCTTTCGGCATATTTCCTTCTCTTGAAGCTTGTATAGCAGCTCTGAGTCTTGGGTTGCTAGCGGGGTCTTTAGCTCCAAGTTTTGCTGCAACTGTAATTTCTCTCGAAAGTTTAGCAAAAATTTTAGATCTAACTTTATCTTGTTTTCCTTTTTTGTGCTTGATTCCAGCCCAATGTGAGTGACCTGCCATATTAATTATTTAAAACCCCGCCGTATAAAAATCTTTCAATTTTTTTTGCCAATCCTGTTGCAGTATCTCCCTCAACTATTATTCCCGAGAGTGTTGCGTGTCCTACGGCTGGAAAATGTCTTTGAGCCTCACCATCTTTTAAAAATTTCATAATAGAATTTTCTTTGTTCATTCCTATAACTGAATTGTAATCACCACACATACCAATATCTGTTTGATAGCCAGTTCCATTATCTAAAATTCTTGTGTCTGCTGTTGGAACATGAGTGTGGGTACCAACTACTGCAGTAGCTTTCCCATCGTAATAATGTCCCATAGCCATTTTTTCACTGGTTATTTCACCGTGAAGATCAACAACTATAAAATCTGCATTTTGCTTTAATCGAATTTTATTTTGTAAATTTTTTGCAGCTATAAATAGATCCTCTGTTTTTTTCATGAAAACGTTTCCCATCAAATTTATTACGGCTACTTTATATTTTCCGTTTTTAGATAAAAAAATACCAAATCCATTTCCAGGTGATCCCTCAGCTAAATTTTGAGGTCTTAATAAACGTGGTTCAGTAGAAATAAAGTCTGTAATTCCATTTTTATCCCAAATATGGTTTCCTGAGGTCACAACATCTACCCCGATACTAAACAAAGTGTTAGCAATCTCTTTAGTTATCCCTTTCCCGTCCTCTGCTGCATTTTCACCATTTACAATAGTAAAATCAATTTTTTTATCTTGGATAATATTATCTAAATTTTTTTTTAATTGATCAACACCAGAGCTAGCTACAACATCACCAAGTATAAGTATTTTCATTTTTGTAGACCTTTTTCAGTTAAAATATAATCTAATTTTATATCTAATTTCGATACTGGAAGTTTTTTATATTTTTGAAATAAAAATGCAATTCCTATAGTTATTATCTTTTTTCTATTTCTTAAAAATTTATTTAGATATCTATCGTAAAAACCTTTTCCATAGCCAAGTCTATTATTTTGTGTGTCAAAAGCTAAGAGGGGAACTAACATAACATCTGGCATTAAAGGCTTTGTGTTCAAACAAGGATCTAGTATTCCAAAACTATTTACCTTTAAAGGGTCCAAATATTTCCACTCTACAAAATTCATTTTATTTTTTCCTTTAATAACTGGAAGAAGAGTTTTTATTTTTTTTATTTCGCTGAGTTCAAATATTTTTAAAATATTAACTTCATAATTAATAGGATAGTAAAAAGACAAAGAAATTGTTTTATTTTTTTTATTTTTTCTTAATAATTTCATTACAGGCTTAAAAAAATTTTTAGAAACCTCAAAATATTTATTCTTTCTATTGGTTAGTGCTTTTTTTCTGATAGCAATTTTTTCTAGCATTACTGAAGTTCGGATTTTGATTCAGTTTTTTGAATTATTTCCTGTAAAGAGTTTGTGGTTTTGTCTAACATTAATTCGTATTGTTCATTAGCACCTTCTATCATGGTTTTAAGCTTATCTGTTTCAGAATTTAAGTTATTTATTTCAGTGTCTTTTGATTCTTTGTATCGAACAGCTAACGATTTCATTTCTAAAAACTTTTTAGATAAATCATCCAGCTTATTTTTTTGTAAAGTAACTTTTTGTTTTAAATTAAAATAATCATCAATAAGCTGTATGGTTGTTATCAGTAGTAATTTATTTTCACCAATATTACCTAGCTCATCTTTTAATTTGGTGTATTTTTTATCTAAGAAATTGGTAAGTTTTTTTAAAGATTCCTCCTGGCCATCATCACAAGATAATAAATAATCTTTATCGTTAAATTTTACGCTTACATTTGCCATTTGTCTATTTCCTCAACTAATTCTTCTGTTTCTTGACTAAGATCATCAATTTCTTTGCTAAATTTTTCTTGTAAGTCAGACTTTTTATTTAGCTCTTCCTCAAGATTTGCAAGTTTATTTTTTAAATATTTTTGCTCTCTTAAGAGTTCTGTGTGTTTTTTTTCTATTTCATTCTTTTGATTTAGAAAATAATCTCTTTCTTTTCTCAATTCTTCAGTTTTTAATCCATCATGTGAATAACTATTGGACAAATTGCTTAATTTTTGGATTAAGCTATTTAAACTTTTTTCTTTATTTTCTAAATTACTCATTTAAAGCATATTAATATCTCGTAAAAATAATTCTACAAGGAATTTAAAATAGTGACTACAAATTTAAATCAGTTAGCAAATGCAGTGAGATTCTTGTCTATTGATGCTGTGCAAAAAGCTAACTCTGGGCACCCAGGAATGCCTATGGGTATGGCAGATGTTGCAACTGTTTTATTTAAAGAACACTTAAGATTTAACCCTCAAAATCCAAGTTGGGCTAATCGAGATAGATTTATTTTATCAGCTGGTCATGGTTCAATGCTACTTTATTCTTTGCTTTATCTAACTGGTTACCAAAATTTTACAATTGATGAGCTTAAAAATTTTAGACAAATGAATTCTATTTGTGCTGGTCATCCCGAGTATAAAAAAAATTCTGGTATTGAAACTACAACGGGACCTCTTGGTCAAGGCCTAGGTAATGCTGTTGGCTTAGCAATAGGTGAGGAAATATATAGAAAAAAATTTAGCTCTAGTGTTGTTGACCATAAAACATATGCTATCGCTAGTGACGGAGATCTAATGGAAGGCATTAGTCACGAGGCAATGAGTTTAGCTGGACATTTAAAATTAAAAAATTTGATTATTTTTTTTGATAATAATAAAATTTCTATAGATGGACCTACATCTTTGAGTGTTTCTGATAACTATAAAAAAAGATTTGAATCCTATGGTTGGAATTATTTAGAAGTAAACGGACATAATCATAAACAAATTTCTAATGCGATAAAAAAAGCCTCTAAGTCAAAAAAACCAAATATTATTTCTTGTAAAACAGTTATTGGTTTTGGTTCGCCTAATAAGTCTGGAAAATCTTCTTCTCACGGCTCACCTTTGGGTGATGAAGAAATAGCACTTGTTAGAAAAAAATTAAAATGGCCTCACACTCCTTTTGAAATACCTGAAGATATTCTACAAACTTGGAGAAAAATTGGAGAAAGAGGAAATATTTTAGAAAAAAAATGGTCCTCAAGTTTAAAGAAGAAAAAATTAATAATGGAAGAATTAGAATCAATTCAAAAAAATACAAATTTAACAAATCTTGAATCTCTAATAAACGCAGAGAAAAAAAAATATTTCAAAGAAAAACCTAGTAAAGCTACAAGAGAATGTTCATCAATGACTATAGAACTAGTAACAAAACTACTTCCGGAAATCATAGGTGGTTCTGCTGATTTAAGTGGGTCTAATAATACTAAAACCAAAAACTCAAAAGTTATATCTTCAAAAGACTTTAACGGTAATTATATTCACTACGGCATAAGAGAACATGGAATGGCAGCGGCAATGAATGGCTTAGCTTTGTACGGCGGGCTAATTCCTTACGGCGGAACTTTTTTAATTTTTTCTGACTATTGTAAACCTTCAATCCGACTATCAGCTTTAATGGGATTAAAAGTTATCTATATATTTTCTCATGACTCTATTGGCTTAGGGGAAGACGGTCCAACACATCAACCAATCGAACAACTTGCGGGTTTAAGAGCTATTCCTAATTTAAATGTCTTTAGACCTGCTGATATAAATGAAACTTTAGAATGTTGGCAAGTAGCTTTAAAAAGTAAAAACACCCCTAGCGCTATAGCTTTGTCGAGACAAAAGTTACCCTATATCAATCCTTCTTATACAAAAGAAAATAAGAGCGCACTTGGTGCTTATGTAGTAAACACAACATCACAAAATAATGTGATAACATTAATTGCTACAGGTTCTGAGGTTGAGTTAGCTCTTCAAGCACAAAAAGAACTAAAAAAAATAAACATAGATTCAAAAGTAGTGTCTATGCCTTGCCAAGAATTATTTGATCAGCAAAGTGTTAGTTATAAAAATGAAATAATAGATAAGGATGCTCCTGCAATTACTATTGAGGCAAGTAGCGTGAGCAGTTGGGAAAAGTACTCTAGAAATAACATGGGTATAGAGTCCTTTGGTGAAAGTGCCCCTTTCAAAGAAGTTTATCAACATTTTAACCTAACAAGTGCTAAGATAGTTGAGCTTGTTAAGAAAATAATTAAAAAATAATTTTAAAACTACTATGTTGGGAATAAAATACTTTCCTCAAACACTTAATGTTGAAGGCAAAAGAATAATTGTTAGAGTTGACTTAAATGTTCCTTTAAGAGATAAAAAAATACAAGATCCCACTAGAATTTTACAGACACTCCCTTTATTAAAATATTTAATAAAAAAAAAATCAAAAATTATTTTAATTTCACACTTGGGTAGACCCAAGGGAACTAGAAACAGTGATTTATCTTTGTTGCCTATCTACAAATATTTAAAAGAAAAGCTGAATACAAATATGTATTTTTATACGGGGGAAATTAATAATGAAGTTAAAACAAAATGTTCGTACTTAAAAGAAAGTGAAGTTCTTTTAATAGAAAATATAAGATTTTTTAAGGAGGAAATAGAAAATGATGAAAACTTCTCAAAAAAATTAGGTGAGCTTGGTGAAATATATATTAATGATGCTTTTTCTTGTTCTCATCGTAAACAGTCTTCAATTTATAGTATTACAAAATTTGTAAAAGAAATTTATGCAGGTCCTCTTCTAGAAAAAGAAATAGCTTCCATTAACTTAGTGATTAAAAATAAAAAAAATCCAATTACTTGTATTGTTGGTGGATCAAAAGTTTCAACTAAAATAGGTGTTATTTCAAGTCTAATGAAAATTGCGAGCAACATTGTTATTGTTGGTGCGATGGCTAATAATTTTTTAGCATACAAAAAATATGAAATCGGTAAGTCATTAAAAGAAAAAAACTCGGAAAATGTCGTTGGTAAAATATTAGAAGAAGCAGATGCCAATAAATGTAAAATTTTAATTCCAAAAGATTGCCTGGTATCAAACAGTTTTGAAGGTAAGGCTGTTTCTAAAGACATAAAATCTGTTGAAAGAGATGAGATTATTTTAGATATTGGTCCTAAAACTGTAAAAATTATTGAAGATATTATAGATAATTCAAATACAATTATGTGGAATGGCCCCGCAGGCTACTTTGAGAATAAAAACTTTGCATTAGGAACAAATGCTATTGCTCAAAAAATTTCTGATAACACTAAAAATAGATCTTTGACTTCCGTGCTTGGAGGTGGTGATACGGTATCTGCAATAAATAAATGTGGCCTTGATCTGACTTTTACTCACTTATCAACAGCGGGCGGTGCTTTTTTAGAATATCTTGAAGGAAAAGACTTGCCTGGCCTAAGTGTTTTAAAATAAATCTTATTTGATGACTTTAGAAGAAATAGCAAAAAAAATGTGCGCCAAAGGAAAAGGTATACTAGCTGCTGACGAAAGTACGGGTACAATGGATAAAAGACTAGGTAGCGTTGGTGTTGATTGCACAGATAAAAATAGATTAAATTTTAGAGAAGCTCTTTTTACTTCAGATGCCATGAAAAGTTATATCGGTGGTGTTATTCTCTTTGATACAACAATTAGAGAGAAGACAAGTACAGGTGACTCTATTCCTGAATTACTTAAAAAAAATAATTCTGTTGTGGGAATTAAAGTAGACAAAGGAGCAAAAAAATTAGCTGGCTCTCCTGAAGAAACAATTACTGAAGGGCTTGATGGGTTGAGAGAAAGATTGAGCGAATACTACAAACTTGGTGCAAGATTTACAAAATGGAGAGCTGTTTTCAATATTGGAAAAAAGTTTCCATCTGTTCAAAGTATAAAATCGAACGCACAAGCGCTGGCGAGATATTCGGCACTAGTTCAAGAGTGTAATATGGTTCCAATTGTTGAGCCAGAAGTTTTGATGGATGGAGAACATGATATTGACACTTGCTACAAAGTAACAGCTGATGTTTTGAATGAATGTTTCAATGAATTAACTATTCAAAAAGTTTCGTTAAATGGCATTGTATTAAAACCAAATATGGTTGTGCCTGGTTTTAAAAGCTCTAAAAAAGCCACATCAGAAGAAATAGCTAAGAAAACATTAGACTGCCTAAAAAAAAATGTTCCCAGCAATGTACCGGGCATAGCCTTCTTGTCAGGTGGTCAATCAGAACAAGAGGCAACAAAAAATCTAGATGCAATTAATAAAATAAATGATACTAATTTTCTTATCACCTACTCTTATGGGAGGGCTCTGCAACAAAGCGCCCTGAAAACATGGTCAAAAAAAATGAGTAATACAAAAGCTATTCATGAAGTTTTTAATCATAGGGCAAAAATGAATGGACTTGCCTCCAAAGGTGAATGGTCTCAAGCGTTAGAAGTTTGAAACGATTTGTTTATCTAATATCACCCAATAAAATTTATCCAAATTTCTATAAAGATTTAGAAAAAGTCCTATCCTCTAAAAGAGTATCTTTTTTTCAATTAAGACAGAAAAATATATCTAAAAATCTAATTATAAAAATTGCTAAAAAAATAAAAAAAATTACAAAAAAAAATAAAGTAAAGTTTATAATTAATGATGACTCTCAATTAGCAAAAAAAGTTAAAGCCGATGGATGCCACATAGGTCAACTTGATAATACAGTTAGCTCGGCAAGAAAAGATATTAAAGAAAAAACTATAGGTGTCACCTGTCATAATTCTAAGAAACTTGCTTTAAAAGCATCAGAAGATAACGCTGATTATCTTGCATTTGGATCTTTTTTTAAGTCGACGCTTAAGCCAAAAGCAAAAAAAGCAGATTTAAAAATATTATTTTGGGCTAAAAAAAATATAAAAAAACCAATTGTTGTAATAGGTGGTATTACTGATAAAAATTATAAAAAATTAATTAAAGCTGGAGCGAATTATATTGCAATATCAACTTTTATTTGGAATAACCAATTTTTAAAACCAGAAGTTGCAATTAAAAAATTTAAATAAATGAAAATATCTGCAGTAGAAGTTAAGCCCGGAATGATCATCGAGCATAAAAGCGATTACTGGAATGTCTTAAAAGCACAGCATGTAAAACCAGGAAAAGGTGGTGCGTTTAATCAGGTCGAACTTAAAAGTATTACTAAAGGCACAAAGTTGAATGAAAGGTTTCGTTCAAGTGAAACTGTTGAAAAAGCTGAAGTAGAAGAAAAAAAATTTAACTTTTTATATGCAGATGAAAATAATTGCCATTTTATGGACAATAAAACATTTGAACAGATATCAGTTACAAAAGCCTTAACAGATGACAAATATAAACTTTTAAAAGAAAATTTAGAGGTTTCAATTTCATTCATGGATGAAAAGCCTTTATCAATCGAACTTCCTAATAATGTAGAATGCACTATAGATATTACCGATGCAGCAATTAAGGGGCAAACTGCAGCGTCATCTTATAAGCCTGCTACATTAGATAATGGTTTAAAGATTAACGTTCCTCCTTTTGTTGAGTCGGGTGATAAAATTATTCTTGATACTAGAACGCTTGAGTACGTAAAAAAAATCAATTAATGAGACTCAACTCTCCACGTATGAATGTAATCTACAATGCCTGTATGAAAGCATCAAAATATTTAATTAGAGATTTTGGTGAAATTGAAAAATTACAAGTTTCTAGTAAAGGACCAGCTGATTTTGTTACTGCTGCTGACAAAAGAACAGAAAAAATAATTATAGAAGAATTGCTAAAAGCTCATTCAAATTATGGAATATTAAGTGAAGAAATAGGAGTAATTAACAAAGAAAATAAAGACAATAGATGGATCATTGATCCTATAGACGGAACACTAAATTTTTTAAATGGTATTCCCCACTTTGCTATTTCAATTGCTTATGAGGAAAAAGGTGAAATAGTTTGTGGTTTAATATTTGACCCAATTAAAGATGAAATTTTTTTTGCCGAGAAAGGTTCTGGTGCTTTTTTTAATAACTCCAGAATAAGAGTTACCAAAAAAAATAAATTAAAAAACTCTATTCTTGTAACTGGTGGGCCTAAATTTAACAGCCCAAAAAAGAATGATATATTTCAAGAATATATAAATGTCTCAAATTTAACAGAAGCAAATATTAGAAAATTTGGCAGTGCTGCTCTTAATCTTAGCTATGTAGCAGCTGGAAGATTTGATGCTTATTGGGAATGGGAACTTAATTTATGGGATATAGCAGCTGGGATAGTTATTCTAAAAGAAGCAGGAGGATATATTGAATTTATAGAGCCTGGTACTCCAACTTCATTTAAAAGGAATGTTATTGCTTCAAACTCAAGTATACATGAAGAACTTAAAGCAGTTTTGATAAAAAAAAATATTGAGTAAGTTAGTCTTATGCGGTAAAAGACTTTCCATGAAAAAAGAAATTCACCCAAAGTACCATAAAATTAAAGTTGTAATGACTGACGGTAGTGAGTTTGAGACAAGGTCGACTTGGGGTAAAGAAAATGATGTAATGAAACTTGATATTGATCCAAAATCTCACTCTGCCTGGACAGGTGGTACGCAAAAAATCTTAGACAAAGGAAGAGTGAGTAAATATAATAAGAAATTCGCTGATCTAAGAAATAAAAAATAAATTTATGCCTGAAACTCCTTTTATGCCAAAAGCTACAGCTGTTTGGCTTGTAGAAAATACAACACTAACATTCAAACAAATTGCCAATTTTTGTAATTTACATGAGCTTGAAGTCAAAGGAATAGCAGATGGAGATGTTGCGAAAGGTATTAAAGCATATAACCCAATTCTAGCTGGACAATTAACCAGAGATGAAATCGATGTTTGCTCAAAAGATCCAAATCGAATTTTAAACCTAATTGAACGTGCAGAAGAAGTACAAGTTAAAGAAAGAAAAAAACCAAAGTATACACCTCTTTCTAAAAGACAAGACAGACCTGATGCAGCCCTATGGCTTTTAAAAAATTACTCAGAATTTACAGATGGTCAAATTTCAAAACTAGTAGGTAGCACCAAAGGAACTGTTTCCTTGATTAGAAAAAGGAGCTATTGGAATTTTTCAAATTTAAAAGCTAAGGATCCTGTAATTTTAGGACTATGTTCACAAGAAATTTTTGAAAAATCTTTAGAAAAGGCAAAAAGAAGAGTCGAGAGAGAGAAAAAAGCTAAAATTAAAGAAGAAAAATTAAAAGCTTCTCATGAACCAAGTGTAGAACAATCTTCGTAAATCTATATAGGTAGCGCAATTCAAACTAGACAATCTACAACTAAGATGCTACGTAGCGATCTGAATTTAACAGGAGTATTTTATTAAAATAGAAGTAAAAGACAATAATATTGAACAGGCTTTAAGAGTATTAAAAAGAAAACTTCAAAAAGAAGGATTTTTTAAAGTAGTTAAGATGAAAAGTACTTATGAAAAACCGTCTGAAAAAAAAAAAAGAATTACTGAAGAAAACATTAAAAGAGTAAAGAAACTTCAAAAGCTTAAAAACAGACTTTAGCTTAATTCAAAAATTAAAGGTTTTATATGCCGACAGGTAAGGTCAAATGGTTTAATTCTAAAAAAGGATATGGGTTTATTACAGAAGATGGTACTGAAAAAGACATTTTTTTGCACGTTTCAACTTTAGAAGAATCTAAATTAAGATTATTAAAAGAAGAACAAAAACTTGAATTTGAAATAAAAGAGGAGAATAATAAACTTCAAGCTATAAACTTAAAAAAAATTTAAGTTTTTATCGCGGGGTGGAGCAGTCTGGTAGCTCGTCAGGCTCATAACCTGAAGGTCGTAGGTTCAAATCCTACCCCCGCAACCAAAAGAAATTATGACTAAAGACATCAGAAACATAACAATTATTGCTCACGTAGACCATGGTAAAACTACTATGATTGATAATTTAATGAAACAAAGTGGTTCGTTTAGAGATAATGAAGTTGTTGAGGAAAGAGTAATGGATTCCGGTGAACTAGAAAAAGAAAGAGGAATTACAATTCTAGCAAAACCTGCTTCTGTAGATTGGAAAGGTTCTAGAGTTAACATTATAGACACACCTGGACACAGAGATTTTGCCGCTGAAGTAGAAAGAGTTTTAAATATGGCCGATGGAGCTCTATTGCTTATAGATTCAGCTGAAGGTGTTATGCCACAAACAAAGTTTGTTTTATCAAAAGCTTTAAAGCAAGGACTTAAACCAATTGTAATAATAAATAAATTAGACAAAGCCGATCAAAGAGCAAGCGAAGTTTTAGATGAGACTTTTGACTTATTTGTAAGCTTAGATGCAAACGAAGAACAATTGGATTTCCCAGTACTTTATGCAAGTGGAAGATCTGGATGGGCAAGTAAAGAAGTAGATGGACCCAGAGAAAATCTACATCCAATTTTAGATCTAATTCTAGAACATGTTAAGCCAGCAAAGTTGGATAAAGAAAAACCTTTCGCTATGCTTTCTACTCTTTTATATGCTGATAGTTTTTTAGGAAGAAGCTTAGTTGGAAAAATATCTCAAGGAACGGCTAAAGCTAACCAACAGATTAAGGCTATAAATCTAGAGGGTAAAAAAGTTGATGAAGGTAGACTAACAAAAATTTTCAGATACGAAGGTACAAAAAGAGTGCCAATTGAAATTGGAGAGGCTGGTGATATTGTTATTATTGCTGGATTAGAAAAAGCTAATGTTGCTGACACAATTTGCGATCTAGAGGTAAATGAACCTATAAGTGCTACGCCTATAGACCCCCCGACAATGTCAATTACTGTTACTGTAAACAGCTCACCTTTAGCAGGCACGGAGGGGAAAAAATTAACTAGCACACAAATACGAGACAGATTGATGCTAGAAGCACAAAATAATGTGGGTATTACATTTGGAGAGAATGTAAATAGAGATGCTTTTGTTATTAGTGGTAGAGGTGAACTAATGCTAGAAATTTTATTAACTCAAATGAGAAGAGAAGGATTTGAAATGACAGTAAGCCCTCCAAAAGTATTATTTCAGGAGGACGACTCTGGAAAGAAACTAGAACCAATCGAAGAAATTACAATGGACTTAGACGAAGAATACTCTTCAAAAGTTATAGATTCTATGAATAGAAGAAAAGGGAAATTGATTGATCTTAAAGATACCGGAAAAGATAAAAAACGTTTAATTTTTCATGCACCAACAAGAGGTCTAATGGGCTATACGAGTAGATTTTTAACTCTAACTAAAGGTAATGGAGTAATTAATAGAATATTCCATTCGTTTGGAAAATATACAGGAGATCTTGAAGGAAGAAGAAACGGAGCTTTAATTTCAATGGCTTCAGGAAAAGCTGTTGCCTTTGCAATTTTTAATCTTCAAGCAAGAGGTGAAATGTTTGTGACTCATAATGACCCTGTTTATGAAGGAATGATTGTAGGATTGGCCTCTAAAAGTGGAGATTTGGAAATTAACGTTATGAAAGGAAAACAATTAACAAATATGAGGACACAAGGAACGGATGAAAATGTTGTGTTGACCCCAGTAAGAAAAATGTCGATTGCTGAACAGTTGAGCATGTTAAATACAGATGAGTCTTTAGAAATTACACCTAATTCACTTAGATTAAGAAAATCTATGTTGAACCCCCACGATAGAAAAAGGAAAGCTAAAGCTTCTTAGAGAAATTAATACTTAAGAATAAGAATTTAATTTTTTAGGTTACTAAAGAATTTTTTGAGTATTTCTTTTAAAGCTTGAAATATATTACCTTTAGTTAAATTGTACTTAATTTTTAATATATGAATTGAGCTATAAATTTTTTCAAAATTAATTGATTTGAATTCTTTTTTTTTTTTTATTTCATTGACCCAAATTTCTAACTCTCTAAAATGTAAATAAACTTTTTTTGTTGTAAGGTTTGAGTCATGTATCCTATAGTAAGCTAATGGTTCTTGAGTCCCTTTTATGGTTGCCATCAAACTCAGTCTTACAAAAAAATCAAAATCTCCTATAATTGTATATTTATTGTTAAACTGAATTTTCTTAAAAATTTCTTTCTTTATTAAAGTTGTTAAGATTGGCATTTCAAATTTGTCGATAAGTTTTTGTGTTATATTAACATTATTTATTTTATTTTTTATAAAAATTATCTTTTTTTTTTTTTTTTCGTAATAAAGGAAAGTATTTGCATAAGTTGCATCTATGTTTTTATCTTTTAAGAAAATATTCACTTGTTTGCTCAGCTTATTCTTAGACCACCAATCATCTACATCTAAAAAAGAAATCAATTGTCCTTTACTTCTATTTATCGCTAAATTTCTTGCTTTATAGAGAGGATGTAATTTGTTTGATTTGTAATATTTAATCCTGCTATCTTTGTATTTCTTTAATATTGAACTACTTTTATCTTTTGATTTGTTGTCAAAAAAAATTACTTCCCAATTCTTATAGCTTTGATTTAAAACACTTTTAATGCTTTGGTTTAGGTATCTTTCACCATTATGGCAATTCATTATGATACTAACTAATGGTTTTGCACTAAGACTATTTTTCAACATTTGTCTGATTAGTTTTTAAATTCTAGATTTTAAATCTAGACTTTTGACTGTCTGATAAAAATCCTTTAACAGTTTCAAGTGTTAGCTTCTTGGCATTTTTTCCAAAATATTCTATTTGATTAATTATTTTTGACGGCATAGTTATAATACTACACCCCAATTGTTTTGCTTGAATAAAGTTGTAAGGCTCTCTAGTGCTAGCCCATAATATTTCAATATTTTTATAATTTTTTACTCTAAAAATACTTTTTTTAAATACTGGAAGTGGATCTATGCCATTATCAGCCATCCTACCTGCAAAAATTGATATAATTGATTTTGTTTTTTTATCTAAACATTTAAATACTTTTTCTACCTGTTCAAAAGAATATATTGCCGTAATATTTAGTTTTATTCCTTTTGCGCTCAACTCTTTTATAACAGCTCCTGTAAAATGTCCTTTTGAATTTACAACAGGTATTTTTACATAAACATTCTTACCCCAATTATTAATTTTGTAAGCCTGTTTAAGCATTTCTTTTTGATCGTCAGCAAATACCTCAAATGATATTGGTTTTTTTTTGCATATTTTTAAAATTTTAAAAGAATAGTCTTTATAGTTCTGAGCACCAGAAATTCTCATTAGACTTGGGTTGGTTGTAAAACCATCAACAATAGACTTCTTGTTAAAAATTTTAATTGTATTGTAGTCAGCACTGTCGCAAAAAATTTTTGTTTTCATTAATCTAGATTCTTTACTATATCTTCTGTCATTTTTTTCGCATCAGCGAATAACATTAGCGTATTGTCTCTATAGAAGAGTTCGTTGTCGACACCCGCATAACCTGGTGACATACTTCTTTTTACAAACAAAACAGATTTGCATTTTTCAACATCTAATACTGGCATTCCAAATATAGGACTCTTAGGGTCGGTTTTTGCTGCTGGGTTTGTTACGTCGTTTGCTCCAATTACATAAGCTACGTCCGTATTTGCAAAATCATTATTGATATCGTCAAGTTCAAAAACTTCATCATAAGGAACATTTGCCTCAGCTAATAAAACGTTCATGTGACCTGGCATTCTTCCAGCAACAGGGTGAATTGCATAACTAACTTTAACATCATTTTTTTTTAATTTGTCCACCATTTCTCTTAGCGCGTGTTGTGCTTGAGCGACAGCCATACCATATCCAGGAATAATTATTACAGATGAAGCATTTTTCATTAAAAAAGCAGCATCTTCAGCATTTCCATTTTTAGTTGGTTTCTGGTCTGGTTTTGTTTTTGACGAAGCACCCGCTTGAGCACCAAAGCCACCTAAAATTACACTAACGAATGACCTGTTCATCCCTTTACACATTATATATGAAAGTATGGCTCCTGAGGATCCAACTAATGCCCCTGTAATTATTAATGCAGTATTTTCTAGGGTAAAACCTATTCCCGCGGCTGCCCAACCTGAATATGAGTTGAGCATAGATATTACAACTGGCATATCTGCACCACCTATAGGTATAATTAATAAAAATCCAATTATTATAGACAACACAATCAACGTCCAAAAAATTTCTGTTGATTGATTAAATACTAAAAATCCAATTAAAAATATTATAATTGAGCCTATTGTAGCGTTTAAAAAATGTTGACCGAAAAAAGTTATGGGAGAACCAGACATTAAACCTTGTAATTTTAAAAATGCTATTATTGATCCACTAAATGTTATAGCACCTATTGCTGCTCCTATACCCATTTCTATAACAGAAGCAGTTTTAATATTTTGAAAGGTTCCTAAATTAAAAGACTCAGGATTGTAATAGGCAGAAACAGCCACGAGCACAGCGGCCAAGCCAACTAAACTATGGAACCCGGCAACCAATTGTGGCATCGCAGTCATTGGTATTTTGTAGGCAATTAAAGAACCAATTAAGCCACCAATTAATAAAGCAATAAAAAAAAATACTAGATTGTTAATTAAAATTTCAATAGATAAGAACGTTACTATTATAGCTAATAACATTCCCATAATTCCAAATACATTTCCCATTCTTGAGGTTTCTGGTGAAGATAAGCCTCTTAAAGCTAAGATAAACAATGCGCCTGTTAATAAATATAGTAATGAAGATAGGTTACCTGACATAAAAATTTATATTTGTATTTTAACTATTAATTAAACTAATACCCCATGATAAACCACCGCCAAAACCAATTAGTAGTATTTTTTTATTTTTTGGGAAATTGCCTAAGTATTTGCTTAAAACTATAGGTATTGAACTAGAAGAAGTATTTCCTATTCTCGACATATTCATTAATAATTTTTCTTCTGGTATGCCTATCTTTTTTTTTAAACTTTGAATAATAAATTTATTTGCTTGATGGAAAACAAAATAGTCGATTTTTTTTAGATTTAAAGAGCTTTTCTTTAAAAAATCATTTATTGCTGGAGGAACCACTTTTAAAGCAAATTCATAGATTCCAGGACCATTCAAATCTAGTTGGTCCCCATTTTCTTTATTATTTTTCCAATAACGAGAACCAAAATTATAAATAACTGCATTTTTATAGCCAGCACCATCAGTTCCATAAGAAAAGTTTTTAATTTCAAGTGAATCCTTTTTTTCTTTTTTGGAGCTTATTAAGGTGGAAGAAGAGCCGTCTCCAAATAATATTCTAGTTTTTGTATTCTCTTTTTTTATAAACTTTGAATAAGTATCAGATGTTATCAATAGAATATTTTTTGCCTGTTCAGATAAAATTAAGCTTTTAGCCACTGAGAGTGAATAGATATAACCTGAGCATGCAAGAATGATATCTAAAGCTCCAATATTTTTTTTCAATCCTAGTTTATCTTGAAGAATACAAGCGTTTGTTGGTAATGAATATTCTGGTGTATTCGTACAAAAGATTAAAAAATCTATATTTTTAGAACTATAGTTTTTTAAAATTTTTTTAGCTGAATTAACTGCTAAATCATTACTAAAAATATTTTCAGCAACAATCCTGCGTGACTTAATTCCAATTTTATTAATCATTCTGTTTATTTTATCACCTACATAATTGGCGTCTGATAGAATCTTAGAATTTAATTCCTTTGTTGGAGGTAAAAAATATTTAATATTATTTATATATGCTTTGTTCATTCCACTCTTAGCTTATTTTATTTCCATATAATTTTATTAGGTCTTTTATTGTTTTACAATTTTCAATATTTTCATATTCAATTTTTAAATCAGGGAAAAATTCATCATTAAAAGTTGTTAAATCTAAACCTATTAGTGAGTCAAAATCTAATTTAGCAAATGTATCACTTTCACTTATAGTTTTTTTTTCAAATATTTTAGCTAAGTGTTTTATAAGAATAATTTTTTTCATTGTTGATATATACAGTAAATTAGCAAAATTTTAAATATAGTTAAATTAATGTACAAATTCTGTATACAATGAATTAAATCTAAAAAGCTTTGGCATATTTTTAACAACTATTTGCTGTTTAAAGTCATGAAAAAAAATTCTATTTTTTGGAATAGAGCATTGAGAGTCTTCTAAAAAATTTTGACCTAAAAAGAGAACTTTAAAAGTTTTTGCTAGTTTAATTGAAACTTCACTATATGAATTTTTAAATAAAATAGAATCTGAAACATATATTAGTTCCAAAAAACTAAAATAGAATTTTTTTCTGGTTTTTTGTGCAACAACGAATGCTTGCTCTTGTGTATTTTTTTCTTTTATCAAAAATTTATAGCAAGAAAATTTTTTGTGGTCCAGATAGATTTGTAAATCTTCCGGCGATAATCTTTTTTCTATTTCTTTTTGATTTGTTGTTATTTCATAGTTATCTTGATTAAAAAGAAAATTAAGTTTTGGAAGAAATGCCAGTCTGAGATTCATCTCTATATTTATCATGCTAAAGTTTCTTTCAAACATACGTATTAAGGAACCTACTGGTTTGGCAAAAAAAAAACAGTTATAGTCAAAAATAGGTTGTAATATTTTTTTAGCACTAGAGAAAAAATTTATTCTATATTTTTTATCTACTATCCAGGTATGAAGATTACAAAATATGTATTTCTTAAAATCTTTATTGGTCCTATTTGAAAACATGGTACCCAAAAAGCCGCGTATGTTAGAATTACTATCTACTATTAAAAATCCATAAGGATAATCAGCACAAAATTTATTTTCAATAAATATATTAATTTTTTTATATTCAATATATTTTTGATTTTTTAAATAATTAAAGGTTTTTTCACTTAATTCAGTGTTAAAATAAACTGGTTCTAATTTAAGTGATGTCAATTATTTTTTTTTCTTATACATCTTGAGCATTCTATGCGTCACTAAAAATCCTCCAAAGATATTAATTGCTGCTAAAGTAACCGCTATAAACCCAATAATATTTGAAAGTGAAATGTTCGTCGTATTGCTTCCAAAAGAAGCAATGATTGCTCCAACTATTATTACAGAGGAAATTGCGTTAGTTACTGACATTAAGGGAGTATGCAAAGAAGGTGTTACACTCCAAACAACAAAATACCCAATAAAAATTGAAAGTATAAAAATACTGAATCTAAATACAAAAGGATCAATTTCCATCTGGGCTTTCTTTTTTAATTAAAGTTTTTAAAATAATTTCATCTTCTGTGTTAATTTCAAATTTTTTTTTTTCTTTACTGTATAGATTTCTAATAAAACTAAATAAATTTTTAGCATAAAGACTTGACGCTGTTAACGGTAATTTATTCATTAAATTTTTAATTCCTATAATTTTAATACCATTCTTATTGATAATTTTGTCTACCTCAGAATAAGCTGCATTACCACCTTGTTCGACTGCAAGATCGTATATAACAGAACCTGGCTTCATCAGTTTTACAAGTTCTTCATTTAAAATTCTAGGTGCTGGCCTGCCAGGTATTAAGGCTGTACAAATGACTATATCATTTTTTTTTAACGCTTCTCTTAAGAGATCAGCTTGTTTTTTTTTGAACTCTTCGCTGGCTTCTTTAGCGTAACCTCCTGTTGTCTCTAAGCTTTCTTCTTGTTCAACCATGAGGAACTTTCCACCTAAACTTTCAACCTGTTCTTTTGAGGCTGGTCTAACATCTGTTGCTGAAACTATTGCGCCAAGTCTTTTTGCAGTTGCAATAGCTTGTAGTCCGGCAACTCCTGCTCCGATTACTAAAACTTTAGCCGCTGGAACTGTACCGGCAGCTGTCATCATCATTGGAACTGCTTTTTCAAATTCATAAATAGATTCTATTACTGCTCTGTATCCTGCTAAATTGGATTGTGAAGAGAGAACATCCATTGATTGAGCTCTTGATATACGAGGTAAAAGTTCAAGTGAAAAAATATTTATATTTTTTTTTAATATTTCTTTTAGCTTATCCTGATTTTTTGATGGGTTAAAAATTCCAACAAGAATAGTTTTTTCTTTTAGATCCTTAGTTTCTTCAGCAGTTGGGCAATTAACTTTTAGTATTAAATTAGAACTGTTGAATACCTCTTTTGAATTACTGAAAAATTTAGCACCATATTCTTCATACTGTTTATCTTCAATGCCTAAATGAACAGCATAATTATTTTCTAAATTAACACTTAATCCTAACGCTGTAATATTTTTTACAGTTTCAGGAGTAATTGAAACTCTTTTTTCTAAATTAATATCTTCTTTTATAGATCCAACTATCATTTTTTTAGATTGTAAACTTTAAAGTAATGTTACTGCTAATATTACCAAAAGTAAAATTACAGCTAAGGTTCCAAATAAAACAAACTTAGTAAAACCATTCCAAGTATTTTTATATTCTTGTTCGCTCATCTAATTAACCTTGACGAGCTTTGTATCTAGGATTTTTTTTATTTATTACGTAAATTTTTCCCCTACGCTTAACTATTTTAGAGTTAAGATCTCTTTTTCTTAGTGATTTAAGTGAACTTGCTATTTTCATAATTTTTAAATTTTAGCCTGGCAATGTCCTACTCTTCCATGTCTTAAGACAAAGTACCATCGGCGCTGAAGGACTTTACTTCCGAGTTCGGTATGGGATCGGGTGTGGCCCCTTCGCAATAATTACCAGGCAAATCTTTATATTGAGATTTTAACAAGATGTAAACAAATTAAAAAACGTATTTTGCTGAATTTTGGTGGGTCTTGAAGGTTACGCTCCTTCTTCTCGACAATGTCAATGTCGTGATTTACTAGTAATCTAAAGACCCAAATTATTATTTTACTGCAAAATGATTTAATTTTATAATAGTAATTTTATAAATAAAACATCAGTATTTACAGAGTCTTAATACTTAAATTTATTTTTTTTATAAATACTCTGTAGAACTTCTCTGTCACGCAATGTGTCCATGCACTTCCAGAAACTATGATGCTTAAATACTGTAAGTTGTTTTTTCTTTGCTGCAGTTTCAAGGGGTTTTTTTTCAAGAATAGTTTTTTCATTCTTTATTAAATTTAAAAATTTTTTTTGTGCTATAAAAAAACCACCATTTATCCATCCTTCACTAACTTGTGGCTTTTCTTTAAATGAATGAACAAGGTTATTTTTTATTAAAATTTCGCCAAATCTTGCAGGTGGTCTTACAGCAGTTACCGTTATCATTTTTTTATTTTTTTTATGAAAATTCACTAATTTTTTTATATTAATATCTGAAACACCATCACCATAGGTAAACATAAACTCTTCTCCATCTCGCAGAAAATTTTTTATTTTTTTTAATCTACCACCAGTCATAGAATTATTTCCACTTTCTACAAGTGTGATTTTACATTTTTTTTTTCCAATTTTATAATTGAATGCTTTATTTGATTTTTTAAAATTTTTAAAAAATTTTTTTATTACATTACTTTTGTAGCCAACTAAAACGAAAAAATTTTTATAACCATACTTTAAGTATAAGCTCATTATGTGCACCAAAATTGGTTTTGATCCAATCTTAACCATAGGTTTAGGAACTTCTTTTGTAAGCTCACTAAGTCTTGTGCCTTTACCTCCTGCTAAGATTGCTACTATCATGTAGTTTTTTTTCTATAATCTTGAATTGTTTTATCTAAGCCTTTTAATAAAGAAATTTTAGGTTTCCATTTTAGGATTTTTACAGCTCTTGAAATTGAGGGAAATAAAATTTTATTTTCATCTTTTCTCAATTTAACTTTACCAAATTCTGGTTTACCTTTTTTAATCAGATTTTTAATTTTATTGATTACTCCTTTAACTGTATAAGCTTTTCCGTAACCTATATTTATTATTTTTCCAATTGCTTTTCTATTCATTAGGGCCTTATAAACCGCAGAAATAAAATCATCAATATACAAAAAATCCCTAAACTGACTTCCTTCAGAACAAGAGAAGGACTTATCTTTTAAACAATTTGTAATTACAATAGGTATTAATCTATTTGTATCTTGTTTGGGCCCATAGACTTGGTATCCTCTAATTATTATAGCTGGAAATTTTCTCAATTTATAATTTTTTATTAAATATTTTGTTGCCAAAAATTTAGATTTTCCGTAAACAGAAACTGGTTTTTTTCCATTACTCTCTTCTTGGGGTGATTTTAATTTACCGTATTCTAAAGAACTTCCAACCTGTAAAAAAGCTTTAATTTTTGATTTTCTAAATAAATTAACTAAATTAACACACCCTTTGTAATGGCTATTATAAGTTAGTTTTTTGTTAAAGTGATTAACATAACCGCCAAGATTGACCACATAATCAAATTTATTTTTTATTTTTAATAATTTTTTAGGTTTCGTAATGTCATCTCTAACATAGTTGATGTTTTTTAATGTTCTTTTTTTGACAGGTCTTCTTGTGGATACGCTAGTTATAGAGAAGTTTTTATTTAGTAAAAATTTAGCTAAATGGAAACCGATAAAGCCTGTACCCCCAATAATTATGATTTTTTTTTTTTTCATAGACACTTTAAGAAACTAATTAATTGATGAAAATTTAATATTTTTTTTGTGTATTGTAAATGTTAGTAAAGTTTTTTTTGATAAATTTTTTTGAATTAAAAAATAGAATTATAACTGACATATTATGTTTCATGTATGAGTCTAATCAATAAATTTCCTAAGTTACAATTTAAAATGACTTATAAATTTTCTAATTTCCTTTAAAATACTCCTGTTATATGTAATTTTTTTCATATTATTAAAAAATACTTGACTGTTCAACTTATGAACAATATGATAGTTCATTTATTGAACAATTATGAATAACAGTCAAGATTTATTAAATTTATTAAGAATAATTAAAAAAAAGCCTAAGCTCTCTCAAAGAGAATTAGCTAAGAACTTGGGATTTAGTCTGGGAAAGTTAAACTATTGTCTTAACGCTATAAAGATTAAAGGTTTAATAAAAATAGAAAATTTTAAAAATAATCCTAACAAAGTCAACTACATATATATATTAACACCCAAAGGCATGTCTGAAAAAGCAAAATTAACAATCAATTTTATGAAAAAAAAAATAAAAGAGTATGAGGAACTTAAGGCAGAAGTAGATAATTCAAATCATAATGGAATATAAATCAATTTTAATAACAGGAGGCACAGGATCTTTTGGCAAAGCTTTTGTTAAAAATTTAATTAAAACAAGAAAAAATCTAAGAAGATTAGTTATTTTTAGCAGGGATGAATGGAAACAAAGTGAAATGGCAAAAGATTATCCCACATCCAAATATCCTTTTATTAGATTTTTTCTTGGAGACGTTAGAGATTATGAGAGATTAAAAAGAGCTGTTAAAGACATAGAGGTAATTGTCCATGCAGCTGCGTTAAAACAAGTTCCAGCCGCAGAGTACAATCCAATCGAATTTGTTAAAACTAACATTATTGGTGCGCAAAATATAATAGAAGCATCTATGGAGCAAAATATTAAAAAAGTTGTAGCTTTGTCTACAGATAAAGCCGCAGCACCACTTAACTTATATGGTGCAACAAAACTTTGTAGTGATAAACTTTTTATCGCAGCTAATAACTATAGCGGAAAAAATATTTTTTCAGTTTGTAGGTATGGCAATGTAATGGGTACGAGAGGATCTGTAATTCCTCTTTTCTTAGAACAAGCAAAAAAAGGTATAATTACTGTTACAGATAAAAATATGACCAGATTTAATATCACATTGAAAGAAAGTATAGATTTAGTTTTATATGCAATAAAAAACTCTTTAGGCAATGAAATATTTATACCTAAAATTCCATCATATAATATAATGGACCTAGCAAAGTCTATAGATGAGAAGTGTAAAATAAGAATATCAGGAATAAGGCCAGGAGAGAAAATTCACGAGGAAATGATAACTACAAATGATAGTTTTAACACCATTGAAAGCTCTAAGTACTATATTATTTTACCTAGCTTACCAGCAGAAGAAATAAAGAAATATTTAAAATATTATAATGCCAAAAAAATTAACAAGTCTTTTAGTTACAATTCAAGAGATAATAAAAAATTCTTAAGCGTTAAAGAAATAAAAAATTTAATTCAAAAAAATATTTCTTTATAGATGTTGTTGTGTATGACTAATTTTCATTTTAAATTATATTAAATATTAGTCTATTTTTTATTATCGAATATTTTTATGAAAAGACTAATAATTAATCCAAAAAAAAAATTACTAGATGGTAACGATGAAAATATTTTCTTACAAAATTCTTTTCTAAATTATCTTAATGAAAATCAAAAACAAAAAATAAATTATAATACACTCCCTAAAAAAAAACTTGATATAAATAGTGAGATTAAAGAGATTAAACGTAATAGAGAGGTTTGTGAAGAAATTCTGAGAGAACTATTCCCAATTTTAAATAAATTAAATAAAATCAATTGGAATTATAAAACCTGGAATTTTTTTTTAGGTCACTGGCTGAACTTTTACATTGCAGTCATAAGAAATCGAATTGACTTAATAAAACCTGTAATAAATTCCGACATAAATTATGAAGAACAATTAAGAATAGGCAAAGACGCATCTTTAACTTGCAATGATTTGCGCCATTTTACATATAACAGTAGCTTTATTGAGTGGAATGAAAAATTATTTTCAAGAATACTCTATATTATGCATACACAAAATTTTAGTAACGATTCTAATCTTTTAAATTCATTAAATAACCACCAAGAAAAAAAAGAAACTTTTTTTAATAAAACTTTATATGCCCTAAAAATTAATATAATTAAATTTTGTGAAAGATTAATTTGCTATAAGAATAATTACGTATTTTACAATAGTTATATAAATAATAAATTTAAATTATTTAAAATTATTTTAAAACTTAGAGATGTTCCTTTTATATATTCCTTTGCTTTTTTTAACAAAAAAATAATAAAAAAAAAAATAGATATCTCTTTAAGAAAAAAAATTAAAATTAACTTTGAATCAAAAAATTTAGATATAAAAATCTTAAAATTTCTTTTAACGGAACTATTGCCAACCATCTACCTTGAAGGTTTTCAATTACAAAAAAAACTTGCAGATAATTCACATTTACCAAAAAAAATAAAAAAAGTATTTATTAGTCATGCCTACGCTGACAATAGTTTCAAATTTTGGTTAGCAGAAAGGATAAATAACGGCACAAGACTTATACATGGACAACATGGTTCAGGACATAATGTTTATAAAGAATTTTTTGGTGATATTCACGAAGCAAATATTGCAGAAAAATATTTCATATGGGGTCAGAAAAGCAATAATAAAAAGATGATTCCTGTGGGAAATTTTTTAATAAATAAAAAAAATAAAACTAAATCGCTCTATAATAAAAAATTTTTACTTGTATTACAAAGCGCAAATATTTTTAAAAGAAGTTCAAATTTATATCATCCTGATGAATTATCTGAAGATGCAGAGCAGTGCCAAAATTTCATTAATTGTTTAGACCAAGGTTTATTGAATTTTATGAGCGTAAGAAATCATCCTCAAATAATTCGAAGAGAACTAGATTTTTTAAAATTTATTTCTTTTGATGAAAAAAAAGTTACAAAATTAAATTCTAATATTATTTTTGATAAATCAATTCAGAATCAAGGAGTAATAATTTTTAATTATCTATCTACAGAATTTTTTAAATTAATATCCATAAATACACCCTGTATTTTACTTTTAAATAAAAACATATTTAATAATTTTTTTATTGAAGAGGTAAAAAATGATTTTAATAAACTCGCAGAAATTGGAATTTTACACACAAATGGAACTAGCCTAGCGAAGCATATAAATAAAACTTTTAATAATACTGACAATTGGTGGAATAATGAAGAGGCTGTTAAAGTTAAAAATGAATTTTGTGTGAAATATTCTAATCTAAATTTTAATACTCAACTTTTCGTAAACGAGCTAAATAAGTTATAAAAATAATTACAATACGATCAAATATATTTGAAATATAAAATAATGATAAATAAAAATAAAGTAAAAATTATTATAAAAAACTTATAAATTAAACCTTATCATTTCCATGGAGTCTAAATGTCCATTAAAATTTGGTTAAATTGATTTGATTTTTTTTAAATTTTTATGAATTGGTCTAATCTGATTCATTAAAATTACTAATTATTTTAAACTTTTTTTTATCCATTTAATTGCTCTATAAAAAAAAGCCCATAATTTCTTATAGGCTTTTTTTCTTTTCGTTGTAAATTAATATCAATTAATATTTTATAAAAAGTGTTTTTCTTGATACCGAAAATTTTTTTCAGTGCATAAATCAAGCCAATTGAGCTATTAGTACTGGTCAGCTACACGCCTTACAGCGCTTACACATCCAGCCTATCAACGTAGTGGTCTACTACGGCTCTATAGGAAGAACT
>Ga0307986_10000169_pt1 | contig 48192 bp, 82 predicted proteins | sample EllFjometageno82_FD_203170 | JGI IMG/M metagenome (GOLD analysis project Ga0307986, IMG submission 203170) | Marine microbial communities from Ellis Fjord, Antarctic Ocean - #82 | ecosystem: Environmental > Aquatic > Marine > Unclassified | place: Southern Ocean | collected 2014-10-09 | reverse complement strand
CGTGTAGCTAAAATGTTTATCAATGAGATATTTCGTGGTAGATATTATCCTCCACCTGTAATTACTGCGTTTCCTAATGCAAAACAATATGACCAGATTTATATGTCAGGTCCTATAACAATCAATTCAACTTGTGCTCACCATTTCCAAGCTATCTCTGGAAAAGCTTATGTAGGTATATTTCCTGGGAATAAAGTTATTGGTTTGTCAAAGTTTAATCGTATGGTTGATTGGGTTGCATCAAGACCACAAATACAGGAAGAGATGACGGAACAAATTGCAGATATGATTGAACAAGAAACAGAAGCAAAGGGTGTAGCTGTTATTATTAAGGCAGAGCATTTTTGTATGACAGCAAGAGGTGTTAAAGAACATGAAAGTGATATGTTGACCTCAGTTGTTCGTGGTATCTTTCGTGAAGAACCTGCCATTAAAGCAGAGTTCTTTTCTCTTTTGGGTAATATGAAAGGAATGAGATAATGGCAAAATTTAGTCAAAAGGTTGCAAAATTTGCAACGGCAGGAAACAGAGAAGAAACATATAAGGATGACGATAGTAGAGTTGTTATGAGAGATGAATTAGCTAAAAGATTTCCAAGTTTGAATATTGTTTTTGCAGAACAGAAAGCTAAATGTGATTTGATTGCTTATAATGAGAATGATGATATAGTATGTTTTTTTGAATTAGATCATTCTCAAAATAGTGATTGGAAAACTGCAACATGGGGTTATTATTCTATTTTAGAAAGAAAAGAAGAATCTATGAGTAAGATGAATAAAATTGCCCCTGTTATTATGATTTGGATTAATAAAAGTATGACTAAATATATAGCTTTAAAGTGGTCTGATGTAGATATTTTTAAACATGAATTACAATCAATCTCATATAAGAAACCAGAAGATAGGAAAAATTTAAAACATCCGTTTGATTTTCACAGAAGAATACCATTTGATGGAACTGTTTATGATATAGGAGAATAAAATGTCAAATATGATAACAAATGAAAAACATAAAGCAACTGGTAAAACGGTTCTTTTGTTTTCTGGTGGTATGGATAGTTTAATATTTGATTATTTATTGAAACCAGATGTTTTATTATATTTACCTACTGGAAGTAAATATGAGGGTATAGAAACTAAGAAGATTTATAATTTAGCTGATAAAGGTTATATAGACGGATCAAAGTTAATTATATTGACTGATCTTTTAAATCTAAGTTTGTTTGAACGTGATGACGCAATTGTTCCAAATCGTAACGCACATCTAATGTTGATAGCTTCCATGTATGGTGAAAACTTAATTCTTGGTAGTGTACAGGGTGATAGGTCGTTTGATAAAGATCCTATATTCTATGAGAAAATGACAGACTTGTTAAATCATATGTGGAAGGCGCAACATTGGACTGAGGAACGAGTTTTTACAGTTAGTTCACCATATAAAGAAACGACAAAAACAGAAATTGTTAAAGAGTTCTTGGAGAAGGGTGGTAGTTCCGAATCATTGTTAGAATCATATAGTTGTTATGATGGCACAGAACAAACTTGTGGTTGGTGTAAACCATGTTTTCGTAAATGGATTTCTCTTTATAACAATAATATAGATATACCAGTAGGTTATTATAAGAATGATCCTTGGAAGGCTCCTTGGCTGGAGAAACTTATTCCATCTATACTTGAAAAAACATATAGAGGAAAAGAAGATTATGATTGGTGTGAAGCCTTAACAAATAAAGGAGTGATATGAAAGACGCAATATATATACCTGCATATAGTGATGGTTTGATGAATATGTTAGAGAAGGATGATTTACAGATTAGAGAAGAGTATCAAATGGATTTTTCAGAAAAGAAGTCATTGAGGATTTTTCAGAAAGATAGTGATTCTTATTTTAAAAATCAATACATATTGATATCAGCTGGTTCATCACATAAAAGAAAAAACTTTAGAAATTTAATTCAAGCTCAAGACGCAACTGTTTTTGTTGACAGTGGTGGATATCAGTTGGCACAGAATACAGTTGATATTACAAAGTATACTGATGAAGTAGCTTTAAAGTGGAGTGAAGAAAATGGAGATATATTTCCAATTTTGGATAGACCAACCTTTACATTAGGTATGATGAGAGATGGGAAACCAGTATCACCATATAAAGATTATCAAGAGTGTTTAGATTTGTCTGTAACATCAGCAAAGTATTATTCAGAAAATAGAACAAGAACTGACGCAAAAATCTTGAATGTTATCCAAGGTCAAACTATACCACAAATTAAAGAATGGTATGATGCAATATCACCATATAAGTTTGAAGGTTGGGCATACGGTGGAACCAGAGGCAACTTAGGAAAGATACTTCCAGCTATATTGTTTTTACATAAGAATGGTGAGTTTGATAGACAGGAATGTAAATATTTTCATATTTTTGGTGTTACGTCAAACGAGAGTATGATTTATTTTCAGTATATTCAAATGTTATTAAATGAAAAGGGTATCGATGTTCAAATAACATATGATTCTACATATTGGAATAGGACTTGTGTTTATGGTGGATATTTCACAGAAGCTAGATATGTAGTTGGAACTGGCATGAGATCGATGGCATGGCCTAATACTATTGATTACAAAAAATTAACCAAAGATTTTAAGATGCCTTGTCATTGCCCTATCTGTACTGACTTAGATGATGTCTATTCTTTTTTCAACCACTATGTTAAAAATAAAGAGGGAGAAGATGTTATTAGCTTTAAAGGATTTAATAGTAGTATGGCATACCACAATCTTTATTTACAATTAGAGTACCTTAATAATGTTACAAGTATATTGAATTCTGGAATGAATGAGATATATGATGAATTTTTCCCAAAGAAAATATATAATAATTTATTGTTTTTAAATGATGTATTCAATGATATGAATAGAGATTGGGATAGTGAATATAGCATTAGATTTTTAAAAGAAGATAAACCCCCTGTTGAAAAACAGGAAAGTACTCCAGCTGAACTTAGTTTTAAGTAAGTCTATAGAACAAGTGACGAGTCTTATAAATATATTATGTAAAGGGGGTAACGCATGAACGAAGAAAATCAAGAGAACAACAAACCTGAAGAACCAGAAGAACCAAAATACGATGAGAACGGTCAGCTATTTATTAAATTAGCTTTAGAAGATAGTGCGCTAGTAGTACGTTCTGATGGTACGATTGAAATGGTGAGCCATGAACTTGAGAATTCTGATGAAGGATATATGGGTGATGTTGAAGATTTAAGCAAAACATTTTCACTTGTATTGGCTATGGTTTCAGCATTAGAAAATGAAGATTTATATAATCGTATTTTTCATAACTTAAATATGATTCTAATGAAGAAATGGGAAGTCTTGCCTGATGATAAGAAGGATATGATTATTGAAAAACGTAAAAGTGCTGCAAGTGATCTTACTGATGATGAAGAAAAAGAAAAGACGGATCGTGTGAATGAGTTCAGGAAACGTATGAATAAATATAAAGATACATTTCTTGATGATATGGAAGAAGATAAGAAGAGATTACGGCGTGATATGGAGAATGAAATTAATTGGCAGAAGAAGTTCGGTCGTGATTTCGACATGGGTCAAAACCCTCCAGATATGGAAGATACTATGGAAACCAAGAAGAAAGTGAAGAAAATTAAAAAGAATCCTCTTGTTAAAATGAAAGGTATTAGTTGGAATCCATATGATAAAACTTTGAAAGCACATTGGAAAAATTATCATGTTGACGAGTCACCTGATTTAGAAGAGGATGTATAATGTCTAAAGACCTATTTGGAGAAGAAATTATATTATTGGAAGAAGAAGAGGTCAAGGAAAAAAAGGTATCACCGTTTGATTTAGCACATGATTTGACTAGTAAGGATAGATATGATAGTGAAGCGTGCGATAATAAACAGTATACGAAGTTTCTTATCAATCGTTCATTGTCTTATCATATAGACCTTATAGCGTATGTTAATGAAATGAATGTTCATACTGATTTAAGTGATAGACTACACTATGATTTTTTACATCATTCTATTGATAAGAAGAAACGTGCTAAGAAGTATTGGGCTAAGTCGAAGAAGTATGAGCATTTAGAAATGGTTAAAGAATATTTTAAATATAGTAACCAGAAAGCACTTAGTGCTTTGTCAGTCTTATCTGACGAGGGTATTGAGACTATTAAGAATTTGATGAATAAAGGTGGAGTTTCCTAATATTATAAATACAACTATATAAATGTATAGTTGATAAATGACTATATTATGATTGCTAAATTGTTGATTTTGAATTGAAAGGGTAAGGAAATGAATACTGAAAATGTAAAATGGTCTATTGAAGACATGATCGAAGTTCGTCTGAAAGAAGACGATGATTTTTTAAAAGTTAAAGAAACCCTCACACGCATTGGAATTGCTTCAAGAAGAGAAAAGAAGTTATTTCAATCTTGCCATATACTTCACAAGCAAGGAAAATATTATATTGTTCACTTTAAAGAACTGTTTGCTCTTGACGGTAAACCTACAAATATTTCCGAGAATGATCTTGAACGAAGAAATACTGTTGTAAATCTTTTAAACGAATGGGACTTGGTTGAAATTGTTACACCTGAAAAGGCACAACCAACTACATCTATTCGACAGATGAAGATTTTACCATTTAGTGAAAAGTCTGAATGGGATTTACAAGCCAAATACACAATTGGTAATGTCGGTATTAGAACCACCAAAGAATCTATACAAGATAAAACCTTTGAGATAGATACAGTATGATACTGGTTATTATATTAATGATACTTCTACAGGTAGGATGTAGTGGTGCATCGATGTATATTATCAATGTTGCTAGTGGCATATCTGCTTCCTTGATTAATAAAAAACTTGATAGTGATAAAGAAACAAAGTTAGAAGATAGAATTGAAGAACTTGAACAAAAACTTGATAATAAGGAGAATGAAGATGATTGTGAAAATTGTGAAACTGACAAGCGGTGAAGAATTATTTGGTGATTTTGATGAAGAGAAAAGTGTTATAAAGAATCCCGTTGTTATGATTCCCGTGAACAAAGAACAAATAGCATTTCAACCATGGCTACCATATTCCGAAGATAAAAATTACACTCTAAAACCAGAGCACGTTCTAATTGTAGCTACAGCTGCTGAAGCTATATCTACGGAGTATAATAGAATATACGGTTCTGGCATAGTTATTCCTGATTCCGCTGGAGGACTTTTATCTTAATAAGTTTTTCCTTGTATTGTGAACCTTCTTTTGTTATAATGGATATACTATGAAATTCTATACTTATGTTGGCCAGTTTCAAAATAAAATCTATGTTCGTGATATAGATAGTATGGGTGAGGAATATTCTGAATACGTTCCTTTTGAACCTACACTATATGTACCATGTCCGCCAGAGAAAGCTACCTTCAGAACTCTTGACAATAAACCCCTTGCAAGTTTAAAGTTTCCATCTATAAACGATTGCAAGAATTTTGTTGAGAGTTATGATAATGTAACTAATTTTGCCTTTCATGGCACAAAGAGTTATGTGTCTCAATACATATCTGAAACTTATCCTGATATCAAATGGGATAGGTCTAAGCTAATCATCTACACCCTTGATATAGAGGTTGCATCAGATGAAGGTTTTCCAGATATCCGTTCTGCACGCTCACCCATTACATCCTTAACTATTCATAATAGTGTCTCTGACATTTATTATGTTTTCGGAACTGGCGAGTATACTCCCAACGATCCAGAAAAAACAATAAGATATTTTCTTTGTGATAATGAAGAAGAGATGATGCAAGTGTTTTTGGATTGGTGGCATGAGTTTCCTCCGCATATTGTTTCTGGCTGGAACTGTAAGTTTTTTGATATGCCATATATCGTGAACCGTCTTATGTTTTTAGGATTGAATCAGAAATTACTTTCTCCTATCAAAAAAGTATTTGAAAAGAATGTTGTGATTGCTGGTAGAGAAAATCAGTATTATGGTATCATCGGTGTGTCTATTTTAGATTACTTGGATTTGTATAAAAAGTATACTTACAAAAACCGAGAGTCTTATCGCTTAGATTATATCGGTCAAGTTGAACTTGGTATGGGTAAGGTGACTGATGATGCAGTTGCAGGTTATAACTTATACAAAACTGATTATCAAAAGTTTATAGAATACAATATCAAGGATGTTGAGATTGTAAAGAAACTTGATGATAAGATGAAGTTGATGGATTTGATTATAACGATTGCTTATGAATCACAGATTAACTTTGAAGATGTATTTTCTCCGGTTAGAACGTGGGAAGCTATTATCTACAATTTTCTTAAAGATCAGAAAATAGCTACTCCAAATAAAAAAAGAAGTAATAGTGATTCTACTGGTATTGAAGGTGGATATGTCAAAGACCCTCATATTGGATTGCATGAATGGGTTGTGAGTTTTGATTTAAATTCACTTTATCCTCATTTGATTCAGCAGTATAATATCAGTCCAGAAACTATTTCACATGATGAATTACTTAAAACAAAGTATATCAATGGCGTGAATGGTCTGCTTAATGAGAATTTTGATACAGAATATCTTAAAGAGATGGATATGACTTTGACTCCAAATGGTCAGCATTTCACTACTAAGTTTCAGGGATTTCTTCCTAAGCTTATGAAGACGATGTATGATGATCGGGTTATTTATAAAAGGAAGATGCTTGAGGAAGAGCAGAAACTAGAGGACGGAAACTATAAAAATAAACAAGATGTAGTTAATAATATTTCAAAATACAATAATGCTCAGATGGCTAAGAAGATTCTCTTGAATAGTGCTTATGGTGCGTTGGCAAATCAATATTTCTTGTATTATTCTCCAGAACAGGCTGAAGCTATTACAATGTCGGGTCAACTATCTATTAGATGGGTTGAGAAACATATAAATATCTTCATCAATGATTTACTAAAAACGGGGGATAAGGACTATGTTATTGCGGCGGATACAGATAGCATTTACATCACATTTGATAGCTTGGTTAATGAGGTCTTTGGAGATAGAAAAGAAACAGACAAAGTTATCATGTTCTTGGATAAGATATGCAAGGATAAGCTTGAACCATATATTGAAGAGTGTTATAAGAATCTTCATAAATATATAAATTCATACGAGCAAAAGATGGTGATGAAACGTGAATCAATTGCCGACAAAGGTATCTGGACTGCAAAGAAAAGATACATTCTGAATGTTTACGATTCAGAAGGTGTAAGATATAAAGAACCAAAATTAAAAATCATGGGGCTTGAAAGTGTAAGAAGTTCTACGCCTCAATGGTGTAGAGAAAATATCCATTCACTTATAAAAACTATTATCGGTACAGACGAGCAAACAGTCATATCTGCTATTGACGAATATCGTAAAGTGTTTAAGACTTTATCATTTAACGAAATAGCATTTCCAAGAGGTGTCAAAGGTCTTTCTAAGTATAAGTCTTCAAAAGACATTTACATTAAAGCTACACCGATTCATGTTAGAGGAACCTTACTATACAACCATCAGCTTAGAGAAAGAAATCTTACAAGAAAGTATGAAATCATTAAAGATGGTGAGAAGGTAAAGTTTGCATATTTAAAAGAACCAAATATCTTAGGTGAGAATGTGATAGCTATTGCTACTGTCTTACCAGTTGAGTTTGATTTAGAAAGATTTATAGATTATGATTTACAGTTTGATAAATCATTCCTTCAGCCAGTTAAGAATATCTTAGATGCCATTGGTTGGAAGTCTGAAAACATTAGTTCATTAGAATCCTTTTTCGGGTGAGGATATGGGATATTATAAAGATAAAAAAGGAATTAATTATTATAAATTTTGTAAATGTGAGGATAATGAGATTAAACTATGGAAGTTTAAGGATAAGTCACATAAAGCTAAAATAGTTTGTGCTACTTGTGATGCATATATAAAATGGGCAAGTAAACAAGATGCAAATTTTATCTTAGCAAAACGTACTGGAAGAAATCCCAAACCTCCGATACAGATAGAAAGAACGCTTAATAATCATCTTGCAGGTGTGCCAGGTTTTCGTACAAAAATTAAAAGACAATGAGAGGGTAATAATATGACAAAATATATGGTAGACATTGATGGAACAATTTGCAGCCAAGAACGACCAAAACCAAATTACCTGACAGCAGAACCTTATTTCGATAGAATAGAAAAACTTAATAAGTTATATGATGAAGGACACGAAATACATTACTGGACAGCAAGAGGTAGTGGTTCGGGTAAAGATTGGAGAGAATTTACAAAAGCACAATTGATTGGTTGGGGTGTCAAATCCACTTCTATTGATTGTGGAAAACCTATATATGACATATGGGTAGATGATAAAGCTATAAGTGATAAATCATTTTTTGAGAAAGGAGATAAATAATGGCAGTAAATAGTTTAGTTAAACAATTAATAAAGGATAGTAATAATGATTTGGCTTCGGTTGTATCCGCTGGGATTATTGGGGACTGTAGTACTTTTGTGGATACTGGAAGTTATTCGCTAAATGCATTGCTATCAGGTTCCATGTATGGTGGGGTTCCATCAAACAAAATTACCTGTTTGGCTGGTTCAGAGTCAGTAGGGAAAACATTCTTTGCATTAAGTATTGCTAAGAACTTTCTTGATGCTGATAAGAATAGTTTGATTTTATTTTTTGAGAGTGAAGGTGCATTGACAACTTCAATGATTACTGATCGTGATTTAGACCCTGATAGGTTTGTCGTGTTTCCAGTATCAACAGTTGAAGAGTTTAGAACACAATGCCTGAAACTCATTGAAGGAATTCCAAAAGAAACTAATGTTATGATTTTTCTTGATTCACTTGGAAATCTTTCTACTAGGAAAGAGATGGAAGATTCAGCAAGTGGTTCTGATAAAAGAGATATGACAAGAGCTCCAATGATTCGTGGAACTTTCAGAACACTAGCATTAAAGTTGTCAACAAGAAACATTCCGCTTATTATTACAAATCACACTTATGATAAAATTGGTAGTATGTTCCCGTCAAAAGAGATTTCTGGTGGTGGTGGAATCAAGTATGCAGCTTCAGTTATTGTTACGCTAGGAAAACGTAAAGTTAAAGAAGGTACTGAAGTTATGGGAAACATTGTTAAGTGCAAACTGGTCAAAGGTCGTTTCACTAAAGAAGAGTCCGTTGTCGAGACACACCTTGATTATCAAACTGGTTTGGACAAATATTTTGGTTTGGTTACTATTGCTGAGAAGTACAATATTTTCAAAAAGGTATCTACTAGATTTGAGATGCCGGATGGAACTAAAGCTTTTGAAAAAACAATAGTGAATAATCCAGAGAAATATTTTACTACTGAAATAATGGAACAACTTGAAGTTGCTGTATTTCAAGAATTTAATTATGGAAGTAGAAAGGTAGATAAAAATGATAATACAGAAGAGGTTGCAGAATAATTTATTAAACTTTATGTGGTTATTGGTAGGTGCTATTGTTATTGGTGGTGTCTATTTATTATCTTATCATGGTGCTGATGATGCTGTGGTAAGTGAATCTAAAAACTTTCTAGAATTTGTGAGGGCAACATTGCGATGATGGTAATGAGTGATAATGATGCAGGAATTACATTTAATGCATGGGTAGTCTATCAGGGTGTTTACGCACACTTTACAAGAGAATATGATTATTTTAAATATAATGGAAAGGGCAATTGGAGTAACATTGATTCTATGCAGAGAAGTTTTTCTAAGCATGAGAGCAATGGTAATTTTTCTATGCAACGAAAGATTTTCAAAGATATAGGAAAGACCTTTACCAACAAGGAAGCTCTTATATTCTTTTATCTTTCACAGTTTACAAATGGTATAATGTATCCATCACGTTTCGATACTGATTTGTATGATGAATATATAGCACGAATGAACAACTTTGATTTCACTATCAAAGAAGATATGAAACAGATTAAAAGATATATAGATAAGTATGAAGTTGATTTCGATGATATCTTTAGAGTTGATGGAATTAACCATCCAGTAATACTTAAGCTAGGTTTATCTAAAACCATTTCATTAGAAACATTTTCTGTGCTTGATATGATATTAGGTTTTGTATCAAATATTGATAACTCTTTAAATGACCCATTATGGAGTGACCATAGTGCATTGGTAAAGAACTATAAACCTTTCCTAGAAGTAGACATAGCAAAACAAAAGAAAATAATAATAGATGTATTGATGAAAGGGTAGTATGCGAACTGAAACATTGATTTTAGAAAATCTAATATATAATGATAACTATTCAAGTATTGTCGGTACTTTCTTGAAGCCAGAGTATTTCAAAGATAACGCAGAGAAACAAGTGTTTATTGAAATACAAAATCACATCACCGAATATAACGCACCTCCCGCAAAAGAAGTTCTTGCTGTTAAGTTAAATAACAGAGAAGACTTGAACGAATCAACATTCAAATCTTGTGAAGAACTCCTCAAATCTTTAACTGCAAAAACTGATGATGAGCAATGGTTGACGGAAGAAACTGAAAGATGGGCAAAGACTCAAGCTGTGTACAATGGTATTGTCCAGAGTATATCCATCATTGAAGGAAAGGACAAACTTCTTTCTAAAGATGCTATACCAGAAATTCTTACAGAAGCATTAGCAATATCATTGGATAAAAGTATTGGTCATAACTATTTAGAGAATGGTGATGACCGTTGGGAATTCTATCACAAGAAAGAATCCAAAATTCCTTTTGACATGGTGATGCTTGACAAGATTACAAATGGTGGTATCTCACCAAAAACTCTTACAGTATTACTAGGTGGAACGGGTGTCGGTAAGACGCTTGTAAAAACTCACTTGGCTAGTCAGTATATCAAACAGGGTATGAATGTTTTATATATTACTATGGAAATGTCAGAAGAAAGAATTGCTGAGAGGGTTGATGCAAACTTACTTGACATTGATATCAACGAGCTTCATATGCTACCGAAAGATACTTTCCAGAAAAAACTTGATAAGTTAAATATTGGTAAGTTGATTATCAAAGAGTATCCAACAGCAGGAGCTCACGTTGGAAACTTTCGTGCTTTGTTAAGAGAGTTAGAAATCAAAAAAGGATTTGTTCCTAAAGTTATCATTCTGGATTATCTGAATATCTGTTCATCCAGTAGAGTGAAGTGGGCTGCTAATATGAATTCTTATATCTATATCAAATCCATTGCTGAGGAAGTTCGTGGTTTGGCAGTAGAGTGTAATGTTCCTATTATCACAAGTTCACAATTGAACCGTGAAGGGTATTCCAGTTCAGACCCAGACTTATCAAATACATCTGAGAGTTTTGGATTACCAGCTACAGCAGATTTGATGATGGCAATTATAGCAAAGGATGATGGTTCTGGGAGTAATCAACAAATTCTATTCAAACAGTTAAAAAATAGATATAGTGATATTTCTATAAATGCTAAGTTCTTGGTGAATGTTATTAAGAAGAAGATGAAATTGATTGATATTGAAGAGGATGCCCAACCAGCACTAGCAAATGATGGTAGTAATAAATTTTATGATAAGAAGACCGATGCCAATACAGAGTCTAATCCTTACACTTTTAAGGTGAAGCCATCAAAAAGACCAGAGAAGCAGTATGAAGACTGGAAAATTTAAATCTTATAAATAATGATATACTTCAAAAGGGAGAATCTATGCAAGACCTAACTATTTCAGAAGGCTGGTTTAACCGTGATAAGGAAAAAGAACCTGTAATAATGAAAAAGTTATGTGAACATCGTGCCAATACAACAACACTGGATTATGACGTTGGAGTAGAATATTGTAATTTCTGTGGTTCGTTGGGTCATTATAGTGTAGATAAAGATAAAGTAGAGTGGAAACTACCAGAATTTCTGATAAAACAGAATTATAATTGACAGTTTACCGAAAAAGTATTATAAATATAGTGTATGGAAGGTGATATGGAAAACAAAAATATTAAACAAATGTTTGCTGATGTAGCAGAAAAGGCAATCAAACAAAATAAAGATGTAGGAGAAAATTCTATCTTGCGTATCAAGATGGCCACCAATATAGACCATTATAAAATATGCCCATTCAGATCATTGAATGTGGACGAATGCCCACTTTGTAAAATAGCTAACCTATAGAGAAACTATGAAAACTTTTAAGAAATTTATAGCAGAAGAATTATTGAGTGAATTGACTATTTCTCCTGATTATAAACAAAAAAATGAATTTAATCCTTATTATACTTTAGATGATAATGTGATAAAATCAACGGAAGAATTTCTTGATAATACACATATTGATGGTGTTGATGAATATGATGAGATAATGTTTCAGAATGTTGATTCTGGAAAGGGAAAACTTGCTATTGATTTTGGTGGAAAATATATTTTTCAAATAGTTCTTTTGGTTAGTGATAAAAAGGTTTCAACGAAATACTTTATTAAAACTACTAAGTCTACAGTAAAATCACATTACGGTCAACAATCAAGAAAAAATTCCACAGCTTCTTCTGATGTAAATGAGTTTTTGTCTTTGTACTTTTTAAAAAATCCTACCAAATCAACTGCTTTTGAATGGATGAAAGAAGTCGGTGGTTTAACTGGTGGAACGGGTGTTTATAGAGGTGAGGGTGACGAAGTAACTTATGAACATTTAAAAGAGTTGTTGGATGCAGATGATACAGCAGAAAGAGATATAGAAATAGGTCTTAATAATGCTAAAGAAGTAAAAAAAGATTTAGGAAAAAGTTGGAGTAAATTATATTGGACTCCCAGAGGAAAGCCGGATGGTATTAGTAAAGGAAATCCTTCAGATGTAATAGTACAATTAAAAGATGGTAGTTACATTGGTTATTCAAACAAGATTGCCTCTGGAAAAGATGTCACACCAAAATTTAATACAAATATTTGGGCATTTTTTAGTAAGTTGGGAAATAATAAATTTATCAAAAATAGTATTTCTTGGATGGATGACGCATGGAAAACTGCTGAAGGAACTGTCCCGAAAAAATTAAAAAAATCAGTAGCTGCATTAAATAGATTTGATATTACAAAAGAAAAACCATCTGAATCTTCTTCTAAAAGAGGATTTGCTGATATAGCAAAAACTTTTATAAAGGATAAATTAAATTTTTATGGTGAAGATTTTTATCATATTTATAGAAATGAACTTATTAAAAATTTAGGTAGTTCTTTAAAGAAATCTAATAACCTAGTATATTTTTTAAATACTATTGCTTTTTATACGTTTGATGATCCTAATACAACTCCTTGTCCTTATAAGTTATTAATAGGAAGCACAAATGGTTCTATTTTAAAAGATGTTAGTACTAATGAAGATTTAAGAAATCTTTTATTGAATAAAGATAGTTCTAAATTAAAAGCTATAAAGTTCGAGTATGATGGTAAATCTCAACAATTTAAACTTAAATTCAGGTATGAAGATAAAAATATAAATATTCCAATAACTTGTAGAACGAGAGCTGCAGGTGGATGGCAAGGAAAATCTTTGTTTATCACTACTCCGGGTGTTGAAATAACATAAGTCTTAAACCCTTTAGAAACAACAACTTAATGATTTCTCTTGACATATAGATAAATGTATGGTATAATAGTAGTATAAAATAAAAAATGGAAAGTATTTCATTGTAACACAGTCTCTTTTAAATAAAGTCCCTAAAATAATAATACAGTAGCTCATTTTGAAGCTAATAATAGAACAGGGTACTAGTCAGATAAAATAAAAGTTGCAATGGAATCTTCCGATTTTACAATTCTTAAAGGCATCAATAATTGAAAACATTTAAACGATTTATAAAAGAAGGCGGTAATGCTGTCAAAGGTGTTGACCGTATTAATCAGGAGAATGTTGCTGATACTTTGAAATCTATTTCAACTGGTATTATTAAGGTTCTAAAGATTACAGATAAAGATACAGGTCTACTTGGTTCAACTGGTAAGAAGAAACCAGGCGGTTCATCTGGTGACATTGATATGGCGATTGATGCAAATAAAGTTTTACGAGCAAATGGTATTAAAGTTGCTGATGAACTATTTGATTTCATTGCAGACAAGGTAAAGAAGATTTCTAAGACCACAGTTTCCAATAAGGGAACGGGTGTAATCTCACTTGAATGGCCAATTTCAAATGTTGATGGTAAACAAAAAAATAAAAAGGTTCAACTTGACTTGATGATTGTTGATAACCTAAATCTTGCAAAGTTTAATTTCTGGAGTCCAGACGAAGAGCAGTCAAAGTGGAAAGGTATTTATAGAAATATTCTATTAACATCTATGGCTTCTGCAATGGATTTTGAGACACTTGAAAAAGGATTTGATGCAAATGGTGAGGAAGTCCCTGTTTTATTCAAAAGAAATTTTATTGATATGAAACGTGGGTTGATGCGTGGACTACAGACAAGAGTTGGTAAAACTGGTAAGATATTTGCAAATGGAAGAAAACAAACAATAGAAACTAAAATTCTTGAAAATCAACCAGAAGGTATTGTTAAAGCAATTCTGGGGCCTACATTCAATATAAGTCATACTGAATCCTTTGAGAGTCTTTTCAAAGTACTAGACAATCCAAAATATTTGTATAAGTCACAGAAGAGTCAAGTTATTAAATCATTCCTTGGTATCATCAGTAAAGCTAAAGGATTAGTTGTCCCAGACGAAATGGAGGAGTTTGTATGATACCTTTTAAGAAATTTATTAAAGAACAAAATCTATTTGAAGCTAAGAACGCACATCTTTCACATATTGACCAGACGGTGCTTATTGATGGCGGTGACGGTATTAAAACCACAATCAATTTTCTAGAATCTCTGATTGATATGTTGAGTGGTGGCAAGAGTGGTAAATTGAAAATTGGACTTAAATGGGATGGTTCGCCAGGACTTACTGCTGGTATTGACCCAGTGACTAAAAAGTTCTTTGTCGGGACTAAATCAGTGTTTGCAAAAAAAGTTCCAAAGGTTAATTTTACAAATGCTGATGTTGATAAATTCCATAGTGGCTCTGGTGATTTAGTAAACAAACTAAAACTTGCATTGAAACTACTTCCTAAAATCTGGAAGGGTGATGGTGTATTTCAAGGCGACTTGATGTTTACGGACAAACAGAAATCAGAGGAATCTATTGATGATGAATCTCTAATAGTTTTCAGACCAAATAGTATTGCATACGGAGTTCCAGTTGATAGTGATTTGGGTAAAGAAATAAAAGATGCAAAACTAGGTATAGCATTTCATACTAGATATACTGGTAAAACACTTCCAGAAATGTCAGCATCATTTGATGTTTCTAAGAGTGAATTTAAACAACATAAAGATGTCTGGTTTGATGACGCTAATCTTACAGATGTTGGTGGTGCATTATTTAGTAAATCAGAAACTAAAAATTTAAATAGTCTTTTGAAAAAACTAAAAACTATTTCATCAAAAACTAAATCTTCAATCACCAAGATTAAAACTAACTCTGACGGTATTGCTAAAGAACTTGAACGATATGATAACAATGAAATCAAACAGGGTTTTGTTATTACAAATTCTAAAAAGTTTTTCTCTAATTTTATTGATTGGTTAGTTAAGGAAAAGAAATCAAACTTGAAATCATTTGATAGTGTTAAAGAAAAAACACTAAGAGGTCAATTGAAATCTGAAAAGAGAGATTGGGAAACTGTTATTGAGTTTATGGCACAGACGATTATTATCAAAAATCAGATTGTTATCCAGTTGAATAAAGTAAAACAATTGAAAACTTTCTTGAAAACTGATTCTGGATTTAAGGTAGTTGGTCAGGAAGGTTTCACAGCAATATCTAATGGTCAGATTGTTAAATTGGTTGACCGATTAGAATTTACTAAAAATCTATTTACAACAGCTAAGAATTGGGATGCTAAAGTATAATCGAAAGGGTATATTATGTTAGAGGACTTAAAAGAAATTAGAAGAATTCTAAACAAATTTATTGCCAAGTATGAAGAGAAAGAACAATATTTTGAGCATGATTCAAAGATTGTCGAGCTAGTAAAAGAACGAGAGAAATCTAATTCTTCTTTAGATGGTGATGAACAATTAAAAGAATTAGGAAGAGAATTATTAAAAATTAGAGAGGATGAAGCAGGTTATGGGAAAGATCAGTGGCAGGGAAACGATATCTACTAGGTCACGGTATTGTAAAAAATGTAATGCAATGTGGAAATTTGAATGTAAATGCTCGAATCATAAAGCAATGTCTTGGCAGATGAAAAATGTGTTTCACGGTGGTAAACGGTATAAGGGTAGAGATGCTTGGAATAAACTTCATTTGGATGAAACCGAATTAGAAAATAAAGGAAAACTGAAATGAAAACATTTAAAAGTTTAATGAGTGAAGGAACTAAAGCAGAATATAAGAAATTCTTTGATAAGAAACTTGCTAAGTTTAAAGTATCTAGCCCTGCTGAGTTGTCTGATGAAGAAAAGAAAAAGTTCTTTGATGAGATTGATAAAGAGTGGAAGGGTGAAGATGAAAAGGCTGAAGGTCTAGTTAAAGAATTTATTAAGAAAGATGGTGCAAGACGAAGGTGTGCTGGTGGTGATGGTCGTAGAAGTAAAAATGAAGAAGATGACGAAGAAGAGATAGATGAAGCAGGTTTCGGTAAACATCAAGATAAGGTAGATAAGAAAGCAGTGATGAAGAAGTATAAAGAGAATGAAGATAACAATGCTCATACAGAAAACTTTATGATGTTGGCTAAATTCTTTGGTACGGAAGACGAAGTGAAAAAAGTTAAAGAGATTATGAAACGGAATCAAAAACAAGGTTCTACTTCACAAGCAGACAATGCTTGGATGATGAAGAATATTAATCCATACTATAAAAAACTAAAGTGAAATCATACAAACAACTAATGACTGAAGCTAAAGATACTGTTAAGTTTGCAGATTTAGTTAAAGGTAGACACTCATCAATGCATGGTGGAGCACAAATTGTTTCCAAGATTGATGGTGAGGAATATGTTTGGAATTATGTTTCGGACAAAAGTGGAAAATGGGAAGTAACTAAGGAAACGGATGCAACAGCAATTGCAGTTTCTAAAATGGCTGGTAAAAACCTCAAGACAGCAAAGGTTATAAAGAAATGAAATCATACAAAGAGTTGATGACAGAAGCTTCATATTTTGATGTCAGTGATGCGGAAGCTTGGAAGAAAGAAATTGAGAAAGGTATCAAAGCACCAGTTGTCCATGTAGAAATATCGACTCTTGGTGGTGATGAAAATGTATCCATACTGGTTAAGTTTTCTGTTGATAAAGAAGCAAGTAAAGGTGGTACTTCATGGTTCAATTCCCGATTTGCAAATTTGAGTATTGAACGTGATGGTACAATGGAAATGTCTCAGGCAAGTCGTAAGTTTGAAACAAAAAAATTACGCAAGTCAAAGATTAAATCCGCAAAGGATGTAGTTAAGAAAATTAATGATTGGATTGGTAAAGTCGAATGATAACTTTCAGAAAATTCATAATAGAGGCAAAACAGAAAACTGCTGTGTTTGCGTTCGGCCGTATGAATCCACCTACTCTTGGTCACTCTAAACTTATTGAAAAAGTTATAGCAGTTGCCAAAAAGGAAGGTGGTACACCAATGGTGTATCCTTCAAAGACCGAAGATAAAAAGAGTAATCCTTTATCATTTAAAACTAAGGTGAAAGTTTTAAAAGACGTATTCGGAAACATTATAAATACAGATACAACTATCAGGACACCGTTTGATGTTATATATTCATTGAATAATAATTATGAAAAAGTTATATTTGTTGTAGGTAGTGATAGAGTTGCTGAGTTTAAAAGAAATATGACGAAGTATGTTGATAGTGACCTTGATAACATTAAAGAGTTTTTAGTTGTTTCTGCGGGCAATCGTGATCCTGACGCAGAGGGTGTAGCTGGAATGTCCGGCTCCAAGATGCGAGAATTCGTTGTGAAGGACAAATTTGGTAAGTTCAAAGAAGGTCTTATGACCAATAATACAGCACTTGCTAAAATTGTTTTTAAGGAAATAGGTAAAAAACTAAAAATCAAAAAGGAGGACTAGCATAATGTGTCGATCATATATATGTAAAGTAGTATTTTTTCTATTGGGTTGGGCAGTAGCTGCTGGTGTTTATCACTACTAAACTATAATTAAGGAGTTGTAAAAATGGAAACATTAATGGTAGCATGGGGTTCAAGTCAAGTATGGTGGGGAACTGCCTGTTCAGTTGTAGTTATTGCAAACGCACTGACTATGGCATTGAAAGATGAATATGCTGAGAAGTTACCTATTCTGGGTAAAATCTGGCCTATTATGAATTGGTTAGCACTTAACGTACACAATAACAAAAATAAATAATTAATTATTGTCACTAACAGGTGGATAATTCTTAAACTACGCCATTCGTGTGGGACGGAACTTACCCGACAAGGACTTGTTAGTGGCAATATTTATTTGAAAGGAATACTATGAAAACTGGAAAGGTATCAAAATACAGTAATGGTATTGGTAAGATTTTGTGTGAAGGAAATATATATAATTTTAATCTAACTGTCGTGAATTCTACTAATGGTGAGCCTGAAAATGATAGAGAGGTTGAATTTGATTTTGATGCATATGGAAACGTAAAAACTATTTCCAATAAAGAAGTAAAGAAAGCACCTACACCAATCAAAAAAGAAAATAGTTCAAATAAAACAAAAGACACTAAAGTTTTTTTAACAGAGGAGAAATGATATGAGTTCATGGGGAAAGAATGATGCTGGAGAAGGTTCGTCAGAAACTAAGCCTAGACATCTTACAACTGTAGAACAAAGAGATGTATATGCAACAAATCAGGGTTGGACAGCAGCATCAGGTGGAAATGATGGTAAAGATCATAATGTTAATTCTGGTGCAGTACAGACAATAGATAGAGAAGTTCTAGTTGCTATTGGTGATCTTGCTGGTACAGCGACTATCACAGGTTTAGCCGGAGCGACTATTTCAAGTGTTAGATTTACTCCTGGTACGACTGCAACTACAGATTTTACTGCTAGTGCAGGTGCAACAATAACAGCTCAAGTAGTTTGGAATGAAGCAGTTGTTGTTACTGGTACACCCGCAATAACTGTTGCTAACGGAAATCAGTCTACTGATGGTAATGGTGATTATATATTACTTTATACAGGTGGTACAGGAACAAACCGTTTGAATTTCACATTGGCAGCTCAAACAATATCTGCAACTGATATTCTTTCATTGGGTGTTAATCCAGTTGTCTTGAATGGTGGCACAGTTAAAGATAAAGCATCTGGTACAGTTGTTTCAGAACTTGTTGTTGTTGCTGGTATCAGAAAAACTCGCACGGTTGCTGCATAAATGTGAAATACTTGACCTGTTTATTATTTTTACTATGGGCAGGTTTCGTACAAGCTCATCCGTTTAATGAAGAGTTTGAAGAACCCTCAATAGATAAACTTATTGAGTGGATACCAGAAGAGGTTCCCCGTACTGTATCGTTTTACTTTGATACAGATGGGGATGGTGTGTCTGATTTAATAATAGCATATTCATACATTGAATCGTATGAGTGTGGAAACAAATGCATGATAGAGATACAAACTTTTACTGACCATTGGATTTTAGTTACACTGACTGATGTTAATCCTTATAGTTATTATGTTTTAAAGAGATGGACATATTGGCGTTATACAAAACAGGATGATTGGAAAAGTATAGGAAAGACTAATGGTACAGTGTATAAGTATAAGACAAACGAAGAATGGTATGATAATAAATTTAAAAAGTTATGGCCTAAAAAGGAAAATAAAAAATGAAAATGAAATTATTGGGTAGTGCAATAGCAAATCCAACTGATAACAATATCACAACTGCTGCCTTAGTTCATGTTGTTGCAACATCAGCAGTAACATTAACACATAAAAATGTGGGTGGTACTACTATAGGAACAATTAGAATTCCTGCTGCTGGTACAATTGACTTAGTGAAAGATTCAACTGATACAATTTCATGTGCAACAAGTTTTTGCACACCGATTGCTTATATTTCTTAATTTTTATTATGTAGAGGTTTTATGAAATTTGATGTATTGACGAATGGTAATTATATGATGTACGCATTACTACATTATGATAACCCACATTGCAAAGATATAAAAGAGTTTTTTGAGGATATCAAACGTATTCATTATGTTAGAAGATTGTTGAAGAGATATCTTTCAGATGGTATTTTAAAGGAAAGAATAATCCTTAACCATCTTATTACTTTTTACAATGTAATCGAGACTACAGCTGCAACTCGGATATTATTTTTTAAAGTAGAAGAAAAATATCATCCAGCACTTAAAACATTTCTAATATATATCAATAAGATGCCAGAGGATATGCATGATATACAATTGGATGAACAGGTTGTAAAAACACTAAGGGATATAAATTAGATGGCATTTTTGCAAGAAGCGGTAATAGATACCTATATAACATTTAAGATAATATCTACACTTGTTAAGGATTGGGATGAACAGGATGCTTACAAGCTTGGTATTATTGATGATGAGGGTAAGGTTCTTAAAAAAGCAAAGGACTTGGAGACAGGTAAGGAGAAAGCTGCCTATACTATTCTAATTAGATTTATTTTTAATCTTAAACGGTTACTCAATAAAATTCCAGGCGGTAAGAGTAAGTTTGGTTCTTATGCTGCTGCAGCTATCTTATTGTTAAGAGAAGAAGATGATAAGGAATATCTTGAAGAGAAACCGATATTGTCAGCAAATAGATTGATTCCTGAGTCAGCACCAATCTTAAAGAAGTTAATCAATGGTGGATATACTCAGAAGATAAAAGGATTCTCTAGTATAGAGAGACAGAGATTCACACTTGCACTTTCAAACTTATTGGATACATTAGAATGAAGAAATTAAATAAAGAAGATGCACCAACAAACTCTACAGGCCCAAATGTTGCAGGAACTTCTGGCGACCCTTCTGATGTTACTAAGAAAAAGAAAAGGAAAAGTAAAATCGTTAGACGTTTAAAAGCGACTTATGAAGTTGGTGGAAACCCTGATAAAGAATTAGTGTTAAAAAGAGAAGATAGAAACTATCGTAAAGAGTATGATAATTATCATGCACAACCAGAGCAGCGTGAAAGAAATGCTGCTCGTTTGAGAGCGAGGAGACTAATGGTGAAAAAAGGTAAAGTTGAGAAGAATGATAAAATGGATGTGCATCATAGAGATAACAATCCATTAAATAATGACCCTAAGAATCTTGCAGTAACGACACAGAAATTCAATAGGACGGAACCAAGATTGCGTACGGAAGATGCTGAGGTCGCACCGACACCAGTATCAACTCCTGATTCAACCTTTGCCAGTCTGCCCGTATTCAAAGTAAATCAAGATGACTTCCTAAGATGTCAAGATGGTAAGAAGAAACACGCACACTGGAATAAACATATTGATACAGAAACAGATTACGGCAAGAAGATTCATTCATATGCAAAGAAGAATCCTAAGCAATCTATTATCGTACAAGATGATAAAACTGGACATATGGTTTACTTAAAGAAATATTCACAATTGGAGAAATAAAATGATTGGTTCTATAATTGGAAACGCATTAGGTCTTGGTCTGAAGATTATGGATAAGATTGAAAAGAATTCCGACAAAGCAAGTTTTGAAGAGTTTAAAGCACGAAAAAAAGAAATGGACAATACACTAGCTGATTCTGATGTTGAAGGTATTGATTCGATGTTTGAATATTTGGCAGATAGAGCTCGTGGAGGTAGTACGGGACGAAAGGGATAAATGAAAAATATAATTCTAGGACTTTGTTTAATTTTGTTTGTAGGTTGTGCTAATAGTAATGCTTATCAAAAACCAACAGTTAGAATAGTCGGTGAAGCACAGATGTCTAAGTTGTCAAATGGTAATTATGAGGTGACACCTCGCTGGATTAAAGATAGATTTGATGCAGAAAATTCCATGATAAAACAACTAGAGGATTGTAGAGAAGGTGGACGATAACGAACAGTCAAGAGAGTCACAGACACAAATATTAGAAATAAAAAAAGACATTGAGCATTTGCTGTATGTCTTAGAAGAGTTTGAAAAAGATAAAGAGTTTTTGAAGCACCATATTTCTGAGAAAAATACTCAAAGATTAGAAGATGTGAGTAAGATTAATGCTAGGTTTGATAAGCATATTCAAACTGAACTAACATACCATGAATCTGTAAGAGATAAGATAGTTGCTGAACATAGGATTATACATAAAAGAATAGGACAGGTAGAGCGTTGGGTATGGGTATTTTTTGGTGGCTTCACAGTTATTAGTGCTTTATTAGGAAAAGCTTCGTTTTCCACTTTATTCGGTAACTAAAGTTTTTCCTTGTTTTTCATCATTTTTTATGGTATCATTATAGTATGAATAATAAAGATATACATATTGGAATAGTTGGAGCTGGAAACATTGGGTCTGCTATCTATCAACTTCTTGTAAGCACGGACTTTAATTATAAGGTGTCCATCGCTGATAAGATTGAAAAGAAATGGTATATCGCTGAAGATGATTATGTTCAGTTATCAGAACAACCTCCCGTCCATTTCGATGATTTTGTTAATGGTAAAACTCTTATCATTAATGCCCTTCCATACACAGAAAATATAAATCTTTATAAAGCCTGTCAATCAGCAGGTGTTGCATATTTTGACTTATCAGAGGATGATGGTCTTGATATATACCTTGCATCATTTCAACAAGGTATGCCATTCACCATGCCACATTGTGGTCTTGCACCAGGAATGTCTTCTATTGTAGCATTCCATCTTCTAAAGCAATTAGATAACCCCCATAAATTAAAAATTCGTGTTGGTACTTTGTCACAGAACGCTTCTAACAAACTAAGATATAATACATCTTGGAGTTCGGAAGGTCTTGTCAATGCGTATCTCGGAGACTGTCAAGTTATTCGTAGTGGACAAAATGTAACAGAAAAAGCATTGACAGGATACGAAAAGATTACTATTGATGGTAAAGAATATGAGGCATTCAATACATCAGGTGGTATTGGAACTCTTGCAAAAACCATTAAAGAAACTTGGAATAATTTTATAACAGCAGATTATAAAACACTTATGCGGATAGGTCATCACGATTATGTTGATTTCCTTTTTAATGATTTACAGTTAGACCAAAGTAGTTTAACAGATATATTCAAAACTTGTATTCCAAAGACTAGGAAGGATGAAGTTATCATATTTGTTTCTGCGGGAGATGTCGAAGAGGATTTGTATACATATTATAAGGTGTTTAGACCAAAGACTATAAACGGTAGACATCTTTCTGCTATAGAATATACTACAGCTATTGGATTAATATCGATGGTTGAGTTATACGTTAATAAGAAACTACCACAGAAAGGATATGTGAAACAGGAAGATGTAGATTGGGATGATGTTTTAAATACAAGGTTCGGTAATTTTTATAGAGAATGATAAAGGAAACATTTGATAATGACATATATTGATATAAAATACATAAATCTTTGTTCGACTGTCTTAGATAAGTTTCAACAGAAGACAAATAGTTTATGGCAGTTTAGGTGTCCAATTTGTGGTGACTCACAAAAGAATAAGAATAAGTCCCGTGGTTTCATCTATGAGAAAAATAATAAATATTTCTATCGTTGTCATAATTGTGAATTCGGTACAAGCTTCGGAAGGTTCTTAGAGAAGATACAACCTTCAATGCATTTGGAGTATGTTACTGAACAATATAAGGAGAAGAAACTTGTCAAACCAGATGTTAATATTTCTAAGTTTAGTTTTGTTCCAAAGTTTAATGATATTCTTCAAGGACTACAAAAGATTAGCTCACTTAAAGACAATCATCCAGCAAGACAATATTTAACAGAAAGATTAATACCTGAAAAGTATTTTAGTAAACTTTATTTTTGTACAGAGTTTAGAAAGTGGACTAACAGAGTAGTGCCAAAAAAGTTCTCAACTTTGAAAGGAGATACACCAAGGTTAGTTATACCCTTCTTTGATAGTAGTAATAATATAATTGGTTTTCAAGGAAGATCATTTGATCCTAAAGATTTATGTAAGTATATCACGATAAAATTGAAAGGAGTTGATGATTTAATATATGGTCAAGAGAGAATCAACAATCGAAAAAAGAAGTATTGTGTCGAAGGCCCACTAGATAGTTTGTTCCTACCAAATTGCATGGCAATGGCAGGAATCAAGTTCAACGTATTTGACCTTGATACTATCATAGTATTAGATAATGAAAAACGAAATAAAGAGATTGTACATTCGATGGAGAAGTTTATTACTAATGGTTATAGTGTTTGTATATGGCCAGAGGGAATTGACGGTAAAGATATCAATGACATGATTCTTGATGGTATGTCAGTGGAAGAAATTGTAGATGTTATAGATATTAATACTTACTCTGGTTTGCAAGCAGATTTCATACTTTCTCAGTGGAGAAAATGTTAGGAGGCTGTAATGTTAAGTCATACACCAGTAGAAGATTATCTAGAAGTAAAAGAATACTTGGATGAAATGATTGAGTATTATGAATATACGCACAATCCTTTGATGGCTGAGAGGAGGAAAACGTATAGTGATATTAAAATTGCATTATTTGGAGAAGACATAGATGATGGAGATAAAGGAAACAAAAATACACGAGCATGGATTTGTTAGACTTGTAGATACAATGGGAAGTGATGGAGATATTGCTGATGCTGCTCGGGTTTCGTATGGTAAAGGAACCCGAGCTGTTTCGGATAATAGAAACCTGATTCGTTATTTGATGAGACATAAACACACCAGCCCAATAGAAATGGCGTCAGTAAAGTTTCACTTAAAACTCCCCATTTTTATAATGCGACAATTGATTCGACACAGAACAGCATCAGTCAATGAGTATTCAGGAAGATACTCTGTAATGTCGAATGAATGTTATATCCCCGATGTAGATTATATTCAACCACAATCACAGACAAATAAACAAGGCCGTGATGGTGAACTTTCTGATTCGTGGAAAACTAAGTATAAACAGATTATATATAATATAACTGCCAAGACGTTGATTGTCTATCAGACATTGATAGGTAATGAAACAGTAAAACATGGTGGTTTGTCAAGAGAGTTGTCAAGAATTATTTTACCAGTTTCTAACTATACAGAATGTTACTGGAAGATTGACTTGCACAACTTTTTTCATTTTTGTAGACTGAGAATGGATAGTCATGCTCAACAAGAAATACAAGATTATGCAAATGCTATGTACGAATTAGCAAAACCACATTTTCCAATTGCTGTTGAAGCATTTGAAGATTATAGTTTAGGTAGTAAATCATTTAGTAGAATGGAAATGAATGTAATGAAATATGTATTTGAGAATTTTCCTTTGATGCAACATTCATCAGGTTATTGTAAAACGATTTCAAACTATATAGATGAAGTTAAAGAAGACAAGAATTTAGATTTTGGATTAGGTAAACGTGAATGGACAGAACTCAAGGAGAAACTTAAATAATATGGACATGGATATATACCAACAATTTATTCACAAAAGTCGTTACGCTCGATGGTTGGAAACAGAAAACCGTAGAGAGACATGGGGTGAAACAGTAAAAAGATATTTTGACTTTTTTGAAAATCATTTAGAAAAACATAAAGGAATAAAAGAACAAAGAAAAATATTAGAACAAGCAGTATTGAATATGGAAATCATGCCTTCAATGAGGTCGTTGATGACAGCTGGTGCAGCACTTGAACGTGATAATGTTGCTGGTTATAATTGTGCTTATTTAGCTGTTAATCGCCCAAGAGCATTTGATGAATGTTTGTTCATTCTAATGTGTGGTACGGGTGTAGGGTTTTCAGTTGAACGCAGAGAGGTTGAGAAACTTCCAGAAGTACCAGATGAGATGTTTGATACTGATACTACCATTCATGTAGCTGATTCAAAGATTGGTTGGTCTAAAGCATACAAAGAATTGATCCAGATGTTATTTGCTGGTCAAATTCCTAAATGGGATATGTCAAATATTAGACCAGCAGGCGAACGTCTAAAAACATTTGGTGGTCGTTCTTCTGGCCCGGAACCATTGGATAATCTGTTTCGTTTTTCTGTTGAGATTTTTCAAAATGCTAGAGGAAGAAAACTATCATCTATTGAATGTCACGATATAATGTGTAAGGTAGCAGAGATTGTTGTCGTTGGTGGTGTCCGTAGGTCTGCATTGATTTCTCTTTCTAATCTTACAGATGAACGTATGAGAAATGCTAAGATGGGACAGTGGTGGTTGGATGAAACTCAACGTGCTTTGTCTAATAATTCTGTAGCATATACAGAGAAACCAGATGTAGGTATTTTCTTAAAAGAGTGGATGTCACTTATTGCATCTAAGTCAGGTGAACGTGGTATATTCAATCGTGCAGCTGCAAAAAGACAAGTGGAGAAACTTGGTGAACGCAGAGATTCAAATTACAATTTCGGAACAAATCCTTGTAGTGAAATTATTCTAAGGGATAAAGAGTTTTGTAATTTAACAGAGGTTGTAGTTAGACCCCATGATACTCCAAAAACATTAGCAGAGAAAGTTCGTCTTGCTACAATACTTGGTACATGGCAGGCAACATTGACAAACTTTCGTTACTTGTCAAAAGAGTGGAAAACAAATTGTGAAGAAGAGGCATTGTTGGGTGTATCATTAACTGGTATTATGGATAATGCATATACTAATGGAACTAAAGATAAACTTCCAGCTCTTCTAAATGAGTTGAAAGAGGTTACTATTGAAACAAATAAAAAGGTTGCTAAACAAGTTGGTATTAATCCTTCTGCAGCTATTACTTGTGTCAAACCTTCAGGAACAGTTTCGCAGCTTGTTGATGCATCGTCTGGTATTCATGCAAGACATTCACCATTTTATATTAGAACGGTGAGAGGTGATAAGAAAGACCCTTTATGTGAATTTTTAGCAATGAAGGGAATACCACATGAATCAGATGTAACTAAACCAGAACATACATGGGTGTTTTCATTTCCTATCAAAACAGCAAAGGATGCACTTTGTAGAAATGATAAGACAGCTATTGAACAGTTAGAGTTTTGGAAGTTATATCAAGAACACTGGTGTGAACATAAACCATCAGTAACTATTACAGTCAAGGAAGATGAATGGATTGATGTAGGTGCTTGGGTTTTTAGAAACTTTGATATGATTTCAGGAATTTCCTTCCTACCATATTCAGACCATTCTTATAAACAAGCTCCATATCAGGAATGTTCGGAAAATGAATACTTACAAATGCTAGACAAAATGCCAACTGGAATTGATTGGGAAGAATTGTCTAAATATGAACTAGAGGATAATACAAAAGGCTCACAGTCGTACGCTTGTTCGGGTGATAAATGTGAGGTTGTTGATATTTAATAGGAGTCGATATGGATTTAGGTGAAGAGGAGTTTAAATCAATTACAAAATATGGAGTTGAAGTTCCTAATTATTTTGTCTCTAAAGATGGAAGAATTCTTAGTACAAGAAGGAATAAACATAGGATATTAAATCCAAAATATGAGAAAATCACAGATGGATATAAAGTCCCTCGTACTGTCACGTTAAGATTTAATATAAAAGATAGTCCAGAATTGTTTGAAGATTATGAGTACGCACAGACACAACAAAAGTTGACCGCCGATCCAGATTCTCCATATTATAAAAGATTGACTAAAGACCCGAATCTCTCTCAGATTAGCTTATATTGTCATAGAGCAGTTATGGAAGCATGGAAACCTATTGACGAATATCCTCCTATTCCAAAGGAAGATTGGGATAAATGTCCAGAATCAGCAAAGGAGTTTATTAGAGAAACTGCAATTATAGATCATAAAGATGATGATACTAGGAATAATCATGTGGATAATTTAGAATGGTCTACACCTAAAGATAATTCCAAATATAGAAAAAAACAAAGAAATGGAGTGTGAACTAACATGGATGAATACGAAGAAGAGGAAGATATAGTAAAAAAGTTTGGTTGTGCTGAGTGTGGACATTCATTTGCTATGGAATGTGAAACACCCGATATGATTCCAAAGTTTTGTCCTTTTTGTGCATCACCTGTTTACATAAGAGATGTTGATGAAGAGGATGAAGTTGATTATTAATGTCGAATAAATCTAAAAATAAAGGGAAGAGTTGGGAGAGGGATGTTTGTAATTTTCTTTCTGAATTGTATAGTCAATCATTTATTAGAGTTCCGAATAGCGGAGCATTTGTAGGTGGTAAGAATGAATTTAGAAAAGAGACACTTTCACCAGAACAAATAAAGTTAATGCGTGGTGATATTGTTCCCCCGTTGAATTATCCATACTTTGTAGCTGAGTGTAAGAACTATGCAGAATTTCCTTTTCATCAAATGGTTCACAATAATAGCATTAGACTATTAGACGAATGGATAGGTCAAGTGGTACATGATTGTAACCATGAGAATGATGTTTGGATATTGTTTATCAAGATTACCAGAAAAGGAACCTATGTAGTATATGACACTGGAACATTAGACGCCTTAGAGCATGGTATAAAATATAAAAAGTATTGGTTTTGTGATATGAAATATTTCTTTGATTGTTACAAAGATAAAATTGAAATGAAATGGAAAGGTGAGTGATGGTAGAGAAAGATAAAAAGATTAATATAGCGTTTAATGGTTTCGGTAGGATTGGTAGAAACTTAGTTAGAAAATTGATTAATGACCCGAAGTATAATATTGTCGGTATAAATGCTAGAACTACGGTTGATGTTCGTGCTCATCTTTTTAAGTATGATTCTATACATGGACATTTTGATGGTGTTGTTTCCTGTGAGTTAGATAATATAATCATTAACGGAAAAACAATTCCTAACTTTGATAGAAATACTCCAGCAAAATTACCTTGGGGTGAACTAGAGGTTGATTATGTTATTGACTCAACTGGTAAGTTTACAGATAAGCATTCACTTTCACAACATATCGAAGCTGGTGCAAAAAATGTTATTGTTACATCCCCAGCAGCAGATGTAGATGCTACGTTAATATATGGAGTGAATGAATCCGAATACAAGGTACAAGAAAATAATATTATTTCATCATCTTCATGCACTACTACTTGTTTGACACCTTTGTTAAAAGTATTACAAAAACAATATGGTATCAAGCATGGTTACATTACAACGGTTCACTCATTTACAATGGGTCAAGCACTATTAGATTCGTCCCATTGTGATTTGCGTAGAGCAAGAGCTGCAACTTTATCTATGATTCCAACATCAACGGGTGCTGCTAAGAATGTCGGAATTGTTTTACCAGAATTAGAAGGAAAACTTGATGGTTCGTCTATCAGGGTTCCTGTTCCGAATGTTTCATTACTAGATATGTCGATTGAATTACAGACGGATGTAGATATCGAGTCAGTTCACGAAATGTTCAATAAAGAATCTAAAGGTAAAATGAAGGGTATTATAGATGTATCATGTGAGCCATTGGTTTCAGTTGACTATATTGGTAGTACATTTTCATCAGTTGTAGATTGCCTTTCCACAAACGTGCTAAATAAGAGATTTTTGAAATTGTTAGCATGGTATGATAATGAGCATGGTTACTGCTGCAGAGTCATTGATTTACTGGATTATTTGACTAAAAAGACCAATTCCTCTAAGCCCCCACAAACAAAGGGTTTATAAGTCGTTGTTTTATAAGGGGTTACAATCTTTTTTCAATTTATTTTGTTAATCCTTTAGAAACAACGACTTACAGATCCTCTTTTCTAATGTTTTTCCTTGACAGGTCTACTTTTCTTTGATATAATAGTTATAACAATTAACGAATAGGAGATTTTCCAATGAGTGTATGGGATGACGAATTCGATGAAGATTTAGATGAAGGTGATTTCGAAGCTTGGTTGGATTCTATTAACGAATCTGGCGACCCTGAGATGGATGAGCAATATTATAATAAAGTTCAAGAAGCTGAATATGAGAAATGGCTTGACAATAATATTGATAAGTTAGCTGAAGACGAATCAGAACTGATGAATCAAGCAATTTATCCAGAACGTATGATTAAAGGAAAAGAATATATAATGACAGTATCCGATAATTGAGGTGAAGATATGAAAAGTTGGTTAGTAGATGATTGGAAAAATAATAGGTTTCGTTTATTTTGTGAAACAGTTGGTTCATTATGTTTCATTAGTATTTATTTATTGATGGCATGGCATGGTGATAATGCTAGTATTACCACTATATTTTTGATTCAGTTAGTGGGTTCATCATTGCATATTATTAATGCTTATTTGAGAAGTAGTGCAAACCTTATTTTATTAAACGTGATTGTAATCCTAATTGCTTTATTTGGATTAGGAAAAATGCATTTATAATGGAGAAAGAAATTATGAGTTACGATATTATGTTGTGTGTAGATGGAGTTACTAGAGCTGTTCCAATTATTGATGGTACATTTCAAGACCCTTCATTAAAACCTTTGAAAGCAGTAAAGGTAGAGTCTACAAAAGATAAACCTGAAAAACCTAAAGTTTCTATTCAAGATAGGATCAAAGAGCAGGTTTCTGGTTTTATTGGTGAGATTGAAGGTAAGGTTGATGATTTCGTTGATAGTGATTTTAAAGGAAAATATGATTGTTATACTCATTTAGTTAATATGGGTTGTAAGTCTGTTCATGCTCGAAAGATGCGACAATATTATATAGATTGTTATAATGAAACTGTTGATGTATATAACGCAGATGATGATTATCTAAACGAAGCTTGGGGACATTTGAAACCTAAGTACCACAAGAAGATTATGGATTTTTATGGTATCATTGTAGATGACATTGACCGTCTTATTAAAAACTCTACAGCACAGAGGAAACCTAGAAAGAAGAAAACTTTATCTGCAACTCGACTTGTTTCTAAGTTGAAATATCAAGTGGAACATAAAGACCTTAGATTGGTTAGTGTGAATCCAGAGAAGGTTATTGGTGCTACAGAGTTGTGGGTTTATAATACTAAGTACAATAAACTTGGTGTATACTACGCTGAGAACAGTATTAGAGGTCTTAGTGTCAAGGGTTGTACCATTACAGGGTTTGATAGTAATACATCGACACAGAAGACCGCACGAAAACCTGAAGAGGTATTGAGTGCTTTAACAAAGAGGACTCTGAATAAGAATATGAAGCAGATGAAGACTAAGGGACAGGAAGTTACTGGACGGATTAATGCTCAAACTATTTTACTAGGAGTATTCTAATGTTTAAGAATTTTATTATTATAGTTTTGTTTTTCATCTTGTGTTCTCTGATGATTCAGAAACCAGATAATGCAAAACTTTTGATTAAGGATTTAGCTACATCAAAGGATATGGTTATTGGTGGTACGGAGTATATTCAGAAAACATTCAATGAAGAATTTTCTGTTGTAGAGGAAAAGATTGAAAGTCCTGTAGCAATAATTGAGGAAACGTGGTTTAATGAAAAGTAAATATATCGAAGCACATTTAGATGTAGCTCGTAGATATGGAAAGTTATCTTCTGCTGAAAGGTTGAAGGTTGGGTGTATCATTGTAAAGGATGAACGTATTATTTCTATCGGATACAATGGAATGCCTGTTGGTGGTTCTAATGTTTGTGAAGAGAACGATAAGACTAAACCAGAAGTTCTTCATGCTGAAGCTAATGCAATTTTAAAGTTAGCAAAGTCTACAGAGTCAGGACAAGATTCTTATATGTTTTGTACCTATGCTCCATGTGTTGATTGTGCTAAGTTAATATTACAGTCGGGTATTAAAGAGTTTCATTATGAAGAAAGTTATAAGAATGAAGATGGTATAAATTTATTAAAGAAGTATTCAAAGGTTGAAATATTTAAGCATAAACGTGAAGTGAATTATATTGAGCATATTGAAAGGGAATATTATGACGATGAAGCGGGATATATTGGTTGAAGGATTGAAGAGAAATTTGATGAAGGTGAATTTCACTAAAGTGAATGGTGAAGAACGGACAATGAATTGTAGTTTACATGAATCATTGTTGCCTGAATCTACTCCAAGTGCTACAACGAAAAAAGAAAATCTTGATGTTATTGCTGTATGGGATATCGATAAAGGTGCGTGGAGAAGTTTTCGTTTAGATTCGATTACTGATTATACAGTGATAGAGGGCATGATATGATATTATTAGATTTCAGTAATATTATAGTTGGGAGCATTATGATAGCTCATAAAACTTCCCATGAAGAAAAGATCACAGATGAATTTATTCGGCATCTTGTACTTAACAGTATCAGGAATTACCGGATAAAACATAAAGATAAATATGGTGAAATTGTAATTTGTACCGATTGTCACGGTAGCTGGAGAAAAGAAGTTTTCCCGTATTACAAAGCACATCGTAAGGTCAAACGAGAGAAACAGAAAACACAGGATGGTATGGATTGGTCAGCACTGTTTCAGACCATTAATGATATCATCGTTGAGATTGATACACATTTTCCATATAAAGTGATTGCTGTGCCTCATGCTGAAGGTGATGATGTTATTGCTGTATTGGCTAAGAATATCCATGAAAAGAGCATTATTATCTCAAGTGATAAGGATTTCTCACAATTACATAAATATAAACACATTAAACAGTACTCACCTATACAAAAAAAGATGGTGGTGACATCTAACCCTTATAAATACCTTAAAGAACATATCATTCGTGGTGATAAAGGTGATGGCGTTCCTAATATCTTATCTGATGGTGATTGTATGGTACAGAGTGTGAGACAGAAACCGATAACACAGAAGAAGTTAGCAGTCTGGATGGAACAATCAGAAATGGTTAATGGATTATCGGAGAATTGGAAGAGAAATCAGCAGTTGATTGATTTTGAATATATTCCTGAAAATATCTCTACTAGTATCATGGATAGTTATGAAAAGAAGAAGGATGTCCAGAGACAAGGACAGTTATTGAATTATTTTATTACGAACCGTTTGAAATATTTAATGGAGCACATGGAGGATTTTATAAGATGACAGAATATATTTCTGAAGTATTTAAGAAGATTTCTGAAGCAAAAACACGACAGGAAAAAAAGAATATACTCGAAGAGTATAAAACTAATGATTCGTTTAGATTTGTGTTACAAGGAACATTTGATCCTAGCATACAATGGAATGTTCCTGAGAAGTTTCCGAAGTATGTTGCGGATATTGCTCCACTTGGTTTAAATGAAGTTTCACTGTTTACAGTTATGCCAAAGTGTTCTATTTTCGTCAATGGTCATGCTAAATCAGATGGATTGAAAGAGAAAAGAATTGAAGAGTTGTTGATTCAGATTTTAGAATCAATGAACAAAGATGAATCGCTTGTATTTGAGCAGATGTTAAAGAAGAAGCTCAAGGTAAAGGGATTGACTGAAAAGTTGGTTCTGGAAGTTTTCCCTAATCTTTATAGAAAGGTATAGGTAATGAGTGGAGTTGATTTAAATACCGTTGTTGATATAAAAATCAATACACGAAAAAAAGTACAAAAGAAAGCTAGTGTTCTGGAAGCAGTTAAACAGAAATATATTAAGGTGGAAATAGATGATGAAGATGACCATGTTTTTATATTGAAATGGAATGGTTCGATGTATGAAAGTACATTTTTAGAAATTGTCATTACTTGTCAATATAATGTTAAACAAGATTTTTCAGCTATTAAAACTGCTCAAGGCTCAAGTGTGTCACAAACGATAGTAACTCGCAGTAAAGGTGGTAGACCAGAGAGCATGAGGTAAACAATGTATATCAAAAAAGATAATATTGTTATTAGAACTATTCGGGAAAATAAGAATCAACATAAACTATTTATTCCATCGAAGCACTTGATAACGAGATGGACAAATATCTTGAATGAGGAAATCTTTAATAATATTATACATCCTTTTTATGATATATCAATAAAGAGAAAACATGATTGTTATGCAGAGCATATTGGCTGGATGTCTGGTGAATATGTATTTGGTGAACTTTCTATAGATAATAAGTTTTACAATAAATCATATTTTATATATACTTTAGCACATGAAATGATACATCAATGGCAGTGGATGTTATTGAATAAAACAGATCATGGAAAGTCATTTATGAAATGGAAAAGTAAATTAAACCAGTTTGAAATACCATTAGGAGTAAGTATTTAATATGCCACTATACGATTTTGAGTGTGAGTCTTGCAATCACCATTATGAAGAGTTTCAGACAATAGCCAATATGGATATACCATTGAATACACCATGCCCTTCCTGTAAAGATGAAGGGAATATCATCCGTATTGTTGGTTCTGGTAGGATTGTTGACTTAGCAAGGTTAGAGTCAACAAAAGGTAGAATGAAACCTACAAAAGATTTTACAGAAGTTATGACAAAGATGAAGAAAAAACATACTCAGTCAAAATTTGAGGTAAGGTAAGATGAAAAAGTTATTATTAATTGGCTTATGTTTATTATTTATTTTAGGCAATACACCAATTGTAGATAGACAGCATGAGAAAACAGTTCCATTGACTGATATATTATTGTATTGTAATACAAGTGAATTTATAAAGGATATGTCAGAAAATGATTACAGACTGTGGTTAGCTGCTAGTGGTGTTGTTAATGATGATAAACATAAAACATTGCTTTCTATGGAATTGCTAATGAATCCAAATAACAAACAATGGGCTGTTATTTTTAATTATGCTAAGGGCAATATCTCTTGCATTATCGGAGGGAATCATATACGATTATATAATCCAAAAAACTAAATTTTAACAAGGCAAAGAGGAGCACAAGATGTTGCATTATAAAAAAAATATATTATGTTTTTTTATATTATTTCTGTTATTAGGAATTTCTTCTGCACAAGCAGACCATACTTATAAAACAAGTATTGTAAAAAGGGTATTATCAGCTGTAGTCGAGATTCATACAGAGAGAGGCAATTCGGGTGCTGACCAGATGCGACCACAAGACAGTGGTGGTTTTCAGTTTCGTAATAAACCTCAACGTGACTCTAGAAATAGACCACAAGAGCGTCCAAATCCGAAACAAGACCCAACACATTTAGGTTCTGGTTTTGTAATTAGTTCTGATGGATATATACTAACTAATGCTCACGTTGTAAATAATATTTTTGATGGTGGAAAGATTCATATTATTTTCAATGATGATAAAGCATATGAAGCATCACTGGTAAACTACGATGAAGATTCTGATATAGCATTATTGAAAATCAACAATGCTGAGTTTGATAAAGTATTTGAATATGTAAAATGGGGAGAGACTCCTGAATTGGGTGATGATGTTATTGCTATTGGTTCTCCAATGGGACAATCATTTACAGTAACATTTGGAAATGTATCTTCACTGAATAGATTCATTCCAAATTCTCAACCATTTGTGCCTTATATCCAGACAGATGCTGCTATTAATCCTGGCAACTCTGGTGGGCCATTATTCAATTCTTCTGGCGAAGTCGTTGGTATCAATACAATGATTCTTACAGGTGGGTCAGGTTCAAAAGGTAATGTAGGAATTGGTTTTGCTATAGATGGTGATTACGTTCAGTCAACTGTCGAGCAACTAATGACAGGTGAGAAAATCACCAGACCATATATGGGTATAGTTTTCCGTCCCGTAACTATTGAGGATATGGAGAATTTTGAATACGGTTATGGTGCTTATATAGAAGAGATAGTCCCTGATAGTCCAGCTAATGGTATTCTAAAAGTTGGTGATATTATATTATCGATTGATGGTGAGAAAGTGAAATGGAGACTTCTTGCTACAAAAGTAAAGTCAAAGAAGATTGGTGACATAGCACAATTTATAATATTGCGTGATAGGATGGAAATTCCTTTAACCTTTGTAATGAGTGTTATGAAATGATAATATTGTGAAAGGTTGATATGAAAGAATTTAAACACTTAGATGATTTTTATGATGCAGTAGACGAACCCTCCAAGCGAGAGGTGATTGATGGCAGAAGGGTATACGTTACTCCAGCTGGGAATGTATACCCTTCTATTACTTCGATTCTTGGTTGGCAACCGAAGCCGGGGATAGACGAATGGCGTAAGAAAGTAGGTTCTGTAGAAGCTAATAGAATTATGAAAGAATCTTCTGAATTAGGAACGATGGTGCATGACCTTTGTGAACAGTATTTATATAATATTCCCTTGAATCACGAATACTCCGATGAAGCTGTTAGTGTATTTAATAGACTCCGATTTATTCTAGGAAACGTAGATAACATCTACGGATTAGAACTCCCCTTATATAGTGATATGTTAAAGGTTGCCGGAACTGCTGATTGTGTAGCAGAGTATAACGGTGTACTGTCTGTTATTGACTTCAAGACTTCCCGAAGAGCAAAGAAAGAAAATTGGATTACAGATTATTATATTCAGGCATTCTTCTACGCAGTTGCTTTCTATGAGATGTCTGGAGCATTACCAGAACAAATTGTTATCCTTGTAGCTGTTAGAGATAACTTTGAGATTCAGGTATTCAAGAAACCTATGTCAGAAATGGATTTTTATATTAGTAAGTTGTTAGAGATTATGAAAAAACAACCAACTGTTACACAACAATTTTCGGAGAATTAATATGACGGATGAAATTAATGTTGAAGATTATGATAACTTTGATTTTGGATTTTCTTCAGTTAGTGAAGATGAAGTTAAGGATTTTGAAAGTCAGGTTAAATCAAGAGTAGCAGAAGAAACTACAAATATTTCTACTGGACTTGAAGACAAGATAAATGAGTTATTGAAGGTTAGAGAAGGTGATACGGGTAGAGTAGAAGAGTTAGAGAAAAAGAGAAAAGAGGATTTGCTGAAGGTAGAGAAAATCATTATGCCTCTACTAAAGAATTTACAAAAGAATCCAGAGGATATTTATATTAAATGGCCAGGACGTAAAGAAGTTATAGATAAGCAGATAAAGAAAATAGTTGCTATAACAAGGAGTTAATAAATGGATTTCATTACTATCACGGAAAAAGCAAGTAAACAGGTGAAGTATTTAATTAGTGAACTATCTGATGATATTGGTTTACGTCTAGCAGTTAAAGGTGGTGGTTGTTCTGGACTTTCATATGACTTAGATTTTACAGCAGGTGAAGCAAATGATACTATTTTTGACTATGATGGCTACAAGGTTTTTATGGATGCTAAGAGTATGATATACCTCAAAGGTATGTCTTTAGATTTTCAGGATGGATTGCAAGGTAAAGGTTTTCAGTTTATCAATCCAAATGCTACATCTACTTGTGGCTGCGGAGAGAGCTTTTCCATGAATTAAGGAAGAGTTAATCTTTTCCTTGTATTGAGGTGAAAAGTTTGGTATAATGTATATAACAATGGAAAACACTATGACAGATAACGATAGGATAGCTACTTTTATATTCAGAGTAACGATCATACTACTATTAGTATGGATAGGATACAGATGATGAAATCAATAGCCAAGAGATAAAAGAAAGAAACCATACAAATATATAATAACCAAGGAGAGTTGTGATGATAATTAGTATTGATACCACAGATAGTAACATCCGTATTGAACATAAGCACGAAAATGTAGATATGTCACTAGATGAAGTATTTAGTCTTCTGGTAGAGCCTGCACTATTAGGACTAGGTTTTCAAAAAGGTTCCATTCTAGATGCTTGTGAATCGTATATTAATGAAAACAGTGAGGAGTTTATTACACAGAGCCGTACCAATGAAAGCAAAAGGACTTGAAGAGTAGTCTTTTTCCTTGTATTGAGATGAGATTTTTGTTATAATGTGTATATAATTAATTAAGGAGATTTTGTTATGTCAGTTATTATTGGTATTATTGGTTTAGTCTTTGGTAGTTATGTTGTTGAGCCTACATTGTATGATGACGGCCCGTATGTGTTTGAGTCGAAACACGAAAGTTTAAAAGAGTGTCAAATCGCAAAGCATGATACTAATGCTGTTTGTGTTGGTGAGTCGCCGTCAAACTTGTACATAAAGACATCTAAAGAATCGACTGGTTTAGTAGAAGAATTAAATTTTATTGAGTGTGATTATTGGGCTGGATGTTATTTGGGGAATGAATGACGCCCTATTATTTTGCAATAGTTAATGTTGCAACAGGATTTGTAATATCATATGGAATGAATTTTTGGTTACTGCCCAGAATATTTGGTATTGAAGTATGTCATAAGAAATTGGGCATACTAGTTGGAATCTTTACAGTCACGGCACTCATTAGAAATGCTGTTGTATTTACTTGGTTTCAATAATAAACGGTGAAACTTAAAACGTATACGAATGTGTGGCACCACCGATACTAACTAAACGCAGTTCACATTCGGTTAACCTTAACAAAGGAGTCAGTTATGACGATGTAATAATTTAAATTAAAGGAGATTAAACTATGCCACATCGACATATATGTGATGTATTAGAGGAAATGAGAACTGCTGATAAGACTAAAAATTATTCTTATATGAGTGGTCTTATTGAGGAAACACAAACAATGGCTAATAGAATGGAAACTGCATTATATGAGCATAAAGATTATGAGAAACTACATGACCAAGTAAAGGAATTAAAGGAAATTAAAGTAAAACTAGTCAAATCCATTAAGGATAATGGTGGTACGGTTTCAGATGAATTGAGTTCAAGGTACCTTTGAACAGAAAGATAATACTATGGATAAAATAACTAAAAGTTTACAATTAATATTACTTTCAATGATTCTATTATCAACCTGTATAGCAGTAGGTATTGAAATACAAACGATGGTTTTCAACCGTTCTGTCCAGCTCGCAGATTTACTTCTTATGTTTTTATACTTAGAAGTAATTACTATGGTCGGGGTATTTTGGCAAGAACAATCTATAAGTATCTCTCTACCTCTGTTAATTGCGATTACAGCATTAGCACGATTCATTATTCTACAAGGAAAAGAAATGGATCCGACAGCATTAGTGTATGAATCATTTTCAATAGTTCTCATCTCTTCTGCGATTGTAATTTTAAGTCTTAAAGATAGGCCGTGGAGTATATCTAAATGAATCATTACGAATACAATAAAGGAGAGTTGTTGAATCTTATAAATAGTGGTACAGGGGAAGATTAGAGTCTTCCCCGAATACCTAAACACAATTTTATCGGAAGGATAAAATCATGTCTAAATCTATTTATACTCACAAACATCATATAATTCCAAGACACGCTGGTGGTTCAGATGACCCATCTAATCTTGTAGAACTTACAGTAGAAGAACACGCATTAGCTCATAAGAAGTTGTATGAGAAGTATGGTCGTTGGCAAGATGAATTAGCTTGGTTGGGTTTATCTGGTCGTATTGGTAAAGAAGAGGTTATAAGACAAGCCTTGATTGAAGGTGGAAGAATATCAGGAAAGCTGTCTCGTCCTCATACAGAGGAAAGTAAAAGAAAAATAGGTTTGGCATCTAAGGGTAGACAATCAACTTTAGGTATGAAAATGTCTGATGAAACTAAAAGAAAAATAAGTGAGGCAAAGACAGGTAGAAAGATGACACCAAGAAGTTTGGAACATAGACAAAAGTTGAGTGAAGCAAATAAAGGTAAATTTTCTCCTGTGTCTGATGAAGCAAGAGAAAATATGAGTAAAGCACAAAGAGGTAGGAAACATTCTGAAGCTACTAAGCAGAAGATGAGCGAATCAGCAAAACTTAGAGAACTTAAAAATAAGGAGTAAATCATGGCAACCATAATCACCGAGGATTGTATCAACTGCGGAGTTTGTGAACCGGAATGCCCGAATACCGCTATAGATGATGGTTCGGCAGGAGGACTTGATTATTTTTATATTGATCCAGAACTTTGTACAGAGTGTGTAGGTTTTCACGGTCACGAAATGTGTCAAGAGGTTTGTCCTGTTGACTGTTGTATTCCCGATGAAGATATAGTGGAGACAGAAGAAGAACTTTTGGCAAGAGCGAATACTCTACATCCAGACGATACATTTCCAGAGTTAGATGCATTGACAAATGAAACTTCATTGTTTCGTAACCCAGCAAGAAAGAACGCAAACTTGTGAGTTTTTATGGGGTGTTAGCTCAGCTGGGAGAGCGTTGCCCTTGCACGGCAGATGTCGGGGGTTCGATCCCCTCACACTCCACCAAGTATTATATGCCCGATTAGCTGATTGGTTTAGCAAGGCCCTTGTAAGGCCTAGAGTTCGGTTCGATTCCGAAATTGGGCTTTTTACTTTATCTTCTTTAAGAATGGGGATAAGTGAATAGTATCTGATTCAAGCATATCATTTATATCTATATCAAAGTTGTCTTTAAGATACTTTGTTTTTTTAAAGGTAGGGTCAGATTTTTCTATCTGGTTAAGGAAATCATCAAGCTCGTCCATTCCGCCTTTAAACTGAATAGCAGGTTGTAGTATACCAGATGTTGTGAATTTTCTTGAGTCCTTCATCTTGATAACTCCTTTTTTATTATTAATGTTATTTATAACAAATGGTATTTACTATGAAAATTGATAAGACCTACCAAGTAAAGAATTCTCTTCACGAAAAGCAGAAAGACTCACCCTACGATATATTGAGATTACACTGTAAATCGTGTAAATCCATAATGGATATTCGTGTTTATCATTCATTTGGTAAATTTGAATACTACAAAATAAACAATCTCCCAAATAAAATATCAAAATATAATGTAGACTCTCGAAATGATGAGTGTGATAAATGTAAGAAACTCCATCTCTTAGAGAAACAAGCAGACAATCCATCTAAAATTTATAAAATAATTTAATGAATAAAATTATTGTATCAATAGATAATGTACTATACAGTCAAGCATTAGATATAGTAAAAAAGTTATCACCTTATGTTGCTGGATTTAAATTTAATGATTTATTAGTTGATGGAATTGACATTGTATCTGTTACAAAGGATATTGCCAAACAATGTATTATTATGGCTGACCCTAAGTTATATGATATTCCAAATACAATGTCTAATTCATATAGAAAATATGTTAGTAATGGTGCTGATATTGTAACAGTTCATGCTTCAGCATCTTGGGATGCTCAATATGAGGATAAAAGTAATTTATGTGGTGTTACAGTATTAACATCATTTAGTGATACTGATTTATTATGTGGTGATATAGAAAATACTGTAAAGATGTTAGCTAAGAAATGTTATGATTGGGAGTATCCTTATTTAGTGTGCTCTCCAAAAGAACTAGAGTTGATAAGTGATATTCCAATAAAAAAGATTTGTCCTGGCATTAGACCAAAATGGTATATCGGTAATAATGATGACCAAAAGAGGACAATGACCCCCTATGAAGCAATTAGTAAAGGTGCTGATTATATAGTTATTGGTAGACCCATATTAGAAAGTGATGATATAATAGAAGCAATAAAGAGAACTAATAAAGAGATATCTTAGGACAATTTGAGTCCTTAGAGTCGATTTAAGACTATTTAAGGGTTTACCCATACTCTACCCTTACTTTGGTCAAATAACCCTTATATCGACTCTAAGGACTCCAAAAAGACCTTTGTTTTCAATGACTTAGAAACCCCTTATTTATCAATAACTTAGGTCGGGAACTTTTTCCTTGTATTATCTGCTCAGTATGATATAATATACTTAACAATTGAGAAACAATCAATCAATTCTAGGAGATACCTATGGATGACATTTCAAAACTTTGTGGTGGGATAATAGTGTTTAGTATAGCAGTTATATATGGTTCAGCTTGTCTATTCTCACCATTTGGTATTGTATATTTGGTGTTCTTTAAATGAAATGGGAAGTAACATCTTTATTGCGTGATGGTATCAAAGGTGGTGAGCAGGAAGTTATTATGAAAGCATTATTACAACTTGGTTACAATGAGATAACAGAAGTTTTGTATGGTGCAGTTTATAATCTCACATTAGATGATAATCAAAGTGAAGAAGAGCAGAGAAACAGAATTACTGAAATGTGTAAGAAGAATATGATTAATACTAACTTATATGATTTTAATATTAAACTTGTTAAGGAGTGATAATGTTTCCGAGAATTATTGGATTTGCTGGTAAAGCTAATAGTGGTAAAGATACTGCTGGAAAATACTTGATTGATAAATATGATTATCTACATTACTACTTTGCAAAACCTTTGAAAGATGGTGCGAAGGCAATGTTCAATCTGTCAGATGAACAAGTTAAGAATAAAGAAAAATGTATTGAACCTTGGGGTAGATCGCCGAGACAACTTTATCAACTATTAGGAACAGATGTTGCCCGTTCTATTGATGTCAATGTATGGGTAAAGAATGCTAAGATGTTTGCAGAGGATAATCCTGGCAAGCCTATTGTTATTACAGATGTTCGTTTTTCTAATGAATCTTATTGGATTCGAGATATGGGTGGAGTGATTATATACATTAGTAGAGATCAAGAACTTATATTAGATAGAGGTCATGCGAGTGAGAATGGATTGAGTGGTAAGGATGTTGATGTTCATATAGAAAACAACGGAACTATCAATGCTCTCTATGAAAATCTCCATGAAAAATTAGGTGAATTAAAAAAAGATAAGGTGTGACATGAATGAACATTGGGTAGAGATATCTGCATTTTTAGTAGCAGTTTTGGCTTTGGCAGTTGTATTATATGAACTGTCGAAGATTGCTGTATAATCTGTATAACGGAATGTTGTAAGACGGGGGTTCGATTCCCCCATCCTCCACTTACGGGGGATAGCCGGTTTCGATTGCAATTGGAAGGTATACGGACAGCACCGAGAAGAATGATGGCTCGGTTATCAATCATTCAAAATGATAAACGCTAATGATTACGATTTAGCTATTGCCGCTTAAGTAGGGCTTGGGTTTGGCAGTTTTCCTCGAAACAGAAAAACTGCTACTTATTAGCGGGAGTAGCGCAGTGGTAGCGCATCTGTTTGCCAAACAGAAGGTCGTGGGATCGTACCCCACCTCCCGCTCCAAAAACAAGGGAAACTTTTTCCTTGTGTAACGAAAACCATTGTGGTATAATGGTTATATTGAAGTGATGAATGTCTCATCACGAAACTTGAAGTAAACTTTTATGGAGATTATTATGTCTAAAGTAAAAATGGGTCAACCTAAAGTAGGTTCAAAGAATGCTCGTAAGATGACTCGAGCAGAGTCAGATGCAACGGGTCTTCCTCGATGGGTAGAGATTTACACTTCACCTGCTACTGGTAAGACTGCTTTCAAGGATTGCGACCTTGCTGGTGGAGCAAAAGATGTTTTTGCTTGTCGTAAAGTTCTCAATGCACATTGGGGCATTTAAGTTGTCGGGGGATGGGAAACTATCCCCCCTTCTTTTATTATGAAACTATTATTACTCATATTTGCACTGTTCTTTCTTAGTGGATTTTCTAATGCTAAACAGGAAACTAATTGTTTAGCATTAAACATTTACTTTGAAGCTAGAGATCAAGTTATTAAAGGACAGATAGCAGTTTCACTTGTAACTATAAATAGAGTAGAAAGTAGAAGATTTCCTAATTCTATTTGTAAGGTTGTTAAACAAGCAAATAGACGTAATGGAAAGATTATTAAACATAGATGTCAATTCTCTTGGTTTTGTGATGGGTTATCTGATGTTCCTAAAGATAAGATTGCGTGGAAGGTTGCAGTAACTATTGCAAAGGCAATGTTGGAACAGCCAGGAGTACACATTAAAAACTATGGTGAAAGATGGAAGGTTAATGATTTCTTAAATGGTGCTACTCATTATCATATGTATGATGTTGACCCATATTGGAATCGTAATATGTTGAAGGTGGCTATTATTGGAGATCACATTTTCTATATTGATCCTTATAGATAATCTTTATTAAAGGAGAAGTACTGATGACAGGTAAAAATCAAGAAACACCTATTGTGCCCTCTCCTGAAGATAAAGGCGTATATCTTTTTATGAGCGAGGTCAATCAAGAAACTTGTAAAGACCTTATTAGCTTTATCTTAACAAAGAGTTGGACAAGACCAAGACCAAAATCTTTGCACATTATCATCTGCTCTCCTGGCGGTGACTTAAATGCAGCATTCGCTGTCATAGATGTAATGAAGGGATGCCCAATTCCTATTCATACAACTGGACTAGGACAAATAGCATCAGCTGGGTTTATGATTTTCATATCAGGGGAGAAAGGTCGTAGAGTTTTAACGCCTAACACTTCTGTCATGTCTCATCAATATAGTTGGGGGTCATGGGGAAAGGAACATGAACTTGTTGCTGTTGGTAAAGAATTTGAACTTACAACTGAAAGGATGATTAATCATTATAAGAGGTGTACAGGTTTGAATGAGAAACAGATAAGACAATATCTTTTACCACCAACTGATGTTTGGTTGAGTGCCAAGGAATCAAAGAAGTATGGTATTTGCGATTCTATTAAGGAACTTAAATGAGTGTAAATATTAATGAAACCTTGGATGCAATGGTAAGAGATAAAAAGATATCATACATGGAAGCTATTTTAAAATACACTGATGATGTTGATTGTGAAATTGAAATGGTTGCCAAGATGATAAACAAGTCTATAAAAGATAAGATAGAAGCAGAAGCATATGAACTAAACATGATGAAAGATAGAAGTTCAAGATTGCCTTTGTGATGTGTGTGATGATATAAGAACAATGCCACGTTTAGGAGCAGTTCTTATATTCATAATGATACTTAGTAATATAACGAAATAATAGGAGAATTATATGTCGAGTTTTAAAGATTTAAAGAACAACCGAATGGCAAATTTACAAAACCTCACCAAGCAAGTTGAGAAACTAGCAGAGAAACCTTCTTATGAAGATGACCGTATGTGGAAGCCAGAGAAAGATAAAACTGGTAACGGGTATTGTGTCATTCGTTTCCTTCCTGCTTCAAAAGATGAGGATGTTCCTTGGGTTAGTATATTTACACATGGTTTCAAAGGGCCCGGTGGTTGGTACATCGAGAACTCTTTGACTACACCACGCAAAGACCTTTCTAAAGGAACTGATGATCCTGTATCGAAAGCAAATACTGCATTATGGAATTCAGGTATTGAATCAGATAAGGGTATTGCTCGTGACCGTAAGCGTAAGCTTAGTTACTACAGTAATATTCTGGTCATTGAGGATAGCTTGAATGCTGAGAATGAAGGTAAGGTATTTTTGTTTCGATATGGTAAGAAGATTTTCGAGAAGATTGAAAGTAAAATGAATCCAGAGTTTAAAGATGAAACTCCTATTAATCCATTTGATTTCTGGGCAGGTGCTGATTTTAAACTGAAGATTCGACAAGTAGAAGGTTATGCAAATTATGATAAGTCAGAGTTTGCTACACCCGCACCATTACTTGGTGGTGATGATGCTAAACTTGAAGAACTTTGGGGGAAACAACATTCTCTTCAGAGTATTCTAGCTCCAGAGAACTTTAAGAGTTATCAAGAGTTGGAAGCACGTTTCAATACAGTTGTTGCCAATCATGGTGATAGCTTTTCTGAAACTATTGAAGAGAACTCTAGTGCTCCTATTGCGTCTGTTGATGCAAAGGATGATTCTACTCTTGCGTACTTCAAGAAGTTAGCTGACCAGTAAATAATATTGGGGGATGTCTTTTTGTTATGTTGTGTCATTCTGTTTCGGTGACATCCCCCTTTATTTTTATACCGCAGAATCCCAGAATGAATCTTTAGCAGTTGGTGGCAATAACAAACTTGTTGATGAATTACTGTTATTCGTAGTTGTTTGTGGAGCACTAACTATAGTAGGTGCTGATTGTCCACTTCCCATCTTACCTTGTGCATTTTCTGTTTGTAAAGAATTTAAAGAGGCTGTTTTCGTTTCTGGTGCAACTGGAGCTGAAAAGGAAGATGCAAGTCTACCTGCTCGACCCTTTACTTGTCCTGCATATTTAGATTTGTTTCCCTTTGAATCAAACATTATTTGATTACTTGCTTCTTGCCAATCACCATTCCTTAATGCTTCTCTTAGTTTAACAAATTTATTTAATCCTGACTCACCTAAATTATATGCCATATTGGTTAAGGCATCTTTTTTATCCGATGGAAAAGGTGTCCATTTATCTTTACCTAAGAATCTCTTTGCAGCTTGACGGAAATAAGGCATTTCACCCATCATTAATCTTTCAGCTTCTTCTTCTGAAAGATTCATTTTTCCACTTTTTAAGTCAGCAACAGATTTATCAATACCAGCTGCAGCAAGAGCATCTTGAGTTCCTGCTCTTTCTAAGTTAAATCCATAACCAATAGTCTTGATACCCTCTGTGTCCTCATATACTTCTGACTCAAATCCCTCATCTTCTTTAAGTTGCTGGAGTGCTCCTTTACCAATTAATTTTCTGGCCTTTCTAGTTTTTTCAACCTGAGCAGATGTTCCTTCAGAACCCCGTGACATTTGTTCTCTTGTTACTTCTTTATCTTTAGGTCCGAAACCTAAACTTTGTTTAATATCACTGAAAAATCCACCACCAGTTCTTGCATCACTAGCTCTTTGTTTTGTTTCTTGTTTCTTACTTCTTTTTTCCTCTGCGGCGGCAGCTGCTTTGTCATCACCACCAAATAAACTACCTAAACCAGCTGCAGCTGCCCAAAGAGCTTTTCCACCTGGAACTGCTAAGATCATTGGTTTTAATACTGATTTAAAATCAATATTAAATATATCAGTAAAAAACTTTCCCATATCTTCAAGCAAAGTTTGTATACCGTCAAAAACAGAAAACTCTTTGAACTTAGTAGTATCAAAACCAAACATCTTACCCAACCATCCTACTACTGGATCAATTAACCATTCCTTGAATAATATTGCAGGCATCCAGATTAGTTTTAACATGGATGTAAGTGCTTCAGCAATACTCCCAAAGCTGAATGTTTTTTTAACCCATTTTACAACACCATCTACCATATCAAAAAACCCACCAATCACATCACCAATTAAGTCAGAGAAACTAAAATCTGCAAGTGACTCTTTAGCCTTATCGAAACCCATTAAACCTAAAGCCCAACCAACAACCTTCTTTAATAAATCAAGAGGCATACCAATTAAACCTTTAAACAGTTTAGATAATCCTTCTTCCAGACCACCCAAGATACCATCTTCTTCAAAACCATCCATAAATCCTGTTATAAAATCAAATGCAGACATAAGAATGGTGATAGGAAGAAATATTTTACCTAAAAGTTTACCAAAACCACCTGCCCACCCAACAATCTTCGCTGCTGTTTTGGATGTTGAAACAAAACCTCTACCCAGCTTCAGCATACTTGCAAAAAACTTCCCTAATGGTTGAATCAAGTTTTTTATTGCTGTTATACCTGTCTTTACACTTGTTTTAACACTTGTGAGTGTCTTTGATAATTTAGTAATACCTGGCGACGTGCTAAAACTCTTAAAGAAATTACCAATTTTTGTGAATACTCCAAAATGCGCTTTATCAATAAATTTAAGAGTATTTTTTATTGCCGTCCCAATCTTCCCTTTACCAGATAATAGATTTTTAAGTGGCGTAAATAGTTTTTTTAGTCCACCACCAGTAAGTTTTTTAAGAAATGTAAATTCCAATGCTAATTGCTTGAAGAACCCAACCATTATAATAATTGGTGCTGTGATTCCAGCAAGAAGTATTCCAAGTCCTTTAAAAATCCCACCCTTCATACTAGCTAGTATATTTTTATTTAAGTCTGCCAAAGACTTGACCATAGCACCTAATAAAGTATTTGTTTTTTCTTCATTAGCAACTGATATCTTTTCAGCTCTTTTGCTTTCAGTTGCAGCTTCAGCACCCTGATTACCTTGAGCACCGAGTTTGGATATACCTTGTTCGATATTCTTTAAAGTTGCGAGCGAAGGTGCCATTGCTTTTGCTACAGCATTTTCAGTAATTTTTTCTTCAGCCATTGGTATTACCCTTTATTTTGTTGTTCTTTTTGCTTCATCTTGGAATTTTCCTCTGCTATGTGATTAACTAATAATGCCACATATACATCTCTTTCCCAAGGAATCATATCACCCAATTC
>Ga0307986_10000167_pt1 | contig 48448 bp, 64 predicted proteins | sample EllFjometageno82_FD_203170 | JGI IMG/M metagenome (GOLD analysis project Ga0307986, IMG submission 203170) | Marine microbial communities from Ellis Fjord, Antarctic Ocean - #82 | ecosystem: Environmental > Aquatic > Marine > Unclassified | place: Southern Ocean | collected 2014-10-09 | reverse complement strand
ATGTAATGGTCGCACCGTATGTTGGTGTCATTGTTTCAAATGTACCACCTTCGTATGATGTATGCCACACAACACCAATCTTAGCTGCTTGTACTTCTTTAGCAAGGGGAGTGTTAAGAGGGACTGAATAAACGATTGTGTTAGGGTGGAATGTAACACTCTTAATACCAGCAATAGTGTCAGTCTTAAGATCACTTTGGTCGTACATAAAGTCACCTTGAATAACACCTTTGATACCAACGTTCTTAAGGTTATCAAATGCTAGAGTAAGTTTAGTGTTTAAGTCGCCTGAAGTGTCAGCATCAATATCAGTGTGGTTTTTATATACTTTAGGATTCTTGTTGAAGATACCCTTTTTAGCAACAAAGAATTTTCCGTCGCTAGGATCGGTTCCAGCAAAGATAGCTGGTGCGCCGTCCCACTTAACAGATAGCTTAAGGTTCTTTTCTTGATTCCCTTGTAGCATATCGCGGAAGGATCTTAATGCTAGTATAGCTTCTCTAGCGCCTTTCACACCACCATCAAGAACTAGGTCCTCAATATGGGTCATGTGACTGTTCTTACCCTGTCCTGCAGAAATTTCTGTTATATAACTTTTAAGCCTTAGCATCATATTCCCATAAATTAATTTGTTGTTACTATATGATAAAGAAATTCGTTATAGCAATATATTATTTATAATAATCTTTGTTTCAAACACAGAGTAAACAAATTATTTGCATTCACATACTTCACATACTGGTAATATTTCATCTGTTGTGTCATTAATCTCTACGATCTTATGCTTTACTAATGTATCAAGCATTGCTTCAGCACCGTCTTTACGACCTATTTTAAATGAGGTCCATGCTGATCCACCAATAGCTGCTATAACTATTACAGATTGGAATACGTATGACTGAAAATTTACAAAAGAACTAACTTCCATTTTTATTCTCCTTTATGTGTTTACAAGTTCCTCTGAACTTAAACCCAGGGCAACTACACTTTCTGTTTATTATTGTGTATATGTCACCTTTAGAACCAGTGACAGTTATAACATCACCATCCGATTCTTCAGGAATTGTTTCAACTAATTCAAACTTGCGTCTTGATTTACTAAAACCTTTAATGGGTTTCTTAAACTTTGTATAGACCCCATTAGTATTTTTATATGCTACTAAATAGCTGGAATTATTTAAATAATACCAACCATTAGATATATTTATATCACCCCAATCGGTGATCTCTTTGTACACTTTTATCATTATTACCGTTCACCACCTATACATATCATATCAAGAGGTATCTCTTTAGTTGAGTCATCTTCAAACTTAACAGTAACTTTTGTTATCATTGAAGGGCTTATAGACCCTGCTTTATAAACTTTTAAGTCTACTATAACAACGGGTTTTCCCCAATAAGATAAGTTAGTCATTGCCCTTCAATGTTAAGTAATTACCCCGACGTCCATCGTCAGTAGTCCACTCACAGATGTAGTCAGAACGACCGCCTGGTTGTATCTCACGATCCCACATGATCCACGACTCATGCTTAGCTTTAAAGCCAGTTTCCCAATAGTCTTGGGACTTAGTGTCTCTGTAAGCGAAGAGGAAGTTGTTCTCTTCGCGGATGATAGTAGGAGTTTCCCACGACTCTATGCCGATGTCACCGTCATCTTCCATCAAAGTTGATGATATGGCATACTCTTTCCAACTTTCGTTGAAATCGTTGATGTACGTATCCAAAAACTCCGTCAGCTCTAGCGGGCTGAACGTTGCGTTCTCTACGACATAGGTGTCACCACCCTTAAACTTCCAGCGTTGAGGACATTCGCCCTGTCCATCCCAATCATGGGCGCCATAGTTCTCTTCGTGTTGTGTGTGTATAACAAGTTTCATAGTTCGTCTTCCATATATTTAATTCGTTTCTTTAAACCATCAAGATACTTATGACGATCTTGATATTTCTTTAGTGATTCTTTATTACCAGTAGCTGAAGCATTAGCAGCTTGTTTCTTATTAGCCTTAATATCGGCCGAGATTTGCTCCTCCCACCATTCATATTTATCTTGCATAATACAGACTCATTACTAATTCAATATAGATATTATACCATAGTTTACTATACTTGTAAATAGATAAATCTTCAACAAAATCAACAAGTTACTATAACCTATTGATTCTATTGAAGATTTACTTGGGCTCCCGTGGGTATATAAAACCCTTACAAATCAACTACTTTAAGTGATTGATTCTAATGGGAATATTTGTGATAATACTTTACCACATTCTTGGGCAATTTCCATATGTTCTAACTGGGTTCCATGACCTGAACGTAATTCAATAAAATGTACCCATGAGCGGATAGTTCCATTCATATACATCTTAGTCATTGTGAGGCCTTCGGGTAATACTGCACGTGCTTGTTCTTTAGCGATACCATTCTCGATTGCCCAATCGTATGCGCTCCTGCTTTGTGCAATAACTTTATCCTGATATACTTCCCACTGGTTTGCGATGAGGTAACCGCTGGCTTGGTCCTCAGCATGCAAGTCTTCGATTGACACAGAGTTTTGACGATTCTTAGTATCTTGAAAACGTGCTTCTCTTGTGGTGAACATATCATCAAGATCATTTGGATTTGCGTAACGCTGTGAGAATTCTTGGAAAGAGAATGAACGATGACGTAATATCTGGCGTGCGATATCACGAGTTGTTTCAATCTCTAAACACATGCTTACCATTTCAAATGGGCTAAAGTGCTTATTGTCAATAAGGTACTTAACGAGCTTTTCTGATGTGGCCTTATTGTTCTGATTGGCTGGGTTAGATACCCTTGCGCAATATGCAATCATGTCAAGTACTGATTGAGGCGCTTTAACTTTAGGCGCATCTTGACTATAATTAATTAACTTTACGTTCATACTTTAAACTCTCCAAAATCATTTTTATTTTCGTTTTCGCCGAAGCTATTAATAGGACCGATGTCTATGTCCTCAGACTTGTCTTTCATTAAACCATCTTGTGCTGACTCTTCAACATCAAACAATCGCATCTGTGTTTTATCAACACCAATCACAAACCTTTTATGTAAGCCTACATCATTATAACGATTCTTAAGCTGCTTAACCATTATCTGGCCTAGCTCTTCTAATTCTTCATTAGAGATGAGCGCAAACATAAGGTCAGCTGTTGCTGGAAGACCAAACGATTCAGAAGTGTTAGCTAAATCTATATCTGAGTTCTGATAACCATCGCGGTTAGACTGAGTTGCTGAAAAGATGGGTACATCAAACTCAATAGCTAAACCACGAAGCTCCTCAGCGATTGACTTAACATACGAATACGTATCAGCTACGTTCTTAACGCGTGATGAAGATGCGATGTTAAGGTAATCAATATAGATCACATCTGGCATAAACCTTTTCTTAAGCTTTAACTCATTAAGCAAACCTCTGAAGTGACCGACGTGTGCGGATGCTGTAGGGTATTCTTTAATGATTAGTTTACCAAACCCTTTGCGTGCTATCTTTTCAATCTTAGAATCAAACTTGTCTTTTTCCATTGAATCAATATCACTAATAGGCATGTGAAAAAGATTAGCATCAATACGTTCAGCAATCTTTTCTTCACTCATTTCAAGTGTAATATACAATACATTCTGACCTGCTGATATATTTGCTGCTGCTTGGTGACACATGAACAACGATTTACCAACACCAGTTGATGCGAGAATAATATTCAATGTCTTACGGCTAACACCACCTTTTGTGATCTTATTAAGGTAACTCAAATCGAATGGAATCTTTTCTTCTTCTTTCTGATAAAATTCAAAACGATCTTCAGCGTTTTCAATATAGTCATGGCCGATGTCATGGTCAAAACTAACGCCTAAAGCAGTAGACAATATATCAGGTATTGCACCTTCACTAAGCTCGTTATGGTTACCTTGTGCGATATCATAACTTTCCATCAAAGCATTGTGTAGCGCGCGCTCTTTACACCACTTCTCAGATTCTTGAAGCAAGTATTCAGAATCCAAATCTGTTTTAGTACCAATGATACTTATAAGTGCTGATGCTTGCTGACGTAAATCATCAGGCATGTTATACTTAGTAAGCTCAATGTCTAGCACCTGAGTTGTTGGTAGTTTGTTATGTTTAGCAACGAACTGTATGATTAAATCAAATACAGCTTTATGTTCGCCTTGGAAGTAATCCTTAGATAAGTAAGGAATTACTCTTCGGCAATACTCATCATCATTAACTAAATGATTAAGTATGTGTGTCGGTATCTGCGTTAATTGTTCCAATTTTAGCTAATCCTGTTCCTAGTTGTGAATCCATAATACTGTAAAGAGTATCGCCAAGTGTGTTAGAAAATGCTTTGCTTTCTCTTAACTCTTTATCATTAAAAGACGCTGGGTCAATGAGCTGGTAAGTCCAACTCAAAAACCCTTGGTCGTTTTCTTCGCGGACACTAACTTCGCCGTATTTATAAGTGACACCAGCATACGGGCCTGATGTCAATTTAACGTTATAAGCAGAAGCATCATTAGCATCATCGAGCAATGTGTAGCTGTGTGTTGTACCATTAAAGGTATACTCACTCATTTCTCGCCTTCCTGTGTGATGTCAAGATTGAAGTCTTCAATCATAGGAGTCTGCGCGATTTGATACTGTGCTTTAACGAACTCTTTAAAGTTAGTATTCTCAAACACTGGCGTCCAGAACCCAGCTTCAAGTGTATCTTTCTCGCGGAGCTTTTTACCAATCAACTCACCTGTTTCCATATCAACATGACAATAGAAACCGTTTGAAGGTTTAGCAACATACCCACCAGCAATTGCGACATCTAGCAAACCAGAATATTCTTCAATCCCAGCTTCCCATGTAACACGAATTGGAATCTTAGACTTCTCACGAACATAACGTGATTTCTCAATGTTGATAACAAAGTCATAACCTGCAACTTCAGTTCCTTTCTTCTGCTGGCGACGTCCAATAATCCAAATGTTATCAGCGCTATAGTAAATCGTTATATTCAAAATAGCTCGTTAGTGCTATTCCCGTTCTCTTATGAACTGCTGCATATTGCCATGCAGAGTAGACTATATCTTCATCCATTAAGGATGCTCCCCGTTTCCACTCACTTGAGTGTACGTCTTTCGACTAGTCGTTGAACCTTCCGTTTCCGGCTTGGCTGCTGATTGTCCCATAAGGAGTTCCCAGCAATTAAAGGAGTTTTCGAAATGCATTGCTACATCAAGGAGCATTTATTTACCCGTGTTATGTGTTACTACTCCATTTTCTAAAACATAGTGCTGATCATCATAATTCTCTGAATCAATTGATAAATCATAAACACTTCTTCGTCCTATTGAACGTACTAAACTAATTTGCATCTTTCAATTCCTCTGTTGCGTAATATATCCTACTAGCTAATTGTATCATACTTTCCCCACATTGTAAACCATTATTTTGAATTATTTCTGCTTTATTTAAGTATTCCATATACTTCTAATTTGGTATTGCTTCAAAGGGTAATAGGGTTTGATTTGCAGTTATCATTGTGCCACCTCTTTATATTTCCTGCTACTGACTCCATTCCACAATGTACACACTTAATACGTTTTTGGTGTACTGCGGGATTTTTCCAAACATCTTTATCGTACGTCGCGGCTTCCGCTGCCGGTATACGAAACACTTCATTGGTATGAATGTTTTTAATCATAACTAAACCTTTACGACCTATTTTTTTCCTATGATCTTTAGTTTTAGGTTTCTTTGCTACATTTTCAACCCACGCAGCAACTTGTTCTGGCGAACGGCTTTCACCTTTGTTTGCTTCACCAATTTTACGTTTAGTTTCATCAGTGTGTTTTTTACCATAAAAATGATTCCCTTTACCTTTCATAGTTTCTTTTAAAGCATTTATATGAGCTTCTTTAGATTTTGCAAACTGTCTAGAATTAGTAACGCGTTGATTATACTTACTTTGTCTTGACATACAAAACCAAGCATGTGCCATGGCAGAAGTACGATGTATCTTAAATAATAATTCATGAGCAATAAAATGTTCTCTTGCAGACAATCTTACTAAATTAGATTTAGTATTATCACCGCCCATACACCTAGGTAATATGTGATGGTTTTCTGTATAGGTTTTATCGTCATGTTTATTAATTTTACGATGCTCAACAAGTTGGGTATATATTTTTTGATAATTCATAGTGAGATTCTCTGCTGTATAGTATATAGTTATTTATACATATGGGAATCTTACTATAGTGCAGATAACTATATTTCTTTACAATCCATCCCTATAAGTAAATCTTTAGCTTCAACCCATTCGCCATCAACCATAAATTTATGTACGTCAGAACAGGTTACTGAATAGCCATCCTTAAATGTAATTTCATAGCATTCTGGATTACCATCCTCTAGTGTATCTGGATTCCAAACATGTGATACAGTATCGGTGCCATTCAATGTTATGACTTTCTCGCCAACATTAAAATCTTCAACAGCTTTCAAGCCATCTGGTGTTTGAATCATTGTACCTTCAACAACACAACCGCCAGAAACGATTGCTTTAGGGAACAAACCAATTTCTTGATAAGTATGGTTCACAGCAATCATAGGGATGTCGCGCATTTTAAGATAGGGTGTTATCATGCGGAATAAGCTCTTAAGCTGTTTAGCACGAGACATATCAGCTACTGATTTACCTTCTTTCGCATCATCTAGTTCTTTCTTAGAAGCAAGATTGCCGATTGAATCAATAACAATAATGACGCGATCTTTCTTAGTGATTTCTTCAAGCTGCGCGACGATATCATGCTTAAGTACTTCAACGTCTGTAAGCGGGGTATGTAGAACCCGGTCAGTATCAATGCCGTAGGCTTGAAAGTATGACTGAGGTGAGCCAAACTCACTATCATAAAACAAACACACAGCATCTTTGTACTTATCTAGATAAGCTGCTGCCGCAACTAATGCGAATGAAGTTTTGAAATGTTTACTAGGACCTGCTAATACAGTTAATCCTGAAGAGAACCCACCATCAATGTCTCCTGAGAATGCGACGTTAATCATAGGTACCGGTGTAGATACCCCATCCGTTTCTTTAAAGAATTCAGATTCAGTTAACACAGAGGTTTCTTTAATCCTAGAATTCTTTTTAAGTTTATCCATTACTGACATATTACTTTTCCTTTTCAAACGATCTTACTAATTCATCTACTGCTTGTTTTAGTTCAACAACAGATTCTTTAGATGTAAACATTAATAGATAATCATAATTGCTTACATCAAATTTACTAGGTGTTTTACCATATCCTATAAAGATACCACCTTCACCTTGTTCTTTCCAGTATGAAGGCGTGAAGACTGCTTTCGAGTTTCCACTCCTAAATCCCATCATTTCTTTTTCAGAAAACTTAAACTTAGTGAAACCCCATAAGTCATTCATTAGTACTGACGGGGGCGCTCAACACCTTCAGACTGACGGCGGCGTTCGCGTTGAATCGCTGCTTTCTTTTTACGTTGCTTTGCAGCTGCAGGCTTCTCGTAAAACTCTTTTTCGCGGACGGCCTGAAGAATACCATCTTCTTCTACTTTATTTTTAAACCGGCGTAGCATTACGTCAAAGGGCACGACTTTCTTAGCTCTTGTATCTTTCATTTTTGTTTCTCTTTTGTTGTTGTGATATATCTATTATACCACAGTTTAGGTTGAATGTATACAATTATTTACATATATGTAATTTTATTTGTTATCATATCAAGGGTTTGATATTGTATGTTTGCTTCACATAACATATCACTGCTTACCCGTGTTGATGCTTTCCAGTTAGTTGGGACAGCCATAAGAGGTACTACAACACGTCTGATTCCAACTTGAATAACGCCCTTTGTGCACTCACTACATATAGGTAGCCCATAGACATACAAAGTTGCTCCGTTAAGTGACACACCGTTATGTGATGCGTTATAGATGCAATTCATTTCAGCATGTACGACATACTTATACTTTTCAGCTCGGTTGTTCCATCGTTCTACGTCATCGTTAATACCTCGAGGAAACCCGTTGTAGCCTTGGGTTAATACTTGACCTGCTTGTCCAACAACAACAGCACCTACGCGGGTTGAAGGGTCTTTACTCCATGTGCTAAACTCTTTAGCAATGTTCATGTAGCGCAGGTCGTTTTTGTTTGGGATCATAAGAATGCGTCCAAAGTTGCTTCTTCGCGTTCTACATCAAACCTACCGTTAACATTTGATTGAATACCAAAGCGGGCGTCAACCATTTCTAACCCACCACTAAGATATAGCTTAACTTGATTTGCCATATCAGTTGCAGTTGTTACAGGAACGTTCTGGCAGATGTGATTAAGATTCTTGCGGCCGCCCTGAAGTGTAAAGTCAGCGGGCATCTTCATGATAGCAAGGCATTCGCGTATCGTAAGGAAACGATCTTCGACAGGATGTGCAGTCATGACAGGTAAGTGTCCAACAAATGCACCAATGTTGCCTTTAGGAATACAAACCCCGCGTCGCATTATACCACCACCTGTGTTTAATTTATCAAACATTCTCTTACATTTAGCAGCTTCTATCTCATAGCCATTTTCTTTAAACCATGGAATAGCTTTATCAAAGGTGCCAATCTTAGATTCAATATAGTTTAGCACATCGTATGACTTATCTATAGATTCTACAAATTCTTTATGACTCATCCCACCATGAAGATGTTCTAGTACGTATTTATACCATGGGTCATCTGTTGGTTTGCGACCGTGAGTTGCTGATGGAATATTCATTGGGTCATCTTCTCTTAACTCAACATTTTCAATCAATTCACTAAAGGTTTCTAATTTTCTATTAAAGTTATGGAACTGAGGGATGCGATCATCTTGCCAGAAAAAGTAAAATGCTCTATTGCGAACTTGCGGCAAGCCGTGAAGAAGTGATTTAGTACGGTAGATGCTAAGAGTATAACCGTTCCTATCACCAATCTCGCGCAGCTGTTTAACAACTGGCTTTCCCATCTTACCAGCTAGATGAGGAGAATTCTCACCCCAGAATACTTTAGGGCGCATTGTGCCTAATACATAATTTGCTGTTGTGTACATCCAATCGTTAGCTGCGTTATCTGATGAAGCAGTTGGAGATAACGTTGACAAACCAGCACAAGGGCAAGTAGTTGAAACTACATCAACACTTTCGACTTTAGGGTATGGATTCTCTTCAGTAATAACATGATATGGAATATTTTTATAATGCTCTACAATGTGTTGGTCATTATTAGCAAATGGTGGATATGAAATAAAATATTCAGGTTTAGAACCAAATGCTATTTCTTCTGCTAAAGGGATACCACCAATAAGTGGTACGATAGTTGCATGTTTAATTGTCATTATGTTTTCTCTTTATGTGTTGTGATATATTACCAGCATTACTTTGAAAATCGCAATGCGGACATTTGATTTTCTTATGCATACTTGCTAAACATGCAGCTTTCTTATTCCCATCTGCCATATGTTCTTTTGCTTTTTTTGATCTATGCTCTTGAGCTTCTGGGCTTGCATAATAGTTTTCTTTGAATGTCTTTATTTGTTTATTAATTAATTTTCTATCTTTCATCCTTTCAGTTTGGTTGTCAGAGCGAAGTTGATTTAAATCTTTGATAGATGAATAATATGGCCCACCTCCACCAGATGCAACGTTCCATCCGATATTTTGATGTGGCCTTAGTTCTTTCTCAAGTTCATAACATATTGATATATCATCATGTAATAATATATCTACGTCTTCTAAACTTAAATTTAAACTCCTAATCATTACACCGACTTTAGCTTTACTATTAATATGTTCTCTAAATCTTTTACTAATACCTTTGCTTTCTTTAGTAACTCCAACGTAACCTTCAGTTTTTGAACTACTATCTTTAATGTGATATACATAACCTTTCATAAGAACTCCTATATAATTTCTATATAGTTATTTATATATATCCCGCACTCAGGCACTATACTTGCGTACTTAATACTCATTTATTGTTTCCTTCTGTTACACGATTACGTAAGTCTGTTGTTGAAAAAGAATGCCGACGTTTGTTATAATGTATTGGGCATAAGCCAACACCTGTATGTTCGGTTCCTTTATACTCCTCACCAACTATTCTTACGTCGGGTTGGATAGTTAATATCATATCAATTAATTCTTGTTCTGTTGTGAACGGTACAACTTCATCTACAAACTGACAAGATGAAACTTGAACGTAACGCTCAAAGACTGATTGAATTGGCATGTTCTTTGCATCAGGACGGTCAACTGTAGGGTCAACTAACAAACCAATGATTAAGTAATCACATAACGATTTAGCTTCTTGCAGCATAACAATATGTCCTGCATGAAATAAATCAAAGGTTGAACAAGTGAAGCCAACTTTAATTTCTTGTGGGTCTTTATCTAGTTTACGTGCTATATCAAACTTATTTAACAACATTGCGAATTTGCTCCATAACGAATTCTTTATCAGGGTGGTACTTAACTATACGTGTTAGCTCGGTTGAGATAAACAAATCTAAAACATGAGTAGGTATATTATTAAACACACTTAAAGTATTATATGCTAAATCAATCAAATCAGATGAGTATTTATTAATGTACAAACTAGCAATAAATTTAGCTACATCTAATTCAGTACACGTAAATGTTTCTGTGATAGGGTCAATCATTTTTAGTTTGTCATTATTGAATAACAAATTAGTAACACCGAAATCACCGTGACCAAACCCTGCTGTTAAGGGAATCTGATATAATAATTTGCTAAGTACTAACTTATCAAGCTCAGCTACGTAATCAGAACCGATTGCATGGGCGCATATTCTTTGAACGTAATCATCAAATGTTGCTGTAGGATAATCGTAAATAGTTTTAAACATCTCAAGTTTTTCTTGTACTAAACCAAGAGCAACATAAGGGTTATTAGCAAAGTATTCTTTATCATGAGGCACGTATTCCATCGTAAGTGTATTACCAACAATGCGATCAACCACAGGAACATGTGCCGAACCTACCTGACCAAACCAGGTTTTAACATCATGTGCGTTATCATCTTGTTTATGTACTAACTTGCCATCAGTAAATATATCACTGCCTGACAAACCACCTTCCAGTTGCTCGATGTTCACATTAACAAAATCTTCTGGAGTAATTGCTTTATCATCGATGTAGTAAGCGCCTAATGGTTTATTAAAAGAAACAATATCGTACTTAACGTTATGTTTCAGTAACCACATAAGCATGCTATCTAAATATTTTTCTTCTGCTTCCTTTCTAGTCTTACACGATAAAGATCCGCGAGCAGTGAATATATCAATCTGCCAACCTTCGTTGTGCAGCTTATTTAGTTTAGCGATGAGTGGCTTATTTGGTTTAGCACCCATCCAATCTCTATTCGTTGTGAAGGCTAGAGTATCATCAAAGTCGACTATAACTCTTTTGTGGTAACTCATACTAATTCCTTAGCTGTGTTCATTAATAAGTTGTTCATATATGTGCCATCATAGAATGAATCGCGTAACACATCGTTAAGTACTTCGCGTAACTCGTCATATGCTTTAGGTGTTTCTTCAAGAAACTTAATCTTTTCAAACAAATCTTTTGAATCTTTAACTCTCAAAAAGTCTGGTATGTTAAGATGTTTCTGTTCATCATACGTTGGGTGCAAGAATGGAATAATACCATAGTGAGCCATTTCCCAGAACTTTGCAGTAACCCAACCTTTCTTAATAGGTATACAAAAAGTATACTTAACACGTGGCAACATTACTTGCAACTCATCAAACATCTTAGGTCCTTTGAATCGTTTATCATCACCAACTGTTGCTTCGTTCCATTTGCCGTAAATGTCAACATCTTCTACGTTATCAAGAATGTACTTTTTCAAATCAGGATAACGTGATGGGCGTCCTTCATTACAAACAATCATAAACTTAATATCTTTGACGCCTTCTTCAATAGTTGAATCATCAAAGAATGCCTCAAGAGTGTTCTTCTTAGGTTCGAGTACTTCACCGCGTTTCTTACCAATCAAGAAAGTTGTTTCAACCTTTGAATATTTTGCTTCAACTAAATGTGAGTTGTAAACAGGATCGTTATATTTACTAGCACACACATGATCACACGTATGATCGTACTGACTAAGTATTTTCTTAGGTGGGTTATAACAATCTCTGAGTTTCCCAGGATACAACCGAGGGTCATTAAGAATCATAGCCCAAGGTGTTTGCTTAAGGTTAAGATAATGTGCAACAGGACCAACATAGCGAGTTGTCATCTTAAGTGGTTTAGAAAACGTATCGTAGTCTTTAAGTAACCTAGCATACCCACGGATGTTTGTTGTCGCCATAGGGCCTGCCATTAATAAAGCACAGTCAATATGGTAATCACTATCCATCTTAGGGATAATAAACTGTTCTAAGTAGTGCATACGGTCCATCGCGCTGTAACGACTGCCATCAGCGTGTTGCTTATCATTGCCTGGATCCATTCCTGGCTTACCATCATAGTCACCGCGTTTAAGTGCTGGTGCGTATACAGTTGAACGCCATTTGCTATAGTCAGCCCATGGGTTGATAATGTTATTATGAACATTGATTCGTTCTTGATCTTTAATAGGCAACCTATCAAAATCACTTACACCTAGAAACATAAACTTATGTTCTGGGTTTTTAGTAATCATATTCTCAAACATCATAGGTGCTTCATTATCGCCACCTACTGCACCCCATGTCGTGCTGTCAAACTGAACTGACTTTCCAAGTTTACCAATTCCAATAATCATGACTTCACCAAATGAAAGTGTCTTTCATAACAGTGTAAATTCATTACTTGCCATGTGATATCACCAGCAGTCAGCGCAAGGGTTTGGCCTACAGTCCAGGCATCACTAAACGTTCTATGATGACGGTTAATTTTTCTAACAAGTTTATCTTGAACATAGCGAGCCCATGCGTAATCGTTCTTATAACCAAACACTACGTCGTTGCTGCGCATTTGAACTACAACATGAAGTTTGTTATCACGAATAGCATAAGACACAGCGTTAGTACAAATGAAATCAGACTTGCCATTCTCATCATACTCTGCCCAAATAGATGGACGGTTATAAACCATCATTGCTCTACGAGAATCTGGGTTATCAATGAGTTCTTTAGCAGCGTTTGCGAACTGGCTATGATACTTTTTAGAAAAGATCAGATGACCATAGTTTGAGTTGATGTTGCCATGTTTGTCAGCTGCATACTTCCATGCAGCTGGAGCATCGCGCTCAGGACCATAGATATCATTAACATTAGTTGAACCGCTTTCATACCAAGCGAGTTCGGCTGCAATATACTTTTCAGAAGGCGTACCGAAAATAGAAGGTTCGTCAGCTAAGAAAGAAGCACCAATCATTTCTATTGTTTGCGCACCTGTTTTATCTGTTGTGAATCGTTCTTCTTTTAGTTCGTTCTTAAAGTATTCTCTTATATCATTAACTGTCTTCATTTAATAATACCTGATGTATAGTTTCAAGTTCTTGGGCTAACTGTGATTTAAATTCTTTATTATACCGATCATCAACTTTACTTGCATCAGCTTCTTTGATTTGCATTAAGAGAATAATGCTTTGTGTAATCGCATGGGTTACATGGTTTTCACCACTCTCTGGATCTAAATCTTCACCAGCATACCATGAATTAAGATGCCGTTGAATAGAACCGTACGTTCTTGACATTGGAATATTGTGGATAGTATCACGACGCCAATCATTTACGCCATACTTCTTTGCGCCCATAGCGAGCACCTTACTAATCTCGATTAATGCCTCAGGTGGAAGTAACTGAAGAGGGATCCGATCATCGTCAAACTTTGCCATTATAACTTACTCTATTATGTTGTTGTAATATATCTATTATACCACAGTTTGCATTGAATGTAAAGGGTTTTTAACCAGAGACTAGTTTATTTGGGCCCTGAGTAATAAACTCAACACCCATTGTCGTACCTGCGTATTCAGTAGTCCTAGGATAGTACTGAAGAGATGCTTCAATAGATTGTGATAGTCCATCAACTTTAATTAAGGCTACCATATATTCTTTTTCTTTAAATTTAATTACTTCAGCTGTCATTTCACGTTTAGAGTTGCCACGGTTGTACATAGTAACTAAACATGTGTCCTCAAATAAATCTCGGGCATGGGTTTTGTATGCTTGGTCATTTCTATTATAGTTCATTATAATTCCTTAGTGCTATAGTTACTTCATCAAGAGTTACGCCATGATTTTTTAGATCGTTATGTACAACTTTAGTTACTACATAGACTGCCCGACTATCAGGGCCGATGCATGGCTTATTATACTTTACTGTAGTTGTTTTACCATCAACCACGAAATAGTTATCTTTATTTATAGTTAGTGATTTCATTAGAAGTTTGCCTTAAATACAAAATCAATTGCTCTTTGTGCTTCGCGAGCGATTGGCCTTTTAGCATACCAACCACCAGTATCGTTGTCCATCTCACGAAGAAGCTGCTCAATTTCTACAGCAGTGATAGGATAACCTTTAGCACATGCAACACCAGCTATTGATACCATAATTCCATAAGAAGCATGATACCAACCAGTGTCGTTGATTGACATATAGTCATTAATATGTTGACGTTTTACGAAAGGACAATTCTTGTAAGACGTCCATTTAAAATCTAAGTTGTTCATCTTGCCACGACGATGCTGAAGCATCTCTGCTTGTATTGCTGCAGGTACAGTATCGAAGAACGTTGCTGCTTTCGCTACATACTTGTGACGAGACATTAGATCAGTTGGATTCATAACTTCACCTTCATGTGTAAAGATAAAGTTGTTTGCGTTATCATATTGGCTAGGTACATAGAACATACGAGACAAGTCTTTTGTTTGTACGTCACCGATCTCACCGATCTCTCGGTTTAAGGCTAACCAGAAGTGCGGTATCTCTTCTCTTTCAACATGACGAGTAAGAGGGAATACTAAACGAAATTTAGATTTCTCTACTGTAGAAGAAGCGGTTGAATAACAAACATATCGGTACTGATCGTACTCTTTAGATATGTCTTCCATACTACCTTCGTATGAATCAACATCAACAATAGCAAATGTCCATCTCTCAACGTTATCGTTTGCTCGTGTTGTGCCTTCTTTATATGTTGCTGGAGATATCAGCGGGGCATCTGATTTAACTCTGTACTTACCATTCTTTGCTAACGCATATAACATTTGTTCAAGACCAGCAAAAGACTCAAAGTCCATTCGGTTGTTGGTTTGATTCTTAAATATGCTATCAAAGATAGTAAGTGAGATCATTATTTAAACGCTTTATACAAAATACCATGGTTACCTTCGTGTGAAGGGCCTTCCCATCCCTCAGGCTTCACTAAATCTGGAAGTCCGAGAGGATTAGGGCGGGATTCTTTAACACCGATTTCTTTTTGCATATTGGCTCTAAGTACTTCATCCCATGCAGTGTAAGGGTTTACACCAAAGGCATCAAGAGTGCCTATAGCAATAACACACAAATCAATCAACCCATCAACTACTTCTTCAGGGTCTTTGCTGTTAAAAGCATCTTTAGTTTCGTTAAGCTCTTCGTCAAGAAAGTCAATTCTAAACGCAAGGAACTCACGAAGCTTATCGGCGTTCGCTTCATCATTAACCCAAGTACGTGTGCCATACTTCTTTTGCATACGGGCTATATCGCCTGACCAATTAATACTCATAATTACCCAGTGATAATCTGTTGTGAAGGTACTTCGATTTTAGAATAGAAAGCTGCAACTTGTTCTTTAACTTCATCCAGCGGGTCAGCTGTGAAAAGAACATGCTTTTCTGAAATGCGAACTTCTTTATCATCGCAATAAGCCATGAATGGAATAAATCCGATACGGCCTTCACCACCTGAAACTAAACATAGAGCATCTTTAATTGAATACTCAAGTAGTTCGTTTTCATCATATGTTACTGTTCCAACAATTTCTTCACCTGATACTAGGCGAATAAGTTTTACGTTTGACATTTTTATTTCCTCTTTGTGTTTTGGTATATACCATTATACCATAGTTTACTTAATATGTATATAGTTTACGAGAAAAAAGATTCAAGTGAACCACGTTTCTCTACACTCCAACCAACCGCTGTAAGCACTGGCTCGATTGCATCAACAAAAGTTTTCTGGAATTGCTTTTCATAATCAACATATGGTAGCAACTTGAATTCTCTTGGCAAATGATCTGGGAATGCGATCACATTCTCTTTAACACTGTTAGGCATCTTAAGATAGATAAACTTAATCTTATCACCACCTTTAATTAAATCAAATTTCTTAGTAAGGTTTTTATCTTTTACTTCGTTGTTGTACACAATAGAGCCACGAACATGAATAGGACAACGTAGTTTATAACCTTTGCCATTAACCCATTTGTTTATGTTGTTTACACCACGAGGAAACGCGACTTCATTAGGTGGTAATGTGTTGAAGTGTTTCTTAAATATTGCGATAGCCTTTTGAGTATCAGACTCTTCACCATTCATGATAACAGTGAATATGTTTCTAAGTGCCTCGCGGCAAGGTGCTGGTGTCGATGACTTAACAGCTTCAATACCCATGATCTTGAGTTTAGGTTTAGCGTATTGCACACCCTCATTATTATGAACATTAAGTATGTAACGCTTCTTTGCAGTCCAAATAGCGCGGTCAGCAATAGCTTCTCTATCCATTTCCATTCGGTTTGTACGACCACCTAAGTATTCATACAACTCAGCGTATGATGACGTCATTTCTTTTTCTAATTCTTTGCACACGCCATCAAGGAATGCGATAGGGTCTTTGGGTTTAAACTTTTCAACTAACCCGTTCATATTAACGTATAGCGAATCAGTATCCATGGCTATGACGTAATCAGTCTCACCAGTTTCAAGATATCGGTTAAGCACAGTGTTAATCTTTTTCTCTGCCCACTTAATAGTTAACTGGCCTGTAATTGTAATTGATTCGGCAATGCGTTGGTCAAAGAATCGGAAGTACTGACTACCCATAGCACCATAAAGTGAGTTAAGTAGAATCTTAATTGACATCTGTTCGTTTTGGTAACGATTAAGATTACGTTCAAGATTATACACTGCTTGTTTGTCTAAAGGGTCAATCTTTTGTAATTCTTGCTGTGCTTTAATCATCTTCTTTTTAAATACAACACGCTCAGTATATAACCCTTGCACGATACGAGGCATAAGACCAGTTTCATTAGTCTTATAATACTGGCCTGTGGTTGTAACACACTCACTATCAGAACGTTCTATAGGTTGTTTATCAAGCATCTTATTTACCGATGTTGATATAACCTTGCCATTGATTATAGTTTCTGGCGACATATTGTACTGAACAATAAGAGAAGGATATAGTGACGCTAAGTCAAACGATACTACGTTCTTATGCATTCCAATGTGTGGCTCTTTAACATATCCACCTGGGTAAGGTGTCTTGAACTTACGTGTTGCGAAAGGAATCGCAATCTTATTAAGACACATATCTCTGTAGATTAAAGCATCCCAGATGTTAGTTGTGCCAAGTGTATCTGTATAGTTAACGCCAGCACGGTAAGCCATTGTCAATACCAAAGTGATGAGCCCTAGTTTATCCTCGAGGCGATCGACTAACTCAACGTCTTTGATGTTATAATCAATAAACCTTTGGTGGTCGTTTTTATAAAGTGAAAATAAATCTTGGTGTTCATCATAAGATAACTTTCGCTCGCCCAATACAACATGTGCAACATGGTCGAGTTTGTAAGTTTCTAATGTGCCATATTGAAAACAGAATTTCTTAAAGATGTCAAGATAATCTAAACACTCAACGCCCATGATCTCATAAGACGGTTCTTTGTCTTTACGTTCAATACGATTGACTTTACCCCAAGGTGATAAGCGGTGCTGTTGCGTTGGGAGTATCTTTGATATTCTGTTATGGAGGTATGGAATATCAAACCCATTAGAATTCCAACCAGTAACAACATCAGGTGTTTGTGTATTCCAATGCGATAAGAAGTTACCTAACAACTCTGCTTCGTTGCTACACTTAACATATACGACGCGGTTGTCTTGCATGATAGCTTTGTCACTGTCAAAGTCACCTAGACCCCATGTGTAATAGGTATCATCAATGTTATTCTTAACGGTGATCGCGTTGACAATTTTAGCAGCTTGCTCAGGGTGAGGGAATCCGTCATCGGACTCAACTTCAATATCAATAGATGTTATGTTGACTTTGTTTCTGTCGAACTCTATTGCTCCTGGGTACATATCTTGTATGAAGGAATACACATACTTATTGTTACCGAAGATGTTACGCCCTGCTACTTCTCGGTTCATTTCGATCCATGCTTTAGCGTCGCGCATTGAATCAAACTCGACCGGTGCAACAGATTGGCCTGCTAATGATTTCCATGTTCCTTTAGGTGATGATACAAACAATGTTGGTTTGTATTTGATTTTTGTTTCTATCCTTACACCGTTTTCAACACCACGGTAAAGAATATTATTTCCATAACGACTGACGTTAGTATAAAATTTCATAATGTAGTTGAACCTCATTCATGTGTTGATGTATATACTATTATACCATAGTATAAGTAAAATGTAAAGGGTTATTTATAAAGGTAGATTGATTGGTTGCGCACAAATTTCTATAGGAACTAAAATGTCATAAGGCAAAGTCATAGCGTAAAGTTTATACAACACAAAAAGGACTGAAATGTTAGTAAAGATACCAGCAAGAATCGCTAGAGGCCATGCAGCAAAGTAAGTAGACTTTGGATGTAAGTACCAACTAGCTGCAATACTAATAATGACAATTATGTGGCCGAAGAGCATTACTTTCAAAGGCCCTATTACTAAGGATAAGAAACCAATTAACATGCCGATGCAATAATGCGTCCATGTCATTTTTTGGCTTTGATTTAGCAATTCATCAGGATTAAGCCTTCTTTCAACTCTTTTTTCAACTTTCATTTTATGCATTTCCAATATTATACTTAGGACACAATTCCCAGTGTACTTTATCTTTATGAGAGATTACTTTAATTACATTTAGAGGTGCTAGACCTTCAATAACAGATTCATTAACTATATCAATCAAACCCCAATCACTAAGCAATGTAGCAATTGTGTTGCGTCGGTTTAAGTCAGATACTAAAAGATTAGATGGTTTACCGTCAAGCATGAATAACTCTTTAAAGTGAACGATGAAATAACGCCCTTGCTTATGAAGAATATGGCAAGACTGATACAACCGATTATCTTTCTTTGATGCTACACCAATCCTAGTTAGTGTTTCTTTTACTTTAAGAAAATCGTCAGGCTCAGCTAATATAACTTCTAACATTGAAGTATGTGCCCAATCATTTACTGTTGTGTTATCGTCCGCCATGGCTCATTTTCCTTTTCATTTGTATACAATCTATTTATATAGAATTATTTTTATTTCTTCCACCCTTATTCAATTCTTCTCGCATATTTTTGATTACAGTTTTATTAAGAAGTGGCATTATTTGTTCTGCCTTTGAAGTGCTATAGCCATAATATTCTTTGACCATATCAGTGTCTTTATGATTTAGTTTCTTAGGCCACTTAGACCAACGCTTCTTCTTCTTAACTGTAAGCATATAAAAGTCATACTGTAATCTGTGATCTAAGTGAGAAACTTTATTCATTTCGTTTGCATACATTACTGTATCAACAAACAAACTTAACCCTCGGTTGACTATGAATGGTGTGTATTGCTTCTCAGCAATATCATCGACCATTATGTCTTTCTTAGTTTCGTTGATTGACTTAAGGTAATCAAATGGTGATAGCGCTGACATTAGATAATACCACTGACTTTCATTAGGCCGACGTTAGCGAAAGCATAGCCGAACCATGTCATAGCATTCCATGGCTTACCTTCTAAAATAAACGCTGCTGCAACACAAGCGTAACATACGGTAGGAACGGCTGTTCCGATTAATAAAATAGTTGATGTGTTCATAATATAGTTCTCTCTCAATTTAAGTTAATGCTTTTGCTATTGTCTGCATACGCATAACATCCATAACAATATCGTGTCGTGGGTCATGTGCTACAAACTTTGCATTTAAACCTTCTGGGATAAACTTGTTATCCATATTCTCTGCACCAAAGGCCATACCCTCAATAGTTGAGCGTGTATCACGAACAACCCAGAAAGGATAGGGCACTTCAATATCTGCAGCCCTACACAAAGACTCCATAAAGACAGGGTCAAAGGTGTTGCCTCGAGTAAAGACAGCCTTTACGTTATTTAAATCAGAAGTACTTGAAAAGATATCTCCAATCTCTGTTATGCTAACATCATCACTAGAAGGCTTAAGTTGTAATTCTAACTCAGGCTTTTTAGCAATTTGTTTTTCCCACCACTTAAGCGTTGACGTCTGAATACGTCGGCCTCGGTTATGTTGGTCTTGAATATCAAACTTAGTGTATACACACATGTCTAGCAACTGTTCGTATTCGTATACTGGTGCATTCGCATCGTACACTGGTGAACAGAAGTTAAGGTGTGCTAGTGATACTACAACTCCATCAAATGGGTTTGTTGATAGTGTCTCAAAATCATAGATGATTGCGTTATTCATTATACATACTCAATATTTGCCATTAATTCTGTGAAGCAAGCGACCGTATTCAACTCGATGTCACTAACAAACGCATTCTTATAACTGTAATCAGCTAAGATAAGAATCAGTTGTGGGACTGACGATGGTGCAACATATGTGCTTGCGTTATCATATATGTTTCGGTATAAAGTGGTTGAATCATTATCAAGATTCTCAGCAACCCAACTGCGCATTGCTTTAAAGTTTTTATCTTTAAGATGCTTCATTAGTTTCTTTACTGACTCATCTGACAAAGATACAAGAATGCCTGAATCAATAGTGCCACTAACTGAATATCGTTGAAGCTCATTTAGAACTTTGCGCCAGTCAGGTAAGTACTTAAGAATAACCTCTGCGATAACAGACTCATCATAAGTAACACCTTCAGCATCAAGAATAACTTTACAGCGATTCATAAACTGAGATGCCAGTTGTGGCTGAGACTTCTTAGGAATAATAAAATCAATAGTTGTACATCGCGAATGCAATGGGTCAATGATTCTATTCTTGAAGTTACAAGTTAAGATAAAACGACAGTTAGCAGAGAATTCTTCAATGAAGCCACGTAACGCAGGTTGTGTTGATTGTGCGTTAAGGTAATCTGCCTCATCAAGAATAACTACTTTATAGCCACCTTGTAGTGATACACTACTTGCAAACTTTTTAATCTTGCCACGAAGTGTATCAATGTTGCCTTCCTCAGAACCGTTAACTAATAGGAAATCTAAACCTAATTCATTACATAGTGCTTTAGCGATTGTGGTTTTACCAAGGCCAGCCGTACCTGAAAGGATAAGGTTGGGCAGGGTGCCTTCAGCAACAATCTCGAGGAACGTCTTTTTAATATTTGCTGGTAGGATACAATCAGCCACCTTCTGTGGCCGATATTTCTCTACGAATAAAAACTCATTTTCTTTTGTATCTATCAAGTCGTGCTCCATTATTTAATGAGGAGGTGAGGAAAGAGTATCAGCTAAGTTAGCCGTCTCTGTTATTTAGTAGGGGTCACCTCCAAGGTATTTTGATGTAACGAGAAAATACCCTTTCCCCACCTTCCTTGTTAACCGCGATTGTTTTTGTCGTGTACGTGTAGCTCAATGATTGCATAGTGCAAGACTTTCATTAAGTCCTTTCTATTGTAACCATCTTTATTTCCGTATCGTTGTGCATACTTTAAGATGTTACCAATACAGAATCCATCGCCATGCCCACCATCAATAATAAACTCAGTTGCCTGAAACTTATTCTTTGAATAGTGTTCACCGTATGTCGCATCGATGTACTTAGTCAATTCGGCTAAGTATTTATCTTCATCGTATTTATACGGGACTTTGGCCATTAGCTAACTTCCGAAGTAACTTCAAGAGCAACGTGATAAGACACATCATACACAGTGTTTTCCCAATGGCTAATAAGAGCCTTTGACAAAGATACTTTATAATCGCCTTGCATGACCTTCAGGTTTGGAATATTGAAGATGAAAGAATATGAATCAAGAGTTGACTCTACATCTGATAGTTCCATGACAAAGGTGTTTGCTGTCTTATCGTTTGTATCAAGAACAGTAAGTGTTGCTTTATTACCACTACCTACGATTGCACACTCAGTATGCTTAAGGATAGATGATACTTTACGAATCTGTGCAAGATGATCATCTGTGATCGTTACAGTAACATCAGTTGAAGGCATCTCAATGTTCTTTTCTGGGGGAACACTAAGGTTACCAACTTCACTAAAATAATACTTAACATTAGATGAATCGTTTTTAATCGTAACAGATTTATCAGCAAACTCTAGTTCAGCATCGTCTACAAGACTTAGTGATGCAAGAAACTCATTGAGGTCATAGATACCAAAGGTAACTGGGAACTCTTCAGTTGGTGTGAACTCAGCTAAGACGTTCTTAGCTGGTGCGATTGTGCGAATGGGATGGCCACTCTTAATCACGATGTTCTGATTAATCTGTGCAAAGCTTTTTAAGGCTTCAATAGTCAATGGTGTAATCTTCATTTCGTTTTCCTGTTGTGTTATTGGTATATACCATTATACCATAGTTTTAAGTAAATGTAAAGGGAAAGATTAGATTCTTTCCCAAGTGTGATGCTCTGGCTTATATATGTTGGGTGCACGTTGCTTAATATCGCCACCAGCAGCAGAACCGTGGGAGAACCACATAACAGTATGTCCATCTTCTTTTGTGATAGTAGTAAGCTCGGTGCCGCTGTGTCGCTTAGTCTTTAAGACTTGACCAGGAAAGATCCCACTATTAGCACCGGCGTTGGCCCATGCCCATCCTGCTGGAAATACTGGTCGGTATATTGAACCACTACAAACCATAAACAGTCCGTGTTTGTCTTCTCTAATTTTTGCCATGAATCTTTACTCTAGGTTTACAGGAGCTGGAATGTAGTACCCCAGCTCCCGTGGGTTTTTAAACCTCTGGGGTTTCAACCACTTGTGGGTTTTCATCAGTAACTTCCTCAAGGATACCAGCATCAACCTTGGTGTACAACTCAAGGAATGCCTCAGCGTTCTCAGGGTCGAACCGATTGATACACAACTGGACTGACTTCAGTTTATCTTTAAAGATAGAGTAAGTCTGTGCGATGTGACACAAGCGACGAGTTGAGATGAGTTCATCAACACCATCATCAGCATAAGTGCGACGAATAACGTCAGACCACTTAGCAAGATTCTCGGCAAACTCAACATCAGAATAACCGAATTTCTCCATGTGTTTCAACACAATCTTTTTCTCGATTGACTGTGAAGGGAACCCTTGGTTAATAACAATAGCGAAACGTTCCAAGAAAGCATCATCAAGAATAGAAGCAGCAGAGAATTTGTGATCGTCATCTCCATTACCACTTCCTTTGGTGTTTGCCGTTGCGATAACAGTAAACCCTTTAGCAGGAGTAACCACGTCACCAGTTTTCTTAACTAGGACTGGCTTGCCTTCAAGAATTCCCTGAAGACACATGACCTTGTTTGTAGCACGGTCAACTTCATCAAGAAGTAACACAGCGCCGTTCTCCATTGCCTTCAGAACAGGTCCTTTAGCAAACACGGTCTCACCGTCAATAAGGCGGAACCCACCAAGCAAATCATCTTCATCAGTCTCAGGGTTAATCTGAACACGGATGAATTCACGCTTGGTTTGTGCACAGGCCTGTTCAATCATGAACGTTTTACCGTTACCTGAAAGGCCTGCGATATAAGTAGGATAGAACATCCCAGATTTTACGATCTGTTTGACGTCCTTGAAAGCACCCCAAGGAACGAAGACATCGTCCTTAGAAGCAAGGTACTTCGCTTGATTAACGATTGACTGAATGTTACCCATTGGTTTAACTGGGGTTACAACATTCGGTTCTTGTACTAGAGTTAGTACAATGTTTGGGAAGTTAGCACCTTCAAAGGCGCCTGCCATATCGTACACACCGTTCCGGACTCGGAAGTCGGTAGTCATAAGGGATGGGTAAAAATGTTTACCTGTGAGGCCAAGGCTTTTAGCAGCCTCAACAATTTCTGATTTCTTAAACTCAGTCTCATCTGGAAACTGTTGCTTAAGAAGGGATAAGATCTGATGTGTTCCATCAGTTGCTTTGTTCATACTCATAATATATAACCTATTTCAAAAAAACCATTCTGGAACGTAGTGCTTGTTCCCATTTAATATATCTATTATACCATAGTTAAGGGCATGTGTATATAGTTTGTGCTAATTAAAAACCCTTTAAATTCAACTACTTATATAACTTGTTGATATTGTTGAAGATTTACTCGGCTCCCGTGGGAAAATAAACTTCAATAGAATCAATAGTTTGCGACTTCAACAATATCAAGGGGTTACGCCTATAGTATTTATGTTCAAAAGCGCGAATCAGCGAAGCCTTTAATCAAGAAATAGATAATAACCGCTGACCATAAAGGCCATGTGAAAGCCCAAACTATAATCATTATAAAAGCTTTAGTAGTTCGCCTACTTTCTAATCTTTTAAATACAATACTAATGCATAAAGATACGAGGCAGTATAAAACAATAAGTAATATAATCATACAGCCACCGTCTTGCCGAAAGACTTCATGATAACCCGGTTGCTGTTCTTCTGTTTGTTCATTGCTTTGAAGTCGCGCAGAGCCGTTTTTGAATCAGTGCTATCTAAAGTTTTCTCATGCCTAGCTTTATCAATCTTAAGGATGTAATACTCATCATACCCTAATACTGAACCAAACGCGATCCCGCTTTCTTTATTGATAGCCTTAACCAATTCTTTGGCTTCAAGCTCGAGTTCTTCATCACGTTTTAACCATGCAGTGTCCAAACCTTGTTGAATAGCCCCGTGATATGAAGCAGGGATAGTACAACCCTTCTCCCATCGTTTGTGCAACAAAGCTTTTTTGATGTCTTGCTTAGCGCTACCGGTGATGAAGAACCCAACACATTTAGCATTAAGAGATTTAGTGATTTCTCTTAGTATGTTTTCTTGCTGTTCTTGACCCCGTGAACGCAAACCATTTGCATTGGTGGTCATGTTCGTTACAATCTTTTTACCATTCACGATGAATGTAGCAGTTTCTGTTCCATCACCGCGACGACGATATCCACCTTCAAGAAGTCCTGATTTGTCAATCATATCATCAGATGCATTACGATCTGTGTAGATGGCAGGGTTGTGACCCTGCCCATCAGTAATAGGGACGAAAGTAAGTTTCTCAATCTGGTTATTAGTTTTAAACTTCTTCATCAATTTAGCTGACACAACGAACGCTTCAACCAATGGTGTGCCACCCATGCTATCAAACTGAGTGAGCAGACTGTGGCCATTCCATGAAGAAAAACTAGAAGCAACTTCAAGCAACATATAAAGTGAAGCTTCAAAATCTGATTTCTTAAGTGATGAAGAACAACGCTCTACATACATCAAGGTTTCTAAGATAAGGTCAGCTGTTCTAACTTGTGAATCAGGACGACGCGGTTTATCGTTATGGCCAGAGGTGAATGTGTATACCTCAAATGGGATACCGACTGCCTTACAGAACAAGATGTTCTGAATCGTCTGATGAATAACCTTTTTAATCACTTGTGACATTGAGTAACTTAAGTCAATCATCATGAACATGCCATGTGATTTCGCATCGCCAATCTTAGTTGAACGAAGGAAGATATCATCACTGATTTTGTAAGAGTGAAGGGCGTTCGTATTGATACGTCCTGTCTTACCAGTTGTAGCATGTCTCCACTGATGTGCAGCTTTATTCTGTTCGAAAGTTTTCACAGCAGGTTGAATAGACTTCTTAAGCTTCTTGATAGTCATGCTATGGTTATCAGCACGACGAGAGAAGCTATGTCCTTCTTTTATCCACTGGGCTTTCCACTCAGCAAAGGTAACAACGGTTGACTTGAGTTCTTCCTTAGTGATTTCATTCACAGTAAGGTTGGTTTCCATTGACTCAGTTGAAAGCTCTTTAAGGTTTTCAGCAAAGGCTTTGTCAGTCTCAACAGTATCATCAAAGGTATCACCAGCTTCAGAACCGTTGCCTGCTGTTTCAGTTTCAGAAGTATCTTCAGCTTCATCATCAGCATCACCACTCTGTCCGTTGCCTTCGGCATCTTCTTCAGTTTCTTCAGACTCATCAGATGATGCTTTGCTACCTTCGCCCTTCTCATCGTCATCACCTTCAGACTCAGGCTTTTCTTCACCCATGCCAGTATCCGGTTCAGAAGTCATTGGGTCAGAAGATTCCTCAGGAGAATCGTTCTGTTCTTCCTCTTCCTTTTCTTCTTCATGCTGAGCCTTGTCGTATGCATATATCTCACGAGCTAATTCAATAGCTTCTTCGTGAGTCTTACAAACGTTGACCTTATTAAACAACTCCAGTTCTTCATCAGTGAACTCGATGTCAATGGCCGTACCCAGTTTAGAACGTAGGTTGATTCGGTCAATAAGTTTCTTATTGTTCAGATCAGTAAGATCACCAAAGAACTTGCGTTCAAGTAGTTTCTTATATCCGGAGTTGAAGTGATGTATCAGTCCAGGATACTCAGACTGAATAAGACGCTCAATGCGATTGTCTTCAGTACAGTTGACGTATCCAAAAGGGACCTTCCACGTTTTCATTTCTTCATCATTAGTGTGAGGAGTGAATCGTGCATGGCCAACCTCATGACCAATCAAGAGGTTGTTAATAGCAGGATGTTCAGCAGACCAATCTGGAAGACCGAGTGTTCGGTTCTTCACGTCAAAGTATGCTGTCTTAAGGTTGCCTATCACAACATCAATGTTTTCAGTTGCTAGGAGTTTTGCGATGACCTTAGAATTCATAATATAATTAATCTCATTACCGTTTCAATATATCTATTATAAACTATCTAGATAAATATTGTTGGTGTATAAACCCTTACAAATCAACTACTTGTATAACTTATTGATTTTGTTGAAGATTTAATTCAAGTTTGGAACGTATTGCTTGTTCCCATTTAATATATCTATTATACCATAGTTTCACACATATGTAAACAAATATAAACCCTTTAGAATCAACTACTTACCGTAACCTATTGATTCTAAAGGGTTTATATATCTTGTTTAGAATCAACCGCTTAAAGCAGTTGATTTACAAGGGGTTTATTTTCCCACGGGAGCTAGGTTTAACGTGTGTTGTGTATTTAGCGCACAGGCCCTGTTGCAAAATAGTTGCCGTCAAAGTTTTTAGTACATGAGACATTATCTAGTCTTGGTTGCTCTATAGGATACCATGCATCTACAACTAAGTCACCATCAGTATTGTCTAATGCTATGTGCCCACCTTCGCTTGTCTCCGAGCGCCAGTTCATCCACCAACTACCTCCTCGAACGTATAGACGACCACCATGAAATGCGTTGTCTTGCCCACTAACACAGGCCTGGCTGATCCATTCAAACCATGGGTTTACAAGGTCAAGATTCCTAACACCCCCTCTGACATCTAAGCCTATGTTAGTGCGGCGAGCCTGAAAGTGGTTCAGTGTCACAACACCTATAGTGCTTTTGCTTTTCCCGTCGCCAATCCTCATTGAACCACCATCGACCGTGAACTGGTCAAGCATAACTAAGCCGCCTGCGTAATTCTCATTATTTAAGTGTGCTGCTACTGGCACACCTTTGCCAACAGCTGCGAAAATGTTAGAGAAATTTGACTCCCAGACTCCATTTAAATAAATCGCTATGCCAGATTTGTTGTACACATTAAGGCCGCGGATATCAGTCCTAGGACAACCATCAATTGTGACTAAAGGTTTATCTACGTCACCAGAAACCGCTATGCCCGTTGCCATGAATCCACCAGCCGCTGTCTTGTCTATTCCGGCGGCTTCGCCCATCAACTTATGGTCTGCAACTATAAACCGCTTGCCTTTAGCGAAGTGTAAGTTAGACACATGGAAATTAGCAGAAGCACTGTTGATATTACGGCTAGTTCCGCCAGTCACACCGCGTAGATGTATGCGGCCCCATGCTTCAGGATTCTTTGTGAAGTTAGGGTTTAACTCAGGGTGGTAGAAACAATACACATCATGGTCAATGTGGTGTTCATCTTTTGTAATATCAATAACACTACTATTTAGTTTAGACGCTTCATTTATTCTTTCTTGCAAGTTCATTCAGCAACTTCAACTGCTTCTTTAAACGATTTGCCGTAATAAGCTTTAAAGCTATCGCGATCTTCGTCATAGCTAGCCATCAGCACCCAAAGCTCATCGGATAACTTTTCAGTGTCAGCTTTATATTTTTCTGAAGCATTATATGCCTTTTCGGCTTGTGCTTCAACTTTATTCAGAACAACTTTTTTCTTTTTAATAACTTTAAGCTGTGCCTGCAACGCCTTTTCGTCTTTCTTCTTTTCAGAATTATCAGCAGCTTCAGTAACTAATGCTTCTTTTAAATCTTTAGACGAAGTTTTTACTACGCCCCATCTTCGTTTCATTTCTTTTTCAATTGCTTTAACTTGAACATTCCTAGCACTATGTGCTGGAGGTAATTCATTTGCCTTTTTACCTAATAACACTAAATCTTTATCACTTAGTTTTTGTGCATCTTTAATAATCTCTTGCACACTTTTACCAAACCATATTTTAAATACTTTCTTAGAGAAAACACTTTCGTTTACTGCTTCGTCCAAATCAACAGTAGCATTCATAATCGATGAGCTTTTCTTGTCAATGCCTAATGTCTTTGCTGCTTTAATGATTGCTTCGCCGCTTGCACGAGCTTTAACAGTTATAGGCTTACTATCAACCTTAATTCCGTTTACTTTAGTTGGTTTAAACTTAACTGTCCAGTTAGCTTCAGTAACAGCTGCTTCTTCTCTGATCTTATGAAAGTCTCTCATTATGCTATTCCTCTTTTAACAGCGATGTTAATCACTTGTTGTTTATCTCGGCCCCGGCGTGGTGACGCGATGTATTCTAGTATATCTTTATTGCTCATCATGTGTACAGATTTTGATGAACTACGTCCACCGACTTTGCAAGATCGAGTGATGGTAAGTGATTTTTGTCCACGTTCAGTGGTTTTCGCTTTAGGCATTATCTTTAGTCCTTATTATTGCTTTCTTTAATTTTTTCAACATACGCTCGAGCTAAAGATTCATATGCATGATCGTTTGAAGGTGTAGAAACAAATTCAACTACATTACTTTCAGTTTCTTTATTATCGTATGGGTTACTCATTATATATCCTCAATCAATTTCTAACCTATCCCACTCTTCTTTAACTGTTTCATCTGTTCGACCGATGATGTTATTAATTAGCGAAGTAAATTCTTTTTTATTTAGTGTAGCATTTATATTTATACCATTCTCTGGTACTTCTGTATGTGAAAAGGAAATAATTTCAATCCATGCAACACCTACGCGATATATTAAACCAACAGCTTTGTTTGTCCGTATATTATTGTTCTTATACACAAACTGTCCGACTCTTGTATTAATCATAGAGTTAAATGTTGTAGGTATCTTGTAATGTTGTGATTTCATTTGCTTAAAACCCTTGTTCAACTATACTTAATATAACAATAATAGCGAACAGAAGAAAAATTAAAAATGTTACTTTCATATTTATTTATACTTTCTTAAGTTTAAAGATAGACAATAAACCAATCAATGCTGAACCAAATAACAGAATAGCTGGAGGTACAGGCACTGGGTTTGTTGGGTCTAATGGAAAGTTTGGCGTATAATCTGGCGGTGTGTTGCAAGTTTCCCAAGCGCCTAGCTCGTGATGTGTGTAATAAGATATTGTGCAAAAATCCGTTGGTGCCCAGTTGTTTGTATCCGAAAAGAATATCCAAAACGCGTCAGGGTTCTCAGCAAGGGCTGCATCAAGTGCTGCCTGTTGTGCTGCATAGTCAAATTGAATGCGTGGTGGAACATCGTAATATTCTGAGAATGTGCTCCATGCATTGGAGGACAACGGTGTTGATATTAATATCGCTGTGGCTAATAGTTTTGTTACTGTTTTCATTTCTTTTCTCTTCTAATAGTGGTATCTTTTTCGTTCCTTTGTGAATTTAAATCATCTAACGAAAGATACGTACTGTCACACAATACACACATAAAGTGTGATTCAGTCCAAGGATAGCATCCTAGAACTTCTTCAACATGCCCTGTCGTACAAAATGCGCAGGCAGTATTCTCGCTCATAAAATTTCCTTTCTCTTATAATGGTGACCCTACGGGAACTCGAATCCCGATTGCTGACGTGAAAGGCCAGTGTCCTAACCGATTAGACGATAGGGCCAGGTAGCTATTTTAAATTAAGTGGAGCCCCAGACCGGAGTCGAACCGATGACATCATCCTTACAAAAGAAGCGCTCTACCAGCTGAGCTACAGGGGCATTTAGTTATTTCTTACTTAGCTTGTGTTGCGTTGGTTTCCCATCAGCATCTAAAGCGACGAACACTAATTCTTCTACATCAACAACAGTCTTATCTGTTGAAATATTCTTAATCCTGCATTGTACAGTTACAGACGTTTTGCCAACTCTTACTAAGTCAACACCAATAGCAATAATATCACCATTTACGACAGGAGCTAAAAAGATAATCTCGCTAATCTTTGCGGTGACTAACCTTCCAGTGCCCATTTGCTTTCCAGCATAGATAGCTGACTGTTCATCTATCCAAGACATTGCTTTACCGCCAAACAATGTGCCAGCAGAGTTTAAGTGTGTGTATCTAACAATCTTTTCTGTTTGCCAATACATTTAGTTAACTAATTCTGTTAATTTTAACTTTTGGTGTCTTTGTGAATGTTTGCCTAGTACAAACTATTGGTTCAACACACACAGCGTTGCTTTCTGTTAGTACTCTGTATATATCACCAAACTTAAGGTCATAATAATTAGTGAATACCCAACAACCATTGTGTTTTTGTAACTTTTGATATTTATAATTCATATTAACGTACTGTGCTATGGCGATTGTTTAATGAAGCAATAATTTTAACTGACTTAACTTCAGGCGTGATATACCACAATGACAAAGACTGCTTACCACTTTGTGTGATAGTTGTAGTCCCATCTTCAAACGTAACTTTTATAGCGTACAACTTACGGGTTGCTCTCCAGTTCTTTACGCCTTTATGTACTGATGTTTTGACCATCTCAACATACATCATTGCGACGGCGCTTACGGCACCACTACCGACTAATACTGCTACGAACAGTGTAAACTTTTCTGTCAAACTCATTTCATTTCTCTCTTATCTTATACAAAGTGGCTCCCTGAGTAGGGTACGATCCTACAACATCGACATTAACAGTGTCGCGCTCTACCAATTGAGCTATCAGGGACTAATACCTTGTGTGTTTCTTATAATCTATTATAAACTATTTTTGCTTAAATGTATATAGTTTAATTAAATCTTTTCGCCTTTGTCAAAACCTCTAAAAGTTTTGAACCGAGGGAACCGCAAACTATATACATCATCATTACCTTCTGACAGTGTAGCATCATCAGCTCGAATTTCAATCAACTGACCAACTACATCATCTTTGTTTTTCCAAATATCTTTACGTTGTTTATCAGATAACCCTGAACCAACATTTACTTCAAAATATTTGCCGTCATCAGTACCTGCACAAACGAGTGCACCGGTATTACCGACATACTTGCTATCAGATTTACCTTCCTCTATATCTATAACCTTTAACGTTACTTCTATAAAGGGTTTAACCTTTAACCAAGCATCGCTGGGTTTACAAACATATGGCATGTGAACAGGTTTAATCATCAACCCTTCGTACCCATTCTCAAGAGCAACACGGTTCATGTCTTTGAACGTTGCTTGCCCTTCGTCAGTGTCAAGGTCAACCTCAGTGTAATCAACAACTGAGACACAGCTGTCGTATTCCCATTCATCAAGTAATGCTTTACGTTCAAGCGCATCCATTGTGCCAACACCTGCTCTGAACTCATCAAGTGGTAACACATCAAAGAGAGCTAGGAACGAATCACTTGTCTCTACATTTGTTTTGCGTTGTACTTGTTTCATAAGTGCTTGAAAGTCAGTACTCATAACCTCTGAGTCAAACATATATCCATTATATATCTCATCACTCATAGCCTCATTAATGTGAGGGAAGTTTTTCAGTTCTTTACCATTTCGAGAATATATGGTTGCTACACTATCTTCAACGATGACGATTGCGCGAACACCATCATACTTATTCTCAATCAAACATTTACCAACCATCTTCTTTGGTTTCTTTAACCCATCATGTGCTAACATAACTTCAAAGAGTGGAATGGTTTTCTTACGTACCTTATTAACTGTACTTGCTGAGAACCCTGACTTAAGGTCTTTCAATAAGATGCGACGATACCAACCGTTCCATTGTTCGGGGAATGCTTTATCACACAACTCTTGAATCGCATCACGAGCGTCATGACCTGTTAAGTTACGTATTTGTAGTTTTTCAGCGAGTGTGTAAAACTGTATTGGTGTAATACCCTTGCCGCCTTCATCACAGGTTGGCACTTTGGCCACACCAAAGGTTGTCATAGGGTCAAGCGCTGTTTTAATACCTTTCACAAACTCATAGTTGTCAATGTGTTGTGATATAACGTCTTGCTTGTGCAGTTTAGAGTTGTCACTGCCAACTACTTCTAGGATCTTCCAAGGTTTCATAATATTCTCAATAGGCCTAAGCCAACATAATTTAAATCAACAGTCCGAACTAACTTATACCTTTTGCGTTCGGATTTCCTAACATAAGTTTCTCATGCCATTCGCCACCAATCATACGTTCATACGAATACTTATCAATCTGTTTGAACTCATCGTCTGGCATCATTTTCTTTACGACATCAAATGATATCGCTAACTTTTTCAATTCCTTTTCAGAATACAAGGACTGGATAAACCGTAAACTTGGACCTGATACTTCACCGAATGCTCTACCGGTTTTATATTCAGAGGTAAGTAAATCAGCTAAATCGTTTTTGCCTTGTTCTGTTCTGTTAGTTCCAATAGCAACACGCTTTCTACCTTTCTTATCTTTGTACATAGCAAGAGCTTGTACTTTTCCATCACGGACAGATAATTTCCAGAAAGGTATCTTCTTAATCATATCTTCTTTATTCTTAAAGCCTGACCCTTTGATACCACCCATCTTTTTATAAGATATCTGTAATATTTCCCAAACTTCATCAACATACTGTTTGCGAAGGTCTGTGTCTTTCAGAAATAAATTCTTATACGTTTCGTTTAAGAGGTGTTGATTGAATGTGTCCATAAGATGTCCTTAATATAATACTTATATTGTATTTATATCTAAAGCAACCTCATCCAACACTTTGTCTAAAACATTTAACATCCTATGCCCACCTTTTGGTAAGATGTGAAGTTTGCCTCTTGCCATATATTTCTTAATAGCATAATTAGGGTCAACTACATCATCATCACGTGTAACATAAAGAGTGATAGGTAAATAACTTCGGTCAACATGATGTGAATCGTCACCGTAAAAGTTGAATGATGGGTTCAACCCAACATACTTAGCACCTTGGATTTCATTGGCTAAATACCTTGCCCAATATCCACCAAGAGAAATGCCGATAACCATTACAGTATCATATTCTTTGTATTCTTTAACGTGGGTGTCCATATATCGTTTCACATCATCATAACTCTTATTGGAATCATAACTAGGTGTCACGACATCATATTCTATGAAGCGTTCTTTTATCTTGTTTACTGTGGTTGAGGCATCAGCGTTTCCGCCTTTACCATGTACAGCAATGATTAATGTACTCATAAGTATTTAGGTCCTGTCCATTCAACATCGTAACCACCTTCAAGAATGTTTCCTCGAGGTTTATTCGTTGCTGGAGCGTTATAAGAGGCTGCCATTAATATGTCGCCTTCTTTAAATTTAGTAGTGGCTTTCTTAACGACGAATCCCCAAACACTACCACGGTTCGGTCCTTCATTCTTAATGATCTTAATATAAGAACGGCCGGGTTTTGCCTCTAGTGTCCAATTAGGTGAAGGGTCTGAAATCAGTTCTGACTTTGCGTATGCTACTGTTGCCCAACGAACATAGTCTTCGTTAATCGCATTGAAGAGTTTACCCATTGCGCTTTTCATTTCATCATTCATAGTGTGTTTCCTATCTATTAATCAATTCAATATAGCTATTATACCATAGAATGGGCGCTGTGTAAAGGGTTAAATCTTCAACAAAATCAATGGCATACCCTAACTTATTGATTTGTAAGGGTTTATAAATCCCACGGGAGCTAGGATTAAACTGCATTAAATTCAATAACTTAGAATGATCCTCTGAAAGCATTGGTATCAAAGGGTTTCAGAGGATCATCTATGTGAATTATGTGGAATATACACATTAATAGCAATATATGGGTTATCTTACTTTATAGTGCTGAAATTTGAGTCTTTAACGAATGTTATCTTTTCCTCAAACTTATTCTCTAGCAAATCAGGTTTATGCGAGATTATAAAGGTGCTTGAATCTTCATCAAGAGTACCAAGTATCTTAGTAAGATTTTCAACACCATCAACATCAAGGCTTGAGTCAAAGGTTTCATCAAGTACCAAAAGATTAGTTGATGCAGAGTTTTTCATTTTAGCAATATGACGCCATGTGAACAATAAGGCTAGGTCAATACGTTGCTTCTCACCTTCAGAGAAAGAACTATAATTAAACTCATCACGATGACGTGACTTAATCGTTTCATTAAAGTTTTCATCAAGGTTAAACGCTACAAAGAAGTCAAGAGTTTGAAGGTATTTGTTAATCAACATATTCATAACAGGCAAGTACTGTTTAATAACTTTAGTCTTGATACCCGTGTCTTTCAACATTTCGCCAATAGCTTCATTATACAAACGTTCTTCATTCAGTTTTGATTTCTTATCTGACAAGTCGCCTTTCTCTTCAATCAATGCGTTGCACTCATCGTGTGCTTTAGCAAGATCACCAGTTTCAGATGAAGTTGTTAAGTCAACAATCTCAGTATTTAGTTTATTGATTTCGTTCTGAAGAATATCAATAGTGCGGTTGTTATTGTTGATTGCATCTTGTGCTGAATTGAGCTGCTTAAGTGTTTCTTGGTTTGTTTCAAGAGTAGCTCTAAATGTTTTAAGAGATGTCTTAATGTTTTCCATATTAGAAGATACTTTAGCTGCATCTTGTTTAATATCATGGATGTGTGTTGCCTTAACAGTGTCAGTTAGTTCTGAATCACAAGTAGGACATGAATCATTTTCTTCAAAGAATTTAGCATCTTTAACTAAACGTTTGATTTTTATTTTTAATCCTGCCTCTTCGGTTTCAGCCTTACGAACAATATCGGTATACTGTTGTACATCAGTGATTGCTTGCGCATGATGTGCTGATATAGTTTTACTTAGTGAACTGTTTTCGGTTTGATGTTTCTTAATCTCAACACGATGTACTTTAATTGATTCTTTCTTATTATCAATTTGGTCAGTGTTGATACCTTGTAAGTCTTTAATGTATTTGCGCGATGCTGTAAGTTTAGTGACAGCCATATCAATCTTATGTGAGTTGTCAGTTAGCTCATCGCGTATCTTTGAGTTACGTTCTTTAAGAATAACATTCATCTTAGAGAATATATTGATGTCAAGTAATTCTTCGATAACATTACGGCGAAGGTATGTCTTAAGTTGCATGAAAGGAATAAAGCTTGATGAACCTAATACCACAATCTGATGGAATGCTTTGTGATTCATCTTAATGATATTCTGTTCTAACAGCTTCTGATAATCTCGTGCTGACGCATCTTGATTAATCATTACATCGTCTTTGTATATTTCAAACTTAGTTGGTTTTATACACCTACGAATTTTATAATCGCTGTTACCAACATTAAACTCAATCTCAACTACAGTACCCTTTTGGTTAATACTGTTCACTAACTGTTGTTTATTAATATCTCGATGTGCTCTACCAAACAACGCGAAAGAGATAGCATCAAGCATAGTTGATTTACCTGTCCCATTACCACCAACGATGAGTGTGTTACGATTTTTATTCAGGTCAATCTCAGTAAACTTGTTACCCGTTGACAAAAAGTTGCGCCATCTAATTTTTTCAAAGACTAGCATTTATATCACTTCCATTGATTGTGCTTCGATGTACAAGCTATTAAGTTTTGTTTTCAAGCCATCTTTATCTAGGTCTGTTTCAACTGCATCAACATAAGACTCAAGCAGCTCAGTTGTATCTTCCAAACTAATCTTATCATCCTCAACAGCACTACCTAAATATTCTTCAAAATTTTCTGCGATCTTAATCTCAAAGGTAGGGAGTGATTGAAGTTTATCAATGAACTTATCAAACTGATATAAGTCAGTCTTATTAACAACAACTACTTTAATGAACTTATCTTCGAACTGGCTCATATCAATATTACTATAATCGTTGTTTACATCATCATAAACAAACTTGTTAAAGATAGTAATAGGGTTGCGGACACCTGTTAGCTCACGTGTCTCTGTATCAAGTACGTGAAAGTATTTAGGATCATCAACATCTGCCCATGTGAATTCCATTTGTGAACCAAGATATGTTACATTGCCTTGTGTTGATTTTGTATGGAAGTGACCACTTAGTGCCATCTCATACCGCTTAAAGAAATCCATACTCATGCCATGAGGGTTCTTAACACCAGGCATCATCTCAAAGCCTTTCAACTCTAGATGACCACCAAAGATGTCAGCTTTTGCGTTAGCAATAAAGTCATAACACTTGTCTTGATTCTCACTGTTTATCCAAGGACACAACGCAATGGACAAACCATCGTAATCAATAACTGTTGGTTCCATTACGATGTTTACATTCGATGTAAAGTAACCAAGGAGTTCTTTAAGTGCACAAACCTGAGATGTATTTTTATAATACAAATCGTGGTTGCCTGGAATAATATCCATTGTAATACCATGCTGACGCAAAGGTTCTAAGAATATTTTTCTATTACGCTGAAGTGCTTTAAAGTTTACAAACTTGCGGTTCTCATAATAATCGCCAAGATGTATAATCTTAGTGATATTATTTTCTAGTAAGTAAGGAAAAAACACATCGCTGTAGAATTTTTCTTGATAGTCCAGAAATATATCTGAACTGTTTCTGACACCTGCATGGGTATCATTCAGTATAGCAATTTTACTCATAAGTTTAAGACATAAAAAGTTCTAGTTTAGTAGGTGCTTTTTTAGTCTTTTCCTTTTTAGCGTATTCATCTAATCGTTTATCGTTTTCGCGGACAGAACTAATACGTTGGCGCAGTGTATCAATATATGATTCAGCATTAGAGTTAATTGTGCTTCCGGATATCCCAACGTCAACAAAATCTTCAACACTCATACGTTCAATAAAGCGGAATTTAACATCTTGTTGTTTTTTCTCTTTAGCGATTCTGCGGAGGAAAGCAAAGAATGCAATTTGTGTAAAGTAAGAGAACGCATTAGGCTTACCTGTACGTGTTGCAGTTTCTAGGTTATAGTTACTAATTGCTTTAAGACAGTTCTCAACAGCATCCATTACCATTTCTTCACGATACGTATACCGAATAAAGTTAGGGCGGTGCGACAACCCTTCGCATATCTTTAGAAAAGACTCTGCGATATAATTCGTAACGATAGGAGCTGGGTTACCTTTCTCTTCTTCTTCGTTTTTGTTGATTACATAATCCATTACAGCAGCTGAGAAGTCAGCATTCTTTACATAATGTGGTTTATCTTTAGGTTTTATTTTAGTTGTCATACAAGGTCCATTTGTTGTTGTGTATAGTCTATTATACCATACTTTTCGCTAAATGTATATAGTTAGGGAATAAAATAAGTTACTTAAGTTTATTTAAAGATGATATGTGTAAATTATATGTGTAACATAGCTGTTACAATTTGTTACACAATGTTACATTTAACTGAGGATTTAATTTGAGTTTTGTTATATATAATTATAGTATATAATGAAGTGGATAGAATATAGATAGAATACACTAGTTATAATTTAATTGTAGTATATTTGGCATGACAATGCCAAAGGTTAGTACCCTACTAATGTAATGTATTATTGCCTTTATAGTAATTAAGTATCTCATCAGCTAATTCATTATCTAATTCGGCATCAGTTTTATCTACGTCTAGACTGTCGAACAAATCATTAATATCTTGTTTAGCTAAAAGGTTTAAGAAGTAATCTTTATAGCTATGATCTAATTCAACAACCATCAATACTTGCTCAGCTGGTATTTTATATACGGTTTGTTCGCTCATCTCAAACCATCGACGCATACGAATGGTGCCTGTATCTTCTTTTATCTGAATGATGTGGGGTTGCTCGATAATAATTTCATTCTCGGTTTCACTAAGAATAAACCCAGCGATCTCTTCGCCATTAACGAGTTTAATTTGTTTAAAGTTTAGATCATCTTTTTTATTTCCCATAGTTTATATATTAGAATTCGATTTCGTGAATCTCTACACTAAACCCTTCGCGTTTGTAAATATCATGTCTAACGCCAGCATGCTTTAGCGCATAGTTCTCTTTAGATTTCCAAGATAAGTCATCTGATATATCATACACTGTTGCATCAATCCCATCACCGCTCAATCTTAATACACGACCAATTGACTGAAGTATCTTAATGATTGATTTTGACGGTGATGTAAATACAAGGTTGTGTATACGCTTAATACTAATGCCTGTAGAGAACGTTCCAAAAGACGCAACGATAATTGCATCGGCTTCCTTCTCAACAATACCTCGGATCTCTTCTCTATCGGTGCCTGCTGTCTCGCCTGACACATAGAATACTTTTCTATCTCCTGCAGCTTCGCGAATCATTTCGCATAATGGCTTACCATGTTTCTCAACGAATTGGAATAACACCAGAGTATTGCCTTTTAGTTTATCATCCATAACTAACCTAGTGATAAACTGATTTCGTTGTTCATGCGTTACAATAAGGTCAATCTCTTCTGGGTATTTAAGTTTCGCACAAGCCTTTCTATATTCATCCTTCCATTTAAGGAGTAACATATTAATTTTTAGTTGAGCAACCTTGCCTTGTTGCATCAATGTTTTTGTTTTAATTACTTTCTTAACCTGGCCAAACACACCTTCAAGAACTAACTGATTTGTTTCACAATCGTCAAGTGTACCTGTAGTACCAACACGATACTTAGCCTCGGTACACGCTTCCATTAACTTAGTTAAACTCTTGGCTTTAAACTCATGTGCTTCATCGCCTAGCACCATTCCAAACTGTTTAAACCAATCCTTAGGTTGTTTAAATATTGATTGCCATGTGGTAATAGTAACCCTTTGAGCATATCCCGTTTTCTCTTGCCCACCATATATCTTATGACAACTTGCTCCAACATCAAACGGATCAAACTCAGAGTAATCTTCAAAGTCTGAAAACATTTGATGTACAAGCGCTATTCGCGGTACACAGAGCAATACGTTTTGGTCGTACATATCTAGATAGTAACGGATCATTATGTAGATGATAAGCGACTTACCTGACGACGTAGGAGATAGCAATAGCTTACGTTTAGATTCAAGCGCATCTTTCACCGACTCTATTTGATAATCGTATGGTATAATCTTTTTGCCCTTACTTGTTATTGTAAGAGCATTCATTAATTCATCTATGTCAATCTTTTGCTGAGTGCCATAACCAAACTCGTTATCAACCATCTCTATATTGTAACCTCGGGATTTAGCGAAGTCACGTACATAGTGTATCAACCCAGAATATAATCTCCTGCGCCTCATATCAAAAAGTCGTATAAAACCATCCCACATTTTATTCTTATAACTGGGCATGAACTGATAATTCGCAACACGAAACTTAAAGAACTCTGCTAACTCCATAGCAATACCATCATCACTGTGTATAGTCATGAATGCTGAGTCAGTCAATTCAATTCTTAAAGTTTCCATATTAATTATATATGCTTTTTAGATTTAGTATATATACTGTAGACGCATAGTTGCTCCTCATGTAATGATGTGTTTAGAAGGGATATGGTGCTTCAGCACGCTGTATCCTTTCGTTCTCTGAGGAAAAAAAAACCAGCCCGGTTGGACTGGTTAAATGCAGATAGGATCACCTCCTTTTTTAATAGAGATTGCCTTCTTTAATTTTATTTATACAAGACAGGTACAAAAAAACCTACAAAGCGTAGGTTAATTTAATTATGTTCAAATGGTGGAGGATGACGGGATCGAACCATAGCTTGCAAAGCTATCGCTCTCCCAACTGAGCTAATCCCCCATTTTATTAGACACCGGAGGTAAACTGTCTCCAGCGGATCATGTTACCAATATTCTGATGACGCCATTTGACGTTATCCAGAATATCTTTTAGTACGTCATTCGCGTTCTTTAGGTATTCAATACGAAGCTGTGCTTTCTGTATATCAATATCAGAATCATAGAAATGGCCCATGTCACCTTTCAGAACCTTAAGTCCTTTCATAGCATCATAGCCCCAGCCTTTAGCATCCATCTCTGCTTTACTCATCTTACCATTATACCACAGCCACTTATCTTTAAGCAGTGTTTTAAACTGAATCTCTCTGCGGCGGAGTTCTAAACGGTTAGTTGAGTGGATAGCAAGATACTTGGAATGAAGCTTAGCACTATCACGTGAAGCTTCATCTAATCTCATATCATCTATATGGGAATCTTTTTCCCAGTCTTTTAATATCTGTTCAATGTCAATCATAATATCTATTATACCACACTTTAACTCAAATGTAAAGGGTTAAGCAGGGGAATAGGCTTTTTCTAATGAAAAAGTAGTATACTTAAATGTAATATCTACTGACAAATATTCAGCATCACCATTTGTCACAAACTCAACACCACCTAAACTAGTAGGGAACATATCATTAAACCAAATAGTATTATTGAGCCTATTCTTTGATGATAGTATTGATAACGCTCCATCTGATAAAAGTGTTTCATCAGTCTTAGCTTGAGCAATAATCCAATCGTATACTTCTTTATATGAGTTCATATCTTCGTCAACTAATACAGTTATCCCAAGGTCACCATACGCAACGCGATCCCCAGTAACGAATGCTGTATCACCACGGAAAGGTGCTGATGTAGATTCAATACCAATCTCAGGTAGTGTAACGTTAGTACAAAAGAATTCAAGATTAGGATATAACGTTGAATCAATAGTTAACTTAAAACCGGAAGGCATTAAGAAATTTTTGTTTGTTGTTAAGGTTGCCATATATTATACTCTTAAGGTTATAGTATTATTTATACATTCTTTAAAGACAAAAAAGAGGAGAGACCGAAGTCCCTCCCCTAATTTTGTTACTACTGTTCTAATGTATCGGCTTACAAGTTGTCGATACGCATGATACGGTAGTACTGGTTAGATCGCTTGCCATCAGCAGCAAGGCCACTAGCAGTACCTACGTATGGGTTTGAAACCATGCCATAACGAGTCTTGAAACCAATTTTCGGCTGGAATGTCTGCTCACCAACGGCTTTGACCTTAGTCAAAGGAACGTATGGGCAGTAGAAGATACCAGCGTCATAAGGGTTAGCACCACGATAACCAACACAAGCAAAGTTACCAGTTGCATATGGATCGATGAAAACCTTCATAGAACCCATCATGCCAGCGAAAGTATTACCTGTATCGTCGACAACCAAAGCACCTTCAACAGAAGCTGAAGTGTAGGCCAAAGAACCAGAAGCACTAAGAGCTGTTGCTACGTCAGAAGAAACAATAACGAAGTTACCACGACCGCGACGAGTTCCTGATGCAATTGCATTAGCTTCAAACTGAATCGCTACAGCAATAGACTTATACCGCTCAGCCTGCCAACGACCGTCAGCATCAGTTGTGGCAGCACTAGTAGCATTAAAGATACCAGTATGGAGGCCTTGAGTAGAAAGCGTAGCCTGCTTGTAGATAGTACGAACAACTTCACGGTTGATTTCAGCAAGAGCTTCAGTCGACAGGATGTTAGACAGTTCAGCTTCAGCGTCTAGACCATGAACAGCACGTAAGTCCTGAGCAAGTTCCATTGTGTATTCAGCTTTAAGAGCACGAGTCTTAGCTTCAACAGTTACTTTACTAATTGTGAATGCCATTTCAGCAAACCCATTAGTTGTTGCATCACCAAGTGTTTCGCCTTGAGCTGTAGTCATGATGTCAGTCAGTTTGAAACCACCACCAACAGAAACAGCAGAGTCGGTCAGACTAGCACCAGCAGTTACACCCAAACCTGTAGGATCAGCAGATCCAGCTAAGCCTTGAACCATATCGGCTGTTGCGGGAACAGTACCCTGGGCCATGTCTGCAGCATCACGTGAAGCAGCAGAGAATGTTGTATCAGGCTCGTCAACAAAAGCTTCAGTGCGTGAAGCAACTGTATTATTATCAACATACTGAGCATGCATTGCGAAGATAAGTCCTGTAGGACCAGTCATTGGCTGAACGCCAGCGATATCATAAGCAATAAGGTTAGGCATAGCACGACGAACCATAGAGATAAGAACAGGATCGAAAGTATTAATACCAGCAGCATCCGACATGTTATTAGTAGGAGCAGCTTCGTTCAAGCTGTAAGATTGCGCAGATTCGTTCTTTGCGAAATCGATTTCTGAGTTTTCCAGAAGCTGTGCAGTTACAGCACGTTTATGTGCGTCTGTAATTGCAGGTGCATCGGCATGCTCAAGGACCGGAGCCCATTTTTGTACCAATTTATCATTTGATTCAAACATTTAATATATTTCCTTTTAAAATGTTAAGTTATAGTTTTAGTGCAGCAGCGTAAGCAGCCATTGAACCAGTTGCTTCAACAATCGTTGAGGCATCATCGCTAATGACTTCTTCTTCAACAGTTTCAACAGCAGCCTCAGCGAAGTATGATTCAGCAATAACAGAAACCTTCATTTCGAAAGTTTCAGCATTAACGTAATCAACGTCTTCAACCAATTTAGCTAGTTTCTCTGCATCAGTAGCAGCTAGGTCTTTAGAAAATTTCCGTACGATCTCAGTGCGCGTAGCTTCACGAACACTTTCGCTCAAACGAATATTTTCTTCAGTAGTCTTGTTAAGAGATTCTTCCAGATCAACAACCTTGTCAGCTAATTCGTCGACAAGATCAACCTTACTTTCAGGCACCTCAATATAGTTCTCTTTGAATACACCTTGCAGTGCAGTCATAAAGTCCTCAGCGATTTCGGTACGAAGACCGTTCTCAATCGCAACTTTGTTTTCCTCAACCCACTGTTCAACTACATACGCAAGATACGCATCTACTTTCTCAGCCAGGTCAGAGGCAACGGTTGAAACTTCAGCTTCAAGATTTTCGGCATATTGCTCTTCCAGACGATCAATTTCTGAAGCGATTTTAGCTGTAGTAGCTGCTTCAAAGATAGCGCTAGCTTTTGTTCGGAACTCTTCTGAGAGTTCTTCATCAGCAGCAAGTGCATCTAGATCTTCTGAATAATCAATTTCCTCAACCTTAATAGCAGACTCTTCTTCAGCCACAACTTCAGCTTCAGAAGATTCTTCTTCAATAACTTCAACTTCAGTTTCTACTTCTTCAGCAACAACTTCAGTTTCGGTCTCATCAAGAAGCTCCAACGTCTCTTCAGTCTCTACGACGTTTTCAACTATTTCATCCTTATGCATGAAATTTTCTCCTATTACAATTAAAGTTTAGAGAGGAAATTTTCAAACGCCTTAATCTCCGTTTCAGCTAATCGCTTCTTCGGAGCACGCTTAATTTCAGTCTCAATGTTTTCAATTTCCTGCGCTGTCAGAATACCGTTATTCCATACCCAATCAACACCTTCCATGATTCCGTTTACAAATGCATCATGTGCACTCGGATCCTGAACGATGTCAATAGTTGAGAGGATAAAATCCTCACCGACATAGTTTCCGCTCTTCTTCTGTACAAGACTACCCATACCACGACTTGAAACACCTAACTTAACACCACCTTCGAGTAGACCAGAAACGATCTGACCCATAGGGGTTTTAAGAATTGATGCCTTTCCTATAACATCACTACCTTCAAACTTCAAAGAAGTGATTTTATGTGAAACTTTATCAAGGTTAATCGTTGGCCCTGCTGGATGATTCAACTCACCAACAGCACGACCAGTATTAACCTGTTCAGTAACATATTTAGCAACAGCTTGCTCTAGGACAGGCTGCTCGTAAATACGTCCATTTCTATTCTTGGCTTCAGCTTGCATGAAGACACCTTCAATGACATAGCTCTTCTCGCCATTCTTATTAGCCTCTGTTAAGACTTCTAAATTACTATCTGTAAACTCGGCAATAAGTTTCATTTTTATTCCTCTTCACTCTGTGAGTTACGTTGAACAAGCTGTGATGCTACTTGAATCTTTCTAGCTTCAAGCGCTGCATCAACTTTATCTGTGATGATGCTAGAAAAAGATTTCTCTGCGTCAACGTTATTACCAACTTTTAGCTGATTAACCAAATCAATAGTATTACTCATATTCTTTATTCCTATATTTTATTTATATATAATCTAATGTCAATAGCACATTTTTGTGCAATTATGCAGGGCAGTTACTTATATTTTAGTTTAGTTTTTGGCCCCATGTATAACTGAAACTCAATCTTGCGGTTTTTCTCTTTAGCGCCTTCGGCCTCACCTTCTTCAGCAGCCACACTTTTAATACGTTCTTTACGCCACTTAGGTATTACCTTTACGACTTTCGACTCACTATCTTCTTGAGCAATTTTAAAGAACGATGTTATACCCTTAGTGTACCCCTTGTCAATACCATACTGTCTCATCGCGGTTGACACATTCATCATACCAGCCATGATCATGCGATTAGTCATACCGTTATCATAAATGATAACTTCTGGATCATTAAGATTAGGAGTCCAGTTAGCCTCAGCTACAAATTCGTTAAATTTTTTCATTGTTACATGCCTACCAATTGATATGAATGGCTTCTTTCATCAAAATTATAAGATATTGTAAGGTTCATAGTTTCCTTGTAAGCAGGATTATTCTTATCACCTTCGCTGTCAATCTCTGCACGAAAGACTACACCAATTGCACCTTTTTCGAGAAGACTAACATCACCAGTATACTTAGCTGAAAGCACCGTAGTCTTAATTACCGCGCGCCCAGGGTTCCGGGCGATGATTTCGTTCATAGTTTTTACTTTCATCTTCTTCATACTATTTATAGTCTTAATTACAGTTGCTTCGTTCCACTGTTCACTCCAATTTTTTTCAGCTAGCATGGCAGGAATGCGATCTTCTCGTATGTCGCTAAATGTTTTCATTGTTATATCCTATCAGCGCAAATCTCTTCGCGGGTTAAAGTTGTATATCTATGAGGATGTTCCTCAGCTAATTCATATAATTCATATGACTTAAATAATGTTTTAGTATCTTCATTTGACAATGTATAACCACTGCACTTACGTTTCTCTAAATAGTTAATGTTACGTTTAGCCACATTCAATACTAAGAATTCCTGATTCGCTCCAAACCGCTCGGTTACCCACCCAATAGTTGCAACTCGATAATCCTCATCTAACATAGCATACCCACCAGCTGCTGCACCAAGTATGATGCCTGTCGCTGTAATGACAGAGGCTACGTTAGTTATGAATCCTTTAATATCCATTAACCAAGGCCAATTATGCTGGATTGTTGTCCCAGCGAGGATCATCGCCATCCGGCACTTCAAGTTCGCCAGCTGCGCGTTCTTTCTTAATCCGAGCTTTCTCTCTAGCAATCTCATCATCACTAAACCGCAATACGTTTTTCTGTACCCATTCATTAGATACATGCGTACCAATATATTCATCAAGAGTTGTAAGCATCTCAAAACGGCCTTGCCAAATTTCGGTTTCCTTTAACTCAGAATAATAATTATCTTCTAAGAAGTCAAATATAATCTGGTTTTTCCATGCTTCCCAATCTGAAGAATTAATAACACCCTTTGATAACAACTGGATCTTAATAGCGTGAAGGAATAACTTAGAAAATTGAATTCTTACCTTATCAATGAACTTACTAAACGCAATTTCATCTCGGTTAATATCGCCAGACCCACCAATTGTATATGCAGTCTCACTTGCTTGATGCAATCTTGAATAAGGAACATTCAATGCGCGATATAGTTTCTTTTGGAAATATTCTATATCATCAATCTCGCCAAGGTTTGTGCCACCAGCAAGAGTATCAACTTCAGTACCTCGACCACCTTCTCGACGTGGGAGGAAGAAGTCTTCCATCATAGATTGATGACGGGTTGCATCTTTAACTTCACCAGTGTTCGTATCATAAACCATTTTGTTACGATACTTTTGCATAATGCTTTGCACATAAGCTTCAGCTTTTGATTTTGGCAAGTTACCAACATCAATATAAAACACTCGTCGCTCAGGTGCACGAGAGATACGGTAAATAACTACTGCATCTTCCATCATCCTTAAAAGATTTACTGAGCGAACTGCTTTATCTAAATAGGATACAACAAACCTACGCGATGGATCTAATTGACCCGACGTAGCATATATAACTGCATCTTTATTAATTCTTACACCGGATTTATTACCATCGGTATCATGGTTGCTAATTGAGCTATCAGTATATACGTAATACGTCTGCGTGCTTTTGATTACCTTTGCACCAGAACGCGGATCTTTCTCAGTTGTTACGTCTTTAACTTTACGCAACTTAACTGGGTCAATGTAGCGTAATTCTTTAATACCTTTCTGAGGATTCTTAGAATCAACAATAACATGATATGGATAACGCCCATCAACATACCACTGTTTAAATATGTCATGGCCTTTACGAGAAAAGTTCATCAGATTTAATACGTTGTTAAATTCAGCCGTAATAGTCGACTTAATTGCTTCAGACGCATTTACATTATCTAAACGAAGTTTAACGCTCTGGCCTAAATGGTCAGTAATGATCGCGTCATTAACAATGTGTTCAATAGCTGCATCACACTCAGGTTGAGTTGATACTTGCCTATAGTTTAGTATACGTTCACCTTCTGTAGCAAACTCATTACCATCAAAGTTCATTGTGTAGCCGTAATGACCTGCTTCATTGTAATGAATGTGTGAACCTGCGTCATCAACCTCATCTTTAGGAACAAATGATTTGTCCTGACTCAGGCCGACTGGTTCTTCGGGTGGTTGTTTTTTTAGTTCGTAACCGAACATTTTTAAATCTGCCATACTATATTAATCCTATATTCTTTATCATATAGTTTTATTTATACATTATAAAAAGAAGGAGTTGCCACGACATTATCAGTGTGCCGCAACAACTCCTGCTCTACTTCCATTTAACTATTAAGAAGTTGTACCTGACTCCCAGTACGCATACTGGAATTCTACAGTGAACTCTTCAATAGTGTTTTCACTTTCAGTTGCTACTTCAATAGCGCTGATGTTTGAAGGCCAAGCACCACGGATGTCCACTGTCTTAGAAACAGTGCCATCACGTCTTAGCTGTTGAACAATCAGATCAGAAGTGAAGTCAGCAGGATCAGTATAACCAGTGTTTGTGTTATGACTGTTAATCCCGTTACTCCAAGCTTCAAATGAATTCCTTGCTGTGAACTCACTATCATTCATTACCGTAATACTCCACGGCTCAAAAGTTCTATCACCAGGAACCGGAAGTTTCCGGCCTCTGAATGGAACTTCAATATTTTCAATAACTGAAGCAGGAAAAGCAGCTGCTTTACACATGAACGATGTCTGTTCGCTGTTGCCACCTACCCACGCTGGATAGTTGACAATAACGTTGAACATATTTGCTCTTGCACCACCACCAGTTAATTTTGATTTAAAATCATCAATACCTAAGGCCATTTTATTTCTCCTTTAACCTGCGATTTCGCTGAAGTCAACACCAGTACGAGTGGCGATGAAGTTAAGCTTAATAAAGTTGATTGAACGTGCTGGTTTAATATAAATGTCAGCAACGAACTGATTTGTGTCGATGATATCGCCATTGTTGTTTTCTCCATCACACTTGACTAAAAAGTCAGTAACACCACGACGGCCTTTAACATCACGCAAGAATGGCTCGGTCATGTTCTTAAACATAGCACGAGTAAACTCATCGTTAAACTCAAAGAGTTGATATTTAGCAGCTGTAGC
>Ga0307986_10000166_pt1 | contig 48651 bp, 54 predicted proteins | sample EllFjometageno82_FD_203170 | JGI IMG/M metagenome (GOLD analysis project Ga0307986, IMG submission 203170) | Marine microbial communities from Ellis Fjord, Antarctic Ocean - #82 | ecosystem: Environmental > Aquatic > Marine > Unclassified | place: Southern Ocean | collected 2014-10-09 | reverse complement strand
AGGCAGCAAAAGATTCTGATTTTATTTTTACATGTGTAGGTAATGACAACGATCTTAGAGAAGTTGCTACTGGTAAAGATGGTTTGTTTAATACGGCTAAAAAAGATTCTATTTATGTTGATAACACTACTGCTTCTGCTGAAGTTGCAAGAGAGCTCTATGGTGAAGCTAAAAGTAAAGGTTTTCATTTTTTAGACGCACCTGTCTCTGGTGGCCAAGCCGGAGCTGAGAGCGGAAAACTAACAGTTATGATGGGTGGTGACGAAGGAGCTTTCAAAAAAGCTGAACCAATAATTGCTTGTTATAGTCAAAAAGCTAAATTATTAGGTGCACCTGGCAGTGGTCAGTTAACAAAAATGATGAACCAAATGTGTATTGCTGGTGCTGTACAAGGATTAGCAGAAGCTTTAAATTTTGGGATTAATGCAGGTTTAAATATGGATGACGTTGTTGAGACTATATCAAAAGGAGCCGCTCAGTCCTGGCAAATGGAGAATAGATCTAAAACAATGGTAGCTGATAAATTTGACTATGGTTTTGCTGTTGACTGGATGAGAAAAGATTTAAAAATTGCAATGGATGAAGCTAAAAGAAATGGTTCGCCAGTACCTATTACGACTCTAATTGATGGCTACTATGCAGATGTTCAAAAAATGGGCGGAAACAGATGGGACAGCTCAAGCTTAATTACTTTGCTTAAGAAAAAAAATAGCTAGTGTCCACAAAAGTTAGTTATTACGAAAACATTCAAGAAATAGAAAAAAAAATTTGGTCTCTACTACTTGATGCGGTGACTAATAGAGATTCATCTTTTAGAATTCCAATTTTTATATGTGGTTTCCAGTCCGATTTTGATGGAAGAATTGTAGTACTAAGAAAAGTAGATGAAGCTAATCAATTAATTCAATTTCATAGCGATATCAGATCTAACAAAATTAGAAGTTTAAAAGACAATAAAAATGCAGCAATGGTTTTTTATGACAAAGAAGAAAAAATTCAACTTAGATTTAAAGTCGAGTGTATTATCAATTATGACAATAAAATTACAAGAGAATCTTGGGTTAAAACAGGACACATGAGTCGTAAATGTTATTTAGTAAAGGATGCACCTGGTACAGAATCTTTAATTCCAACATCAGGTTTAAAAGCAACTTCAGGTGATTTTAAATTTACAATGAAAGAAAGTGAAGCTGGATATGAAAACTTTACAGTAATTCAATGTAAAATAAAAAGTATTGAGTGGCTATATTTAGCTGCAAGAGGACACCGAAGAGCTCGTATAGATTACAATAAAAATAAAAATCATGTTTGGCTGGTACCTTAGTAAATTTGCCAATATTTTTTATATAATAAAATAAACTACGGTAGATTTAAATACTTTTACTTTTAAATGTCACTAGAATTTTCACTAAATCTGGGTTTTATTAAATTTTGATCTACTACACTGTTTGTTCCAGATAAAGGAAAAATTCCTTGTAAAATATTTCTTTTTTTTTGTGATAACTTACTTAAATCGAAGTTAGTTGAAAAAGATTGAGCAATTTTTCTACAGTCCATTTCTATGCCGGCACCTTTAGAAAAAGAAAAAATCAGGCTGAGTCTGTCTGAATTATTTTTTCCTAATACTTTGTGTAGAGTATTACCTTGATGAAAGTACACTGTTCCTTTTTTTCCTATACAGTTGATTGGTTGGTTTTTAAAGCTATCAACCACTTCGTCAGAGTATAAACTTCCACTGTTTAAATAATTATTGCTTCCAGGCAAAAATTGCATATGAGTAGAGTATGTATCCACATCTTTTAGTAGTATATGTAAATTAACATGGCCAGCTGTGTGATCTACATGCCAAAAATAAGGACCATTAATTTTTTTATTTACAAAACTATTATTGTCAAAACCTTTTGATGTTAGTGGCTCATCTAGTAAATATTTTGTATATATTAACCGTGGGTATTCTCTAGCATAAATATTTTTATTATTTAAAAATGATTCAATAAATTTAATTAATCCATCATCAAGCCAAAGGTCAAGCAGAGGTTGAGAAAGAGGCAATGATATTTTCCTGTATTCTGAAATATTACTATCGTCATTTATAATTAATTTTTTTTCATCTTCTATTAAATTTTTATACTCATGAAGAAAATTATTTATTTTTTGGACATTAAAATAATCATCAATAATTACACCACCATTATTTAAAAAAAAATTAAACTTACTAAATAGTTTTTTATCTATTCCTTCTCTTAAATATTTTTTAATTTTTAAACTATAAAAATTAAAAAGAGTATTCCATAATAATCTATTTATGATCCTGTTAGGATGAAACATATTCCATGATATAATTCTAAAAATATTGAACGATCCAAGAAATCTTCCGTAGTGATTTTTATCTGGTCTCTTGTGTGGTAGCAGACTTTTAAAGAAACTAATTACATTCATTTTTTAAATTTCACAATTAAAGTTAAATACTTTTATATTTTTTATAATTTTCAATATAGTGATTTGCATTTTCCTTAATATCTTCAATCTCTTTGCTAGTAACTTTTCTAATAACTCTACCGGGACTTCCAAGTACTAACGATTCATCAGGTATTACCTTATTCTCTGCAATTAGAGTATTTGCTCCTATAATGCAATTTTTTCCAATTTTAACTTTATTAAGTATAACGCTTCCAATGCCAATCAAAGTGTTGTCTAAAACTTCACATCCATGAAGCATGACCATGTGTCCAACTGTTACACCTTTGCCCAAAGTTAAAGGACAGCCGGGATCAGTGTGAAAAATACTCCCATCTTGAACGTTGGAATCTTCACCAACCGTAATTGGTTCAATGTCTCCTCTTAACACAACGTTAAACCAAACATTCGCATTTTTTTTTAAAATTACTTTGCCAATCAAGACCGCACTGGGTGCAACCCATGATTCCTTATGTAATAATGGTGTGTTGTTTTTAAAATCATAAATCATATAATTGCTTTAATTTAATATTAAATTATTTACGATATTAATCCAAGAGTAAAGTTAATCTAATGTTTGTAATAATAACTAGAAATTTTCCACCTGACGTCGGAGGCATTCAAATATTAATGGAAGGCTTGTCAAAAAGTTTAGCTAATCATGGCCACGTAAAAGTTTTTGCGGATGAATATCTAAATTCAAAAAGTTACGATCAAAACTCAAATCTTGATATAGCTAGAATAAAAGGTTTTAAAATTTTTAAAAAATTTAGAAAAGCTTTTCTTGTAAATGAATATTTAAAAAATAATAACCTTAAAGGTGTTTACTTTGATCACTGGAAAAGTCTTGAACATATTAAATTAGAGTATTTAAATAAATTTCCTAGCTTTTGTCTAATACATTCTAAAGAAATAAATCATGCTATGGGTACCACTTTAAACACTCGAATGAATAAGGTTTTCAAAAGAACTAAATTCATTATCGCTAATTCTAAATATACAAAAAACTTGGCTGTTAGTTTAGGTTTACAGGAAAATAAGATTCATATTATAAATCCAGGAACTAACTATCCAATCCAAATTGACGAACAAGATCAAATTAAAGCAAAATCTATTTTTGGTTCTTCATTTCCTAAAATTATTACAGTTGCAAGATTAGATAAAAGAAAAGGCCACCAAAACATACTTATGACTATAAAGAATTTAATACCTACATACCCCGATATTAAATATGTGTGTATTGGTTATGGGGATGAAAAAAAAAATTTAAATAATTTAAGAGCTCAATTAGGACTAGAGCGTCATGTTGTTTTTCTAGATAAGGCTGAAGAGAGATTAAAAGCTGCTTTACTAAGTGAGTCTAATTTATTTTTAATGCCTTCTATTATTTATAAAAAATCAGTTGAAGGATTCGGTATCTCTTTTATTGAGGCAGGTAGTTATGGAAAAGGATCAATTGGAGGAATATCGGGTGGAGAGGCAGATGCAATTGAAGATGGTAGAACTGGCTATTTGTGTGATGGAAATGATTTGAATTCTGTTTACGAAACAGTTCTAAAATTTTTTCAGAATGATAATTATAAAATTTTAGGACTTCAGGCTAAAGAATTTTCAAAAAGATTCAAATGGGAAAATGTTGTTAAAAAGTATTTAACTTTAATTTAAAACCTTTTTAACTTTTTCCATTACCTTCTCTACTTTAAGTAAATTTAAATTATTAACAGAAATTGATTTAAATTTTTCTGTTTCAATACTCACTTTACTTGCAGGTGTGTGGCTACCAAACAAGACAAGTCCTGGTTTACCTAAATGACTGCAAATATGTGCTGGACCAGTATCATTCGCAATGACGAAACTTGCTTCTTTAACTAAACTTATAAGTTGCGTTAATTTTAAAGATTTGCCCTCATCCATTATAACATGTGCGTTTAATAGTTTAGCTGCATTAATTTCATTCGGTCCTGGTGCCAAGACAATCTCATACTTTCTGTTGTATTTAGTTTTTAATTGAGAAATAAGCATATGATAGTAAGGCCATTTTTTTTCTTCAAGCTTAGGAGAGCAGAACGGAAAAATTAAAATATATTTTTTGTTAAAATAATTTTTTGTAATATGTCTAATGTTAATTATTGCCCAATTAAGATTTGACCTTTTAATATTTGCTGTTTTAATGCCACTTTTTTTAAGTTGTATTTCCATTCTTTTTAAAACGGGTGCTTTATCAAAGTCAGATTTCTTCTGGCCAGGTTCAAGCGTTGTGATAGTTGATGACCAGTTGCAGTTATTCAATAAATATTTATGATAAAAAGCTGTCCTGCTTGAGTTTTGCAAGTCAAAAATTTGAACAAAACAATAACTAGATAATTTTTTTTTTAAATCATATAAATAAAATAAATTCCACCTTGGCATTCTTTCGTCAATTATAATTTCATCTACATAAGGACACTTGCTCATTAAATCAAAATAAGGTGGTGAAGTTAAAAGTACTATACGTGACTTTGAGTTAGATCTTTTAATATCTTCAATCGCTCCAATTGCTTGAATTAGGTCTCCTAGTGAACCAAGTTTTATGATTAATATATTTGACATTTTTTTAGATGTATAAATTTATATTTATAGTATATTTTAAAAAAAAACCATGAATAACAAATTAGAAAAAATATTAGCAGAAATATCAGCAGGTGAACTTGCTGACAAAATAACTATCTTAGAAATAAAAAAAGATAAAATTACTGATAGTGAGAAGCTTAAGGATGTAGAAAAAGAGCTTTTATCCTTAAATCTTACATTTAAAAAAACTGTACTAGAAACATCTAAGATTATTACGCAAATAAATGAATTGAAGATTGTAAATCTTAAACTTTGGGATATTGAAAATGGCAAGAGACTTCATGAAAAAAATAATGATTTTGGTGCTAATTTTATAAAGCTGGCAAGAAGTGTCTATAAAGAGAACGATAAACGATCTAAAATTAAACTTGAGATTAATAATATTTTATGCTCAAATATTAAAGAAGTTAAGTCTCATTACTAATCTCTATTAAGACTGGGAATTTTTTTTCTTAGTAATTTAGATAAACTGGGGTCAATACTAGAAGTAATAACTCCATTTCCTTTTTTTAATTCTTTTAAAATTTTTCCATCAGGTGAAACGATTAACGAATGTCCAAAGGTTTTTCGACCATTCCAATGTGTTCCAGATTGAGCGGCTGCAAATATGTATGAAAAGTTTTCTATTGCTCTAGCTTTTAATAGACTATGCCAGTGTTTCTCTCCTGTTGTTTTGGTGAAAGCAGAGGGTACAGCTATAAACAAAGATCCTTTTTTTGAAAGTTTTCTATACATATTTGGAAACCTTACGTCGTAGCAAATTGAGAATCCTAATTTTCCCCATGGTAAATTTGTTGTTTTAATAAATTTACCAGCAGTAAAAGTCTTAGATTCTAAATATTTTTCTTTTTTACTTAAAACGGCATCGTACATATGTATCTTATCGTAATAAGATTGAATTATGCCTTTAGGATTTATCAAAACTGATCTATTCTTTATTTTATTATTCTCTTTAATTACAGCTGACCCAATAAGTATCCATTTTTTATATTCTTTTGCAATTTTTTTGATTTCTAATAAATAGAAATCTTCTTTCATTGAGACAGCATTCTTAATCAGTTCTCTTTTGTTTAAACCAAATAATGAAGAATTTTCTGGGGTTATAATAAAATCAGATTTTTGATTAATAGCTTTCAAAATTAATTTTTTTGAAAGATTTAAATTTTTAATTATATCTTTTCCGGAACAGATTTGGATACAAGATACTTTAAACATATTGCAAGCAAATACTAAATTTTTATTTCATTACAGATGATGCAAAATTCCAATTACAATCAAAACTGGGCACGTAAACTTCTGAAACATTTACATTACCAAAACTTTTTTCTAAAACATTACACCAGTTTTCTACTTGTTTAGGTTTTTTATCTTTGCTTCCTACTTGTGCTGTTATAACGCCACCTGGTTTTAAAATTCTCTTCAAACCTTTCATATTTTTTCTGGCTAAATCAATACAGTACTGATCATCATTAAGATCTACAAAAATTTTATCATATTTTGAGTCTTCTACTGATTTTATACTTTCAAATGCGTCTCCCCAAAAAGTATTTACAGTGTTACTTTTTTTAACTTTAGAACAAACAGTGGGTAGGTGCCTGTAACAAGATTCTACTATTTCAGGATCAAGTTCATACCAGTCAATATAATTAGTGTTGTTATCTAAACATTCTCTAGCAACTCCGCCATCGCCTCCTCCAATAATGGCAACATTATTATTTTTCTTACTAAGGCTATAGCTAGATCTAAAAAAAGTTGAGCTATAAATTTTTTCATCTTTTTCAGCAACTTGGATTTCATGATCAATAAAAAGTGCATTACCAAATTCTTCTAAATTCATTATTTCAACAAATTGTCCTACTTTAGAAGTAAAAGTTTCTAGCACATTGTTCACTACATAATATTTTTTTTGTCCAGGTGTACTATATATATCGTCATACAAACTTACACTATTACGATCGAAGCTATTTACCACAACCCTTTCATGTTCAATTTCTTTTTTTAATATTTTTAAAGCAACCTTTGGATGAACTTTTCCACATGTAAAAAAGTCAAAACTAATTACACTTCTCTCCGGGAAAGTATGAAAACTAAAATGACTTTCAGATAATAATGCAACTAGAGTGAAACCTTGTGGTTGAAACTCATGACTACTGACGTTTAAAATCTCAACTTTGGCAGCTTTTGCAATTTTGTAAATGATTTTTTCATAAAAAGATTTTGAATAATTTTTTTTAACTCCTAAAAAATCTAATGTGATGTGCTCTCCAACTTTTATCATAAAAAATACTAATCTTTCTTATAATTTTTCATTTTATCCAAAACTATTTTCATTTCTTTTTTAGAAAGTATTTTAGGAATTCCAATTCTTAGGGCATTAATATATTGATTACAAATATTTTCTATCTCTTGCGCTAACTCGAATGCCTGGTCTAAATTTGTTCCAAATGCAATCTGACCGTGATTCCCTATCAAGCAAGCAGACCTATTTTTTAATGCAGATAAAATATAGTTTGATAGTTTTCTTGTTCCAAAAGTTGCGTATTTTGTACATTTTATATCTTCTCCGCCTGCAACACCGATCATATAATGAAATGCTGGGATAAATTTTTGATGCGCTGAAACAGCTGTAGCACACGTAGAATGAGCATGAACAATTGCCTTAGCTTCTTTTTTATTCACATAAATGTCTTGGTGAAATCTCCATTCAGAAGAAGGAATACTTTTTTCTTTATCAAATTTACCTTTTAGAGAAACAAATGATATATCTTTAGGTCTTAGTGAGGAATATTTCGCTCCAGAGGGTGTTATGTAAAACCCGTCTATGTTTTCTTCTTTAGCACGTACCGATATATTTCCAGATCGTAATGGGGATAAGTTTGTAGAGTTTAATTTTTTAGAATATTTAATTACAGCAGATCTTAAATTACTCATTTAAATAAATCTTTCAATCCTTTTTCTGAAGCTTCACAAACTCCATTTTCTGTAATTAAACCTGTTACATACTTAGCAGGAGTTATATCAAATGCTAAATTTAATGCTTTACTTTTTTTTGGATAAATTAAAACTTTTTGTAATTTATTATCTTTATCCAATCCTTCAATAAATGAAAGTTCAACTGGATTTCTTTCTTCTATGGGAATATCTTTAGAATCTTTAATTGACCAATCAATTGTTGAGCTTGGTAATGCTACATAAAAAGGAACTTTGTTATCTTTAGCGGCTAAAGCTTTGAGATATGTTCCAATCTTATTACACACATCTCCATTGGACAAAGTTCTGTCGGTTCCTACAATACACACATCAACCTGGCCTCTTTGCATTAAAATTCCACCAGTATTATCTGCAATAATTGTATTAGGTATTCCTTCTTCATTTAATTCATAAGAAGTCAGGTTAGCTCCTTGATTTCTCGGTCTTGTCTCGTCCACCCATACATGAATCTTAATCCCTTTTTTATGGGCGTGGTAAATGGGTGATGTTGCTGTTCCCCAGTCAATAGTTGCAAGCCAGCCTGCGTTACAGTGGGTTAAGATGTTTACGGTGCCTCTTTTCTTGTTATAAATTTCTTCAATAATTTTAAGACCGTTAAGGCCAATATTTTTACAAAATTTTACGTCTTCTTCAACAATGGTTTTGGCTTCTTCCAGTGCTATTTTAAAAATTTCATTACTGTTAGCGCCTGATATTTTTTTCATCATTCTATCTACTGCCCATTTCAGATTAATGGCCGTGGGTCTTGAGGCTATTAAATCTTCACTAGATTTTTTTAAAAAAGATTTATCTTTATTTTTAATTATAGATAAAACTAATCCGTAAGCAGCTGTAGCTCCTATTAATGGTGCTCCCCTAACTTCCATTGTTTTGATTGCATTGATTGCATCTTGAACTGTTCTTAAGTCTTTAATAATAAATTGGTGTGGAAGTTTAGTCTGATTTATTATTTTAACAGAATTGTTTTCAAACCAAATTGTTCGGTAAGCTTTTCCTTGAATATTCATTATTTTTTATTAAGAACTCTACCAGCAATATGTTGTAGTTTTTTAATCGTCTTCTTAGTTCTTAATTTAGGATCTGTTATTATGGCATTATCTAAACAGTCGTTAGCTGGATCATTTTCAATTGAAAAATCTTTAAAAGTTTTAATGACTTTTTTAATCATGTTCTGTGCTTTTAATGCATTTTTTGTTAATGTCTGAATAACCATAGAAACATCAACTTCTTCATAATCTGGGTGCCAACAATCAAAGTCTGTTACCATAGCAACAGTGCAATATCTAATTTCAGCTTCTCTAGCTAATTTTGCTTCTGGCATATTTGTCATTCCAATAACATCTGCTCCCCATGATCTATAGAGTTTGGACTCAGCTAACGAAGAGAACTGAGGCCCTTCCATTGCAATATATGTACCGTTCATTTGATAGGGAATATTTATCTGTTTTAATACAGATTCACAGCACCTACCTAATGATTTGCTAACTGGTTTAGCCATTGATACATGGGCTACTATTTCTTCATCAAAAAAAGTTTTAGCTCTTGCAAATGTTCTGTCAATAAATTGATCTACTACTACAAAAGTGCCTGGTGTTAAATTATTTTTTAAGGAACCTACGGCTGAAACAGAAATGATGTCTGTGACACCTAATTGCTTCATTGCGTCAATATTAGCTCTAAAATTTATATTGGTTGGATTAATATTGTGCCCTCTTCCATGCCTAGGTATAAAGCAAATTTCTTCTTTGCCTGTTATTGCCGATAAAATTTCATCTGAGGGATCGCCCCAAGCCGTATTCACTTTTTTCCATTTAGTTTTTTCAAAGCCTTCCATCTTATAAAGACCACTACCGCCAATTATTCCTATTTTTCTTTTTTTCATTGTTTAATTATTAGTACTTTTTTGTTAGATATTGAAGCTAAATATGGATTTAAAAAAATACATAAGATCTATTCAAGATTACCCAAAAAAAGGAATTTTATTTAGAGATATAACAACATTAATTAAAGATCCTGCTGCATTTAATTTTACTATAGATAGAATAATAGAAATATCAAAAAAAATTAAATTTGATAAAGTTTCAGCAATAGAATCTAGAGGATTTATTTTTGCTTCAGCAGTTTCTTATTTAACGAACAAACCTCTAATTTTACTTAGAAAAAAAAATAAATTGCCTGCTGAAAGATACTCCATAGATTTTCAGCTTGAGTATGGTGAAGCAACAATTGAAGTTCATAAGGATTCTATTTCAAAAGGTGATAAAGTTTTAGTAATTGATGATCTTATTGCTACAGGAGGTACTGCAGAAGCGGCAGGAAAATTAGTAGAAATCTCAGGTGGTAGTGTGGCTGGTTTTATTTTTATAATAAATTTATTTGATTTACCTGGAACCAATTTATTAAAAAAAAAATCTTATTTTACTGAAAGCTTAATAGAGTTTTCTAGTAATTAAATTTAAAATGTATAATAATAAAAAAGTTTCTTTAGTTTTTCCAGTATACAATGAAGAAGAGAATATAAAGATTGCAATAAACGAATTTGATTCATTAAAAATTTTTGATGAAATTATTTCGGTAGATAACAATTCCTCAGATAAAACAGCTAGGTTTATCAAAGAAACAAATTCTATTTATATTACTGAAACAAAACAGGGATACGGTGCGGCAATTAGAAAAGGGATAAATTCCTCAAACGGGGATTTAATAGTGATTTGTGAACCAGATGGTTCGTTTGACTACAAAGACACAATAAAACTCCTGAATTTGTCCGATAATTATGATTGTGTTTTTGGTACTAGAACTAGTAAAGAATTTATTGAAAAAGGGGCTAAGATGTATTTCTTGTTAAGGCTTGGAAACATTATTGTGGCTAGATTCCTTAGCTTCTTGTTTCCTCACAATAAATTTACAGATGTTGGTTGCACATTTAAAGTATTATCAAAAAAATCATATAAATTAATTGAGAATAAATTAACTGTTTCTGGATCTGAATTACAACCAGAAATAATGATTAATTTAGTATTGCAGAAATTAAGTATTGTTGAAACACCAGTGACGTACAAAGAAAGAAAAGGTAAATCTAAAATTACAAAAAATTTTTTTGCCACTGCTTTTTTGGCTTTGAAAATGATAAATCTAATAATTTTTCTAAGAATAAAATCTTTAGTTAATTTTAAATTCTAGCTATTTACTGACAACAAAAACCATTTGAAAAGAAAAAAGTTTTTTGTTTATTTTTATTAACCATGAATTTAATGTTAATAAAAACGAACTAATTGCACTGGTACTTATCACTAGCGGAAAAGGAGCAGGTATACCGTAAACATTTTCTATTTTTAAATTATTTTCTATCAGCATGTTTCTAAATGAAAAAAAAGTAAATAATCTTTTGTGTGTATAATCAAGTATTCCTTTTGAAGAGTAATTAAAATTTCCGAATAAAAGAGAAATTCTTAGAGGTAGAAAAGCTATATTTGGTGTTGAAAATATAACTTTAGTTTTTCTATTATTGTCAATTTTTTCTTTTAGGTTTTTTATAAAACTTTCAGGCTTATTTAGGTGCTCTATAACATCAAGCATAGTTATATAATCATAGTTAGTAAAATCGATATCTGGCAAGCCATCGTCTAAGTTGTGGTTGATAACTTCAGTGATTTTTTTTTCCTTATTATCGTTATCTATACCAAATATTTCACAATTTTTATTTTCTTTAAGGTGTTTTAAAAAAGCTCCATCATTACAACCAATATCTAAAACCTTTGAATTATCTTTTATTAGATCTATTGCTTTTTTGTGTGTACTAAAAAAGTCTGGTTTAAAATGATAGTCAGGAACTTCAAATTCAGATTTTGCGAATCCTGAATAGATTAAAAGTTTTTTAATATCTTTAAATATGGTATTAAACATTTTGATAATAGTTATTAATAGAATACTTAATTAATAACATATATAAATTTTATTGATATTTCAATTAAAGATCATTTATAAAAGTATTTAAGATAATACAATGACTAGTCTAGTAAAAAATTTACTGTACAAATTTTTCAAATTTTTGAATAAAAATACACTTATAGTTTTTTTTTCTTACATTGGTTTTCTAGCATTAGTTACAATATTTTTTTGTAAGTTATATGTAATAAAATCACCGCACCTTATTGATATAAATGGAAACTTTTTAATTAATAAAGTTTCTAATGGCTTTGGTGATATAATTGCCAAATTAAGACTGGGTCAAATTCCTTTTCTTTTTTGGGTAAATGAAATTGAGCTATATGCAGCTAGAAGACTTTTTGTTCCATATTTTTTAATATTTTCAAAAAATATAATTTCAGAAAATTTTATATTCATTCATTTGTTTAAAAATATTTTCTTTGCTGTAATTATTTTTTTTACTATTAAAAATTATAATCAAAAATATAATAATATATTTTTGATTTTATCATTATTCTTAATTTATTATATACCATTTAACACATTTAATTTACTTGGTATGCAGCAAGAAGAAGGATGGTTAAATTATTTATTTATAATTTTATTTTTTACTTTAATAGGTGATTACAAATTAAAATCTTTTTATTTTGCTATTATAATTTCTATGATTTTTTTTCTAAAAGGCTCAATGTTTTTTTTAACCTTTATCTTACCTGTTGTTTATTTAGTTTATGAAAAAAAAGATAAATTTAAATATTTACCACTTATATTTATAATTTGTTCAAACTTAATTTGGGGTTCATACACTTATAATGTAGCTGGTTTTTTTGCTTTTGGTTCAAAGGGTAGTTCTATGAACGCCTCTAATTTATACATGATTTCGACTAAAGATTTTAATAATTCCTATCCTGATGTTATGCCAGATGTATATTTGAACAGGGTAAAGGATATTATCTTAGAAAAAAATATTAAAAATGAGAAAGAGTTTATGGAAAAATTAATATCGTTATCCATTAATTATATGACAGAAAATCCTTTAGATTATGCGCGTAGTTTAGGAAAAAAAATTTATACTTTAAATATTAATCCCTTTAAAGATGCTCAATATCCTGAAAATTTTGATTCTTCTGTAGAAAAATTTGATTATAAAATTCATAAAACTAACAATCCAATAAGATTCTCTAACATTCCAAATAAAATTGTTTTTAATTTAAGCATACTCTTTTTTTTTTATATTCTTCTTGTGAGAAAAAATAATACGGAAAGAATAAAAAAAATTAATTATTATTATTTGTTTATACTTATCTTGTATTTATTTCCTTATATGATTGCATGGATTTATGAAAGACATGCCACAACTATGTATGCGCTTTCACATTTATATTTTTTAATTATGTATTGTGAAATAAAAAAAAATACTATTTTTTTAAAATAATTAAATTTCTTTATTTTTCCAAGTTTCCGGAGTCAGATCATTAACTATTTCGAGCTCAATATTGTAATCAAAAGGTCTGGTTCCTCTTTCTTTTATATATTTGAAAGTTTTTTCTATACCATCTCTTAAAGATGTTTTTGTTTTATAATTTAACAATTTTCTTGCTTTATCTGCGGAACATAGAGCATGTTTCACCTCTTTTGGTCTTCTTTTTTTATATATTGGTTTTGAATTAAAACCCGTTAGGTTTGAACATATTTCTGCGACCTTGTTAATGGTAACAAATTCTTCATCTGGACCTATATTAATAATTTCTTTGTGTAAATTTTCTTGATCTAACATCGGAACCAAGCAACTTATACAGTCATCAATATATGAAAAACATCTTTTTTGTTCACCATCTCCATAAATTATTGGTGCCTTCCCTTGCAGCATCCTGTTTAGCATAATCGATACAACATTTCTAAATGGATCGTCATATTTCTGTTTAGGTCCAATTATGTTGTGTGGAACTGCTATCACCCATTCGATATTATTTAACTCGCACAAACTAATCAAAACCTGCTCTGCAGCTACTTTTGATATAGCGTATGGATCAACTGGTTTAGGCATTGAATCTTCCCTAAACGGAGGCTTTGAATCTCCATATCTGGCCATTGATGAACAATAAATAATTCGTTTTACTTTTTCATTTATAGCAGCTGTAAATATTGAAATTGAAGCTAAGTAATTGTTTTTTGTAATTTCACAAGGTGAAAAAACAGATAGCCCTTCATGAGCTGTCGCGGCGCAATGATAAACAACATCTACATTTTTTATTATTTGCTTAACCTGTTTTAAATCACAACAATCAATATTATGAAATTCTACATTTTTAGGAATATTATCTGCATAACCTCCAATCATATTGTCAATACCAACAACCTCGTAACCTAGACTTGTAAGTTTTTCTGCTAAATGCGAGCCTAAAAACCCTGCAACACCTGTAACTAAAATTTTTTTATTTTTTTTCATAACTTGAGTTAGTGCAATCTTTATCGCAAGTCTAGATAATTTTTATATTTCTCTAAGTTTTCTCTTATATAATTTGGTAATTGATTAATAGAAAAGTTTTTTAACTTAAATTCTTTTCCAAATTTATAGTCTTTTTTATCAGCTAAATGATCATGATCTATGACTCTTCTATCAATAAGATCTTTAATTTTTTTAATATTTTTATTACTTTTTAAATATTCATCAGAATGTTCCCCTTCTAGTTCTCTTTTGTGTATCTCTGCCGGTGACATAATTCTTGTAAAGTGCCACCCTCCATTTTTCACTATTTCAACATTCATAGATTTGTTCTTATTAAAAAAAGTATCTAGCCTAAAAAAAGCGTAATTTTTAGGCTTAAGATTTCTTAAATGTTCAAAAGTTTTGAGATTTTTTTTCTTAACAGCCCTCGTGCCATACCAAAAAATTTTATCCATATGTAAATTAAATTTGTAATAAAATAACTTTTGTTCAAAAATTATAATTTTTTTATTAATCTTTTCTAAATCTAAAAAATCCAAGTTTGGAATTTCATCATTGTCACTATAAAAAATTAAATCATTATTGTCCGCACCATTTAAAGCTTCGGAAATTTTGTTTCTTTGACTTGCTATTCGTTTGATTGAATTTAAACGAATATCCGAATAATTTATGTCTTTTTTATCGATAGCCGTTAGATTGCTTGGTTCTTTGTCTTGTACAATGTAGATTATTTTTTTTTTGAATTTAGCAAATTTATTTATATCAAAACTTAGTTTTTTTTCTTGTCCATCGTGGGTAAATTTAGCTTCACAAATAATAAATTTGTGAAAATACTTATCGAGAATATTGAGCCTCGTTTCTATGATAAAATCTTCGTTGTTATAAATGGTGCAATCAAAAAGTTTCATAATTAAATTAATATACCTTAGGCCTATACCATGATTTTTTTCCAAGTATAGAGTTAAGTAAACCTGAGAGTCTTTGTTTGTAAATTAATTTTTTAACATCGTTTTGCATGCAAAAATAAAAAATTGTTTTTATCAAAGATGAAAATAAATAAGGCAAAATTAAAAATATAGCTAAAAAAAAACCTTTTTGTTTTCTATTATAATAAAATAAGGACCACATCCAATGCCAATTTCTAGAAAGTTCCATTTCATAGTTGTGTTCTGAGTCATGTGAGCTACCCCCTTGATGTTTAATTAAAATTGAAGGGTCTAAAAATATTTTTTTATTTTTACGTCTTAGTCTTTTGCACAAATCAATCTCTTCTAAATATATAAAAAAGTTGCTATCAAAAAAACCAATATCTTTGAATTCTTCTAAATTTAAAAACATAGCAAAACCTTTTACCATTTCCACTTCTGTAATTAATTTTATTTTATTTTTGATCTCATTACTTTCTTGTGTAGCTGGCGCAATAATAGCAAATTTTTTGATCTCATTTGCCGTTTTTAAAAAATTTTTAATAGCGTATTTATCTAGGATTGCATCGGGGTTCAATATAAGAGCATATTTTGTTTCAACTTTTGACAGGCCTAGATTGTTACCATTTGCATAACCTAGATTGCTACCCGTGATAAAACATTTCAAATTTGAAAACTTATTTTCAATTTCAGATTTAAAAATGTTGTCTTTTGAATTCTCAATTATGATAATTTTGTACTGAGATTCTATAGAGTCTAAGCATTTTAAAAGTTTTTTTTTACTTTTAAATGTATTTATAACAATTGTAATTTTATTTTCAGTCATTATTAGAACAATATTTGATTGTTAATGATATTTCTTTTAGAAGTTTAATTCAAATATTTAAAGCATTATGAAAAAAATAATTGTTACAGGTGGGTGTGGTTTTATTGGGAGCAACTTAATCAGACATCTCCTTAAAAAAAAAAATTTTGTAATAAATATTGATAAACTCTCTTATTCAGCAAATCCATACAATTTAAAAGGCATAAATAAAAAAAAGTATATTTTTATAAAATCTGATATCGGTAATAAGAAAAAAATTATCTCTATATTAGATAAGTATAAACCAAAAATAATTTTCAATCTAGCGGCTGAGACTCACGTTGACAGATCTATAGAATCACCAGCGTCATTTATTAACAACAATTTTTTAAGTGTTTTTAATTTACTAGAAGCTATTAAATACTACAATAAAAGGAGTAAAAATAAAACTAAGTTGCTTCATGTTTCTACTGACGAAGTTTACGGTGATATAACTAAAAAACTCAAAAGATCAAGTGAAAATGATTCATACAATCCAAGCTCACCTTATGCTGCTTCAAAAGCTAGCGCAGATCATCTGATAAAATCTTATATAAGGACTTATAATTTTCCGGCTATTATTTCTAATTGCTCTAATAATTATGGGCCTAGGCAATTTCCCGAAAAAATAATTCCTAAATTAATCCACAATATAATTAATAACAAAACTTTGCCAGTTTATGGGAATGGACTAAATTCTAGAGAATGGATATATGTAGAAGACCACTGCAAAGCACTAGAAATTTTATCTATAAAAGGTAAAATTGGAGATAGTTATAATATAGGAAGTGGTCAAGACCTGTCTAATATTAAACTCGCAAAACTATTAATCAAAACAATGAAAAGAAAACTATTAAAAATTGATAAAAAAGTAAGAATTCAATTTGTTGAAGATAGACCTGGTCATGACTTCAGATATGCTCTTAATTCAAATAAAATGTATAAAAAATTTAAATGGAAAGCTTCTACTAAAATTAACGTTGGTATACGTAAAACTGTAGATTGGTATGTTGACAATCTTGATTATTTTAAATCTATATCAAAAAAAAATTTCGTCAATAGAATTGGATTGAAGCTATGATTGAAAAAGGAATTATTCTTGCAGGTGGAACCGGCTCTAGAATGAGTCCGATTACAAAAGCGGTAAACAAACAGCTTCTTCCGTTGTATGACAAACCTCTTTTTTATTACCCTCTTTCATTACTCATGCTCGCAAAAATTAAAGATATATTGATCATTGTAAACAAAGGTCAAGTGGAACAGTTTAAAAAAGTTTTACCAAATGGAAATAATCTAGGAATTAAAATTACATACGCAGAACAAGAAAAGCCAAAAGGCCTGCCTGATGCATTTATAATTGGAGAAAAGTTTATAGGAAAAAGTTCTGTTGCATTAATTTTAGGGGATAATTTTTTCTTTGGTCAAAATTTAACAGAAAAACTATTAAAATGCTCTGAACTATCAGTAGGAGCTAAAATCTTCTTACATCCAGTAAAAAAACCTTCTTCATACGGTATCGCAACGATTAATAATAAAAATAAAATAATTAATATTATTGAAAAACCAAAAAAAACAAAGTCTAATTTAGCAGTTACAGGGCTTTACTTTTTTGACAATAAAGTAATAGATTATAGTAAAAAATTAAAGCCATCAAAGAGAGGTGAGATTGAAATTGTAGACTTGTTGAATACATACAAGCGTAAAAACAAATTAAGTGTTGAAATAATCGGAAGAGGAGCTGCTTGGCTAGACACCGGGTCCATCAAAGATTTTAATAACGCTTCAAATTTTATTTCTGCTATTGAAAATAGACAGGGCTTTAAAATCGGATGTCTAGAAGAGATAGCTTTTAATAATAAATGGGTGAATATCGAACAAATTAAAAAAGCAATAAACTTTTATGGAAATTGTGAGTATTCAAAATATTTACATTCCATGATAGAGAAATAAATCTAATGGAAACAATTTTAGTAACTGGAGGAAATGGTAGGTTTGCTTCTGAACTTAAAAAGATCAAAACAAAAATTAATTTCATTTATTTAGACAAGAAAGAACTTAATATTCTAAATTTAGATTCTATAATAAAAGCAATAAAGAAATACAAACCAAAACAAATACTTCATCTTGCTGGCTTGTCCAGACCAATAAACATTCATGAAAAAAATATATCTAAAAGTATAAATCTAAATATTATAGGAACCGCAAACTTAGTTGTAGCTTGTTCAAAGTTTAAAATTAAGATTATATATTTTTCTACAAGTTACGTTTATCCAGGAACAAAAGGTAACTACAAAGAAACAAGTTCAATACTCCCATGGAATAATTATGGCTGGTCAAAACTAGGTGGTGAGTCGGCAGTGCAGATGTATAAAAATTCTTTGGTGCTTCGTGTCTGTATGACTGAGAAACCTTTTTTACACAATTCAGCATTTGCAAATGTAAAAAGTAATTTTATTTATCATGATGACCTAGCTAAGATTTTTTTAAAAATTTTAACTAAAAAAGGAATTTATAACATTGGTGGAAAAACACAGACTATTTATAGTTTTGCAAATAAATTTAAACAAAATGTTAAAAAAAAGTTTTCAAAGGGAGAATTTCCCTTAAACCAAAATATGAATTTAAATAAACTTAATAAATTAATAAAATGAAAATAACAGAAACAAAATTTGAAGGCTTAAAAATAATAAAACAAAATAGTTTTACGGATAAAAGAGGAACATTAAGAATAATTCATAACGAAAAAATTCTAAAAAAAAATAAATTTATTTTTGAATATTGTACATCTTCAAAAAAAAATGCGCTGCGAGGCTTTCATTTTCAATATAAATTTCCACAAGCTAAGTATGTTAACGTAGTAAAAGGAAAAATATTAGATTGTGTAATTGATCTAAGAAAAAAATCTAAAACATTTGGTGAAACTTTTAAAATAGTTTTATCTGATAAGAATAATTTGGGATTGTATATACCGGCAGGATTTGCTCATGGATATTTCAGCTATGAAAAGTTAAATATTGTTTATTATAAGTTAACAAACTATTACAAGCCAAAATTTGAAGCAGGGATAAGTCTTCTGGACGAAAAACTTAAAGTTAAATGGCCTAGTAAAAATTTAATAATTTCTAAAAAAGATAAAAAATTGGGTTCACTTGGGGATTTTAAAAAAAAATATAAAGCTTTATAAATAATCACTTATATCTTTAAATTGTATTGGCAAGATTGTAAAATTAGTGTGTTTCTTAAACCAAAATGACATGTATCTTTCAGCTAAAAATCCATAAATTCGTTTAAGTCCATAACCTTTAAGTTTTTCAAAACCAAATAATTTTTCACATCTTTCAAGCCAGGGAAATAAGGTTTCGTAATATTTCAATAGTATTTTTTGTTTTTTACAAATGAACATATTTTGAGGGTTAAAGGACACTTCAGTGTTAACAAAAAATCTAAAGTCTTCTCTGTCATCGCTATCTAATAAGTTAATAGCTCTTTCTAAATTTCCGTGCCCGTGCATCATATCGAAATGAAACTTTATTGTTCTTTTACTTTTGTCAAAAAATAAATTTGGATTAAGAACCATAGTTTTAAAATTATGTTTAATTAATTTTGAAAATTTTAATTTGTTAATATAAAAATTTTCTCCGAGTATACTTTCATAATTTTCTAAATGTTTTGGGATTTCCCTTAAAAGTAAGCTGTTTAAGACTGTAAAATTATTGATTTCTGATACGCTATTATCTTTTTTCCAAAACTTTCTATACTGACAAAACCCAACCCAGTTATCAAATTTTAATTGATTATTTTTCCAGAGCCAATAGTGAAAAGTATATTCTCCATAGTGTGGATTTTTAGAAGATATATTTTTCCCTACATTGTCTTGATACCATTCACTTGTAAAATTTTGACTACCGAGACCTACTGGTATGTAGCCAATTTTTTTTATGAGCTCTAAGTGTAATGGGTTTAGAGACAGGCAGTACATTTTTAAGTTTGACATATAAAATTATTAGATACTGACGACAAGAACAATTTATTAATTTAAGACTTGAAAGTTCTATGCAGCGCATGCTACTTTTCCTTTCTTATCTTATCTTATCTTATCTTATCTTATCTTATCTTATCTTATATAACAAAATAGGTTTTTTTATAAGATAAGTTTATTTTTAATTTTATTTAAATATTTTTATTTGGCAAATATATAATTGAAGGTATAGCTTTTTTCATTAATTGAGAGACATATTAAAATTCTGAATAATTGTTTTAATAAAGTTATCTCTAAATGGTTTGTTTTTTAAGTGAATATTGTCTTTTTTCCATATTAATTTTGTATCTAAATAAAAATTTTTTTCTTTTTTTATAATATCTGTAAAATTTACATGATTTATTTTAGGAAACTCTTTAGATAATTGACTAACGATCTCCGATACATCATTTTTGTATTCTCCGGTAATATGTTTATGGTACGGATGTGTAACTACATATATTTTTTTTAATTTTTCTGAGTCGCTAATTCTTATAAAATATTCCCTTATTGAGTCTTTGAAGTAATCAACATCTTTTTTGCTAGGAGAAATAAGATTTTTTTCTATATGTTCCCCGTAGCATTTCTTAGATATTGAAAATTTATTTATTTTATAATTTGCGACTTTAACTATCTTAATCATGGCTTTTACTATCTTGTAATTAAGATATTTACGCACTTTGTCAATTTTTGGTCTGTCTGTTAAGGATATTTCGGAGAGCTTAATGATTCTGTCTATGTTAAAAGGATCTACAAAAAGAGGATATTTTTCGTAATCAACTGCTATGAGATTTTTATTAACATCATATTTTTTTAAATTTTTATATCTACAGGTTTCATCGGTAATATCTGTTTGATCTATATATGTGATTAAAAAATCTGGCTGTATTTTAAATTTTTCCTCTAATAATTTAAACTGAAGGCTCATTAATGACGGTGAGTAAGAACTTATACCAGCACTTACTATGTTGTAATTTTTTCCTAGATTTTTTTTTAGATAATTAGAGTTTTCAGAAAAATCACTAATTTGTTGAATCCATGAATCTCCCTGCAAAAGCACCGTATAAGTATTATTAGACTTATTTGTTATTGTGTAAATCATTTCATGTAAATTGGTGCTTTGGGAAATGATATTTTTAGCTCGTCGATTGGGAAGCCTAATGTGATTGAGTGTCTCTGAGTATTTTTTGTAAAAATAAAGTTGTTTCTTATCTTTAAAAAGAGAGCTATTTTTAAATTCTTCATCTATTGAAATATAATAAAAAAAAAAAGTTAAGATATATGCAAAAAAAAGTGTTATTAAAAAAGTTAATAGATAAAATAATGCTTTTTTCATTAAAGGTTAGATGTTTAATTTGTATATAATTGTTAAAAACAATCAATAGCTACCTGTAAATAAAATTTAAGTTTTGCAATTGTTGCAAATTAAACAACAGGCCTGAGAGTACTTCACACCAACTTCTGTCCTCTCCATGATGTTAGTGTACAGCAAAACTTTTTTAAGCTAAACCACTATTTCAAGTCTGGGTGAGTTCAATTTACAACAAAAATCTACTACAGTGATTAAAATTAAAAAATTTTTTTTAAAAAGTAGTTTCGAGTTTCTCATCGTGCTACACAGAAAAAATAATGAAAACAAAAATTTTAGACTGAATAATGAAATTTAATGACTTAAAATTAACGGATAATAAAAAGCCTAGGGCCTTCATTGAAGCTAGGGATCTTAGGACATTGTGGTTCAACACAGGGACCTTGTGCAACCTCACTTGCAAGAATTGTTACATCGAAAGCAGTCCGAGCAATGATCGGCTATCTTATTTGAATTTTGATGAATACTTGACGTTCATGAATGAAGCAAAGGAAGAGGGATTTAACTTATCTGAAATAGGATTTACTGGTGGAGAACCGTTCTTGAACAAGGAGTTTCCTAAAATGCTAAATCATGCCGTCAAGCAAGGCATTGATGTTCTAGTCTTAACTAATGCAATGAAACCAATGCTAAACAAGAAAACTGAAATATTGAGCATTGGACGAGAAAGATTGACATTTAGGGTTTCAATCGATCACGTCGATAAATTAAGGCATGAAGAAATTCGTGGGCCCAATAGCTATGAACCGATGATAGAGGGACTAAGTTGGTTGAAGGATAATGGTTTTAAGATGAGCTTAGCCACACGCTTGATGTGGGATGAAACTGAGGAACAAATAAGGAAGTCATTCAGTGAATTTATTTTTAAACATCGGTTACCCGTTGACGCTCAATCAAGGAATGATCTCGTGACCTTTGCGGAGATGGATGTCAAGCAAGATACTCCTGAGATTACGACGGAGTGTTGGAACATCTTGAATAAAAGTCCTGAGACTGTGATGTGTTATTCATCTAGGATGATTGTTAAGAAAAAAGGGAAAGAAAAACCATCCGTAATAGCTTGCACATTATTGCCGTATGATGAAGCTTTTGAACTTGGCTCATCTTTGAAATCATCTATGCAAAGAATTTACCTAAACCATCCTCACTGTTCAAGGTTTTGCGTCCTTGGAGGATCAAGTTGCAGTTAAATAAAAAAATAATCATCTTCATTTTCCTGTTCTTGATGTTAGTGACTATTGGATTTAACTACGATGACATCTTTAGCCTAGAGATAATCAAGCAAAGATACAAGGACTTTCAATTATTGATTAGTATGAGGCCGTTCTTTTTTTATCTCATTTTTTTCTTGGCCTATGTTTTTGTGACGGCACTTGCTCTACCCATTTCATTATTAAAGACTTTGCTTGCTGGAGCACTATTTGGCTTATTACCAGGTGTGATTTTAACTTCATTTGCCAGCACTATTGGCTCAACGTTGTGTTTTTTTCTTTCGAGATATTTGTTTAAGGATTACGTACAGAGTAAACATAAAAGGTACTTGGGCAAGATCAATCAAGGTATCAAGGATGAGGGATTGCTTTATTTGCTGTTCCTTAGATTAAGTCCAATCTTCCCCTTCTTTGTTGTCAACCTGACGTTTGGTTTGACCCACATGAAGTGGAGCAGCTTTTATTGGATTTCCCAATTAGGCATGTTGCCTGCTACGATTTTATTCGTCAATGCAGGAAATCAATTAGCACAAATCAATGACGTGCAGGATATCTTAACGCTGAAAGTCATTATTTCATTATCAGCGCTTGGACTTTTGCCTATAATGACGAAAAGGATTTATGAAAGACTCAAAAAGAAGCATCAATAATTTTATCAAGACACAATGCGGAATAGATAGGTATCATCTACTAAGGAAAAGGAAGGGATTTTGGAATAAGCTAAGGCTTTATTGGTTCCTTGCACTTGGTACCTTGAGGGATTTATTCTTCAGCAAATGATGGACCTAAGCATAGTCATACCCGTTGGAAGAAAAGAAAATGACTTCAAACTCATCAAACAAATAAGGGGAAAGTTTAAGAATTGTGAAATCATCATAGTTACTGATGAAGCAAACGAGTTCATTAAGTCAGAAGAGCTTGACGTTGATCAGACATTTTCACTGAGGGACTCATCGAGAGCAAAGGCCTTAAATACGGGTGCTAGACTTGCAACTCGAAGAAACTTGTGGCTCTTGCACTTAGACTCAAAGGTTGATCATGTTCAACCCTCTGACTTGATGTTGTTTGATGAATTTGACGTAAGCACCTTCTTACTTGAATTTGATCAGGCTAATTGTTGGTGGATTGCAGCTGGCACCAATTTTAGGACAAAGGTTTTTGGTATTCCCTTTGGTGATCAATCCTTCTTGCTTAGTAAAAAATTATTCGACTTCATTGGTAAATTTGATGAAGATTTGTTGGAAGGAGAAGATCACGAGTTCATTTGGAGAATGAAGTCCTTAAATATAAGGCTAAACGTTATCAATAAGCATATCATTACCTCTGCCAAGAAATATGTAAGTAAAAGAATTTATCAAACATTAAAATCTTTATCAAAAACGTTTTTGCAAGCAATGAAGTTTTATCGATCAAGGAAGAGTATTGTCCTTGCAACGTTCATAAAATATCCAAGGTCTCCTGAAAGCAAATCAAGGCTTAGGAAAGGCTTGGATGATGAATTCGTAAATACATTAAATGAAAACTTGATCAATATTACCTACGGAAACCTAAAAAGGCTAAGACAAAGAAAAAAAATACATTTTATTAAAGTTTGTAGGGATGTTGATGAAGAAAAATTAAATTCCTATGCTGAGGTTCATCAAGGCAAATTTATTAATCAAGATCAAAAACTAAGCCGCATCATGAGTGAGTTAACTGAACTAGCACTTAAGACAATCGGCAAGATTGCCTTGCTTGGGTCCGACATCCCTACTTTAAACGTTGAAGACTTGAATGAAGCGTTATCAAAGAGACTAGACAAACGAAGTCACTTCTTTTCTACGGAAGATGGTGGGTTTTGTTTCATGATTAGTAATGATCATGACGTGGTTGATTGTTTGAGTAAGGTTAAATCCTCAACCACTTCAGTCATGCAAACGTTAACTGAATGCCTTGACCGAGCTGATGTTTCAAAAAAAATATTTACTGACGTTGACGTGACCTTGGATTTAAGGAGAGTTTATGCTCAATTGAGGGCAAATAAAGTAAATTTAAGTAATGAGCAAAAAGATTTACTTTATTTCTTAAAGGCAAATGAAGGCAGTTTCACTTAGCTTTATTGATATCACAAAAGCCATTTGGCTTGATGTCGAGTGCACTATTAAACTTACTTGATAGGTTTTGATAAGCAATAATGGCCGTTAGTTCAATGATATCTTTCTTCTTGAAGTTTTCAAGCAACTTCGCTTGTAATTCTTGAGAAACATTTCGACCCGTAATCGTGATCGTTTCTGCGTACTCAAGTGCAACCTTTTCTCTCAAGGAATAAATACCATTGTCTTGCCAAGACTTTAACTGACTTATCTTCTCAGTCTCTCCCTTGCTCTCAAAGAATAAATGACTGTTCATGTCTACACAAAATTCACAATTATTGATTTGTGAAATCCTAACCGAGATAAGCGTCCTCGTGCTTGCATCGATTAAGGATTTCTTGCTTGATATTAACTTGAAGAAAAAATTCATACCAAGCATTAACCTTGGCACGATCCCCCAAGCCTTTGTAGGATTAAGGTCAAAACCAAATTTCTTTCTTTGAAAGAATAGGATCACCCTGGTTAACAACGGTAATTGATTATTTTCAAATTTAAGCCACATGAGTTATATTAACATCAGTAATGAAAAAAAGAAAATTCATAAAGGTAATGACCTTGGGACTATTGTCGCTTTATGCTCCACTTCAAGCTTTTGCCGAGGAAATAAAGAAGCACATCAAGCCCAACAAAGAATGGAAGAAAATCTTAACGACTGAACAATATTATATCCTAAGACAAGAAGGAACGGAGAATCCTTTCGCTAGTTCCTTAAACGATGAAAAAAGGGAGGGTGAATACCTTTGTGCTGCTTGCAACACGCCTTTGTTTAGTAGCAACATGAAATATGATAGTGGAACAGGCTGGCCATCCTTTTTTGAACATCATCCAAACGTCATTAGCACCAAATTAGACTTCAAGTTATTGCTGCCAAGAACAGAGTATCATTGTGCAGTTTGTGAAGGACATCATGGTCACCTCTTTGACGATGGACCGCAACAAACTGGCAAGCGATATTGTAATAATGGAGCTAGTTTAACTTTTAAATTAAAAGCATAATTATGATAATATTTTTTTAAAAATACTTAAATTTATCAAAATATATAAAAACTTAAATATAAAGAAACTTGTTTGGTGAAGGAAAGTGCTTTAGAATTGCTGGATTCAAGTTAAGTTGTGAATTATTATCATAATTCAGAATACTAATCAAAAATGTTAAATCTTAGATTTAGAAAATGAATGTTTATTATAAAATAGAATTAGTATTAAACTTATTAAAATATTATTTAAGGGACAAGTTTACAAAACATGAAGATAAATATATTTTATTTTTAAAAGAATATTTTAAGAATCGACCAAAAGGTTTTTATATTGACGTTGGTTGCTATCACCCAATAAGACTATCTAATACAAAGTTTTTATATAACAAAGGGTGGTCAGGAATAAATATCGATATAAGTGAAAAATCTATAGATTTGTTCAAGATAGCAAGAAAAAAAGATATAAATCTAAATTTTGGTATAAGTGACAAAAATGGTATGTCTGAAGCATATTTTAAAAAAGATTTATTTCATGCAAATACTTTAGCTCATGAACATTCTGAAACATTTTTAAATAAATCAAAAAAAAAAAAAATTAAGATAAAAACTCTAAGCTCTGTAATAAATGAGTACGCTAATAACAAAAAAATTGATTTAATAGATATCGATTGTGAAGGCAAAGATCTAGAAGTTTTACAAGGTGTTGACTTAAAAAGATATGAAATAGATTTAATCTCGGTGGAATTGCACGAATATAGTGATAACACTAAAAAAAAAAAAAAATTAATTTTAGATATCATGAAAAAAAATAATTTTAAAAAGTTATTTACTTCACCTGGCACTAAAACAATTATATTCAAAAAAATTTAGTACTCTTAATCACCTGTCTTGGTGTTTCTCACCTGACTTCAAAATTATTTTAAATTTTAATTTGATCTAGTAAATAATTAATTTTAGATTTTAAATATAAGCTTAAATATTTAAAATTTTTTATAAATTTTCTTAATACAATATAGCTAGCTCCCCCTACCAGCCTTCTATTTTTTACTAAAATATTACTTTTTTCTAAATTTTTTTCTTTTTTTATTACAATCATGTTGTGAAAAAAATGAATTTCTGTTGCATTTTTTGCAAAATAATCTGGCTTATAAAAAGGATTTTCTATTTCTTGATGATTTATTTTATCTACCATACCTTTAAAATAATTAATTGCAGTTTTTTGATTACTCAAATACGCTCCATCTCCTCCAAGTTCTCTTATATAAGATGACTGTGTGTCTTCTATAAAATAATAACCTTCTTCTTTAAGAGAACTGAAAAGATATTTAAATGAAAAGATTACATCTTTAGACCTATGAGATCCGTCGTCGATTATATAGTCAAATTTTTTATATTTTTTGACTATTTGAGATAATGTTATTGCGCTATTTTGTGCCCCTTGAAATATTTGAACTCTATTCCCTAAGTTAATTTTTTTTTCAAAAATATCTAGACCTACTACTTTACCCTTCTTGAAATAATCTCTCCACATCCTCAGAGATTCTCCTCCTAGACGTGGGTCAGAATAGTTTCCATTTTTATATCCACCAACACCAATTTCTAAAATTTTAATTGGTTTATTTTTTTTGGGAGACATAAATCTTTCATAAATTTTGGTATAAAAATGAGATCCATGTTTGTCACTTTTGTATCTAATGGCTAATTGTTTTAGATTTTTCATAACTCTATTTTGGTAGCGGGAAGTGGAATCGAACCACTGACCTCAGGCTTATGAGTCCTGCGCTCTAACCGACTGAGCTACCCCGCCAATAATAAACTTTTTTTAATATATCATTAACTTATCAAATATTAATTGTCTATTTAATATCTTAAAATCGTTGGGTATTGCATAAATGTAAAAGGTAAATTTATAGTTGATGTAATTTTATTAAGCTTGTTTGATAGATGAAAGGAACCAAGTCTCGCATAGGAAAGTGAACTTTTATTTACAAATCTTTCAAACCAAAAAGAGGTATACCTCTCCATCAAAAATGCTATCAATCTTGTGTTGTATCCTTTATATAATTTCTTCTCTTTGCCAAACTCAAAACACTGATCAAGCCAAGGAAAAACAAATGAGCAGAATTCTTCGAAGTATTTTACTTTTGTAATAAACATATTCATTGGAAAGATAGTTCTATTGTTTAGATAGTTTTTAAAGCTATCTACTTCTTCGACTGGTAAAAAAGATATTGACTGATCTAAAAATTCTTTATGATGGACTTCACAGAAATCTTCATAAAGATTTTTTTTTTCAAAATTTATTGCGTTTAAATGTATGAGATCATTTTTTACAAAAATTTCATTCTCTACATTTAATAACCTTGAATAAAGACTTGATGTAGAGAATTTCTGTTTTTTTTTATAAAGTTTATTTAGCCATAAAAGTCTGTGCTGACACGTACCAATAAAATCATTTTGACCCATTTTTTTTAATTTATTTTTCCAAATCCAATAAAACATTGTTAATTCAGCATAATAAGAGTTTAGGTGCGATATATTATCTCCAGATTTTTCTGTTAACCAGTTGTGTGGAAATGTATTGTCTCCCAATCCAACTGGAAGAATGTATTCAGGCAACTGGTCAAGAACTTTGTAGTGTTTTATAGTACAGCAGTAAATTTTTAAGTTTGTCATAATTTAAATTAAGATGTTAGAATATTAATCGTAAAAATGCTATATAAAATGAAATTATAAAAATGTTTAGAGATTATCCATTAATAAAAGAAACAAAAAGATCAATTACTCAATTTTATCCGCATATTCCAAAAAATACTATTAGAGCTTTAAAAAAAGTTTTTTCTGGAAGATGGGTTGGACAAGGTCCTCTTGTTGATAAACTAGAAATTATTTTTTCAAAAAAATTTGCCGCAAATATGCCGTCAATCGCGGTAGGTTCTGGGACAGATGCACTTCATCTGGCTTATATTCTAGCTGATATAAAAAAGAATGATGAAATAATATGTCCAATATTTACATGCACTGCCACTAATATACCTCTACTTTATATTGGCGCAAAAATTAAATTTGCAGATATTGATCCTGAAACGTTTAATATTGATATTGATAGTGTGAAAAAATTAATTACAAAAAAAACTAAGGCTATAGCTTTTGTTAATTATGGTGGTCTTCCATGTAATTTGAAAGAGCTTAATAAACTTGCTAAAAAACATAAACTTGTACTAATACAAGATGCAGCACAAAGTCTTGCAGCTACGTATGAAAAAAAAGCAATAACTAAATACGCAGATTTTACTATCTTTAGCTTTCAGGCAATCAAACAAATTACTTCTGGTGACGGGGGGATGCTAGTATTAAAAAATAAAAGTTTAGTAAAAAAAGCAAAGAGAATTCGGTGGTTTGGTATCGATAGATTAGCAAAACAAGGTGGTAACTGGGAAAATGATATAACTGAAATTGGCTACAAATATCAAATGACTGACATTGGAGCCGCATTGCTGCTAGAATCAATAAAAGAATTTGGCAAAATAAAAAAAACAAGAAGATTGATATTTGAGACGTATAAAAAAATATTAAGTAAAAATAAAAATGTAAAGATTGTAGACTCTAAAGAAATTAAAGGACATGCAAACTGGTTGTTTACGATACTTGTTGAAAAGAAAGACTACCTACAAAAAAAACTACGTGAAAAATTAATTGAAACAAATCAAGTGCATTTTAGAAATGACAGATATACAATTTTTAAAAAATTTACTCAAAATAAGAAATTTAAAAATATGGATTCTGTTGAAGAAAAGTATTTAGTCTTACCAATACATACAAAAATGAAGATTTCTGATGCTATATATATAGGTCAACAAATTAACAGAATACTACCTTACAACAAAAAATAGATAGTTTGATTTAATTTATTTACATTAATTAATTAGAAAAAATAACCTTATTTAGTTTTTTAATATTTATAAAAATATTTCCTTGTTGTCTTTTAAGTTCTTTGTTTTTTTGACCAGTACTAATCTTTTTATAATTTAAATTACAAGTGATAGCTAAATTTTTTATAGCATTTCCAGACGTTTTCGATTTTAATTCAATTACTTTTGTGCCTTTTTTTGAAAAAATAATATTGCCAAATCCAGCTCCATGTAATCCCACAATAATTTTTGCTTCTTGGAATATTTTAACTTGCTCTTCAAAAGTTACTTTAGATAAAACTAAAATTTTAAACCCAAGTTTTTTTAAACTAGTTTTTACTTCATCATCGTTGATTATATGTCGACTTTTGTGATCAGTTGCATCAATTCTGTCTATAAAAATTTTTTTTGAGTATTTTTTTTTATTAAAATTATTTGTATATTTAAATTTTTTTCTAAGCCAAATTACAATCCATTTTGGAATATACAACATAGATCTACTTGGACTATTTCCGAAAATAAATGGATGGTCAACAGTTATTAACCTATCACAGGACAAATGTTTATAGTTATTTCCATCTAAGCATTTGTTGGTTCTTATATTTAATTTTTTTAAAGTACCGAGTTGGAACGGAAGTTTTATAGATGGTAACAAATAATTAATTTCTTTTTTAAATTTAAATTTACTTTTTTCTAAAATTCCTAGTCTTGGTAAAACTTCAAATAACCAGTGCCAATAATTTTTTTTTGCTACACCGCCTGTTGACATGCAGAAGACATCACCTATTATTATTTTTTTAAATTTTGCTGTTCCTTCTTTAAAAATTATGTTTTCTGAAACTTTACCTGGTATTATATCGTTAATTTTATTTAATCTGTATTGATATGACGCTTCTGCAACAACTTGATTATTTAAAATTACTGCTGTGTCATGGATAGAGCCAGTGTACAAACGTGCATTTTTAATGTCATAAATATTATACTTATATTTATTATCAAAAGATATTTTTTTTCTAGAAAAATTTTTATTTTTTTTTACGTTAATTGTTTTTTTTATGTTTCCGTAAATTAAACTAAAAAATAAAATTTTTATAAACTTAAGTATCGGCATAATAAGTAGTTTACATTGTTGTTGTTTTTGCTTTAAACTGAATAAATATTGATATAAAAAAAAACAATGCATTTAAAGAAAATAAGCTTTGAATAAATTAACCTATTTATGAAACTTAATTATAGGCCAGAAATCGATGGTCTAAGAGCCATAGCTGTTATTTCAGTAATTATTTATCACGCTAAAATAAATTTTTTCAATTACTCCCTATTAGAGGGGGGTTTTTTAGGTGTGGATATTTTCTTTGTAATTTCAGGATATTTAATAACATCAATAATTTTAAAAGAATTACTATCTGAAAATAATTTTTCTTTTCTGAATTTTTACAAAAGAAGGTTTAGAAGGATAATGCCTGTCTTAATTACCGTTATATCTACTACATTTGTTTTTTCTTGGTTTATACTGGTCCCGACAACTTTTGTAGAATTTGCTAAATCTGTTCAATATTCTTTCTTATTTAGTACTAATATTTTTTTTCATTTTTCTGGAATAGAGTATATCTCTCAAGATGGTTTACTAAAACCACTTTTGCATACTTGGTCTTTATCTGTGGAGGAACAGTATTATATAATTTTTCCTATTCTTTTATTTTTTATTTATAAAAATTGTAAAAATTATTTGATACTAGTTTTAATAATATTATTTTTTCTAAGTCTACTTGTTGCAAATAATCTTTCATATTCTAGTAAATCATTTAATTTTTACATGCTACACACTAGGGGTTGGGAGCTGCTTGCTGGTTCTTTTTTAGCTTATCTAGAGATTGGAAAAAAAATGAAATCGAAAAATATTATAATAAGTAATTTTTTATCTTTTTCTGGATTATTTTTAATTATTTTTTCAATTATTTTTTTTGATGAAGAAACACGTCACCCTTCATTTTTTACAATTTTGCCAATTTTAGGTGTATCATTAATTATTTTTTATACAGACAAAGCTAATATTGTTGGAAAAGTGCTGGCATCTAAATTACTAGTTGGCATTGGTCTTATTTCTTATTCTCTATATTTGTGGCATTACCCAGTTTTTGCCTTTGCTAGATTGAGTGAATATTTTAACGATAACTTACATAAAATATTTTTTTTATCAATAGTGGTAGTCTTGTCTGTGTTAAGTTATTTTGTAATTGAAAAACCTTGTAGAAATAGAAATATTAAATTTAGAAAAATTTTTTTTTCTTTTTTAACTTTATCAATTTTACTTTTATTGATTAGCAATGTAGTGATAAACAAAGAAGGCTTTCATAAAAGAGCAAAATATGTGGGGAATATAGGTTTGAAGTTAGAAAATTACCTTCTTGACCCATATCACTACGTTGTTAACCATTTTTTTACATTTGGTAAAAACTATGCTCCGGACAATTTCAAGAATGCACCATCTGCAAATGTTAGAATGTTAGTTGTTGGAAATTCAGCTGGCCAAAATATGTTTCACGCTCTTTATTCAAATAAGAATTTATTTACTGGATACACTTTCAATCTTATATCTTCAAAAATTAGAGTTAATAAACAAAATTATTCAACTAATTGTTTTAATAAGTTTTTATCAAATAAAGATTATTCATGTGACGAATTTGATTTCACACAAAATATATTGGTTCAACTAAATATTTCAGATACAATTTTTCTTGCTTCAAGATGGGATCAAGGGGAAGGCAATTTGACAGATTTAATTTCTAACCTAGAAAATACTATCCAAATTTTAAAAAAGAAAAATAAAAAAATCATTATTGCTGGTATGCCAGTTTTGCTCAAACTAACTACTCTTTCCTCGTTAAATCCATTAGATTACTTCGTTTATCAGAATGGTAGAATGCCTACAAATTACGAACTACTAAAACTTGAGGAAAAAATATTTGACGATTTAAGAAATGATGAAAAATTCAAACAAAGAAGAAAGATTAACCTAGGGTTGTCAAACTTAGCGAACAAATTCAGTTTACAATTTTTAAATCCTGAGGATTATCAGTGTGAAAAAGTTAAAAAAAAATGTACTCTTTTAACTTCAGAAAAGGATAGAATATATATTGATGATGTTCACACTACTAATGAGGGATCTTCATATTTTGGAAAAAAAATACATGACATTGATTGGTTTAAGAATAAATAATTTTATTTTATTTTTTAAAATTATATTAATTGTTTTCTTTTCTACAAGTAATATTCTAGCTGCAGAATTCTTTGGAGAATTTGCGCAAGGAAACTTAATTTTAGGTAAATCTTCTCCTGGAGCAATTGTAAAGGTTGATAGTAAAAAAATCAAAGTTAATAAAGATGGATATTTTATATTTGGTATTAGTAAAAATAAAAAAAAAGATATCGTTGTAGAAATAATTGAAAAAAGAAAAAAAGAAAAAATAATAAAAAAAATTAAAAAAAAAAAATATCTTATACAAAAAATTAACGGTCTTCCTCCAAAAAAAGTCACACCACCAAAAGAATTTTATGAAAGAATAAAAAAAGATAATAAATTAATTTCAGCGGCAAGATCTGTAGACACTAATTTAAATTTTTTTACTAATAAATTTAAACTTCCACTTGAAAATTCAATAATAACAGGTGTGTATGGAAGTCAAAGAATATTGAATGGAATTCCTAAGTCTCCTCATTACGGATTAGACTTTGCTGCAAAAGAGGGTACTGAAATAAAAGCGATGCTGAGTGGTGTTGCAACTCTTTCAGAAAAGAATTTATATTATACTGGTGGTACTTTAATTTTTGATCACGGACATGGTGTGAGCACACTTTATATGCATTTAAAGGATGTTTACATAAAGAAAGGACAGAAAATAAAACAAGGTGATATCATAGGTACTGTTGGAAAAACAGGCAGATCAACAGGCGCACATCTTGATATTAGATTAAATTGGTACGATGTTAAGCTTGACCCATCGAGTGTTCTAGATATTAATTAAAATAAAAAAATTAATCTAATTTAAAACTATTTTTATAATCTTTTTTTTGAGATTTTTTTTGTTCTGATTTAAATAAAATAAAATCCTCTATAACTAAAATATCTAAGTTCGTACCCATAAAGCATCTAAAAGCATCTTCTATTGAGCAAACTATAGGTTCTCCTCTTACATTAAATGAGGTGTTTACTAAAATCGGGCATTTAGTTAATTCATTGAATCTTTTAATTAACTCATAATATCTAGGATTTGTTTCTCTGTGAACTGTCTGTACTCTTGCGGTGTAATCAACATGAGTTACAGCTGGAATCTTTGATCTTTTTATGTTCAATTTATCTATACCAAATAAGTTTTCCTGTTCAGTAGTCATGGGTATTTGAATTTCTTTTTTTATGTTAGCAACCATAAGCATATATGGGCTGACCGCATCTATATCGAACCAATTACTTGCTTCCTCATTTAATATTGAAGGTGCAAATGGCCTAAAACTCTCTCTAAATTTAACTTTAAGATTAAGTTCTTTTTGCATTTTTACAGATCTTGGATCGGCTAAAATTGATCTTGCACCTAGAGCTCTTGGTCCAAATTCCATTCTGCCCTGAAACCATCCAATAGTTTTTTCTTGGCTTAATTGTTTTGCGGTAATATCAATTACTTCATCTTTTTCGAGTTTTTTGAAGTTTGCTTGTAAGAATTCTAGCTCTTTTTCGATTACACTATTTTCAAATTTTGGACCCAAATAAGAGCCCTTCATATTATCTACAGAACTTGCAGACCTTGTATTTTTAAGTTCTTGGTGCCAATAGGCTAACGCACCACCTAGTGAACCACCGGCATCTCCTGCAGCAGGTTGCACCCAAATTTTATCAAAAATTTTATTTTTTAAAATCTTGCCGTTTACAACACAATTCAAAGCTACACCACCAGCTAAACAAAGATTTCTAACTTTATATTCAGCAGCAGCACTTCTAGTTAGCTTTAGAACAATTTCTTCTGTTACTGATTGAATAGAAGCAGCTACATCCATATGAAATTGAGTTAAAGGATTTTCTTCTGATTGTCTAACTGGCTGATCAAATAAATTATTAAATTTTTTATTAGTCATTGTTATTCCTGTTGCAAAATCAAAATAGCTCATATCAAGTCTAAATGATCCGTCTTCTTTTAAGTCAATTAAGTTTTTTAAAATTAATTCTTTATAAACTGGTTTTCCATAAGGGGCTAAGCCCATAACTTTATATTCACCACTATTAACTTTAAAACCTGTATAGTAAGTAAATGCAGAATACAAAAGGCCAAGAGAATGGGGGAAATGTATCTCCTTTAACATCGTAATTTTGTTTCCTTTACCATGAGCTATTGTAGTAGTGGCCCACTCACCTACTCCATCTAAGGTTAGTATTATAGCTTCTTCAAATGGTGATGGATAAAAAGCACTAGCTGCATGACTATAGTGATGTTCAGAAAATTTTATTTTTTTTATATCTTTAAATTTTTTGTCTACTTCCTGGAGGTGATCAAATAAATATTTTTTTTGAAAAAGTTTTTCTCTTAACCACACAGGCATTGCTAGCGAAAATGATTTAAATCCTCTTGGTGCAAATGCTAGGTAGGTTTCAAGTAACCTTTCAAATTTTAAAAATGGTTTTTCAAAAAAAACTATATGATCAACTTGATTTAACTCTACATTTCCTTCTTGAAGAACATATCTTATTGCATTTTTTGGAAATCTCTCGTCATGTTTTTTTCTTGAAAATCTTTCTTCTTGAGCTGCCGCTATTATTTTTCCATCTTGTATTAAGGTGGCTGCACTATCATGGTAAAATGACGATATTCCTAAAATATTAATCACTAAAAAATTGTATAGATGAACGGAGCAACAGCAGAACCTTGGCTAATTACAATTAAAATTCCAAACAAAGCTAAAACAAATATAATTGGCATTAACCAATATTTTTTTCTATCTTGCAAAAATTCCAAAAATTCTTTTATAAAATCAATCATTAAAACTGTTTATCCATTGTAGTTATATTTTTTTTTCTTTTTATCCAATACGTGTCATTCTTTGTAAACTTAAGTTTTAATAAATCTTTACCGAATATTCTGACAATAAAACTTATTGGTGTCACAACAATAAAAAAAACTAAAGCCATAATTATCGGTGCAATTATTTTTCCTAATATTTCACCTAATTTAATCCAAGCGTTATTTAATGGTCTTAAAAGTTTTGGCAAAATTAAAGCCAAGAATAAAAATAATAAAGCTAAACTTACCGACCAAACTCTAATTGGATTTTGATTTAAAAGTGGCCAAAGACCAATTACAAGGAAAAAGATTGTAAAAACTATTCCAAAGCTTCTATTAGAAGATTTTTTCACAATTTAGTAATTATAGCTTAAAACAAATTAAATCAACTATTAAGCTGCGACTTTCAAGTTGTGTTTTAACCCAATTCCACTTAAAAAATTCCAAAGATACTTAGCAGTCGATAGGGCTGCTGTTTCAGCTTTACCTTGCTCATCCTTAGACAGACCATCTAATAACTTTTCACACTCTTTTCTGTGGTGAATATCCGCTTCTTTATGTGCTACAAAAAATTCAAGACCTTCTTTGGAGTTGACACCATAGTATTTCTTTAATCCTTGAATTTTTGTTTCAGCTATTTCAGGAATTTGTCTCTCATAAGTATAGAGAGAAGCTAGGCCTTCTGCGTAAGTTGATCTGCCATTTTTGAAAAAATTATCAATCATATCTTGTGTAAACTGATCAGCTTCAACTTCTTCTATTTTTTTAGCATCAGCTCCCATAGCAAGTGCAAAGTTTTTCCACAGTTTAGGATGATCCGCGTCTCTATTTTCTTCATCATTTAAATTTTCTAAAAGGATTTTTCTTTTTTCAATGTCTTCGCATAAAGAATGTGTTGCACTAATATATCTAGGGAATGCTTTTACGTGTTGATAATATTGCTCAGCGTAATCCTTAATAATTTCTCTCGTTAGTTTTCCTTCATTCCAAGATTTATAGAATGGGTGATTTAATAAATGGTACTCGTCTAACTTTTTGTTTAATTCTTTCGAAAACATATATTCTCCTTGGTTAAACTTAATCTATTATATAAAACCAATAAGTTTCAATTAAAATAAGTACAACTATCAGATGTATTTGTTAATAAGATTGATAATTACTTAAAAAAAGAGAAAATGTAACACTCTTATGCAAGAAAAATTTTTTGAGAATAGGAAAGCTTTAATCGTCCTTATCGCAGCGAGTTTAGTGGTGCTTGTATCAATGGGCATAAGGCAAACATGGGGATTATTTTATCAGTTTTTTGAAAATGATTTAGGAATTAATAGAACGCAATTTGGATTAGCGATTGGTGTACAAATGCTTTTCTGGGGAATTACAGCGCCTTTATTTGGAATGGTCGCAGATAAGTACGGCTCTAACAGGGCAGTGTTTGCAGCATTTCTTTTTTATATTATTGGCTCATACATTGTATTAAATCAGTCAACCTCTAATTCAATTTTTTTTATAAGTATGGGTGTAGTTATTGGAGCTGCACTTGGCGGCACAGCTGTTTCAGTTCCAGTCGCAGCAGTAGGAAAATATTTTTCCGACAAGAATAGAACAATAGCTATAGGTATAGTAACAGGCGCTGCATCAATAGGATTTTTCATTATGCCATTATTTGCAAAGTTTTCAAATGATGCTTATGGATGGAAAAATACGGTTCAATACTTCATATATTTTTTAATATTTGCAGGAACTTGTTCGTTATTTTTATTTAAGAAGGAATATGTAGATTCAACGGATAACTCTTTAACACGAGATCAAACAGCCTCTAAAGCTTTAGGCGAAGCTTTTAAACACAAAGGTTATATGCTTTTAATGGCTGGTTTTTTTGTTTGTGGTTTTCAAATTACTTTAGTTGCAACTCACATACCTGGATATATTCAACAAAAAGGTTTACCAGAATGGACAGCTGCTGCAATTTTAGCCTTAATCGGTTTTTTTAATATTTTTGGAACTATAGGAATGGGCTTTCTTGCCTCAAAGTACAGTAAGAAAATTCTACTTAGTATTCTTTATTTTTCCCGTGGTGTAATCCTTGTTTTGTTTTTGTTTTTACCATCTTCTACATTTACCGCACTTGCTTTTGGGGTTTTGTTTGGAATCTTGTGGTTAGCAACTATTCCGCCAACAAATGGAATAGTAGCTCAAATATTTGGTACAAAATATTTAGGGACACTTTTTGGTATTGTGTTTTTTAGTCATCAAGTTGGTTCTTTTTTAGGGGCATACCTGGGTGGATATTTTTTTGATACTTATGGTAGTTATGATTATGCTTGGTATCTATCTATTCTGCTTTCTATTTTTGCAGGATTTGTTCATTTGCCGATTGATGAGATGCCTGTTTTAAGGACAGCTTAAAGTATCTACTTAATATATTTTAATGAATTTTTTAAATCTGCTATTAAATCTTGTGAGTCTTCTAGCCCAACATGTATTCGAACTAAGTACTCATTTTTTTCAAATTTATAAAAATTTCTACTTTTTGATATGTCATGATAAATAGCTAAACTCTCAAAACCACCCCAGCTATAACCGATACCAAAGAGTTCTAACTTGTTTACAAAATTTATAACAGATGATTTACTTTTTGCTTTTATTACAATTGAAAAAAGGCCTGTGGCACCAGAATAATATTTTTTCCACATTTTATAATTTATAGAGCCTGGTTTGTGTGGGTATAAAACTTCTTTAATTTTTTTTTGCTTTTTTAAAAAATTAACTATTTTTTTTGTGTTTTCACTATGAGCTTTAAGTCTTATATCTAAAGTTCTAGCCCCTCTTATGATTAAATAAGCTTCGTCGGCAGATAACCTACTTCCTAAAAGTTTGTCACAAAATTTTACCTTACTGTAGGTCTTTTTATTGACTGCTAACGTGCCTCCCATGGCATCTGAATGTCCTGACAAATACTTAGTTGCAGAAGAAATAGAAACATCAAAACCAAGTGACAAAGGCTTAAAGTATAGTGGCGTACCCCAAGTATTATCCATTACTGTAATAATATTATTTTTTTTACCCAATCTAACAATCTCCTTAAGATCTTGAAATTCAAAAGTTATACTTCCTGGATTTTCAACAAAAATTAATTTTGTTTTTTTAGTAATCTTGCTTTGTAAATCTTTAATATTATTAGGGTCATAATATTTAGTTGTGATGTTGTATTTAGGTAATAGCTTTTCTGTTATTTCTCTCGTTGGGTAATAAACATTGTCTCCTACTAAAACCTCATCACCAGATTGACACAAAGCCATAAAGGCTAAAGACACTGATCCAAAACCTGTAGAGTGCAAAAAGACATGGTGAGCTTGCTCAAGCTGCTTAACAATCTTTTGTAATTCGATGGTTGTTTGACTGCCATATCTACCGTAAGAATAATGAGTGATTGGTTTGTCGTTTAATATTTTTTTTTCATGAGATGCTAGTTCTTGCATAGAATCAAATAAAATAGTTGATGCTCTTACCACGGCTGGATTTGCAGAACGATTTATTTTACTAAAAGAACTGTGTTTTAAAAGCGTACTTATGGACTTTTTCATAATTTAAGTATAGTTAGTCAATACATTAAACATTTTATAGATTTTTGACAACTAAGAGTATAAAAAAGATTAAATTATGGGATATCCTAAAAAACACAGAGGCAGAAGAAAAATTGGCTCCAAAAAAAGAAGAGCTAGAAAAAGAAATAAGAAAAAATAATTTCTCAGTACAATAATGAATAAAATAGCTCAAATTCGATCCTTAAGTCTATGGATCTTCTTGGTTCCTCTAATAGCTATAAACACATGTCTCTTCATATCAGTAAATCATGGCCTTCTTGAAGATACTTTTTTTGTTGTAGATGCAATAGGAAGATCAAACTTTACAGTTCCTTATGTTGATGGAAGTTTATCTATAAGTCGTGCTTCAAGAACTTTTCCACAATTTTTAATTTTTAAACCGGGGATGATTATAACTTCAGTTTTACTTTGTTTTTATTGGCATAAAAATAATCTTGTAATTAACCAATTTAATAATACGTATTCCAAAAAAAATACATTTATGATTTTTGGAATTTTATCAGCTTTTTTTCTTTTGCTTCATTCTATTCTACTTGGTCTAGAAACGGATATAAAAATATTTAAGTTTCTGCGAAGAGTAATTTTATTAAGCTTTATAATATTCGAAGTCATCGCACAAAGTCTACTTGTTGTAAATTTTTATAAATTAAGAAAACCATTAAAAAATTATTTTAATCTAAATATTTTAAGGTTGAAAATTTTATTAGTGTCTATTTTAATATTTGTGTCAATTTTAAGTATTCCATTTTTAATTGTTAGTGGAAATGTTCATTTTAAACATGGTCTGGAGTGGAACTATTTTATTGCAATAATATCGTTTTATTTTCTGACTAGTTTTTTCTGGAAGAAGAATATTTAATACCTTCAGAATTGAGAGGCGTAAAAGCCTCCAATTCTAAAGTTTGGCTCGTCGTTTTAGGCGCTACCGCCAAGCCGGTCGGTGAAAATGAAAAGCGCTACTTTTCTCACCTTTCTGCCCGTTAAGCTTGAACCTCTCGGTTTTTCTTTAACTGGCCAGTTAAGAGTTGCCTCTTAATTCATTTTTATTAAATCATATCTAGAGTTAATTATGTATCACTTTTTACGTGCGGAAATTTTTTCCTGGTAATTAAGTTAATAAATTTTTATTAGCAGTTTTGCTAATCCAGCCGCCTCCCAAAAGTTTATCTCCAAAGTCATCTTTAGAATAAAAAACACATGCTTGTCCTGGTGAAATACCTGCTTCTCCATAGACTATATTGACGTTTGCAGAGTTATTTTTAATATTAACTTTTGCTTTCAATAATCTTCCTGTTGACCTTACTTTAATTGAAACATAATCTTTAAATTCTTTATCGATACCCAAGATATTTAAATCTCTCAGTTCTATATTTTGTATAATTAAAGATTCTTTTGGACCAACAATAATTTTGTTACTATCAGCGTCAATATTAACAACATACAAGGGGTCTTTACTTGAAATTTTTATTCCTTTTCTTTGTCCTATTGTGTAATTAATTATCCCTTCGTGCTCACCTAATTTCTTTCCTGTAAAGTCTGTAATGTCACCAGGTTTAAATGATTCAGGTTTAAATTTTTTTATAACAGAACTATAGTCTCCGTTAGGTACAAAACAAATATCTTGGCTATCTGGTTTCTCAGCAACATTTAGATTTAGTTTATTAGCTATATTTCTTGTCTCTTCTTTTTCTATCTCTCCAAGAGGAAACCTTAAGAAATCTAGTTGTTCTTGGGTTGTGCTGAATAAAAAATAACTTTGATCTCTATTTGAATCTTTTGCCCTGTACATACTAGCTTTGCCATTGTTCTGAAATCTTGTTACATAGTGGCCTGTAATAAGCGCATCTGCTTTTAGTTCTTTTGCATACTTGAATAGGTCTCTAAATTTTACAGTTTGATTGCATTGAACACATGGAATAGGTGTTTCTCCAGCTACATAGCTATCTATAAATGAATCAATTACTTCTTCTTTAAATTTTTTTTGATAAAATAATATTTTATGATTAATGTTTAGATGTTCTGAAACTCTTTTAGCGTCTAAAATGTCTTGACCTGAACAGCATTGCCTACCTTCTTTTGTAGCTTTACTATCATTATACAGCTTTAAGGTAATTCCAGTCACATCATAACCTTGCTCCTTCATTAGGCCTGCAACTACGGAGGAATCTACACCTCCTGACATGGCAACAACTACTTTTGTCTCTTTAGGCGGTTTTTTAAAACCTAATGAATTTATCATATGGTGATATATATTATATAAAGTAAGTATTTTCCATGATACATTTTGATTTTATGCCAGGTGATTATGTTCTAAACCCTTTAGAAAAAGATTGGGGTATTGGTCAAGTTCAGTCAATAATTAAAAATAAGATAACAGTAAATTTTCAAAATCAAGGAAAACAAGTTATAAATGGAGAAATTATAACTTTAGAAAAAATTAAAAATGAACAAGAGTGAATTAAAAAATATAGCTGAGAGCCTAATTGAAACTTTTAATATTGCCGGTCAAGAGTCGATGGATTTATACTCAAAAGGTTTAAAAATAGAAATTAAAGAGGACAACTCTCCTGTTAGCAATGGTGATTTGAGAGTTAATGATTTAATTACAAATAAAATTTTAAAACTAACGCCAAATATACCTATTATTTCTGAAGAAACAGTAGACTTAAAAATTAAAAATAAAGAAAAAATTTTTTGGCTTATAGATCCTATAGATGGAACAAAAGAATATATAGCTGGAAAAAATGAATACACTTTAAATGCAGCACTAATTATTGACAAAGTCCCAAATATTGGTTTGGTAGGTGCTCCAAAAAAAAAGCAGCTTTTTTATTCGTACGGAGTTGGAGATAGTTACTTAATTGAGAATAATAAAAAAATTAAAAATGATTGTACAAAAAAAACACCACTAAAAGAAATTATAGCACTTTCTAGTTCCGCACATCCTTCTGAAGATATTATGAGAGAATTAAGAAAGTATAATGTTACATCTGTTGTAAAAATGGCTAGCTCATATAAATTTTGTGTAATAGCAAATGGTGAGTTTGATATCTATGCTGCCAAGGAAAAAGCTAACGAATGGGATTATGCTGCAGGTCATGCAGTAGCGGAGCATGCTGGTGCAATTATTAAGACACTAGATGGTAGCCACTTTCACTATGGGAAAGAAGATTATGCCAATCCGAGTATTTTAATGAAAAGAGCTGAAAACTTAAATGGTTAAGACAATTTTGATTATTGTAATTTCAGTATCTTTATTTGGTTGGTTTTTTTTTATCATTGTCAGAAATGCTTTAAAAAATAAACTAGATATTCTTGTTGAGCAAGAAAAAAAAGATAAGTTAAATAATTCGAAGTAGTTTGTTAAACTCGTCTAAAGGCAAATTTAAAACTTTTTTAGAAAGCTCAAAGCTAAAACCTCCTCTTGCTAAAATTCCCATGTCTTTTTTGTAGAATAGTTCTCTATTAGCACCAGGTCTAAGGGCGCCTATTCTTCTTTTTTTACAAAGTTTAAGAGCAGAAACAAAATCTGGTTCTATTGTATCCTCCTTGATTTTATCTATGCTGTTTTTAATATGCTCAATGCCAATACCTTTGTTTCTTAAGGACTGATTAATTTTGTTTAATGAATAACCTCGTCTTAAAAACATCCTAGCTTTAGAATCAGAGTATAATTCATCGTTAATTATTCTATTTTTTTCAAGATTTTCTAGTATTTTATCTATAATTTCCGAAACTTCTCTTTTAGATTTTGTTCCTTTAATTTTTGTTAAATATTTTTTTAATAAATAGACCTTTAATTGCTGTTTTGACGGGCTGTATTTTTCTAAATAACCAAAAGCTAGGTCCTTTAAATTAGTTGTGAGGTCTTCAAAATCTTTTTTATTTGATGTGGGATTCATTTAGCTAATATACTATATTATTTTTTATGATAAATACTCTTGATAGCTTATTAACCTTTGAAAATATTTACCTGATTGCTAATTGGGGTGTAGTTCCATTTTGGTTTTTGTTGATATTGATGCCTACTCACAATATTACTAAATTTTTTTCGCATTCAATAATCGCACCTTTACTATTATCAGTTGCTTATATTTTTGTTACTCGACAAATTATTTTAGAAGGCAATATCTTTGAGGGATTTAAACTCTATTTAGGTCTCGATGGTCTAGCTGAAGTATATACGAGTGAATCTCTTCAACTTGTCTTCTGGTTACATTTTCTTGCTATAAGCTTATTCGTCGGCGCTTGGATTGCTAGAGACGGTGAGAGACATATGGTGCCGAAAGTGCTTTCAGCTCCTTGTGTTTTATTAACTTATTTTACTGGTCCTTTTGGGATTGTAATTTATTGGTTTGTTAGAATATTCTACGCAAAGAAAATTAATTTTAATGAATAAACCTATAGATTTTTATTTTGATTTTGTCAGTCCTTATACTTTCATTTCGTTTCAACAAATCAAATCACTTAAATTTAAACAAGACTTTAAATTTAGATTAAAGCCTGTACTTCTTGGTGGGCTACATAACTTACATAAAATAACAGCTCCTGCCTTTATACCTGCTAAAGCAAAATTTATGATTAGAGATTGTAAAATGGTATCTGAAAGATATAAAATTAGCTTTAAATTTAATTCTTACTTTCCTATAAAAACAGTAAATCTTATGCGCGGAGTATTAATTGCTGAAGAAGATGGAATGGAAAATAATTATATAGATAAAATTTTTGAAGCCATGTGGGTCAGTGGACTCAATCTCAATGATCAGCAAGTTGTTGATAAGACTTTAAAAAATTTAGATATAAATCCTAAAACTTTTTCTCTAAGACTTTCAAATCAAAATATAAAAGATGGACTTGTCAAAAAAACACAGGAAGCTTTTGAAAAAGGTGTTTTTGGCGCTCCTACATTTGTAGTAAATAACAAAATATTTTGGGGTCAGGATAGGCTTGAATATGCTTTAGCCGAGTCCTTAAAATAATTATTTTTTTTCTTTAACAACTATTTCTAAACCACATTGCTTCAATGAATCGAAGCCTCCATTCACATGAGCAACATTTTTAAAACCCATGTCGATTAATGATTTTGTTGCTAAAGCAGATCTCATGCCAAGAGCACAGTATAAGATTATTTTTTTTCTAAAATTAAAATTATTTTCTCTAAAATAGGAGCTTTGTGGATCAAGCCAAAATTCCAACATACCTCTTGGAATATGCCTAGAATTCTTAACTGTTCCTTCTTTCCATAATTCCCTGATATCCCTGATGTCTATTAAAATACATTCATTGTTTTCAACCATTAATTTAACTTTTGTCGTATCAAGTGTTTCAATTGATTGATTCGCTTCATTAACAAGATCTTGGGATGATTTTATATTCATGATACTAAATTATAGTCTACTATAAAAAAAAAAATGAATGAAAGAAATTAAAACACAAAAGTCTAAAAATATTTTTAAAAAACTTTTCATTAAACTTTGTAGGTTTATGGGTTTTGAGATTATTGACCAAAGTAACTTTTATATACCCACTTCTGATAAAAATCTGAACCAAACGTTAAGCAAGTCAGGTATAAAATCTATAAATCTACCTCTTGGTGAGGTTAGAATCACAAGAAAAGTTAAATCATTAGATGTAATCATTAGGACTTGTTCGAGTGTTAATATGCTTACTCAAAATAAAAAACGAATATTTGAAAAAGAAAAAATTGAATATACCTTGAGGTCAATTAACTCTATTTTACGAAGCATAGACTACGCTAAAGATTATCATCCCAATATAGATATAAAAATTATAGTGATTGATCACAACTCAAGTAGTGAAAATTTAGTAAAGATAAAGAATTTGCTGAACTCGACTAGTACACAATCTAAGTTGTTAAATTTAGATATCTCTGAATTCGAAAATGAAATAAAAAAAACTAACGAAAAAAACGAAGAAACATCTCCTAATCAAATCTCTAATATGTCAAATATTTATAAGTCTTTACTTCTTTCAAAGTTATCGAAAGATTTAATTTATTTCGTAGAAGATGATTATATACATGAGCTAGATAGTTTTACTGAAATGCTGTTCACCTATGAAAGGATTGCTTCTTTAACTGACAGAGAGTTAATAATATGTCCAACTGATTATCCTTATTTATACGTGCAAGCAGAAAATACCAATATTTATTTGGGAGAAAAATATCACTGGAGAAAAATTGATGCAACATTATGTACTTTTTTAACAAGTAAAAAAATAATAGAGAAACACTGGAATAAATTTTTAAGTATTTGCACCTTTGAACACTATCCTTTTGAAACTCCTCTACACGAAATTTATAAACAAGAACTTTGCGTATCACCGATTCCATCAATCGCTATACATTGCACAAATATAAATTCTATATACGGTTTATCTCCTAACAAAGACTGGAAAAAAATTTGGGACGAAAATAAAGTCTAAATAAAAAAGACTCAGGTGGGGGATCCTGAGCCTTTTTTTTTAAATTCCAATTATTATGGAATTATTTTTAGTCTCTTATTGAGTATGCAGAAACTCCAATTTCAGACTTATCTGTTCCTAGTTTTTCTGCGGCCTTGCTGATTCTCAAACCTACTGTTCCTTTTAAGGCTTGGAAAACTAAGTATGAAAGTACAAAGCTAAACACACAGACTGATAATGTTCCTAGAAACTGTGTTCCAAAAGATGTGTCGCTATTACTTATTGGTACAACTAGTGTTCCAAAAATTCCGGCAAACATGTGTACAGGTATCGCTCCTACTACATCGTCTATGCCAAAATTTTCCAACATTTTAGTTCCAAAATACATAATCAATGCACCTATAGAACCTATAACTATTGCTAAACTAGGTGTTGGCGTTAATGGTTCTGCTGTAATAGCTACTAGACCAGCTAAAGCACCATTTAACATCATGATAATATCTGTTTTGCCACCAATAAGTCTTGTAACTACTGCGCCAGTTATTGTTCCAGCTGCACCTGCAAGGTGTGTGTTTACAGCAATTTTTGAAATTGCATTTACATCATCAAATGTACCCATAGCAAGTTGACTAAAGCCATTAAAGCCAAACCATCCAAACCAAAGCAAGAATGTACCTAGAGTAACAAGTGGTATACTTGATGCAGCAAATGGCACCATCACTCTTTTACCACCACTAGAAGTAAATCTTCCTTCTCTTGCTCCTAATACAATTACACCAGCTAAAGCTGCTGCACCACCGCATGCATGGACTAAAGTTGAACCTGCAAAATCAGAAAAGCCAGCTACGCTTAACCAGCCGCCTCCCCATTGCCAACCCATAGAAATTGGGTAAATAATTCCCGACATTATCACTGCAAAAGCAAAGAATGGCCAAATTTTTATTCTTTCAGCTACAGCCCCTGAAACTATTGAAACCGTTGCACAAACAAACATAGTTTGAAAAAACCAATCTGAACTATCAGAATATCCTGTATCCATACTAGATGCATCACTCCATACTGAGAATGATCCAATATAACCGCCTTCTGGTATGTCGTATGCAACATTGTAACCAAATAAAAAGAAAACAATTGAACAAATTGCAAATTTGCCTATATTTTTTGCTCCAATTGATGATACGCTTTTTGTTGTAACTAAACCGCTTTCTAGCATACAGAAGCCAGCAGCCATAAATGCAACTAAAACTCCTCCAATATAAAAAGCTAACGAATTAAAGATATACTGACCTTCAGCAGACAAAGTTGTTTCAGCAAAACTTGATCCAGTAAGAATTATGAAGAACATAACATTACCTAATACTATTTTTACTATTTGTTTCATTTTACGCTCCTTTAGTTAACGATATTTCGTTTATAATTTTAAGGGTTTAATAAAACTAATGTTATGTAAGAAATTCAGCTATGCAGTTTTAGTATCGTATTAGAAGGTTTTTATAGCCCCTGAAAGATCAGGGGCTTTTAAATAATAAGACTTACTTATTAAACATTTCTTTTAAGCTTTTAGCTGGTAAAAACTTAACTTTTTGTGATGCTGAAATTTGTATAGATTCCCCTGTTCTTGGGTTTCTACCAACTCTAGCTTTTCTTTTTGCTACTTTGTAAGTACCAAAACCTGCTATTTTTACTGTTTCATCATTTTTCAATTCATTGAGAATGATAGTCGTGATTGAATCAAAAGTTCTCTCAGCATCAGCTTTACTTTGGCCTAATGTTGTTGAGATTTTTGCTACTAGTTGTTTTTTGTTCATATATTTAGCCCTTTTTTGATTATATTTTTTAATTTCTACAATTATGCTTATAAATCAACACTTTTTTTAGTGTTTTATAAACAATGTATAACAAGATATGGTATCGCTAATTAGTGTTGATTTTGTTGAATTTTTTGATGATAAAAATGGCTTAAAACAGGCCAATATCCTTAAGATCATTAAAAGTGGTAAAAAACATTAGAGAAAATAACATAACAAGACCGATTCGAAAAAATCCTTCTTGTGTTTTTTGCTTTAAAGGTCTGCCTAATATTTTTTCAAAAGCATAAAACATTAAGTGACCGCCATCTAACATTGGAATTGGGAACAAATTGATTAAACCTAAGCTTATTGAAATATAGGCTGTTATGCTTAGAAAAGCGATAATTCCATATTGAGCAACTTGCCCTGTAATTTTAGCTATTTTTATTGGTCCGCCTAACTGAGAAGTGTCACCACTTCCTTTAAGCAAAGAGACTATAAAATCTAGTGAACTTGTGGTTACAAACCATGTTTCTTTAACCGCATAATAAAGTGCTTTTGCTGGACCTAGTTTTTCTTTATTGAACTCATCATAAAGAGGAACAATTTTAATACCTAAAACTTTTTTTTTAATCTCGTTACCTAGAGAATCTTTCGCATTGATTATTTTAGGTGTAACTGTAAAAAAAATTTCATTATCGTTTCTTAAAACAGATAGTGTAATTTCTTCATTTGTAGAAGTGTTAATGTATGCAGAAATATCCATGATGCTCTTAACTTTATTTTTGTTAATAGAATAGATAACATCATCTTTTTGAAGACCCACACTTGAGGCAGGAGAATTTTCTTGAACTTCCTGAATTTTAGCGGGAGTGAAATCTTTTCCAGCAAATATATATATAAATGTAAAAATAACTATCGCTAACAAAAAATTAGCAAAAGGTCCTGCTGCTACAACTAA
>Ga0307986_10000165_pt1 | contig 48851 bp, 47 predicted proteins | sample EllFjometageno82_FD_203170 | JGI IMG/M metagenome (GOLD analysis project Ga0307986, IMG submission 203170) | Marine microbial communities from Ellis Fjord, Antarctic Ocean - #82 | ecosystem: Environmental > Aquatic > Marine > Unclassified | place: Southern Ocean | collected 2014-10-09 | reverse complement strand
AAGGAGATTCATTTTTTTCTACAGAATTATGTGGGGGGACACATGTTAGAAACATAAAAGATATCGGTAAATTTAAAATTATTAGTCAATCATCTATAGCATCAGGAATAAGAAGAATAGAAGCTCTCCGAGACAAACAGCTTGAAAATTATGAAAAACATATAGAGGAAAGTAAATCTAAAAAAGAAAAAAACATAATAGAAGAAATTGATATTATTAAAAAAGAATTAAAAATATTAAAGATTATGCCAAATTATAATGATGATTTAAAATTAGGGGAAAATTTAAAAAATTTAACAAAACAAATTGAGCAAACTAGGATTAAAAATATAATTAATAATAAGACTAAAAATGTAGTCAAAGATAAGAAGATAAGTAACTTTATTTTAAGATACCAGGTTATTACTGATTTACCCTCAAAAGAATTGAGAAACATAGTAGATCAAGGAAAAAAAGAAATTAACGAAGGTGTAATAATTGCTTTTAGCATTTTTGAAGGAAAAGTTGGAGTAGCAGTTGGTGTTACCAAAAAATTAATAGAAAAATTTGACGCCGTGGTCCTTGTTAAACAAGCTGCAGAAATTTTAGGAGGTAAGGGTGGCGGTGGACGAACAGACTTTGCGCAAGCAGGTGGTGAAGATCAAAATAAAATTGATGAAGCTTTTGACGCTTTAAGTAAAAAAATTAGTTAATTTTTTTTTTTAAGTTAGAATTTATTTGTTCAAGAAAATCATTAGTAGTTAAATACTTAGCCGAATTATCAATTAATAGGGCAAGATCTTTTGTCATGGAGCCACTCTCTACAGTTTCAATACAAACACTTTCTAATGTCTTAGAAAATTTTATTAAATCATTATTGCCGTCTAATTTACCTCTATGAGCCAAACCTCTAGTCCAAGCAAAAATAGATGCAATGGGGTTGGTAGAAGTTTCTTTGCCTTGTTGGTGCATTCTGTAGTGTCTTGTTACTGTTCCATGTGCAGCTTCAGCTTCAACTATTTTTCCATCAGGTGACATTAAAACACTTGTCATTAAACCTAAGGAACCAAAACCCTGGGCAACAGTATCCGATTGAACATCTCCATCATAATTTTTACAGGCCCAAATGTATGCTCCATTCCATTTCATTGCACAAGCAACCATGTCATCAATTAATCTGTGTTCATAAGTTATATTTGCAGCTTTAAACTTATCAGCAAATTCTTTTTTGAACACTTCTTCAAACAAATCTTTAAATCTTCCATCGTAAGCTTTTAGAATAGTGTTCTTAGTTGATAAATAAACTGGCCAATTTCTTTCCAAGCCATAGTTCATGCATGATCTTGCAAAATCTTTAATTGAATTATCTAAGTTGTACATTGACATTGCAACGCCAGGTCCAGGGAAGTTGAAAACCTCAAATTCTTTTTTTTCTTTTCCATCTTCAGAAGTCCATTTAATTTCCATTTTGCCTTTACCTGGTACTAAAAAATCGGTTGCTCTATATTGATCTCCAAAAGCATGTCTTCCAATTACAATAGGTTTTGTCCATGTGGGCACTAATTTTGGAATATTTTTACATATAATAGGTTCCCTAAAAACTGTTCCGCCTAATATATTTCGTATAGTACCATTAGGAGATCTCCACATTTTTTTAAGACTAAATTCTTTTACTCTTTCTTCATCAGGAGTGATCGTTGCACATTTAATACCAACACCATATTTGTTTATTGCATTTGCAGAATCTACGGTAATTTGATCTGAGGTTTTATCTCTACTTTCAACACCTAAGTCATAATATTTTATGTCTAAGTCTAAATAAGGTGAAATAAGTTTTTCTTTGATAAATGACCAAATAATTCTTGTCATTTCGTCGCCATCTAACTCAACAACTGGATTTTTTACCTTAATCTTTGACATATATAATTTTGTAAATATAAATTGATTAAAATGATTTTTTATACATATTAGGCTTCATTATCAAATTTAAAAAAATGTTAAATACAGTTTTACCAAAAATACACAAAGAAGGTTACCGTTTTTTGGCTATAGCCATAGTAATCACTTTTATTTGTCTGCTAGTTTCAAAAGCTCTAGGGTTAATTGCTATTTTATTAACGGTCTGGGTTTATTATTTCTTTAGAGATCCTGATCGAATCTCTATCCAGGATGATAGTTTTTTAGTAAGTCCAGCTGATGGCTTGATATCAAATATCGCGGAAGTAGATGGTCCAGCAGAACTTTCTTTAGAAAACAAAAAGTTTACAAAAATTAGCATTTTTATGAATGTTTTTAATTGTCACGTCAATAGAACACCTGCTTCAGCAAAGGTCGAAGAAATACTTTATAAGCCAGGAAAATTTTTGAATGCTTCACTTGATAAATCTAGCGACGAAAATGAAAGAAATTATTATAGACTAAAATTAAAAGACGGTGATGAAATTATTATTGTTCAAATAGCAGGACTAATAGCCAGAAGAATAGTAACAGAAGTAGAAGTCAATCAATCAATTGAACAAGGTGAACGAATTGGAATGATAAGATTTGGAAGTAGAGTGGATGTTTATTTTAGTAATAGAAAATTATTAGCTAAATTAGGACAAAACGTAGTTGCTGGTGAAAGTTTGTTAGCAGTTAAATAAAATGGAAGAAAAAAATCCTTTTAAATTAGTCGCATCAAAAAAATCTAGATTTATTTTGCCGAATTTATTAACTCTAATTGGTGTTTGCTTAGGTATTAGTTCAATAAAATTTGCATTAGATCAGAATTATAGTTTAGCAGTAATTTTTTTAATTTTTGCAGCTATTCTAGATACATTAGACGGAAGAATAGCTAGATTAATTAAAGGAACCTCTGAATTTGGGAAAGAATTAGACTCACTGACAGACTTTGTTAGTTTTGGTATAGCACCAGCCTTCATATTATATTTTTGGGAATTAAAAAATTATGGAAAAATAGGATGGGCGATAACTTTAATTTTTTCAGTTTGCTGTGTATTGAGACTAGCAAGATTTAACCTAACAAATGTTTCTGAAGACGCAGAATGGAAACAAAATTACTTTGAAGGTATTCCTTCACCAGCAGGTGCAATCTTAATATTACTTCCATTAATTTATGAACTATCAGAACTTCAATTGAATTTAAACATTAAAGAATTAACACCCTACGTAACAGTAATTGTTGCAGTTCTTTTAATTAGTAATATTCCAACTTTTTCTTTAAAGAAAATTAAAATCTCAAGTCAACTAACTATTTTTTTATTGTTTGGAATTGCAGTAATTTTTGTTTCATTGATATTTTTTACATTTAAAGCACTTTTAGTATTAGGACTAATGTATTTAATGTCAATTCCAGTTAGTTATTTTTTACACAAAAGAACAAACAAGAGACTAAGTAGAATTTTGAAAGAAGAAGATCATGAAGATATTCTTTAATGAAAAAAACAAAAAGAGCAAAAAAAAGTAGAACCTGGGTCATTAAACAACACCGGGATCAATTCTTTAAAAAAGCTAAGGTGCTGGGCTATAAATCGAGAGCAGCTTTTAAATTAATTGAATTAAATAAAAAATTTAATTTTATAAAAAAAAATTCAAATTTATTAGACATTGGATCAACACCTGGAGGCTGGTCTCAAGTAGCATCAAAAATTATAACTAACGGAAAAATTATAGCTGTAGACATAACGCCAATGGAAAAAATAGATAATGTTTCATTCTTGAACAACAATTTTTCGGATGAAAAAATTCAAGATAAAATTATAAAAAATTTTAACAATAAAATTGATGTTATAGTTTCTGACATGGCAGAAAATACAACTGGTAATAAAACAGTTGACTCGATCAGAACTAATAGTCTTTGCACTGATGTTATTCAATTTTCTATTAAAGCTTTAACAAAAAAAGGTACTTTGGTATGTAAACTTTTTATGGGTGAAGAATTTTTAGAAGTTAAGAATTTAGCTAAGAAAAAATTCAGAAATGTTGATTTTTTCAAACCAGAATCCAGCAGAAAAGAGTCAAAAGAAACCTATATAGTCTGTTCTACACTAAAAACTTTATAATTATTTAAAATTGTATATAAGTTTATATGGAAGTAATCAAAGAAGCTTTAACATTTGACGATGTTTTACTTGTTCCTAAATATTCTACCGTTCTTCCTTCGGAAACAAGTTTACATACTGACCTAGGATACAATCTAAAATTAAAAATCCCTTTTATTTCATCGGCAATGGACACAGTTACTGAATCAAAAATGGCTATAGCTATAGCTAAAAAGGGTGGCTTAGGTATTGTTCATAGAAATTTATCAATTATAAATCAATCTAAAGAAGTAAAAAAAGTAAAAAACAAAAACTTGCTTGTCGGAGCTGCTGTTGGAACTAGTAATGAAGATCTAGAACGAGCGAAGTCTTTAATAGATTCTGGTGTTGATATAATTGTTATAGATACTGCTCACGGCCATAGTAGTAAAGTTATTAATATACTTTCAAAGATAAAAAAAATAAATTTGAAAAAGCCTATTTGCGTAGGAAACATAGCAACATCCGATGCAGCTTTAAAACTTTATAACGAGGGCGCAGACATATTAAAGGTAGGTATAGGGCCAGGATCAATTTGTACAACTAGAATGATAGCTGGTATCGGAGTGCCTCAAATTACTGCGGTATTAGATGTTAAAAAAAGTATGAAAAATAAAAAAATTAAAATCATTTCAGATGGAGGGATTAAATTTTCTGGAGATATTGTCAAAGGTATAGCAGCAGGTGCAGATGCTATTATGATGGGTTCCATTTTTGCTGGTACAGAGGAGAGTCCTGGAAAAAAATATAAAATTAAAAATAAATTCTATAAGGCTTACAGAGGAATGGGTTCTATTGGAGCTATGTCAGCAGGTTCATCTAATAGGTATTTTCAAAAAAATCACAAAGATAAGTCAAAATTTGTTCCGGAAGGAGTTGAAGCTAGAGTAATATACAAAGGCAACGTTGATAAAATATTGTATCAATTACAAGGTGGTTTAAGATCATCAATGGGGTACATAGGAGCAAAAAAAATACTTGAAATATCAAAAAAAGCAAAATTTGTAAAAATTACCAAAGCTGGATTTTATGAAAGTATGGTACATAGTGTAGAAATAACACGTGAAGAAGCAAACTACAAACTATGAGAAAAAATATACTATTAATTCTAACAGCTTTTTTCTTTTCAGTTTTAACTTATGAAAGATCATTTGCCAAAACTTCATACTTTGAAGAAGGAAGAAAATTATTTAATAATAAAAATTACAAAAATTCAAAATTTTATTTTGAAAAAGATATTGTGTTTAACCCTAAAAGTGAAAATTCTTATTTGTATTTAGCAAAAATATTTAAAAAAGAAGAAAATGACAGTCTGGTAGAAAATAATTTAAATACAGTACTGCTCTTAAACCCTCAAAACGATGAAGCTATATATCTTTTAACATTGTTAAATATAAAAAAATCAAATTTTTCAAAAGCCAAAGAGCTTATTCTGACCATGACATCGGTATGCAAAGAAATGTGTTCTAAGATATTGGAATTACAAGAAAAGTTAAGTAGTTCACAAAAAAGTAAATGAACCAACAGATAAAAAAAGATAAAATCATCATTATAGATTTTGGTTCACAAGTTACAAAATTAATTGCTAGAAGAATTCGAGAATATAAAGTTTTTTCAGAAATTTTGACTCTAAAAGATTTAAAAAATAAAAATATATCTAAAAATACCACAGGAATAATTTTATCAGGAGGCCCTTCAACTGTTATTGGAGATAAATTTCCTAAAATTCTTAAAGAAGTTTTTGATTTAAATATACCTATTTTGGGCATATGCTATGGGCTTCAATTAATAGCAAAACACTTCAAAGGGAAAGTTAAGTCTAATATAAAAAAAAGAGAATTCGGTAGAGTAGTTTTGTCCCAGTCTAAAAACTCTTTGTTAACCAAAGGTTTTTTTCGTAAAAATAAATGTAAGGTTTGGATGAGTCACCAAGATTCAGTTTATAAATTACCTAAGGGATTTACAAAAATCGCAGCAACAAGTGCATCTTCCTTGACGATTATTGAAAATAAAAAAAAAAAAATATATGGAATTCAATTTCATCCAGAAGTTACTCATACAGAAAATGGAAATATTATTTTTAAAAATTTTATTTTTAATATTTGTAAAACAAAAAAACAGTGGAGAATTAACTTAGAAAAGACAAGAATTATAAAAGAAATTAAAAATATAGTTAATAAAGATAAAGTTATATGTGCTTTATCTGGCGGTGTCGATAGCAGTGTAGTAGCTTTATTAATTCACCAAGCTATAGGTAAAAGTTTAAAGTGTATTATGGTTGATACTGGTTTGATGAGAAAAAATGAATTTAAGTCAACTTTTGAAATTTTTAAAAATAAATATAAACTTAACGTTAAAATTATAGTGGCATCAAAAATTTATTTTAAAAAACTAAAAAATGTAACCGATCCTGAAAAAAAACGAAAAATTATAGGTGCTCTTTTTATTAAAATTTTTGAAAAAGAAGCAAAGAAATTTAAAAATGTAAAATTTTTAGCCCAAGGAACTTTATATCCTGATATCATAGAAAGTAAATCAGCTACAGGAAGCAAAACTTCAAAAATTAAATCTCATCATAATGTGGGAGGACTTCCAAAAAAAATGAACTTAAGATTAATAGAGCCTCTAAAAGAACTATTTAAAGATGAAGTTCGTACTTTAGGTGAATCAGTTGGGTTACTTAAAAGTATATCAAACAAACATCCTTTTCCTGGACCTGGTTTAGCTATAAGAATAATTGGAAACATTACCCCACAAAAAGTAAAAATCTTGCAAGAAGCTGATCATATTTTTATCAAAGAACTTATTAAGAATAATTTATATAGTAAAATTTGGCAGGCTTATGCAGCATTACTTCCAGTTAAGACAGTAGGTGTTATGGGAGATTTAAGAACATATGAATATATTTGTTTGCTTAGGGCAGTAGTTTCAGAAGACGGCATGACTGCTGATTATTTTAGTTTCCCAAAAAAATTTTTAGACGTGATATCTAATAAAATTGTAAATAGTGTGAGTGGAATTAATCGTGTAGTCTATGACATAACTTCAAAACCACCGAGTACAATTGAGCTAGAATAAAGTGAATAAAATTTATAATATAACTAACTTAAAAAACAAGAAACCAATAGTCTGCTTAACAGCTTACTCTAAGCCATTTGCTAGAATTCTTGATAATTACTGCGATATTGTTTTAGTTGGAGATTCTCTTGCAACAGCAATGCTTGGGATGAATAGTACTCACAATATTAATGTAGATACAATGATACGACATGGTATCAGTGTAAAATCAAACCTTAATAAAGCTGTTTGTGTTATTGATATGCCAGCTAATTCTTACAAAAATATTAAACAAGCAAAAAAAAATGCTAAACTAATATTCAATAAAACTAAATGTGATGCAGTTAAATTAGAATGTAATGGAAATAATTATGATATTATTAAAGGCATTGTTGATATTGGCATACCTGTAATGGGCCATATAGGTTTTACACCGCAGTATTTTAAAAAATTTAAAACACAAGGTGTTTCGACAAAAGATCGAAAAAAATTATTATATCAAGCTGCCAAAAATCAAGAAGCAGGTGTTTTTAGCATAGTGTTAGAATGCATCAATGGATCAACAGCAAAAGTGATTACAAAATCATTAAAAATACCAACTATTGGTATTGGAGCCTCAGCCCACTGTGACGGTCAAATTCTAGTAACTGATGATATGTTGGGATTAAGTGGTTTTTACCCAAAATTTGTTAAAAAATTTGCCAACTTAAATAATATAATTGAAATAGGAGTTAAAAAATATAGAAAAGCAGTACTAAATAAAGAATTTCCAAATAAAAAAAACACATTTTAAATTATGTCAAACGAAACTTTAAAAAAAAATTTTATAGATAAAGCTACAAACTTAGCAAGACAATACTCCAAACTTCTTATTGCCTCTCTTGTTAGCGTGCTCATATTTTTGTTTAGCTTTTTGTTTTACAAAAATTTACAAGAAAAAAATAACATCAAGATTGCAGAACAATATACCCAGGCTTCTATTTTAGTTAAACAAAAAAAAATACAAGAAAGTAAATTATTATTAGAGTATATCATAAACGAAAATCATCAGTTTTATTCACCAATGGCATTATATCTTATAATTGATAATAATATTGTAAGTGAAAAAATAAAAATAATTTCTTTTTTTGATAAGATTCTAAATAATAATTCTATCGATAAAGAAAACCTAAATTTAATAAAAATAAAGAAGGCTGTTTACTTAATTGGACTAGATAACGAAGAGCTAATAGTTGAAACACTTAATCCTGTCATTAATTCAAATTCTGTATGGAGAAAGATAGCAATTAATTTAATATCAGAATATTTTTTTTCAAAAAATCAAGCAGTTAAAGCAGAAGAATATATTAAGCTACTAAATATAAAAAAAAACAAATAGTTTATAATGAAAAGTTTGATATTAATCTTCACTGCTTTATCTATTGTATCCTGCTCATTTGATAATAAAACAGGCATTTGGCAAGATGCTTCTAATATGTCAATAGAGAATCAGAATAGTAAATCTATTAACAATAACAATCTAGGCAGCAAGTATGAAGAAATATTAGAACAAAAAAAAATATTTAGTGAAGAAAAGGTGTCATTAAATAGTTCTAATTTTACGTTAGAACCACCTATCAGAATCGATAATTGGCTTGAACAATACGCTACATTTAACAATAACATTTCTAATTATTTTTATAATGGAAATAAAAAAATAATTTCCAAAGGACCAAAATTAAATAAAAATAACTTGAACACAAATATAATTTTTTATGATAATTATTTAATAACGCATGACCACAAAGGTAAAATTTTTATCTATTCTATAAATTCAAAAAAAAAAATATTTGAATTTAATTTTTATAAAAAAGAATTTAAAAATTTTAAAAAAAATATTTTTTTAATAGTAAATGAAAATATATTATATGCGGCAGACAACCTTGGATATATATATGCAATTAATATAAATAATAAATCACTTATTTGGGCAAAAAATTACGGAATTCCATTTAGATCCAATATGAAAATTGACAAGAAACAAATCTTTTTAGCTAATCAAGATAATGTAATCTATTCCATAGACATTAATAATGGCGAAAAAAATTGGCAGTTTGCTACCAATCTTACTTTTTTAAAAAGTAATTTTATGAATAGTTTTGCTCTAGATATACTAAATAGTAATTTATTTTTTTTGAATACTAGTGGTGAATTGTACTCAATTAGTTATGTAAATGAAAAAGTCAATTGGATGATAAACTTTAAAAGCTCTTCTGAAAAAGGTGATACTGACATTTTTTCAAGTAATCCAATTGTAATAAAAAATGAAAAATTAATAGTTACTACAGATGCGGTGGTATCAAATTATGATATCTTGACTGGTGATAAAAACTGGACTTTTCCATCTAATTCTATTTTAAAACCTGTCATAACCACAAACTACACCTACATACTATCTAAAAGTAATTATCTAATCTGTATAGAAAATACTACAGGAAATGTTTTATGGTCAAAAAATATATTTAATATTTTACAAATAAAAAAAATTATGAAAAAAATTGGAAATTTTCATGATTTAAAAATAGTAAATAATAAGCTCAATCTTTTCTCAAACAAAGGATACTTGTTAATTTTTGATTATAGCAATGGAAATCTTGAATTTGTAAAAAGAATTAGTAAAAATGGTATTAATTCAAAAATTGTTTTTTTTAAAGATAATATGTTTATGATTGATAATACTAACAAATTATTAAAATTTAATTAGATTAGTTATTTGATTTTGAACTTAGCAAAGAAAGCTGAGAAATTTTTTCTTGCCCCAACTGATCTGTAGGTTTTATAGGGTACTCTCCTGTAAAATAATGATCACAAAGCTGCGGATAAAGTTTGTTTCTTTCTTTGAATCCAAGAGATTTATAGAGACCTTCTAAACTTAAAAATTTTAAAGTTTTCGCGTTTATATATTTGCACATCTCTTCATTGTTCCTACCGTTAGCCAACAATTCTTTTTCAGTTGGCATGTCTACACCATAAAAATCGGGATAAAGAATTTTAGGACACGCAATCCTTACATGTACTTCTCTTGCTCCTGAATCATAAAGCATTTTTACTATTTTGTGACACGTAGTTCCTCTAACTAATGAATCATCAACTAATATAATAGATTTATTTTTTACTAGTGTCTGGGTAGCATTTAATTTTAATTTAACTCCAAAACTTCTGATACTTTGTGTGGGTTCAATAAAAGTTCTACCTACATAATGGTTTCTTATAAGACCTAATTCAAAACTTTTTTTAGCATATTGGCTATAACCAAGTGCAGCCGGTACGCCCGAGTCTGGTACAGGAACTACGAAGTCAGCTTTAATATCAGTTTCTTTAGCGAGTTCTTTGCCCATTTCTTTCCTATATTCATAAGCACATTTGTTATTGAGCATACTATCTGGTCTGGAAAAGTAGATATACTCAAATGCATCTGGTCTCGCTTTCTTTAAAGGAAATGGTTTAAAACTTTTTAATTCACCATTCTCAATTACTACAATCTCTCCGTTTTCAACATCTCTTATAAATTTAGCACCTACAATATCCAACGCACAGGTTTCAGACGCAAAGATAAATGAATTTTTTAACTTTCCAATAACAAGCGGCCTAATACCAAAAGGGTCCCTAATACCTATTAATTTTTTATTAGTTAACATAACTAATGCATAAGCGCCCTGTATTTGAAATAGCGCATCTATAATTTTATCTGTCATTTTATTTCTATTAGATTTTGCTATCAATTGAACAATAGTTTCAGTGTCACTTGTTGTTCTGAAAATAGCACCATCCTTAACAAGATTATTTCTAAGCTCTATAGCATTTGTTAAATTTCCATTATGAGCTAGGCTTACTCCGCTAGAATAAAGATCGGCAAAAAAGGGTTGAATATTTCGTAAAGAAACTTCTCCAGTTGTAGAGTATCTATTGTGACCTATCGCTGAACTACCGGGTAATTTTTTTATTACATTAGGATTAGTAAAATGATCACCAACTAAACCTTGTCTTTTTTCTACGTAGAATTGTTTCCCATCAAATGAAGAAATACCACAACCTTCTTGACCTCTATGCTGTAGAGCGTGTAAACCTAACGCCACCAAAGCAGAAGCATCTTCATGGTTTGAAAGACCAAAAACACCACATTCTTCTTTGAGCTTATCTAATTTAAATTTTTTCAATTATTTCTTTAGTTTTTATAATATCTTTATAATCTGGAATCTCATCAATTAGTAAATCACTACCTTTTTTAACTACATTAAAAGAAAAAGTGTCTGTAGTTGATATACCCCATTTACTGTGTGGGTAAAACCAATTTAACATAGAAAAAAAACAAACTGTAACTACGTAACCTCTCAAAATACCAAAAAGAATACCAAAAGATTTGTCTACAGAACCAACACCAGTCCACGTCACTGTTCTGCTAATAGATTTTCCTAAAACAATACTAATAAATAAAGTTATAATAAATACAAAAATACCAATTCCAACATTATTTATAAAATCAGATTCAATATAATCACGAACCCAAGGCTGTAGTTTAGGAACAAAATTTATCGTTACTATAACAGAAATTATCCACTTTAACGATGAAAGAAAGCTTAATGAAAATCCATCAGAAAAACATTTGATTATATTATATAAAATTATTATTAAAAAAATTATATCAAACAGTAAGATATCTTCTTTTATAAATTCAATTAGACTACTCATTACCAAAAGGCTTAAGAACTAAAATTAATTTTGGTAAAAGAGTTAGTACAGAAATCAAAGCTAAGAGCATTGCTATCCCAGTAAACACTCCAAAATAAATGGTCGGTATAAAGTTAGATAATACTAGAATAGAAAATCCAAAGACAATAGTAATTGAAGTATTAAGTATAGCTACTCCCACTGTATTATGGCATCTATCCACTGTCTGGTTGTAGTTTTTTATTTTCTCAAATTCTTCTTTAAACCTATAAATATAGTGAATGCTATTATCTACAGCTATACCTATGGTAATAGCAGCTATCGTTATCGTCATCATATCTAATGGAATTCCAAGAAGGCCAATAATACCTAAAATAAAAAATGCAGCTATAAAGTTTGGAACGACACCGATAAAAGATATTATAATATTTCTAAAAAGAATTAAGAACATTAATGAGATACCAAGCATAACCACTCCTAAAGTTAAAATTTGAGATTTAAAAAGACTTTGTAGTAGGTTGTTAAAAAGGATCACAACACCCGCTAGTTTATATTCATTTCTTTCTAAACCTACTTTAGTATTCAGCTCATCTCTTATCTTTTGGATTAAATCATTTCTTCTTAGATTTTTAGTAGAATCTTTAATTCTAACACTAATTCTTGCCTCACTATCTTTTACTGATATGTAAGGAGAAATAATTTCTTTTTTAATTTCTTCTGGAATTTTACTATACAGAACTCCTGTTTCTAGAGTTTCGAGTTTATTGCCAGTTAAATCCTCCGCAACTCTAATTATAGAACCAAATGACATAACCTTTCCTATTTCTGGTATAGAGTCTAAATAATCATGTATTTTTAAAATTTTATCTATTTTATTTCTGGTAAACCAATATTTTGCTAGATCTGCTTTGTCATTTTGATTATCCTCATCCCATTCCGAGAACTCATCATCTTTTTCTTTCTTTTTTTCATTTACAGGAAATTTTAAAATAACATCTAAAGTGGTAGTTCCACCAAGTTTATCATCAATAAGTTTCATGCCTTTGTAAATTTCAGTTTTTTTATCAAAATAGTTAATAAAACTATTTTCTACCTCTAGCTTTGAAATTCCAAACACACTTAAGACAACCACAATTAACGCAGAACCAAATATAACAGAAGTATTATTTTTCGTAAAATTACTAAGAGTATTAGTAATTATAGATTTTGTTTCTTTTTGATTTATAGAATCTCCAATATCACTAAATGTATTAAGAAGGGCAGGAACTAAAGTAAAAGTTATAATGACAGATACAATAAGACCTAGTGTCATCATCCAACCAAAATCAATGATAGGTTTAATGCCACTAAATATTAAAGATAAAAAAGCACAGATCGTAGTTAACGCAGTGTAAAGTATTGGCAAAAACATTTTACTACTAGCTTCATAAACTGATTCTTGAATACTAAAGTTTTCAAACTCTTTTTTTATTTGCAAAAATCTAACAGTGATATGAATATTCATCGCCATATTTAGTATCAACATTAAAGCAATAAAATTTGAAGAAATAACTGTCACTTTCCAACCTAACAAGCCTAAAATTCCAACCATCGTACCCACCGAAAAAGCACAACCAAGTAATGGAATAACAACTAATTTAATTTTTTTAAAAATAAGCCAAAGCGTAACTATAATAAACAAAAAAACCCCAATGCCAAAAACAACAATATCGCTCCTAACAAATGACATCATATCATCTGTAATCATTGGTAAGCCACCTAAATGTATTTGGGCGCTCTCACCGTATCTTTTGATCACCTCTCTAATTTCACTAATATTCTGATGATTTTTTTGATTATATAAGTTTCTATATGAGTCGTATTCAATATTAAAAATATCTCTATTTTTTTTTTGAGAGCTATTTAAATTTTTTTCTATTTCAAGATTAAAATAATTATTTTTAGTTTTTATAAGTTCATTTAATTTTTTATCTTTTTTTAAATAAACAACTATGCCCGATGTTTTACCGTCAGTACTAATAACGTAATCTCTATAAACTGGACTGTTAAGAATTTCTTCAAATCCTCTTTCTTTGTCTATTTCTGGATGTGATAAAGTTTTATAATTTTTTAACCTTTCCATCAGGGGTTCATCGCTACTCTTAAACAATGGAACGTCAATTACAGTGACTACACTATCAACCCATTCTAATCTCTCTATCTTTGATTTCAAAAATTGAAGGTTAATAATAGTCTCAGGGTCAGTAAAACTTGATATCGGAGTGTATGTTAAAACAAGGTAATCATTAGAGCCGTATCTTTCGTTAATTTCTCTCAAATATTTTAAATCTTTGTCACTTTCAAGTAGTAAGGAGTCAGACGAAGCATCTAACCTAAAGTCTTTTGAAAAATAAAGAAAAAATGACAGTACACAACAAACTACGACTATAGTAACTTTAGAGAAATCAATAACTAGTGTTTTATAAATTTTACCAAACATTACTTTAATTGAGATATATCTTAAATTTAAAATAACTAAAGTATTAATTTTTGGGCAAATCTTTAAATTTAGTAAACGCACCCTCAAACTCTACATGTATAACTCCTGTGGACCCATGCCTATGTTTGCCAAGAATAAGCTCTGCCGCACCATGAATATCACTCATTTTGGATTGCCATTCAGCGAATTCTATAGATCCTTCCTTAGGTTTTTTCTTTTCAAGATAATACTGTTCTCTATATACGAATATTACAACATCAGCGTCTTGCTCTATAGATCCTGATTCTCTTAGATCTGAAAGTTGGGGTTTTTTGTCGTCTCTTTGCTCTACAGCTCTTGAAAGTTGAGACAACGCAATTACTGGAACATTAAGTTCTTTTGCCAAAGCTTTAAGCCCTTGTGTGATTTCAGATATTTCTTGTACTCTTCCGTCCATTCTATTTGAGTTAGTTCTCATTAATTGAATATAATCTACAACAATCAATTTTAATCCAAATAATCTTTTAATTCTTCTCGCTCTGTTGCTTAACGTTGATATGGCAATTGCAGGAGTTTCATCTATATAGAGAGGCAAATCATATATATTTCTAGAAGTTTCTATATACTTATTTAATGTATCTTCAGATGCTTTACCTGTTCTTATTTCATGAGAAGATATTCTAGCTTGTTCAGATAAAATTCTAGTTGACAATTGTTCTGATGACATCTCTAAAGAAAAAAATGCAACAGATCCTTTTTCATTATTTTCTTGCATATTTTTAGCGGCATAAAAAGCAATATTAGTCGCAAGAGCTGTTTTACCCATTGACGGTCTTCCCGCTATTATAATGAGGTCAGATTTATGCAAGCCACCTAATTTTTCATCTAAATCCGTCAAGCCCGTAGGAACACCAACTATACCTTGATCACTTTTCATAGCTAAAGTAGCCATTTCAATAGTTTGATCAACAGCTTGATTAAATTTCAAAAAAGTTTGAGAGAAGTTTCCTCTTTCAGCTAAATCAAATAATGATTTTTCAGCACCTTCAATTATATTTTCTCCTGTTTTTTCTATTTGTTCATCTTTGGCTTGATCCTCAATTTCATCAGAAATAAATATTAATTCTCTTTTTACATACATTTCATGTATTATTTTAGCGTAGTCAATTGCCTGCTTTATTGAAGAAGAAAATCTTGTAAGTTTAACTAGATAGTCAACTCCACCGACCTCACTCAATCCTGAATCATTTTCAAAATAATTTTTTAAAGTGATAGGATTAGCTATCATTCCTTTATTGTTTAAATTTTCAACTACTTCATAAATTTTTTTATGTATAGGATCAAAAAATTTACCAGCATTAACAATGTTTGAAATTTCATCTATAATATCATTATTTACTAAAACAGATCCTATTAAAGATTGTTCAGCCTCTATATTTGAGGGAAGTTTGTTCTCTTCTGTGTGATTGATACTTAGTTTTACTTTTTCCATATAAGACATAATATTAAAAGTAAATTTAATAGAAACCTAAAAGTTACACACTTTTTTTTCTACCTGTGGAAAAATATAGTTAAATAGAATCTATCTTATCAATTTGTAAATTAACATTAGCCGTTACATCAGCATGAAGATTTATGTTAATTTTATACTTACCTATTTGGGTAATTTCTTGTCTTAGATCTATTTGGGAAGGGTTAATTTCAACTTTTAATATATCTTTAAAGGCATTAGATACTTCTTTTGGTTTTATTGACCCATATAATTCACCGTTTTCCTTAGATTCTTTATTAAATTTAAGAGTTTTATTTAAAATTTTGACTGATATTTCTTTAAATTGATTTTTAGCATTTTCATTTTTTTTATTTAATTCAACTTTTTTTTTACTTACAAGCTCAATGTTTTCTTTGCTAGCTCTTAAAGCTTTTCCTTGTCTTAAAAGATAATTTCTAGCAAAACCATTTTTGACATTTACTTGTTCGCCAATTTTTCCAAGTTTCATAATATTTTCTAAAAGTATTATATTCATAATTACATAAGACCTAAAATTTTAGCTTTTTTTATTTCACTTGATAGTTTTCTTTGTTTATTTTGAGAAACTGAAGTTATTCTGGAAGGCATAATTTTATCTGTATCAGAGACATATCTTCGAAGTAATTTTATATTTTTGTAATCAATTATAGGAGCATCTTTACCGGACAGGGGACATTTTTTAGAGAATCTAGAGTCTGATTTTTGAAATAAACTAAGTTTATTTAAGGGATTTTGAGGTCTTTTGTTAAATTTTTTATTATTTTTTCTTTTCATCTCTATCTTTTTCTTTGAAATATTCTGTTTCTGTGTCCAGTTTTTTAAACTTGACCGTTAAATGTCTGAGTAAAGAATTATCAATTATACTATTTTTTTTAATCTCTTCTAAAGTTTTGTTTTCACCCTCAAACTTATAGTGGATGTAGAAACCTTTATTATAAGCTTTTATTTTTTTTGCAAAACTTAAAAGACCCCATTTTTCGACTTTTATAACTTTTCCTTCTGCTTTAGTTATAATTTCTTTATATTTTTTTTCTATTTTTTCCAATTCAGGCGTGGAAATGTCTTGTTTTGCTATTAGCGTATGTTCGTAAAAGTTCATTTTGACATCAATAATTGTTTCTTTATTAAAAGAACGGTTTTATACTATTATAAGTAAACCAATTCAATACTAATAATGTTATAAAAAAAACCTTTTAAACAAATGAAAGCAGTATTATTTCCAGGTCAAGGCTCACAAATTGTAGGTATGGGAAGTGAGTTTTATAACAATTTTCCAGCTGTTAAGAATTTTTTTTTAGAAGCTGATGAAAAATTAAAGTTTAAAATATCTAAAATTATATTAGAAGGACCTGATAGCGATCTAAAACTTACACAGTATGCACAACCTTCAATACTTCTAACATCTTATGCAATATTTACAGTCTTAAAAAATGAATTTAATTTTGACTTAAAAAAAGTAAAGTATTTTGCAGGACATTCGTTAGGTGAATATAGCGCTCTTCTTTGCGCTAACGCATTATCTTTTCAAGACGCTATATATTTACTTTATGAAAGAGGGAAATCAATGCAAGAGTCTGTACCTGTAGGTCAAGGTAGTATGATCGCCATTCTCGGTTCTACAGTTAAGGATATAAATACATATATCTCGCAAATTAAAAAAAAAGGTGTGTGTGAAATTGCCAACGACAATGCCGAGGGCCAGGTTATTGTTAGTGGTAATACTGAAACTATTGAGGAGCTTAAAATAATTTTAAAAGATAATAAAAAAAAAAGTATCTTACTTCCAGTTAGTGCACCCTTCCATTGTTCTTTAATGAATTCTGCAGCAGTTAAAATGAAAGAAAAAATTGAAAATACAAATTTTACTCAACCTGATTATGAAATTATAAGTAATGTTACTGCTCAGCCAACAAACAACACTGAAAATATAAAAAACTTATTAATTCAACAAATTTATTCAAAAGTCAGATGGAGAGAAAGTATACACTTTATGGAATCTAAAAAAATTAATGATTTTATAGAAATTGGCCCAGGTAAGATTTTAACCGGTCTAGTAAAAAGAATCCTGCCTAATAGTAATTCCTTTAGTATTAATTCAATAAATGATATCAAGAATCTAAAGAATGAATCTTAAAGATAAAAAAGTATTAATTACTGGTGCAACTGGAGGCATCGGTTATAATTTGGTAAAAAAATTTTCGGAGTTAGGTTCTATAATTTTAGCCACAGGAACAAATCAAGATAAATTAGATAAACTAAAAAATGAATTTAAAAATATTACTATCAAACAATTTAAATTAGACGAGCAATCTAAAATAGAAGGTTTTGTAGATTCATCTCACAAGGAACTTGGTGGCCTTGATGTTTTAATTAATAATGCAGGAATAACACTGGACAATCTATCTATTAGGTTAGCTGATGAAAATTGGAAAAAAGTAATTGATATTAATCTAACTTCTACTTTTTTGATGTGTAAATATTCTATAAAAAAAATGTTAAAAAATAAATATGGTAAAATTATTAACATTACATCCATTGTTGGGCATACAGGTAATTTAGGCCAAGCTAATTATGCCGCTTCTAAGGCTGGCATTATTGGTTTCTCTAAAAGTTTAGCCTTAGAGTATGCAAAGAAAAAAATTAACATTAATTGTATTTCACCAGGTTTTATAAAAACTGAGATGACGGATAAAATTAATGATGATTTTAGAAAAACCCTTATTGCAAAAATTCCAAATGGGGATCTAGGAACAGGACAAGATATTGCCAACTGTGCAGTCTTTTTATCGTCAGATATGTCAGATTATATTACAGGAGAAACAATACATGTTAATGGGGGCATGTATATGGCTTGACAATTATTGTTAATAATTTAATAACAATTTTAATCGTAAAATCAAAAAATAGGAATTTAAATGTCAGACATTAGCGAAAAAGTAAAAAAAATAGTAGCAGACCACCTTGGTGTAGAAGAAGAAAAAGTTACAAATGAGGCAAGCTTTATAGATGATTTAGGAGCAGATAGTTTAGATACAGTAGAATTAGTTATGGCATTTGAAGAGGAGTTCGGTTCTGAAATATCAGATAGTGAAGCAGAAAAAATATTAACAGTTGGTGATGCAATCAAATTTATTGAAAGCAAATCTACTAATTAGTTTTTTTTGAATTTAAAATAATATGACATCCAGGAATGGTTGCATAATGCTTGTTTTGTCCTCACCCTCAGGAGCAGGTAAAACAACTCTAACAAAAAAAATTCAGCAAAAATATCAAAATTTTAAAATATCTGTTTCTCACACAACAAGGAAACCTAGGTCCGACGAAGTAGAAGGAATTGATTATTTTTTTATCAATCACGATGAATTCATAAAAAAAATTAATAATGGAGATTTTTTTGAACACGCAAAAATATTTGATAATTTTTACGGAACTTCAAAAAATTCAGTTAACAACCTTTTAAAAAATAATAATAATATTTTATTTGATATAGACTGGCAGGGAACTCAACAATTATCAAAATTTGAAGAATTACATTTGATCAAAATATTCTTAGTTCCACCCGATAAAAAAGAATTAAAAAAAAGATTGATACAACGAAATCAAGATAAAACTGAAGTGATTATAAAAAGGTTAAAAGCTTACGATAATGATATTTTACATTGGTCAGATTATGATCATGTTATAATTAATGATAATTTGGATCACTGCTTTACTATGATTGAAAAAATTATTAATGAAGAAAAAAAAATTTAATATTTATAATTTTTTTTCAAAACATTCAGTAATTTTATAATATTGTTTTTCAGATATTTGGTTAGGACGTAAACTTAAGTCTATATCGATTTTTTCAGCTACTAATTTTGGTTTGTTAAATAACGTATTAAAAGTTTTGTTTACCATTTTTCTTTTTTTTGAAAAAAAGTAGTGCGTTATAGTTTCAAGATTAGATATATTTTGAACAGTAAAATCCTCATTAACAATAGGTTCAAATATTAAGATTGTAGATTTAACTTTAGGAACAGGATAAAAACAATTTTCTGAAACTTTAATGCTTTCACTTACTTTCAATCTAGCGTTGGTTATAACTGCCAATCTACCATAAGAGGAAGACTTATGCTTTGCTAATATTTTATCAGCTACTTCTTTCTGAAACATTAAAATTAATTTTTTATATTTAGGAAGCCATTTTTTAAACTTTATTAATTTAATTAATATTTGAGATGAAATGTTGTAAGGTAAATTACCCAATATTATTGAATTTTTTTTAATTTTTTTTTCTAATTGAAATTTTAATATATCTTCATTAAAGATCTCTAATTCTTTTCTTTTGATAAATTTTTGTTTTAAAAGTATTGTTAATTTTTTATCCTTTTCAATTAAAATTAAACTTTTAGGGTTTTGAGATATAATTTTTTCTGTTAAATTTCCCGTACCAGGGCCAATCTCGACGATATTATTATCTTTAATATCAGAACGGGTTATTATTTTTTCAATGATATTGTTATCGATCAAGAAATTTTGCCCTAAAGATTTTTTAGGTTTAATCATTAATTTTATCTAAAAAATTAATTGCACTAAGTAAACTTTTTGGATCTGCCTTGTTTTGCCCTACTATATCCTGAGCAGTACCGTGGTCAGGCGATACCCTTAAATAGCTTAAACCTAAGGTTATATTTATAGCGTCAAATCCATATAAAGCTTTAAAAGGTGCCAATACTTGATCATGATACATTCCAACTATGACATTAAATTTTAATTTTTTTTGATTATTGAAAATTGTATCTGCTGCAAACGGTCCTCTAATATTAATATTTAGTTTTTTTAAATCTAAAATAGAAGGTTTAATAATTTTATTTTCAATTGAATCCTTACGATTTTCACTATTATGGGGATTTAATCCTAAAACAACAATTGTAGGTTTTTTTTTAAATAGTTTTTTGTAAAAGTTATTCAAGCAAAAAATTTTATTTTTGATAAGGCTAGATTTAATTTTCTTTGTAATATCTTTTAGTTCTAGGTGTGTGGTTAGTGGCACTACAGATAGCTGTTTATTGTAAATCATCATAACTTCCTTATTTTTTACATTATTTTTACTCGCCAAATACTCAGTAACACCTAAATATTTATTTTTAAAAATTGCTTTGTTTATAGGTAAATTTACAAATCCTTTTATTTTTTTTGAAAATGAAAGATTATGAGCTAAATTTAAACTTTGAAGAATATATTTTCTTGTTTCAAAAAAGTCAGCTTTATAAGTAGATTTAAATTTTAGTGGTATATTTAAGATATTAAGACTATTTTCAGGACTTATCTTTTTTATTGAACTAATTTTAGTTATTTTTATTTTTTGATTAATCTTATTTATTTGATTTTTTAGAATTTGATAATTTCCAATTATAAAAAAATTTTTTTTATTTTTAATTTTTAGCCAGGCTTTTACAATAATTTCAGAGTTGATACTATTAGGTTCACCAGCTATAACTGCAAATAATTTTTTCATTTAAAAATAACAGGAATTGAATTCTGTAAGTTAGAAAAATGTGACCTAGAAAATAAATTTAACTTATCCTCTTTTTTTTTATTTAAAATTTCTTTTTTAAGTAGACCTATTTTTTTGATATTTTCATTTTTTTTAATATTATTTACTTTTAATAATAAAACACTATTTTTATTAAATAATGGTTGAGAAATTTCATTAATTTTAAGATTTTTAATTTTTTCTAAACTATCTTTTGTAATAGATTTCTTCTCTATCCATCCAATCAAACCTCCATTTGTAGCTGATACTGAATCACTAAACCTCTTCGCTGCTAATTCAAAACTTTCATTTCTCGCTAAATTCAAAATTTCATTAAGTTTTTCTTTATTATATTTAGCATTTAAAATTGTAATTTCTGATAAATTATACATCTCTTGACTAGTTTCTAATCTCTTATTAACTTCATTCTCTACTTCAATAATATTTACATTAATTTGATTTTTATAAATTATATAAATTAATGTATTCCACCGTAATTCTATTTCGTATTTTTCAATAAATGCAGAATAATCAATATTTTTTTGTTCAAAAATTTTTTTTAATCCATTTATATTTGTGTTGAATCTTCCCGCTACCTTTTTTTGATATTTCAGTAAATCTTCTTCACTATAGTCAATTACGTTATATTTTTTTACCTCATTTAGCTTTAACAATTTATTAACCATATTCTTTATTGCAAATTTTTTATATTGATTAACATTCTTTTGAGTTGCTTCTTTTTGGTTGATTACCAAGTATGTCATTACTTCATTTTCTAAATCACTCGATGTAACTATTGAATTCCCAACTTTTACAACAATAGAACTTGAAATCTGTGAATTTAAATTAAAACAAACAAAATTAGATACTAAAAATAAAATACTTAGATTTCTAAAAACTTTATTTGTCATTTACTTAAACCTGGAATTTTAGTCTCACCAAAAGGCATTATAGAGATTGTAAACATTAAAGTATTTTTTGGTTCAATATCTCTATCCGTGTAAAATTCACGTCTATACGCCAGTCCAGCCTTTAAGCAATCATTAGTATAATTGTAACCTAATTTATAGAATTCCGCAGAACTTGTCTGGAGATTTCTTTTTGTAGAAAAACTTAATGCTCCTGAATTGTTTATTTTATAATCAATACCAGAGCTAACAAATTCTTCTCCCCCAATATGTTTTTTCTCTTGTAAATAACTTAAATTAAATCCTACTTTTTCTAAATTATAATTGAGCTGAACATCGTTGTAGTTAATATCTTTGTAGTTGTGATCTACCGAAAAATTATAATTTAATTCAATTTTTTTATTAGGGCTATACTTAGCTTTACCAACAAAATCTGATAATTTCTGATCCAATGAAGTAGAGGAAGGAATATTCATATTGGTTTTATCACTAATCACTTGTCCGCCTGACAATGAAAAAGTCTCTTTATCTATATTATTTTCTTCATTTAGTGAATATTTTTTGTATTCAATCCCTAAAGATGTACTTAAGCCATCTTCAATAACATCAAATCTGTCAGTCTTATTTAAATTAAATAAAGTATCATAAGAAAATTTCCCGCCGTCAACTTTTCTCATATGACCAGGTGCGTATCTCAATAAAAATTTTGGACTTAATGTTTGAAAATTTTTATTAGAAATATTTTTTTTAGACAAACCTAATTTTGCAAAATAACCTAATGCAGAATTTAATTCATTATTTGTTTTATCATTTTTATACTGATCTGTATTTTTAGCTTCATAATTTACATTCTTAACAATACCTTTAAAATAACTCTCCACTCCTAATTTGTTAAACCATTTATTTGATTTCCAATTAAAATTATTTACTAAAAAATCTGTTTGTTTATTAGTTTCATAATTTCTAATTCTTAATTCTGATTTTAAATCTCCATACCCATATTTTTTACTAGTCATAACGTTTTTTTCCAGAATTAAAGGCAGCAGGTACTCATGTCTAAGATTATCTTTTTTTTTTGTATCTTCAAAAATACTTGGTGTTAAGCCAAAATAAAAATCTTTATCTTGATATGTAAAGTCGATAGTATTTTCTAATACACTTAAATCTTTATTTACTAGAGTTGTATCAACATCATAAACTTGAAGATAAGTATCATTTGATACTTTCTGTAAATTTATCTCAACATTGCTTCTTTTTTGTTCTTCATTAACTAGACTCATGTTAAAATTAGAAAAAAAATGTGCCCGCGCACCACTAGTCTTAGTTAGACTAGTTTGTTTGTAACCTTCAGTGTACCCAGCGTCTATTGTTAGAAAAGATTTTTTAAAATCTTGCCTGTATACACCTAGAAAATGTGGATTTTCATTAGCATATAAGTTTGGCTTAAATGTAAGATCTTTATCTTTTGACATATTCCAAAAATATGGAATGCTTACGCCAGAACCTAAGGTGCTACTATTTCTAAATGATGGCACTAAAAGGCCAGATCTTCTTTTCACAGTCGGGTCAGGATGTGAAAATTTTGGTGCAAAAAAAACAGGAAAATCATATATTTTTAAGACAACATTGTCATAGTAAATAGTTTTTTTTGCTAAATCGTGTTTAATTTTTTTTGATTGTAAGACCCACGGAGGGCATTTGTTATTTTTTCTATTTTTACAAGTGGTGAAAATTCCTTTATTAAAATTACTAATATTTTTGGAAAGATTCATAGTATTTGCAAAAAATCTAGGTGCGTTTCTAGGGTCTTGTTTAAGATCGTCTTGTTTTAAAAAAGCTTTTACGTCAGACCCTATAATTTTATTTTTACTTTCATCGATATAAATTTCAGAAAAATTGTAATTATTGTTATTCAAGTCAAAGAAATTAATATTTCCTTTAGAAAAAAATATACTTTTTGAGATAGAGTAATTAAACATATCGACTAAAATTTTATTACCATCTTTATCTTTAATCTGAGTTTTATAATTTGAATGTATTAATTGTTTTTTATTATCAAATGTTACATCGCTACTTAAAACTTCAAAACCATTAGATGTTATAATCTTTGTTTCTCCACTAGTCTCAACAACGTCATCAAGTTGATTGTATTTTGCGTATTCTGAGAAAAGTTTATTACCTTTTTTATCTGTTAAGTTAACACTTCCTTCAAAAAAAGTAATTTTATCTAAATCATTGTAGGTAACCTTAGATGAATTAATTTCTAATCCTTGCGAGAATAAATTTAAATTAAATAAAAAAAAAATTAAAAAGAAGCTATTAAATATATTATTTTTCATTGATTTGTAAAATTCCTATCGAACAAAATAGTCCTATTATAATTACGGGCATCCAGACTGATAATGCTAAGCTAATTTTCTCAGTTTGACCCAATGCAATAGATAAATCTTTAAAATAATAAACAACAACAGAAATTAGTATGGATATTATTATATAATAAAAATTTTGCTTAGACTTAACGCTACCTATTGTGAAAATTGAAGCTAAAATAACCATTAAAAATAAAAAAAAAGGAAGAGATATAAACCTATGAATTTTTTCATTTAACAATTTTTTTGAATAACCTATCTCATTTAATTGAGAGTAGTTTTGAATTAAGTCTATAAATGATAATGTATTTAGATTTCTATATAATGAATTTATTTTATGTAATACTTTTTTAGTTTCAAACTCATAATTTTTAAATTTAGTTCTTTTATTCTCATTTAAAAAATCATAAACAAAACCATTATACATTCGCCATGGGTTTTGAGAAATTATTGCAGATTCTGATTCTATCCTTTTCATAATTTTATTGTTTTTATCAAAAATATAAAGTGAAACTTTTTTTAAACTATTATTCTCTAATTTTGAGGCACTAATAATTACATAGCCTAAATCATTATTTTCTTTTATCCATAGTCCATTTTTATTAATTGAGATTAAATGATCAACATCTCTAGCGTGTTTTGCTTTTTCTGTCTCATAGTATTTAACAAGCGTCGAAGTAATAGGGTTAATCGCAAACAAAACGAAAAAACCTAATATAAAAGCAAAAAAAGCTATAATTAGTGTAATTTTTAGGTTCGAGTAGCCGAAAATCTTAATAGATAGTAAATCTTTATTTGATTTTATTTGTAAAAAATAAAAGATAGAAGCCAAAAAAATTATAAATGGAAGTAAGTCTAAAATCAAAGTTGGAACAAAAGACAGAGACAGAAGAACAGGAAGTAAAAAAAAATGATTTAAATTTTTAAAAAATTCAATTTCTTCAAATAAATTTAAAATGATACCAAGAGCAAAAAAAATTAAAATAGAATTTAGAACTATTTTTGAGTAATTAATTAATAAATATTGGTTAATAATTTTATTCATTGTGTTATTTTTTCAGAACTCATTTTATTAATTAAAAAAATATATAAGATTATAGCCAATACAAATGGAAAGATAAAATATGACATAAAAAATATTGAAGAAAATCCAACAAATCTTAAAAGCATTTCTGCAAAAATTAGAATTATAAACGCAACGCTAAAAATAATATATTTTTTAAGAAATATATATTTTTTTTCTTTTTTATAAATTAATAAAAAAGACACTACTATAGATATTAATGGAATATATAAAGGCATACCCAATCTGCGCGATAGAGTTTCGATTACAACTGTTTTATCTTTAAATGGACAGTTTTCTAAAATTGTTATTTTTTTTTTATTTAACAAGCATTCAATGAGTTTATTGCTGGCTGTCTCTTGAATTTTAGGTTGTGTTATAGTTCTAGAAGAAAAATTAGAAATACTTAATTCTGTTTTTTTAAAATCAACATTAGTAATAATTTTTTTTTCATTTAAAGTTTGCATTGTACCATTAAATAAAATTAATTTACCGTCCACAATAAATCCTTTTTGCGCTAAAATCGTTACATTATTTGAGCTATTAATTTCATTGACGATTGTTTTTAAACTTCCAGTGTTATCTTTTATAAATATATTTTTTAACTCACCATTTGAATTTTTGTTATCTATATAAAAAGTAACACCTTTAAATGTATCACTAAAATCACTAGACCTAAGAGTAGATGCTACTTGTATAGATTCTGTTTCTCTCAATAGTGCTCTTGATTTATTTAATGAAAGTGGATTTATAATTAAATTAAGAGTAATTTGAAATAAAGCTATTATAAAACTAATTAAAAATAAAAGATTAGCTATCTTTATTTTATTTAGTCCTGTTGTCCATAAAATCAACAATTCTTGTTGTCGTTCAAATTTTACAATAGATATAACTAGGGCTAATAAAAAAGACAAAGGAACAAAACGTGAAATAATAGTAAATATATTTAACAATGAATATTTAAAATATATAGTCGCTGAATATCCACTATCTATCATTAAATCTAAAAAATTAACGGCTCTAACCGTCCAGGCAATAGCAGTAAAAGTTATTAAAATAGTTGCAAAATTTCTAAAAATTTCATTTGATAGGTGTTTATAAATTTTATTTTTAAACATTAAAATACGATGTCTATCTAAAGCAACTTTTAATAAAACTCAATCTACAGTTGTCAAAATGACTAATTTTTACATTGAAATTGAATATATTTGGACATATATACCATTCAAATTCTATTAAGTGTATTTATAAACTTATGTCTATTAAAATTAATTATTCAAATAAAGCAATTAATAAATCTTCAAATAATCTTGTCCTTTTTACTGACGAAAAATTTAACATTACTAATTTAAAAAAATATGTCTCTAACGCTGAGTTCTCTTACATAAATGATTTGTTGAAAACCAGTGATTTAAAAAAAAATATATTTGTTTTTGAGATTAATTCAAAAAAAAAGATAATTTTAATTTCTATTAAAAAAGATTTGAAGAACTTTGATGTAGAAAATTTAGGTGCTGAATTTTATAGATATATAAATTATGGAGAGAATAGTGAGTACTTTATAAATTCTGATAGTATAATTGGTAAGTATGAAAATTTTACAGATTATTTTTTACATGGATTAAAACTTAAATCTTATGAATTCAACAAATATAAAACAAAAAAAGAAACAAGACTTATTTCTATAAATGTATTGGGAAATAAAAATAAATTTTCAGTTAAAAATCAATTAAAATTTAAAGCTTTGGAAGAAGGAATTTTTTATGCACGAGATTTAGTTTCTGAGCCAGGAAATATTTTACATCCAGATGAATATGCAAAAAGATTAAACTCTCTCAGGAAAGATGGTTTAAAAGTAAATATATATGATGAAAAAAAATTAAAAAAATTGGGTATGAATGCTTTGCTTGGTGTAGGAATGGGAAGTACAAGAGGGTCATATCTTGTAACTATGGAATGGAATGGAGCAAAAAATAATTCTAAGCCTTTAGCATTTGTTGGAAAAGGAGTTACTTTTGATACTGGTGGTTATTCATTAAAACCAGCAAAATTTATGGAAGACATGACTTATGACATGGCAGGCTCTGCTGCTGTAGTTGGCTTAATGAAGAATTTAGCATTAAGAAAAGCAAAAATTAACGCTGTGGGTGTTGTAGGGCTTGTAGAAAATATGGTAAGCGGAGAAGCTCAAAGACCTGGAGATATTGTTAAATCTTATAGCGGTAAAACTATAGAAGTATTAAATACAGATGCAGAGGGTCGGTTGGTTTTAGCTGATGCATTAACTTTTACTGAAAAAAAATTTAAACCAAAATTCATGGTTGATTTAGCGACCTTAACTGGTGCAATCATAGTATCATTGGGATCAGAATACGCAGGACTTTTTTCAAATGATGATAAGTTATCTAAACAAATTTTAAATGCAGGTGAAAAGGTTGAGGAGAAACTATGGAGAATGCCTCTTCATAAAAATTATGACAAACTTATGAATTCTAAAAACGCTGATATGCAAAATATAAACTATGTTGGTGGAGCAGGTTCAACAACAGCAGCCCAATTTTTACAAAGATTTATTTTAAATAAAACTCCATGGGCTCATTTAGACATTGCCGGCATGGCTTTTTCAAAATATGGTGGTGCTTTAAATTCAGGTGGAGCAACTGGATTTGGAGTAAGATTATTAAACCAATTAATAGAAGAAAATTATGAGTAATATAGAGCAGACACTTTCAATAATAAAACCTGATGCAGTAGAAAGAAATTTAGTAGAAAATATTAAATCAATATTTATAAAAAATAATTTAACGATTAAAGAGGATAAAAAAATTCACATAACTAAAGAAGAAGCTGCCGAATTTTATAAAGTTCATCAGTCCAAACCATTTTATGACGATTTATGTTCCTATCTATCATCTGGGTCAATTTTTGTTATGATCTTAGAAGGTGAGGGAGCTATAGCATTAAATAGAAAACTAATGGGGGCGACTAATCCAAAAGACGCTGAACCAGATACGATTAGAAAATTGCACGGAATATCTATAGATAAAAATTCAGTACACGGGTCCGACTCTGTTGAAAATGCACAAATAGAAATTGATTTCTTTTTCAAAAAATAATTTACTTAAACATCCTAATAACAGCCTCAGCATAAGCCTTGTATTCAACTTTCTGAACTTTAGCTTTTAATGTTTTTTCATTATCATCCTGACTAACGATGACTTTTTTTTGTAAAATTTTTTTACCAGAATCTAATTTTTCATTTACAGAGTGAACAGTACAACCAGTAATTTTTTCTTTTAATTTTAAAACTTTTTTAAAAGCATCCAAACCCTTATGTTTAGGAAGAAGTGATGGATGAATATTAATTATTTTGCCATTAAATTTATTAATAAAATCTTTTTTTAATATTTTCATATACCCAGCTAGACAGATTAAAGAAATTTTTTTTTTTTTTAATTTTTGTAAAATTATCTCTAGATTTAATTGATTGTTTAAATTTAAAATATAATAAGGAATTTTATACATTTTAGCAAAATTGAGACCTTTAGCTTTTTTAGTGCTACTAACTACAAAAGTAATATTTATTGGAAAATTATATTCTCTTGAATTTTTTATTAAAGCTTTTAAATTAGTTCCTGTTCCTGAAATAAACACACAGGCTTTTTTTTTTACCATTTCATTTTATTATATACATTTATTTTATTCCTATCTTTAGAAATAAAACCAATTTCATAAGGTGTATATTCTTTAGTAAAGTATTTATTTATTTTATTTATATTTTTTTTTTCTACTATTAAGCAAAAACCTACACCACAATTGAAAGTTTTAAGCATTTCTTGATCACTTATATTATTTGATTTTATCCATTTAAAAATATTTTGGATTTTAATTTTGGAGAGATCAACATTTAAGGAGAGTTCGTCAGGTATAGACCTGATTACATTGTCAATTAAGCCACCCCCAGTTATGTGAGCAGCACTGTTAATCAAATTTTTTTTCGTAAGGTTTAGTATTTCTTTTGTATAGATTTTTGTGGGAGCGAGTAAAGTTGTTTTTAATTTTTTTGAAATTTTTTTATTTTTTAGAATAGATCTTATTAAAGAGTAGCCATTGGCATGAATTCCGCTAGAAGGGACGGCCAAAACAATGTTACCATTTTTTACTTTTTTTTTATGTAGTAATTTTTTTTTAGAAACTATCCCTACTGAGAATCCAGCTAAATCAAATTTATCTTTATCGTATATACCGGGCATTTCAGCAGTTTCTCCACCGACTAAACTACAAAGGGATATATCACACCCTTTTATAATCCCGTCTAAAATTTTTTTCATTTTATTTAATTTTAGTTTCCCAACGGCAATATAATCTAAAAAAAATAAAGGCTTAGCTCCTTGAACTATTAAGTCATTTACACACATAGCTACTAAATCAATCCCTATCGTGTTAAATATATTGAATTGGTTTGCTAAATCTAATTTTGTTCCCACGCCATCTGTACACGAAACTATTAGTGGATCCTTAATTTTTATTTTACTGATATCAAAAATTGATCCAAATGCTCCAATATTATCTTTATTTAAGTATTTATTCTTTTTTCTGACATTTTTTTTTGAGACTTTTGCAATATGCTCTACAAACCGATCGGCAATTTTTATATTAACACCACTTTTTTTATAAGTATTTTTTGTTTTTTGCATGAATAAAATGATAACTACTTAAAATGAATAATTTTTTTTATGTATTTTTTATATTACTATTTATAGTAAAAACTGAAAATGTTTTTTCAAATAATTTCATATATGATGTTAACAACATTGAAATAGAGAGCAATAAAACCAACATTTCCGATAACAAAAAATTAATTGAATTAGCTTTTAAAAAAGCATTTATTATTTTTGCTAATACAGCACTACTCAAAAACGATGCCATAAAGTTATATAAAACTGAAAATAAAACTATCAAAGACTTAGTTCTTACTTATCAAATTATTAAAAATGACAAAAATAATGTAAATAAAAATTTTTTTACATTTAATATCAAATTTGATCCAAAAAAAATAAATAATTTTCTAGCAAAAAAAAGAATATCATATGCTGATATTTCAAATATTTCTTTAACTTTGTTGCCAGTATTAATAAGAGATAACGACGTCCTTCTCTATGAAGAAAATTTTTTTTACAAGAATTGGATTAAGCCTAAAATAATAAAAAAAAATATAAATAATAATTTTATTAATTATAATCTTGCCTTAGAAAATATTGAAGACCTGGAATATATAAATAAAATTAAAAAAAATATAAATTTAATTGAAATCAAAAAAATAAATTCTTTTAATAAAGGTGAAAACTATGTTCTCTTAATAATCTATTCTACTAAAGATAAATTAAAAGCATATATAAAAAGTTCAATTCAAAATAAAAAAATTGATAGATATATAAATTTAAATTTAAATTTTGAGGACAAAAATAAATTATATGAAGAAGCAATAGTGACCTTAAAAAAAGAAATTAATCAAATTTGGAAAGAACAAAATTTGATTGACGTTAACACACCATCATTTCTAGATTTTTATTTAAAGATCAAAGAAATTGACGATTATTTAAAGCTTAAATCTATTATGGACACCATAGATATTATCGAAAATTATTCAGTGTTAGAAATGACTAACCAGTATTCAAAAATAAGAATTAAGTACAAAGGAAAAGTGAGTAAGATAAAAGATAAGTTTATTGACCAGAAAATAGACGTACAAATAGTAGATAATGTTTGGAAGCTAGAAATTAAATAAATGAGTCAGTTAACTTTTAAATTTCCTTTTAAAACAAATTATTTTGAAGAAGATTTTTATGTGTCAACTAATAATTTTAGTGCTTACAAACTAATAGAAAGTTGGCCAAAGTGGTCTAGTAGATATATTAATATTTTTGGACCATCTGGCTGTGGAAAAACTCACCTTGCAAATATTTTTAAAAAAAAAATTGATTCTTATCTTGTTAAAGCCTCAAAGCTAAATGATACTTCATTATCTTTAATTAAATCAAAAGAGTGCCTAATTATTGACGATTATAAGAACGATATTGAGGAAAAATTATTTTATTCTGTATTAAATCAAAGTTATCAATCTAATCAATATGTAATCGTTAACTCTTTAAAATCAATCAAAATATCCGCTGTAGCACTTAATGACTTAAAATCTAGATTTGATAGCTTTATAGATATAGGAATTGATTTACCAACCGATGATTTAATTAGAGTAATTTTAACCAAGAATTTTTCAGATAAGCAGGTTAAAATAGAATCAAAATTATTAGAGTATATTTTAAAAAATATTAATAGATCCTATGAAGAAATATTTGATTTGATTGATAAAGTTGACTCTCTTTCTTTATCTACTGGCAAATCAATAAATATTAATCTAATAAAAAAAGTATTAAATAGATAATGAATAAATATAGATCACATAATTGCTCTGAATTAACGGAATCAGATTCTGGAAAAAAAGTTCTTTTGTCTGGGTGGCTCCACAGAAAAAGAGACCACGGAAATCTACTTTTTATAGATCTACGAGATCATTTTGGTATTACTCAGTGTGTTATAGAAAATAATAGTAATTTTTTTAATCTATTGGAAAACCTTAAATCTGAATCTGTAATAAGTGTTTCAGGTGAAGTGGTTAACAGAGATAAAGGAACTGAAAATAAAGATCTTAAAACAGGAAAAATTGAAATCAACATTGAAAGTATTGACGTTTTGTCAGAGGCAAAAGAACTTCCCATGCCTGTATTTGGTGAACAAGAGTATCCCGAAGATATTAGACTAAAATATAGATTTCTAGACCTTAGAAGAAAACAAATGCACGAGAATATTATTTTAAGATCTAAAGTTATTTCATTTGTAAGAAGTGAGATGTCACAACTGGGTTTTTTAGAGTTCCAAACTCCAATCTTAACATCTTCGAGCCCAGAAGGAGCAAGAGATTTTTTAGTACCAAGTAGATTAAATCATGGAAAATTTTACGCATTACCTCAGGCACCACAACAATTTAAGCAATTAATTATGGTATCAGGATTTGATAAATATTTTCAAATAGCACCCTGTTTCAGAGACGAAGATGCAAGATCAGACCGAAGTCCTGGTGAGTTTTACCAGCTCGACATAGAAATGTCTTTTGTCGAACAAGAAAATGTATTTGAAGTTGTTGAAAAACTAATGATCAACTTATTTAAAAATTTTTCAGAAAAAAAAATAATGAATGAAAAGTTTCCAAGAATTCCTTATGAGGAATCAATTCTTAAATACGGTACAGATAAACCAGATTTAAGAAACCCTTTGTTGATATACGATGTAACAAACATTTTTACAAGGGATGACGTATCGTTTGAGATTTTTAAAAAGCTTGTTAAGTCTGGATCAAAAGTAAGATGTATCGTAACTAAGCAAACAAAAGACAAACCAAGAAGTTTTTTTGATAATATAGACAAGTGGGCTAAAGAACAAGGTGCATCAGGTCTTGCATATTTTACAATAGAAAAAAATAAAGAAATTACCGGCAAAGGTCCGGTAGGTAAATTTTTTAAAGAAGAAGCCTTAAAAGAGATAATGCAAATTACTTCAGCAGAAATTGGAGACAGTGTTTTTTTTGCATGTGGTAAAAAAAATAATGTTGAAAAAATTTCAGCACTAGCAAGAGATAAAATTGCAAATGATTTAAATCTTATTGATGACAGTAAGTTTGCATTTTGTTGGATAGTTGATTACCCAATGTTTGAAGTAGATGAGCTGACATCAAAAATTTGTTTTAGTCACAATCCTTTCTCAATGCCTCAAGGTGAAACAAGGAAAATAAATTTTGATAAACCTTTAGAAATTAAAGCTTATCAATACGATATTGTATGTAACGGAATAGAACTCTCGTCTGGCGCAATAAGAAATCATTCTCCAGAATTAATGTATAAATTATTCTCAATTGCTGGATACGATAAAAGTCAAGTCGATAAAAAATTTAGTGGCATGATAAATGCATTAAGTTACGGGGCACCTCCTCATGGTGGTATAGCACCAGGAATAGACAGAATAGTTATGTTGCTTGCAAATGAAAAAAATATTAGGGAAGTGACACTTTTTCCCTTAAATCAAAACGCACAAGATCTTTTAATGGGAGCTCCCTCAGAAGTAGATCAAAAACAATTAAAAGAACTTGGTTTAAAAATAGATAAAAAATTTAGTTCTTAGTTTTTAAGTTAATTCTAATATCACTTAAGTCTACAAGTTTTTCTTCGTAATTACTTCTAACGAAACCTTTGGAGGTGATATTTTTTACTATTTTTAAAAATTTATCTTCAATATTACTGTCACTTACATCTGCAGTACTAGCTATCGACGGTGTGTGAGCCAATTCTTCTCTACCTAAGTATGATATAGCAAGTTCTCTAAAAACATAGTCGAGTATAGAAGTAGCACTTAAAATTCTATCATTGCCATCAACATTACCGGATGGCTCAAATTTTGTATCAATAAAAGCATCAACATACTCATCTAATGGTACGCCATATTGCAATCCTAAAGATATAGCTATCGCAAAATTATTCATCATCGCCTTAACTAACTCACCTTCTTTATTGGTATCAATAAATATCTCTCCAATTTTACCGTCGTTATATTCGCCAGTATGTAAATAAACTTTATGGTTTCCAATCTGGGCTTTCTGAATGTAACCTTTTCTTCTGTCTGGCATTCTAAATCTTTTTTCAATTTTACTCTTAACTTTAGTATTTAAATTGATATTTTCTACAAGAGTATTTTTTATTTGTTCAGAATCAGATTTTGAAATTTCGTTAGACCCGTTAATTTTTACATCATCTGATTTGCTTTTATCACCTAATTTTTTTGTTTTTCTATTGTTAAGCTTTACGTCAATTACTTCTACTTGCCCATCCTTTCTGCTGTCTATTTTAGACAATTCTACATCGTTTAACTCGTCAAGAGTATGAACTGTTTTAAATGTACAGGTATAATAGGTTTCAACTATAAATTTTTTCATTATTAATTTTTACAAAATGTGTATCTCAAGATATACATCAAATATAGCATGTGTCTATAAATTAATATACAATTATAGAGTGTGTGAAGTTAAAAAATGATAAACCCAAAACAAATTTTTACCTGGTGGCACAAACAAACTTTTGGAACTTTTCTAAAAACTTTATTTTTTGGAAAATTTGTTGGAAGTGATTCTCTTGGGAACAGGTACTACAGTAATAAAAAAAATGAAAGATGGGTAGTCTATCAAGATGATATAGAAGCCTCAAAAATAACTGCAGAATGGTTTCTATGGATGCACCATACAACTAATGAACCGCCATTAAAAAAAGAAAAAAAACACCTTTGGCAAAAAAAACATTTAGAAAATCAAACAGGGACAAGTCATTCCTACAAACCAAACTTTATATCTAAATCAAATAAAGTAAAAAAAAAATATGAAACTTGGAAAATTTAATTTTTTCCTTCTTTTTTTTTTATTAATTTTTTTTAATAAATTATCTGCAGAAGAAAAAATAACTGTCATTCCACTGGTAAACCTTGAAAACTTAAAACCTAGTTTTGAAAAAGAAGACAATGAAGATAAAAATATTTTAAATAATGAACAAATTGATTTAAAAGAAAAAAAAAATATTCTTATTGAAACTAAAGAAATGAGAATTAATATTGTAGCTTTAGATAAAATCACCGCAAAAACCTCCGATCTTCATATTTTAGTTGGAGAGACAAAAAAATTTGGTTTGTTAGAAATAAAAGCTTTAAAATGTGGAAGTATTAAATCTTTAACTGAACCAGGACACGCTGCTTACATTCAAGTTAAAGATCTTTCAGAAAATAAAAATGATCAAGTTTTTGTGTTCAATGGTTGGACTTTTTCTACTAGTACATCTTTAAGGCCTTTAGATCACCCTGTGTACGATTTTTGGCTTATTAGTTGTGATAATGTCTAGAAGAATTTTTCTTTTGCAAGCCAGTTTGTGTCAAAATCAGAATTAATAAATTTTTTGTGCTTAAGAATTTTTTTATGTAAATCTATTGTAGTGGTTATGCCCTCCAAAACAAACTCATCTAACGATCTTAATGTTCTTTGAATGGCTTCAGTCCTGTTTCTGCCCTTGCAAATTACTTTAGCTATTAAACTGTCATAGTAAGGAGTTACTTTACATCCTTGAAAAATTGATCCATCAACTCTAGTTCTGAATCCTGAGGGTTGGTGACAAACACTTATTGTTCCTGGGCTGGGTTGGAAATCTAAAGCTGGATTTTCTGCATTTATCCTACACTCAATGGAATGGCCTCTTGGGTCTATATCATTTTGTCTTAAAGCTGTTTCACCTGAAAATGCTATCCAAAGCTGTTCTTTGACTATATCAATTCCAGTTTGCACCTCAGTAACCGGATGTTCAACTTGTATTCTTGTATTCATTTCTAAAAAATAAAATTTTCCATTTTCGTAGATAAATTCAACCGTGCCAGCACCCTCGTATCCAATTTGTTCAACCATTTTTACTGTTTTGTTTAGTAAATCTTTTCTTTGTTCTTGTGTTAAAACTGGGCTAGGAGTTTCTTCTATTAATTTTTGATGCCTTCTTTGAACCGAACAATCTCTTTCACCTAAATGAATTGTTCTATTTTTACCAGACATTATTTGTACTTCTATATGTCTAGGGTGTTTAAAATATTTTTCAATATACAGCTCATCATTACCAAAATATTTTTTAGCTTCTGTTTTGGCTGTTAAAAAAAGGTTTTCAAGTTTATTTTCCTCCTCAACTATTTTCATACCTTTTCCACCTCCACCAGCCGCCGCTTTAATAAGTACCGGATAACCTATTTCTTTACAAAGGGACTTAGCTTCTTCAAAAGATTTTACTCCGTCTTCGGAACCTTCAATAATAGGTAGACCATATTTTTTTGCTACTTTCTTAGCTTGAATTTTATCACCCATTTCACTAATGAGTTTAGAACTTGGCCCAATGAATTTAATTCCATGTTTTGTGACAATCTCTGCAAATTTTGAATTCTCAGACAAGAAACCATAACCAGGATGTATTGCTTCTGCTCCAGTTATATCTACTGCTGACATTAAAGATGAAATATTTAAATAACTATTTTGTGGCTGGTGAGAGCCTATGCATACACTCTCATCCGCAAGCCTAACATGCATTGAATCTGAATCAACATCCGAATGAACGGCTACTGTTTTAATGCCCCATTCTTTACACGCTCTTATTATTCTAACAGCAATTTCTCCTCTGTTAGCTATTAAAACTTTTTTGAACATTAAATTTATTTTAAAAGAATTAAATTCTGACCAAATTCAACAGGCTGGCCATCTTTTACTAATATATTTTTTACAGTGCCGTCGCTGGTCGCAGGGATGTGATTCATAGTTTTCATAGCTTCAACTATCATTATGGTTTGGCCTTTTTTTATCTTATCTCCAATTTGTATAAATTTTTTAGTTCCTGGCTCTGGTGCTAGATATACCGTACCAATTATTGGTGATTTAATTTCAACGCCCTCTTCTTCGGTAGTTGACAAAACTTTGTTATCTGAGGTTATATTTTTAGATGCTTTATTTGTATTTGAAACATCTGCCCATTTAGAAACTTTAATTTTAGTTTCCCCGTCTTGATATTCTAATTCCGATAATTTGAATTCATCTAAATTATCTACAAGTTCTTTAATTAATTTTTTATTTATTTTCATTTTCGATAATTCCTTTTAACCCCTCTAAAGCAAGAATATAACCTTTGGTGCCAAATCCACAAATAACACTTTTTGCAGCTTTACTTAATAAAGATTTATGCCTGAATTTCTCTCTATTGTAAATATTTGTTATATGTAGTTCAACAATTGGTATTTTCAATATCATTAATGCATCTCTTATAGCTACCGATGTATGTGTGTAGCCTGCAGCATTAATAATCAATCCATCAAATTTTTTTCTTGATTCTTGAATATAATCAATAATTTTACCTTCAATATTTGATTGTTTGAAAATAATTGTAATATTTTTTTTTTTGGCAAATTTTTTACATTCTTTTTCGATCTGTTTAAGAGTTATATTTCCATATTTTTCTTTCTCTCTCTCACCTAAAAGATTAAGATTTGGACCGTTAATAATAATAATTTTGTGCTTCATTTTTTTGAAAGTAAGTATATTAAATATCTTAATTATGGCAAAAATACAATTAAATGGACGTAAACTAGAATTAAAAAAAAAACACACAATACTTGCGTTATTAAAAAGATATAAAATGGATAGTAAAAAAATAGCTATTGAATTAAATGGTAAAATTATAAATCGTGATAAATATAAAACAGTTTATATAAAAAATAAGGACAAAATAGAAATAGTACATTTCATTGGGGGTGGTTAATATTTATGAACAAAGATACGTTTAAAATTAGTAATCAAATTTTTAAATCTAGATTAATAGTAGGCACAGGTAAATACAAAAGCTTTAAAGAGACCGCCCAAGCTGTCAAAGCTTCTGGTGCCGACATGGTTACTGTAGCAGTTAGAAGAGTTAATATTCTGGATAAAAAAAAACCATTACTTACAGATTTTCTTAATCCTAAAAAAATTAAATATCTTCCTAATACAGCAGGATGTTTCAACTCAGAAGAAGCATTAAGAACTCTAAGGCTTGCTAGAGAAATGGGTGGGTGGAAAATGGTTAAGCTTGAAGTCCTAGGAGATAAGAAAACTTTATATCCAGATATGATTGAGACTTTAAAAGCGACTAAAATTTTAGTTAAAGAAGGCTTTAAAGTTTTAGTTTATTGTTCAGATGATCCTCTTTTAGCAAAAGAACTTGAATACTTAGGAGCATCTGCCGTAATGCCATTAGCCTCTCCAATAGGATCTGGCCTTGGTATTCAAAATAAAATTAATTTATCTATTATTATTAGAAATTCAACAGTGCCAATAATAGTCGACGCTGGTATTGGAACAGCATCAGATGCTACAATATCAATGGAAATGGGTTGTGACGCAGTTCTTGTTAATAGTGCAATAGCCAAAGCCAAAAATTCAGTTTTAATGGCAGAGTCATTTAAAGGCAGCGTTATATCAGGTAGAAAAGCTTTCCTTGCAGGCAGAATGAAAAAACTATTTTATGCAAACTCAAGCAGCCCTTCTAAAGGCTTAATTTAAGCTGCCTTTTTTTTTCTTCTTACCCACAAAGTCCTCAATATCTTTTTTTTATTTTTTTTAACGATTATTTTTTTTGTTTTCTCATTTTTTATTTCAAAAGAAGTTTTATTATTCTTCTTTTTATCTGTTTTTTTTATTTTTATTTTCTCTATTTTCTCTATTTTCAATTTTTCTTGAAGAGGATTTACATTCTCTATTTTGTTTATAATTTTTTTATTTTTATCCAATAAATTTATACTGTATTCAGGTATTATAAATTGAGGATTTGCAGTAAAGTTAATACTTACTTTAAACTTATCTTTAAAATATTTAATTTCTTTTTTTAGAACATCATCAATGTAAATCTTTACCTTTTCTGGAATTTGTACATTTACATTTTTTACTTTATCTGTAAAAGAATGCATTTCAGATTTTTTTACTATTTTTAAGGCAAAAGACTCTAACGATAAGTTTGTTTCCCACTTTATTGACCCTTCCCTTAATCTTTGTCTGGTCATCTCTAGCAGGCCAAAGGTGCTTATTTTACCAACCTGAATTCTAGCTCTATCTTTCTTGATCGAGTCTCTCATTTTCTTCTCAACTAATTTTCTGTTAAAAAAATTAATCATATCAATAAAATCTATTACAATTAAACCAGACAAATCTCTAACTTTTATCTGTTTTGAAATTTCTTCTGCAGCTTCTAAATTTGTATTCAAAGCAGTTTTTTCAATATTTGAAGCTTTAATAGATTGACCAGAATTTATATCTATAGCTACCAAAGCTTCTGTAGGATTTATTACTAAGTAACCTCCAGACTTTAGCTTCACTACTGGATCAAAAATATTATTTAATTCTTTTTCAATACCGGATGAGTGAAATAAAGGAATTTTGCCTTTATGTTTTTTTAAGAATTTAGAACTTTTAGGAATTAATTCTTTTATAAAAGATTTTGCTTTTTGATGTCCTTCATCTCCATCAACATAAATATTTACAGTATCGTTATCGTATATATCCCTTAAAGCTCTTTTAATTATATCTCCCTCTTCGTAAATTAACGATGGAGCATCTGAGTCTAATGCCTTTGCTCTAATTTGATCCCATGTTTTAATTACATTTTGAAAATCTTTTTCTATTTCATTTTTTGTTTTATTTGCTCCTGCAGTTCTTACGATTACTCCCATACTTTTAGGAATTTCTATTTCATTTAAAATATTTCTTATTTTTGTTCTGTCAGCAGAAAGAAAAATTTTTCTTGAAATACCACCACCTTTAGCAGTGTTAGGCATCAGAACCATATATTTACCCGCTAGTGACACAAACGTAGTGAGGGCCGCACCTTTATTTCCTCTTTCCTCTTTATTAACTTGAATCAATATAACTTGTCCTGGTTTTATTACTTCTTGAATTTTATATCTTCTAACGCCGTAAGAATTCTTTAGTTTTTCTCTGACATCTTCATCTTGCTTATCTTTTTCAAGTTGGGTAGAATTTTTAATTTCTATAGAATCTTCATTATCTTTCTTTTCTACTTTATCGTTTTCATTATTCAATTCTTCTACATTTTTATTTTTTAAATCCTCTCTTATTCTTTCTTCTGCTTCTTGTAATTTATCTTTGTCTTCAGTAGGGATTTGATAGTAATCTGATTGAATGTCGTTAAAAGCTAAAAAACCATGCTTTATTCTACCAAAATTAATAAATGCAGCTTGCAAGGAAGGTTCTACTCTACTTACTATTCCAAGATAAATATTATTTTTAAAGTTTAATTTATTTTTATCTTCGTATTCGTATTCTTCAATTCCATTATCTGATTTAAGAACAACTCTAGTTTCGTCTGGATGCGATGCATCGATGTATAAATTTTTTTCCATTTTAAAAGGATTCCTTTAGTGATTAAATTTGATGAATTTTTTTTGAAATTTTTCATAGATTTACTATATAAAATTTTTAACCTATTTTCATTAACTATGTGAGGCCATAACATGCCTTAAGATAGCCAAAATTTAAGCTTTAGTTGACTATATTCATGTTTAGTCATTTTAATTTTTTAGTCAAAGGTCTTATTGTTGTCATCCTATCTCTATTTTTTATAGGATTTTCAGCTTTATGGTATTTTTCTTCTGGACTTCCTGATTATAAAAAACTTGAAAGCTACGAACCTCCAGTCTCTAGCAGAGTTTATGCGGGCAATGGAAATTTAATAGCTGAATACGCAATCGAAAAAAGATTATTTATACCTTATGATTCGATACCAGCCCTTGTAATAAATTCTTTTTTATCAGCTGAAGATAAGAATTTTTTTCAACATCCAGGTATCGATTTAAAAGGAATTATTAGGGCGGTAATAAATAATTTTAGAAATATGATTGATAACAAAAGATTAGAAGGTGCATCTACAATTACACAACAGGTCGCTAAAAATTTTTTATTAACAAATGAAGTTTCTCTTAAAAGAAAAATTAAAGAAGCTATTTTAGCGTTTAGAATTGAAAAAGCTTACACAAAAGAAAAAATATTAGAACTTTATTTAAATCAGATTTATCTTGGTGAGGGCACATATGGAATAGCAGCAGCTAGCTTGGAATATTTTGACAAGTCAGTCAAAGAATTAGACTATGCAGAAGCGGCTTTATTGGCAGCTCTACCAAAAGCACCAAGTAAATATAATCCATTTAGATATTATACCGAGGCAAAATTAAGAAGAAATTTAGTTTTACAAAATTTGAATGAAAATAGCTTTATAAATAAAAAAGAATTTGAAAAATACAAGAAAAAAGAAATTAATTTAAAAAAAAGAAAAATTAAACTACTTAAAGAATCTAATTATTACACCGAAGAGATAAGAAGACTTATTAAAAATAATTATGGTTTTGACAAATTGTATGCAGAAGGATTATCTATAAAGTCAGCTTTAGACGTAGACTATCAGCTTCATGCTTTAGCAGCTTTAAGATCAGGTATTGAGTCTTATGATAAAAGACATGGCTGGAGAGGTCCATTAACTAATGCAAAACTTGATTCAAAATGGAAAGAGAAATTAAAAAAAAATAAACTTGATACAAGTTTAGAATGGCAATATGCAAAAATAATAAATGTAAATGACTCAGCAATTATATTTGAAACTATAAAAAGTGAAGAAAAAGGAAAAATTGAAAGTATTAATTTAAAATGGGCAATTAAGAAAACAATTTATGATTCATTTCAAAATAATGATATTATTTTTGTAAGTAAGAATTCAAAAAAAAAGTGGGAATTAAAACAATATCCAAAAGTTAATGGAGCTATTGTTGCAATAAACCCGCACAATGGAAAAGTAAAAGCCTTAGTAGGAGGTTTTAGTTTTGTATCGAGTGAGTTTAATAGAGCCACTCAAGCGAAAAGACAACCAGGATCTGCTTTCAAACCTTTTGTATATGCCTCAGCTTTAGAAAATAATTTTTCTCCTAATTCTATTGTTTTAGACGCACCATTTATTGCCGAACAAGGAATTGGATTAAAAAATTGGAAGCCAGAAAACTATGGAAAAGAATTCTACGGCCCAACTACGTTAAGAAAAGGAATAGAATACTCAAGAAATTTAATGACAGTTAGAATAGCTCAAGAAATAGGTCTTAAAAAAATTTTAAAATTATCTAAAAAGCTGGACATTTATAATGAAATACCTGAATTACTATCTGTTTCTTTGGGATCAGCAGAAACAACTTTATTTCAGCTTACAAATGCTTATGCGACTTTTGTTAACGGTGGAAAAAAAACAACTCCTATTTTGATTGAAAGAATCCAAGACAGACGAGGAAAAACTATTTTTAATTCAGATAGTAGAGATTGCATTGGTTGTGATAGGTATTCAGAGACTGAAGACATAATTCCGTATATTAAAGATAATTATAAACAAGTTATAAGTAAAGAAACAGCTTATCAAATTTTATCAATGTTAGAAGGTACAATACTCAGAGGCACCGGAAAAAGACTTAGAGATCTAAACGTTCCACTTGCAGGAAAAACAGGTACAACAAACGATAACTACGATGCTTGGTTTATAGGTTCTACATCTAATCTTGTAATAGGAGTTTATATTGGATTTGACAAACCAAAAACGCTTGGAAAATACGAAACTGGGGCTAAAGTAGCACTACCTGTGTTTAAAAAATTTATAGAATTAGCATTATATAAAGATGATTTTAAACCTTTCTTAATACCGGAAGAAATATTTTTTACAGCAATAAATTATAATACTGGAAAAATAGAAAATTTTAGCAATCCTAATTCAATAATAGAAGCATTTAAGCTAAGTGATATTAACAAAATAAGAAATAATAATTTAGGTATAAATACTAATTATGATAGTTTAGTAAAATTCAGGCAGTTTTATTGATGGAAATATTAAATACACAAATAAATTTAGCTGAAAAGGCTTTAAGTAATATTAGGGGGCACCTTTGAAGCAAATAAAATTCAATCTAAATTAGATAAACTTAACTCCATAACTGTAAGTAAAGATTTTTGGAAAGATAAAAATAGAGTAAAAAAAATTATTAAAGAAAAAAAACATTTTGATCTAGTTTTTGAAATGCTAAACACCTCAGAAAAAGATTTAGAAAACCTTAAGGATATTTATAGTTTAGCAATCGAAGAATCTGACGAAGGTGTCATTTTAGATTGTTTAAGTAAAATTGAAGAAATAAATAAAAAAATTAAGAAAACAGAAATAAGCTGTTTCCTATCTGGTGAAAATGATTCCCTAGACGTTTATTTAGAAATTCATGCTGGCGCTGGCGGCACAGAGAGCCAAGACTGGGCAGAAATGTTGAGAAGAATGTACTTAAAGTGGTTTGACAAAAGATCATTTAACTGTGAGATTATAAGTGAACACAGAGGAGATGAAGCAGGAATTAAATCTTCAACATTAAAAGTTACAGGAGAATACCTGTATGGATTAATGAAAAATGAATCCGGCGTACATAGGCTAGTAAGAATATCACCGTTTGATAGTGGCGCAAGGAGACACACAAGTTTTGCAAGTATTTGGATTTACCCATCAATTGATGATGAAATCGATATTAAAATCGATGAAAAAGATTTAAGAATTGATACCTACAGATCAAGCGGAGCAGGAGGACAACATGTTAATGTTACAGATAGTGCCGTAAGAATAACACACATCCCAACAAAAATTGTTGTACAATGTCAAAATCAGAGATCTCAACATAAAAATAAAGAGACGTGCTATAAAATGTTGAAAGCAAGATTATATGAATACGAATTACAGAAAAGGGAGGAGCAAGAAGAAAAAAAAATTAGTTCAAAAACTGATATTGGTTGGGGCCATCAAATACGCTCTTATGTATTACACCCATACAGATTAGTGAAAGATTTAAGGTCCAAAATCGAAAGCACAAATCCCGAAGATGTACTAAATGGAAATTTGGACAAGTTTATAGAAGGAAATTTATTTAGACGGTAATGAAAAAGTTTTTATATTCAATCTTTTCTACAATTATATTTTTATTTATTTTAGTAGTAATTTATTTATCAACAATTGGATATGAAACTTCAAAATTTAATAATCTAATTGTTAAAGAGATTAAGAAAAAAAATCCTACGATTGATCTTCAATTAAAAAAAATTAAAGTAAAATTAGATATTAAAAAAATTCAATTATTTTTATCAACAAATAAACCCGAAATTACATATCAAACTATAAAAATTCCCATAACAAAGATTAAGATTTACTCAAAATTAAATACAATTTTTAAATCTAAAATTGAAATAAGCCGAATAATTTTTGAAATAGAATCATTTAAAACCCAAGATATTCAGAAAATAGCAATTCGTATTAAGCCTTCAAATTTTAAAAATTATTTACTAAATAATTTGAAATACGGAGAAATTAAAGAAGCATTATTTGATTTAAATTTAGATAAAAATTTTAGAGTTGTTGACTATAAAGCAAACGGTTCAATTAAAAAAATTAACGCAAAAATAACAAGTGATTTCGTAGTTAAAGATATAAGTTTTAATTTTATAGTAGATAAGAATTTAACTTTACTTAATTCTATCAATGCTAGTCATGAAGGTATTTTAGTTTCCAACGGAACAATTCAGGCAGAACGGAAAAAGGAAGTAGAAATCAAAGGTCATTTTAACTCGCAAGTCAATTTGAGAGAAGATAAAATAAAAAAATTATTTAAAAAAGTAAATTTTTTAAAAGACAATGAGATTGAAATTCAAGGGTCAATCAATCATGATTTTAATTTAAAAATAGATGAAAATTTTAAAATTATTGACTATGACTATAAATCTAGAGGAAATATTACTCAGTCTAAAGTAATTTTAACAAAAGATCTTAAAAATAATTTTACTGAAAAATCATTAAAAAAAATTTTATTTGAAAATATTAAACTAGAATTTAATTTTAACAAAAAAAATAAAAACTCACTATTATTTGATGGATTTTATAGTCTTGACAGTTCAAACTATAAAAAATTTAAAGTTGACAGTAAATTAAATAAAAAAAATAAAAATTATTTAATAGATTTGGATTTGAGTGAAAAAATCTCTTTTGATTTAATAAATTTTAAGACAGATTTGAATAAGGCAGGCAATGTTAAAATTGAATTAAATATTAAAAATAAAAATTTTTTTTTTAAATCAATAAATTTTTCTGAAGGCAAGAATATTGTTCTAGTTAAAGGTCTGGCATTAAATAAAAAAAATGAAATAAAAGAAATCTCAAGTATTAAAGTTAGAACATTTAAAAAAAAAGAAGAAAATAATAATTTTTTAATAGAATTTGGAAAAAAAATATCCATCTCAGGAGAAAAATATGATTCATCAAATTTATTACAAATATTATCTGAGGATAATAAATCAAATCCATTTAAAAATTTTAGTAAAGAAATAGAAATAAAAATAAAAAGTTTTATAACTAAATCTAAAATCCCTTTAAGTAACTTTAATTTAATAGGTTTGATCGAGAAAGGTAAATTTAATAAAGTTTCTTCAAAAAGTCAGTTTTCTGAAGATGAATATTTAGATGTCACTTTAAAAAAAGATCCAAATAATAAAAAAATATTAGAAATTTATTCTGATTCCCCTCAAGCACTACTTAGTGGATACAAGTTTTTTGAAGGTATTAAAGAAGGTAAACTATTATATAATTCAATTATTGACGATACAGGTTCAGTTTCAAAGCTAACAATTGAAAATTTTAAAGTTATCAAGGCCCCAGCTTTTGCAACTCTATTAACTTTAGCTGACCTAAGTGGAATTGCAGATCTTTTATCAGGCAAGGGCATGAGTTTTGACACTCTAGAAATTGATCTTAGAGATGAAGCAAATGTAACTATAATTGAAGAAATATTGGCCTTGGGTTCGAGTGTGTCTCTTCACATGAAAGGTTACATGGAAAAAAAATCCGGCTTAATAAGTCTAAGCGGAACACTAGTTCCAGCTAAAACGTTAAATAAACTGGTATCAAAAATTCCTGTAGTAGGAAATATACTAGTTGGAGATAAAATAGGAGAGGGCATTTTTGGTGTCAGTTTTAAAATTAAAGGTTTACCAGGTAAAGTTAAAACTACTGTCAATCCTGTTAAAACTATTACACCTAGATTTATTATTAGAGCTTTAGAAAAAATAAAAAAAAAATAAAACTATTTTAGTTTAATTATAAAATGTTTTTTTTTACCGTGTGAGATTTTAACACAACCATTTTCTTTAAAATCTTTAAGTTCTATTTTTTTTTTTTCACTTGTAATAAGAATATCGTTAACTTTAATACTTTTCTCATTAATTGATCTTCTAATTTCACTTTTTGAACTCATAATTTTACTTTCATTTAGTAATTCAATTATACTTATACCTTTCTCAAATCGTGATTTTTCAATTGAAGTCTCTGGTAGGTTTCTACCAATTCCTTTACCAACAAAAGTTTCTTCCGCTGTTTTTTTAGAATTATTTGATTTTTCTTCACCATGTAAAATTTTTGTAGCCTCGTTAGCCAATAAAATTTTTAAATTATTAATATTTTTTTCATCATTTGATATTTTTTCTATTTCATTAATATTAATTTCTGTAAAATATTTTAGAAATTTTTTTACATCACCATCACTAGTATTTCTCCAAAATTGCCAGTAATCATAAGCTGATAATAATTCTTCACTCAGCCAAATTGCACCATTTTCCGTTTTACCCATTTTAGTACCTGATGCTAACGTTATTAATGGTGTCGTTAGACCAAAAGATTCTTTATGGTTAATTTTTCTAATTAGCTCAACGCCATTAATAATATTCCCCCATTGGTCCGAGCCACCTATTTGCAAATCACATCCATGTTCTTGATTTAATTTATAAAAATCATAAGCCTGTAAAATCATATAATTAAATTCCATGTAGCTAAGTGACTGCTCTCTTTCTAGACGCAATTTAACGCTATCAAAACTTAACATTCTATTGATAGTGAAATGTTTTCCAATATTTCTTAAGAAATCTATGTATCGCAACTTATTTAACCATTCAGCATTATTTACAAATATTGGCTTAGTTTTTTTATCTTTAAAATTTAATAATTTTTCAAAAATTTTTTTTATTTTTTTAATATTTTCGTCAATTGTTTTTTCTTCTAAAATTTTTCTAGTCGTATCTTTTCCTGATGGGTCACCTATAAGCGTTGTTCCCCCTCCAAGTAAAACTATAGGTTGATGACCATATTTTTGAAGCAATCTTAAACACATGATCTGCAACAAACTTCCCACATGAAGACTTGGGGCGGTACAGTCGAAACCAATATAAGCTTTGATTGACTTAAGGTTAATCAAATTTGTTAATTTATCTTGATCAGTACATTGATGAAAATAACCTCTTTGAATGATTTCATTAATAAAGTTATTTTTCATAGATAATTTGATTTAGAATTACTTTTACACAATAATCGTTATAAATTAAATAACTATTAATGAAAAAATTAATTACAGCAATAGGATTAATGAGCGGTACATCTTGCGATGGGATAGATGTGTCAATTATTAAATCGGATGGAGAAGATGTATTGAACTTAATAGGAGATTTTTTTTTACCATATAGCGAAAAGATAAGGTTTAGTATCAGGATAGTTAAAGATAAAATAGATAAAGTTTCAGACTTACAAACTAATAAAAATGAAATAGATGCTTTGGAAAACGAAATTACCTTACTTCACTCTAAAGCTATAAATTTGCTTTTAAAAAAGTTGAAAATAGATAGATCTGAAATTGATTTGATTGGATTTCATGGGCATACTATTCTACATAGTTTCAATCACAAAAAAACCAAACAATTAGGGGATGGAGAAGCCCTGTCTAAATTAATGGGTTTAAATGTAATTTATAATTTCAGAGAAAATGATTTAAACAATGGAGGCCAGGGAGCGCCTTTAGCACCCATATTTCATAAATTACTAAAAAAAAAATTTCAATTAAAAGGACCGGTTGTTTTTATAAATATAGGTGGAATATCTAATTTAACTTATTTAGATGACAACAATGAAATGATAAGTTTTGACTCAGGTCCAGGTAATTTTTTAATAGATAAATTATTACAATTAAAATCTAACGGTAAAATACAATTTGATAAAAAAGGAGAAATAGCTTTCAGAGGTAAGGTTGATAAAAATATTTTAGATGCTTATTTGTGTGATCCATATTACGATTCACCTCCCCCAAAATCACTAGATGTAAATAATTTTAACCTTAGTTCAATAAGAGGTTTAAGTGTAGAAAATTCAATTACTACATTATCTGAGCTTACCGCGTTAACTATAGTAAATTCATTTAATTTTTTTTTAAAAAAACCTCAGAAAATTATTTTATGTGGTGGCGGAAGAAAAAATGAATATATTAATGATCGCATTAAAAAAATAAGTAATATCTCGACATTAAATATAGATAATTATAAAATAAATGGTGATTTTATAGAATCCCAAGCTTTTGCTTACTTGGCAATTAGATCTTTCTTTCA